>Ga0207657_10004125_pt1 | contig 15429 bp, 11 predicted proteins | sample KBSC33metaG_FD_184316 | JGI IMG/M metagenome (GOLD analysis project Ga0207657, IMG submission 184316) | Corn rhizosphere microbial communities from Kellogg Biological Station, Michigan, USA - KBS C3-3 metaG (SPAdes) (version 2) | ecosystem: Host-associated > Plants > Roots > Rhizosphere > Soil ... | reverse complement strand
TATCGGAGGAAGGGTTCTCCCGTTGCCGCAACAGCGGCTTCCGGACTGGATTACAACTGGACACTGGTCCCCGCTTGCGATTTGCGACTACGGGGGCGAAGCGTTTAGCGTAGATTCACAGCGATTCGTGTGTCTGCTCGCCGGCGCGTTTCGCACCGCAGCTATGCGAGAGGCCGGCGGCTACATCGGGCCGCTTGGAATCCGGCCCGGGCGCATGGGTTCGGTGGAGGACCACGAACTCTATCAACGCCTGATCGACCAAGGAAAAACGGGACGATACATACCGGAGATTCTGGTCTATCACCGGCTGGGCGAAGAACGCTTCGACAGAAACTATCATCGCCGCTGGCACTTCGGGCACGGGAAGTATTTTTCGGATATGCGTTCCCCCGCCTTCGACGTTTCATCGTATCCGGTGCTCGGAGTGCCGGGCTACGTGATCAGACGAACTTTCCGCGATTTCCGCAAGATGGTTCTGTACGCTCTGAAGGGCTCCAAGGAACAGGCATTTACCCACGAACTCAGCTTGCGATTTAATCTGGGATATATCTTGCGGCGCTGGAAATTGCAGCCGTGACTGGCGCGAAAAGCCGCCGCCGCCGTTGTGCACTGTTGTGGACTCTTGTTCTAGCGGTCATTATTGTGAGTCTGTTAAAATCGAACTACGCAAATGAAGAAGTGGCCCGTTTTGCTGCTGGTGCGGTCGCTTGGTCACGGGCGATGCGAACGGGATGCAGCCAAGATCGCGGTGGGCTTGGACCGGAGCCGCTTCGAACCCCATATCGCGATTTTCCACGATGGAGGAGTCCTGACCCCGCAGCTAGATGCGGCAGGAGTACCGATTCTGTCTCTGCCGCTGCGCTCTTTTGTGAACTCATCCCTTTTCGTGGCGGCCCGCAAGATGGGCGCTTATATCCAGCGGTGCGGTATCCAACTGGTACATGCGTTCGACGTGCCCTGCGACATCTTTGCCGCTCCCGTGGCGCGATGGTACCGAGTCCCAGCCGTGGTCACCAGCCAGCTCTCCTACCGCTCGATGTACCCGGCTTGGCAGCGGGCTGCTTTGAAGCTTACCGACTGGCTTTCCCACCGGATCGTCACCAACTCGCAGGCGGTGGGCGCATCGCTGCGGCGGAGTGCGGGGTTTCCCGGCCATAAGCTGTATCTCTGCTATAACGGAGTGGATCGGTCGAACTTCTATCCGGGACCCGGCGTTCGCGTGCCGGAATTCGAGGGAGCGCCGCTCATCGTCGGAGCAGTGTGCGTGATGCGACCGGAAAAGCGCATCGACTGGCTGCTCGAAGCGTTCGCCGAGGTCGCGCGCACCCAGCCTGGACTGCGCCTGCTGCTGGTGGGTAGCGGCGAAGAGACGCCGCGTCTCTTAGAGCTGCGCGACCGCCTGGGGCTGCGCGATCTTTGTCATTTCGAGCCCGCGCGATCCAACGCCGCCGATTGGATGCGCGGCATCGATATTTTTGTGAGTGCTTCCTCGATCGAGAGTTTTCCGAATGCCGTGCTCGAGGCCATGGCGTGCGGCTGCTGCGTCATCGGATCCAACGTGGGCGGCCTCCCGGAACTGATCACGCATCGCGAAGACGGCCTGGTGTTCGATTCCACCAGCCTGGCTGATCTCACGGCCGCCCTTCGCCTGGCCGCCGGCCAGCCGGAGTTGCGCCAGCGGCTGCGGCAGCAAGCCGTCGTGACCGCGCACAGCCGGTTTTCGATGAAGAACACGCTGGAGCGGACCGAGGCCCTGTATCAGTCCTTGCTCGATCCGCGCGCGGCAACGCGCCTCGAACAATCCGCGGCGTTGAAATGACAACGGGAGAACCGTCCATGGATCATAGCTCACCGACGCCCGCCGTGAGCGTCATCGTCCCCGCCTACAACGTGACGGCTTTCATTGCCGACGCGCTGGATTCTTTGCGAGCCCAGACGTTTCGCGATTTCGAAACCATCGTGGTCAACGATGGCTGCCCGGACAGCGCCAATTTGGAGCGGGTACTCGAACCATACCGCGGTGAAATCGTTTACATCCGTCAAGAAAACCAGGGAGTAGCGGCCGCCCGAAATGCCGGTTTGCGTGCTGCGCGGGGGCCCCTGGTAGCGCTTCTCGACCCGGACGATATGTGGGAACCGGAGTATTTGGAAGTCCAAACCGGCCTGCTGGCCTCCCATCCCGAAATCGGCATAGCGTGCGCCAATGTCACCTTAATCGGCGAAACGCCTTTTCTCGGCCAGACGTACCTGGATCATTTTCCCGACCGAAATGAAATCAACTTCCGCCGCCTATTGGGCCGGCACTGCCGTATCTCCTCGAGCGTCACGGCGCGCCGTGACTTGATCCTGCAAGCCGGGTTGTTCGACCCGGCCTTGCGCGCCGCGGAGGATCTCCACCTGTGGTTGCGGCTCGCGCACATGGGAACGCGATTTATCCGCACCGACCGGCCGCTCATCCGCTACCGGGCGCGGCCCGGCAGCCTCAGCAACGATCCCACCCGCATTGGCTCAGACGTCCTGAAAGTTTATAAAAATCTGTCGGATACTCTCGATCTGAATGTGACCGACCGGGCCTGCCTCGAAGACGCCATTCGCCGCGAGGAAGCAACTCTCGATTTCTATCTCGGCAAAAAGGCGCTCTACGCCGGCCGGAATCGGGAAGCGCAGGAGCGGCTGGGGCGTGCGAATCGCGTGCTGCGCAGCCGCAAGGTCACCTTTTCCCTGTTGGCCTTGCGGATCGCGCCTGGGCTGATTCACAAGCTGGTCCGATGGCGCAACCCAACCGAATACAAGTTCTTACATTGACGTCGCGCCCAAGTCTCCGCGGGAGAATATGCTAAACTGATGGAAACCGGCTCGCTTTGAGTATCAGCGTCCGAGGACCCATGCGGGCTTTACCAGCAGAACAAGTTTTATCCACTCCGTTTTCCGGCCGCCCGACCAAGAACATCCGGCCCCCGTCGTTCGAGCCGTGGAGATTATGGAGCGCTGGCCGCGAGCTTCTGAGGTACCGGGATCTGGTGGTCACCCTGAGCTTACATCGGCTCAGTGTCCGCTACAAACAATCCGTACTCGGTTGGGCGTGGGCTTTGGTTCAGCCGCTCGCGCTCATGTTGATCTACACAATCATCTTTTCGGTGGTGACGAAGATGCCCGACGAAGGCGTGCCCTACGCCGTGTTCGTGTATGCGGCTCTGCTTCCCTGGACCTACTTCGCCACCATCATGACCAACTCCGCCACTTGCCTGGTTACCCATAGCCAGCTCGTCACCAAGGTCTATTTTCCGCGCGAGATTCTCCCGCTGACTTACGTGGTGGCCGCGTTCGTCGATTTTCTCGTCGGCGCGATCGTGCTGGCTGGCATGCTGGTTTACTACCACCTCTCGCTCACCCTCTACGTTTGGTATTTGATTCCCATCATGGCGGTATTGAGTGCGTTCGGCCTGGCCTTAGCGCTGTTTCTATCGGTTCTGCAAGTGCGCATGCGGGACATCGGTCTGGCAATGCCGCTGGTCATGCAGATCTGGATGTTCGCCACTCCGGTGGTCTACCCGCTTTCGGCGGTGCCTGCGCGCCTGCGTTTTTATTACGATCTGAATCCCCTGGCGGGCACCATCGAAAGTTTCCGTCGAGTCCTCTTGCAAAGCAAGCCGCCCGAGTACTCGTCGTTCATAGAAGCCTCGGTGATCGCCTTTGTGCTCCTGCCTCTGGCGTACCTGTTTTTCAAATACCGAGAGGCTTCGATGGCGGACTACATCTGAGCGAGTCCGGCGCGATGTCCTCCTTACGCCTCGATCACGTTTCCAAACGATACCTGATCCGCCAGGCCCATGTGGGCCCGGCGCCGCAAGGCTTGGTCGCGCGGGTGCGGCAGCGTTTCGCGCCGGCGCATGTGTTCTGGGCGCTTCGCGACGTCAGCTTCGAGGTGGCAAGGGGAGAAGCTTTGGGTATCATCGGGCCCAATGGCGCGGGGAAGAGCACGCTGCTGAAACTGCTGGCCGGCATCACCGCCCCCACGTCCGGTGAAATCTCCATTTCCGGAAAACTTTCCGCGCTGCTCGAAGTCGGGTCGGGATTTCATCCCGAGTTGTCGGGCGTGGAAAACATCTACTTGAGCGGCACCATTCTAGGGATGCAGCGCAAGGAAATCGCCGCCAAACTCGACGCCATCATCGATTTCGCTGGCGTGCGCGCGTTCGTCGACGTACCGGTGAAGCGCTACTCCTCGGGCATGGTGGTGCGGCTGGGCTTCTCGGTCGCGGCGCATCTCGATCCGGATATCTTGCTTCTCGACGAGGTGCTGGCGGTGGGGGATGCCGCTTTTCAGAAAAAGTGCATCGACCGGGTGCTCGAGCTTAAGCGGCGCTCCACAGTTGTATTCATCTCTCACGATCTGGCCGCCGTACAACAATTGTGTGACCGGGTAATCGTGATGAACCAAGGAGAAATGATTTACGACGGAGCCACGGCCGGGGCAATGGCCGCCTATAGCGCGCTGGCTCGCTTCCGTTCTTCTCCTCCCCGGACGGCTCAATCCCTAGCCAAGACCGCTGAAGTGGTTTCGTTGGAATTTCTGGACGGCGTCGGCGAGCCAGTCCACATCGTCAAAACCGGCGACGCCCTGCGCATCCGTATCGAGTACAAGGCGCGGATCGCCGTAGCGGACGCCAGCTTCAACGTATTCTTCTATGGGGCCGATGGCGCCCTGTATTGCCAGTTCACTACCTGGCTTTCGGGCGAGACCGCGCATCTTGCGCCGGGAAACGGCATCGTCGAATTTTCCTGCGAAGAACTAGGCTTGCAGCCCGGTACCTACCTGATCGACACCACCATCGAGCAGCATGGAAACAACCTGGATTGGCAATCCCGCTGTTCGACCATCCAAGTCAACGCGGGCAAGCCGGTAAAGGGCCTGTTCTACCACCCGCACACCTGGCGCGAAACCTCCGCAAGTAGCATCCTTTCGGAGGAAAATGTTACGGTGGACCCCGGGAATAAAGTTTAACCGGTATGCCAGCCGTTGCCGCAATCACGGCTTGTCTGTTGATTATTTACATTGTGGCGGGTTATCCGCTGGTGCTCCGATGGATGGCGCTCCACCGCTCGCGGCCGGTGCAACGGCGCCCCATTGAACCTTCCGTTTCGCTGATTATCGCGGTTTACAACGGCGAGCGATTCCTGGAAGGCAAGCTGCAATCGGTGCTGGCGCTGGAATATCCGGCCGACAAGCTCGATATTATCGTCGCCTCGGATGGCTCTACAGACCGCACCGAAGAAATCGCCGCGAGCTTCGCCGCCCAAAGAGTGAGTCTGCTGCGCCTGCCGCGCGGAGGCAAGCCGGCGGCGCTCAACGCGGCTATCGGCAAAGCCCAGGGAGAGATTCTGGTTTTGACCGACGTGCGCCAGCCTCTCGAACCGCCCAGCGTGGCCCGCCTGGTCGAAAACTTCGCCGATCCCGCCGTCGGTGTCGCCAGCGGCGAACTTCTGATTCGCGCCGGGGCGACCCAGGAGGAGGCCGACATCGGCTTGTACCGGCGTTTCGAGAACTGGATTCGCGGGAACCTCAGCTCGATAGACTCGACGTTTGGCGCCACCGGATCTTTTTACGCGATCCGCCGCACCCTGGCGGTTCCGATTCCCGCCGATACACTTCTCGACGACGTCCACCTTCCTTTGGCAGCCTATTTTCAGGGCTACCGGCTGGTGATGGACTCACGGGCGCGCGCCTACGACCTTCCGACGTCGCTAGAAACCGAGTTCCCTCGGAAGATGCGGACGCTCGCCGGGAATTACCAGATCCTGCGCGCGTATCCGGCGCTGCTGGGGCCCGGCAACCGGATGTGGCTGCATTTCATGTCGTATAAGTTCGGCCGGCTCGTGCTGCCCTGGCTTCTGCTGATCTTGGCGGCAGCATCCTTTGGACTGCCGGGTCCGTGGCGCGGGGTTGCATTAGCTGGGCAGGCCGCCTTCTACGGCCTCGCGCTGGCGGATGTCTGGATTCTCAAGCCCCGTCTCCTCAAGCGGCTCTCCTCGAGCGCCCACACCTTCGTGGTGATGATGGTCGCCACGTTGGGAGGCCTTTCCGTCCTTTTCATCCCGCCGAGAACGCTGTGGAAGGTCAACTCCGCGGGCCCTCTGCCGGATGAAGCGAGCCGGACACATTGACACGCTTCTGGGCGGCTTGCCGGCGCACGTGCAGGAGAGCCTTCGCGGTGTTGGGACTGGCCGTGATGGTGGTGACCTGCACGCCTCTGGTGCGATGGTGGGCAGTCGCACTCGCCGGACCCTGGACCGATCCGCGCGGAGACGTGATGATTGTGCTGACCGGCAACGTCCTGGGCAATGGAATTATCGGGGAAACGTCCTATTGGCGCAGCGCCTATACCGTCATGGCATGGCGTGAAGGTGGATGGCGCCAGGTGATCGTGAGCGGGGAAGGAGGAGCCTCCTTTCCGGGCAATGAGGCCATGAAGGTCTTTTTGGAGAGCGGGGGAATTCCCGAGGGCGCGATCTTGGCCGATACCCAGTCGCTGAGCACGCGCGAAAGCGCGCTGAATCTGGCACGCATCGTTCCACAAATGCCGGGCCGGAAGATTTTGTTGACCAGCGACTATCACATGTTCCGCGCCGTCCGCGCCCTCCGCAAAGCCGGCGTGACAATCATCCCGCGTCCTATTCCGGATGCCATTAAGCGCGCGGGAAGTTGGAATCTGCGCTGGCAAGTGTTTCAGGACCTGTTGATCGAGACCTCAAAGATCGCGTATTACTGGGGCCGCGGCTGGATTTAAGTTGGCGGCTGGATTTTAAGCGCGTCCAGCCAGCTCACGATTCAGCGATCCGCTGAACGCCAACGCCAGTCCGCTCATTGTGGGCAGATACATGGTGTAAGCCAATGAGAGAAATATGGTAGCCGTGCAGAATCCCACCATGGAAAGCTGACAGCAAAAGCAAGCGATCGCCATGGATTGTAGCTTCGGGCGGGCACGCGCGGCCCGGTAGACTCTTCCAAACGACCGAAAGCTCATTACGATGGCTGCCAAAAAGAACAGAAGCGCTGGAATGCCGACCTCACTCGATACCTGCGTGTATGCGTTGTGGGTTACCTGCCAGGCCGCTCTCCTGCCCTCGCTTTTGGCAAAAGCGGCTTCGTAGTCCGAAAATTCTCCTGGCCCCACGCCAAATATAGGATGCTGCATGGTGAACTGAATGCTAGATTTCAACAAATGAGTTCGGGCCGCGGTAGACGCTACCGCTTCCTGATCGTCGGTGTCATTCGTGAACAGCGTGGCGTACCGCTGCCGCATGGATTGCGGGAGCGCGGCCAGCACCAGCAAAAACATCACGGCGGCGGCGGCCAAGGCGCCTATCCGCACCCTGCCGGGCGCCCGAACCAGAATAAATAAGCATACGGCAGCGAAAGCCACGAGTCCTCCCCGCGATCCAGTAGCCGCGCAGAGGTACGCTCCGTAGCCTAAAACTCCCAGGCACAAGATTCTACGGATCCACGCGCGGTTAGAGACCAGAAGAACGAAAACCACGAAGGGAAGCGCAAAAAAAAGGTGTGCCGTGAAATCGTTAGCGTTTCCAATCGTGCCCAGTTCCAGGCTCAGACGGCTGCCCGCGTCCGGGTTAAACGCGAAGAGCTTGCCACTCAGCACATTGACCGCGCAGGCCAACGCGATCGTTAAGAGAACCAGCCGGCACTCCTTCCAGGTCAACACCAAGCCGCCAACAATCAGCAGCATGGGTAACTGGCCTCTCAGATAACTAAAAACCAGGGACGCGGAGCCACCCGGCCAAAAGCTTAGCGGCGTGGACAGAGCCATCCAGATCAGGAGGCCGAGCCAGGCGTAGGAAAGCTTGCAGCGAAGCACGCGCCACAGCCCGCCGGTGATCACTGCCAGCACCACCGCCGGTATTCCCAAAATGCGTGATATATGAGGGTCGAAGTTGAAGATCGTCGATACCAACTCGCCGAGCAAGCTGAAGCGGCAGAAAATAAATGCGATCGCCAGGTAAAGCCCCAGCTTTCGTAAGGGGTTGTCGAAGGCCGGTGCCCGGAACGCGTCCGCCGGACCGGGGCGTCGCCCGGCTGGGATGTTCGCGCGCTCTGGCGCGGAGATTTTAGCGGATGGATTTGCCAACGGTTTGGGCGGAGGCAACACTCCTACCGGAGGCTGCGCGAGCCCGCCGCGCGGGACGGGGTTGCTGTCCTTAAAGCGGCTCATATAAGAGGGCTCATTAAGAACCATTGTGAGTGAAAATGGAAGGGCCCGTCAATTGAACTATTTAGTGGGGTCTGCCCAGTACTATTCGCCCAGTGTGCTGGAGGAGCGCTCTGCGATAATGGCTTTAAATGTGCGGAATTTCCGGATGTGTAGCGCCCGGCGAGCCGGACTTCGCCGAAAGCGTCACGCGTGTGATGACGGATGCGCTGGCGCGACGGGGGCCGGATGGCGAGGGGATGGCGACCTGGCCGGGCGTGGCGTTAGGTCATCGCCGGCTGGCCATCATCGATCTAAGTGAAGCCGGCCGGCAGCCGATGCTCTCCGCGGATGGCAGCATCGGGCTGGTTTTCAACGGCTGCATCTACAACTTTCTAGAGTTGCGCCCGGAGCTCGAGCAGCTCGGCTATCGCTTCCGCTCGCGCTGCGACACCGAAGTTCTGCTGGCGGGTTATCAACATTGGGGCATCGACAAACTGGTGGCGCGGCTGCGCGGCATGTTTGCCTTCGCCGTTTGGGATCAGAACTGCCGCAAGCTTTTTTTGGTGCGCGACCGCCTGGGGGTCAAGCCACTGGTATATTCCGCGACGGGGCAGGGCCTGATGTTTGCCTCCACCGTAGCTGCGCTGCGCTCGACCGGCGCCGTGAACACGGAAATCGATCCCCAGGCCGTGCTCGAATACCTGGAGTACGGTTTTGTCACCGATATCCACAGCGTCTATCGCGAGGTTTCGAAGGTCCCTCCCGCAACCATCGTGGAGTGGAGCGCGTCCGGTGGCATCACCACCCGCTGCTATTGGGATCTGCCGAAAAGCGGTGAAGGGCCAAAGATCTCCTTCGAAGAGGCGCTGGAAGAAACCGAAAAACGCATCATCGACTGCACTCGATTGCGGTTGATTGCCGACGTCCCGATTGCCGCCCTGCTCAGCGGCGGAATCGATTCCGCGCTGGTGTGCTGGGCGCTCTCGCGCCTGAATGCCAACGTGCGAACCTTCACCATGAGCGCGCCCGGCGATCCCTCCGATGAGACCGCTGCCGCGCGCGCGACGGCCCACGCTTTGGGGATCCCGCATGAAGCTTTCGTGATCGACAGGAGCGAAAGCGATCCGGTCGGTGAACTGGTCGACGCCTTCAGCGAACCCTTCGGTTGCCAGTCCGCTCTGGGGATGCTGCACCTCTCGGCCGCCATCAAGCCGGTGGCCACGGTGCTGCTGACCGGCGATGGGGGTGACGATGTTTTCCTCGGCTACCCATTTTTTCTCTATGCATGGCGGGCTCAGCAGTGGGCGGCGCGAGCGCCCGGCTTTGCACCCGCTCTATGGCGGCGCCTGCGCGGGATGCTTCCGGGCCACGGTGTTTGGAAGCGCGCGCAGAGCTTTGCGAGCTACACGTTGGGCGGATTGGGCGCTTACAGCCGCGTGCGCGCCGGGCTGCCCTACTTTGAGGAGCGGAGTCTCTTAGGCCAGCGGTTGCAAGGTCTGCGATTGCCGCAGCGGGACGTCCCGGAATCGCTCGACTCCGCGCGCCATCTTTTGGAAGAGGTCTTTCAGTATCATCGCCGAACTCATTTCACGAGCGAATACATGCCCAAAGTAGACTCCAGCACGATGTATTACGGACTCGAGTCACGGGCGCCGTTTCTGGATCACACCTTATGGGAGTTCGCCACGGGACTCTCACCGGAAATCCGTTTACAGGGCGGACGGCTTAAAGCGATTCTGCGCGAAATCGTGCGCCGCCGGATTGGGCCGTCGACCGCGTCGCGCGCGAAACAAGGCTTTCGCGTGCCGGTGGAAAAGTGGCTGGCGGGACCCTGGCGCGCTGATCTCGACCGGTTGCAGTCCGGCACGCTGGTGGAACGGGAAGGCTACATTCAAGGTCCCGCGCTGCGCGCCGAAATCGATCGCGCCATCGCCGCCGGCGGTGCTTCCGAGCAGTTGTGGTACGTGGCGGTCCTGGAGCGATGGCTGCAAAGCCAGCGGTCGGCGGTGCCAAGCCTCAGTTCGCGTTAAATTTCACTTATCTCGTCAGCGCCGGTAGCGCGGTAAACGTGTCGGCCGGTGGAGTGCGGATTCCCAGAACGCCGATTGGTCCGCCGCCGGACGCATCGAACTCCAGCGTGCCGCGTACACCGGCCGTCGCCGGGAATTGGCTTCCGAGTACAAACGCGCTGTGGCCGTTGGCCGCCAGCGGTATCGTACCGCTTCCGATTTGCGCGCCGGAATCGTCGCGAATCACTACGGGCACGCTTACCGCCTGCGGCGAACTGGTACTGACGGCGATTCCCGTGGCGGTCCCGCCGGTATTGTCGAACGCGAGTATATAGGAGCTGGCGTTGCGCGTTTCCATGGGCACCACCGCTTCCTGCCCAGTGGGTTCGTAGCGGAAAATCGCAAAGCCGGAGACGTTGCCATCGGTGGTCAGTTGTGCCGATCCGGTCTGCAGCGGGTTCGCATCCGGGCCGCTGCTCTCCACCACTAAAGTCGCGCCCGCGTTGATCGTGTTATCGACCGAAGACGCCACTGTGGACACGCCGCCGGGCTGCGGAGAAGAAAGCGGCAAGATCAGCGGATTGCCCCCATCGTCAAAGAAGTTGAGGTGGGCTTGCGCGGCGCTGACGCCGGTGTTGACCAGCACGAAGCTGGTCTTCCATCCATTTGCGACCGCGATATGCGCGAACGCTCCGCCGCTGGTGCCGACATTCGCCAGCGCGGGAAGCGACGTCAGCGTTCCCGGAGGCGTGGTGCGCACGCCCAGCACGCTGATCTGTCCGCTTACCGGTGTATCGAATTCAATGGTCCCGCGCAGCCCGGCAGTGGCGGGGTACATCTCGGATAATACAAACGCGCTATGGCCGCTCCCTGACACCGAGAGGGATCCGGAGCCTATTTGCAGGCCGGTATCGTCACGGATCACCACCGCAACGTTGGCCGCTTGCGCGCTGATATTGGCCAGCGCCACGCCTAGCGCAGCGCCGTTGGTGTTATCGAATGCCAGCACATAAGAACTCGCGTTTCTGGTTTCTAAAGGCACCACCGCCTCTTGCGCGGTCGAATTCAAATGGAAGATGGCAAATCCGCCAACGCCCCCGCTAGCCGCCAGTTGCGCCGAACCGGATTGGAGCGGTGCGCCGTTAGCGGAGTCGGTCTGCACGATCAGGGAAGCGTTAGACGCTAATGTCCAATCGTACGACGGTGTCGTCACCAGGCTCTCAGTCATGCCCTGCTGTGGCAACGCGAGCGGAAGCGGCAACGGATTCCCGTCATCGGCTAAGAGGTCGAGTTCGGACTGCGCATCCCCACTATTGGTATTCACCAGCGTGAACGTTGTCGTCCAATCCGGGCTGGAAATTAAATGCGCCATGGAGCCAACCACGCCAAGCTTGGGAGCGCTCGATTGGCTCGATTGGATGGTAACGGCGTAGGCGAGCGTCGCGGTCCCGGCTACCGGCGAACTGCTGTCTACAGCGGAAATTGTGTAGCGATAGACGCCAGCGACGGTGGGCGTGCCCGCGATTGTCGCCGAAGTTCCTTGGCTGGTGAGGCTGAGACCCGGAGGTAACGCGCCCGAACTCACCATCCAATTGTAGGGAGGCGCTCCCTGCGTCACTGAGCATTGCGCCGAGTAGTATTGGTTCAAGAGACGAGGCCCGCTGCTCGGCGCGCAACTGATCGCCGGCGGAAGAATCAAGTTGATCATTCCCCCCGCGCTGGTTACCGGAAGGAAATTTCCAGCAGCATCGGAAGCGCTGCCGGGACTATTCACGATGGCAATCGTGCTGTTCCTGCTCGCCGGGGAAATTTGGAAGGTAGCGGTCGCGAGGTTTCCGTCCGCGATGGCGGTCAGGTTCTCGCCCCACACGAGACATGTCGCGGCGGAAGTTCCGTAGGAACAGGTTATCGTCTTGCCGGCATCGGTGGCAGCCGGACCCGGGGTCACTTGCATAGCGGTCACGTCCACCGGATATTGCATGGTCCATTGAAGAATGGCCGGTTGGACACCTCCATTCGCCGACGTCGACACCGTGAGCGCGGCACTCGATCCTGGAGTTGTCACCGCGGAACTGAGCGACACTGAAACCTGCTGCCCGAAGATCTGAATCGCGCCGAATAGAAGCACGCCATAACACAGGATCACTCTCGCGAACCAGCCACGCGACGCGCGGCGTTCGCGCAACAAAAAGGCGTTCAGATCGACCTCCCAGCTTGTCATACATAAAAATCGGCCTTAGGTCTCAAACTCAGTAGGTCAGTTTAGTCCCGTAAGCGAAATTCGTTATGCTTATGCACAACTCCAGCGGTAGTTTTGTGGCTTACAGGAAAATCTTACGGGCCGTAAACCCAGTAAGCTTTCCTCAAACGCCCGCTAAGTGAAGCAAATTTGAATTTTGAATGACAGGCCAACGCAATTGAGAGACCAACACCTACCCCTTACTAATAGTCAGGAGTAGAGCGCTGTTTGACGTATATTGAGGCAGTGCGTATCACCGTTCAAGCGGCGGAGTACTGGTTGAGCCGCCGCGTACTGCCTTAAAAGAAGATAGAGATCATCGCCGGTGGACGCCGCGATTCCATCGCGCGCTACGCAAGCTGCCCTATGCTAATGTGGATGGCATCCTTGCCACTGAAGCACTGGTTTGAGCGGCACTCTTTCTGGATCATTTTTGCGGTTTCGTCTCTCATTCGAATCGTGAAGGTGCTGGCCGCGCCCCGTCCTCCCGGAACCCATCTTTCAGAGATGGAGAACATCGCCAGATCGCTCGCGCTACACGGAACTTTTGCCGATCCCTACCTGCTGCCGACCGGACCCACCGCGCATACCGCGCCCGGGTATCCCATCCTGCTCGGACTTATTTTTTTGTTATTCGGGACAGGCGCCGCAGGCGAGGTGGTGAGCCGCATCGCTTCCGCGATTGTCGCTTCCATTCAATACGCGCTTTTGCCGCGCGTCAGCACCGCGCTGGGATTGCCGCGATTCACCGGCGCCGTGGCCGGCTTGCTGGCCGCACTCGCGCCTTATAAAGGGTACGTCGAAGGCTCCCGCGATTCCGTCGATCAGCCCTACGTGGCGCTGGCTCTGATTTTGCTTTTTCTTTACACGTGTAAATCGTGGTCCGTAAAACCGGCAGAAGTGTTCTCGCCCCTGACCCGCGGTCTGTGGTGGGGCCTGGCTTCGCTCTTCTCGCCGATTCTAGGTTTCGTGTTTGCCGCCATCATCGTCTACGAGGTCTTCGCGATGCGGCGTCATACCGGGCTGGCGGCGATGTTCGCAGCTTTCGCCGCGATCCAGGCGCCGTGGGCGATCCGCAATTGGATTGAGTTCCACGCTTTTGTGCCCACGCGCTCCAACTTCGGACTCGAACTGCGAATCTCCAACCGCCCCGAAAGCTTCGCGCTCATGGAAGACAACGTTTCGCACGGCGTCATGAGCCGCTTCCATCCCGGTTTGAATGAAAACGAAGCGCGTAAGGTGGCGGCCGAAGGCGAGATCGCCTACACCAGCTCGGAGATGGCTGACGCGCGCGCTGAAATCCGCCGCGACCCGGCGCGCTTCCTGCGCTTGACCGGCGAACGCATGTGGCGATTCTGGCTGGCCCCCAGCCGCCGCTTCAAGACCACCGCGGCGTCCACCGCCATCACGCTGCTGGGCCTGCTGGGATTGTGCCTTCTCCCTGCAAATCCAGGAGTCCGGCTGACTTGGCTGATCCTTCTCACGTATCCGCTGGTTTACTATTTCATCCAGGTGGATGCCCGTTATACCTATCCGCTCGGCTGGATCTTCCTCACGCCCGCGGTGCACGTGGTGATGCGGGTGGCGCAAAGGCTCACCCGGAGCCGCATGCCGGTGCGGCAACCGTCGTAGCGTTTGATAACGCGGATCGCCAATAGAGCCCTGCTCCCAAGCGCGTCTTCGGCCGCCCCAAAGCGGATTCCAATGCGGGTAACAGCGGCCTTTGTATGGGCGGTAGTAACGTTTCCGGCGATGCGCTGTCCAAAAACTTGATCGCAATCGAGGCGATTGCTGTATACTGTCCGAAGCCGGGAGGCCCAAACGGAAATTCAGGATAAGTGACGCGTCGACGCCCGCGTTGGACTTTAATCATGAGACTATATCTTGTAATTGGCTCCCTGCTCATAATGAGCTTATCCGCAAAGGCACAAGGAATTGCGGCGGATTCCGGTAAGCAGCCAGTGAAGATCCAAGCGGTCCGAGTCAAGGGATCTCGCCTACCGGAAAAATCGATACTTCATCTGACGGGATTGCAGACGGGGCAGATCCTGAATGAAGAAAAGCTCAGAACCGCGCTGCAACACGCTAACGATTCCGGGCTTTTCACAAATATTGCCTATGTGTACGAATCTGCGCCCGACAGCACCGATGTGACCTTGGAGCTACAGATAGCAGATCAGCTTCCTCTTGTTCCTGCGACGATCAAAATTCCCAAAATAGATGCAGAACTTGTCTGGCAATACCTGCAGAACTTTGACCCTCTTTTCACACGGGAGCTGCCGCCGACGGAAAAAGCGATCAAGCTTTATCAGCACTATATCGCCAAATATTTGGAGACCCAGGGGACCACTGACATAGCAGTGACCGGAAATGTGATCGGATCGAGTGAGCATATAAAAGGCATCGAGTTCGTAGCTACAAAACTTCGCTCATTGCGGAACTGACCTGCAGCGGTCGCGCAGGCGCTGACCTCCAAAAAACACCAATCCGGCCTTACAAGGCACAGAGATCGCGAACTATTGAAGTCGGGGTTGATGGGATGTTGAACTTTAGCCGGTAGCGCACGGAGACATCGGTCAATGGCATCGTCCACTACGAATCTGCGTTAAGCACTAGGCGGGCTGGCCGGCCGTCTGCTTTATATTATTGTTATGCGTCTCCGCGCGCGCTTTCCGTTTCTCGCCGCGGGCGCCGCTCTTCTGCTAGGCGCCGCGCTGGCGGCAGAACGCCTCGAAGACACGATCTTTATTCCGCTGGATCATCCCGCCATCCTCTACGCCGGTGCAACCACCGACCCCGTGGGCCGTCTCGCGAAGCGCATCGACAGTGGGCAGCTCAAGCTCGACTATGCGCCCAACGGTTGGGGCTATTTGCCGGCTTTGCTCAAGGAACTCGACATCAACCCCGACTCGCAGGTGCTGGTCTTCTCCCATACCAGCATTCAGGTCGAACACATCTCCCCGCGCACGCCGCG
>Ga0207657_10004124_pt1 | contig 15430 bp, 14 predicted proteins | sample KBSC33metaG_FD_184316 | JGI IMG/M metagenome (GOLD analysis project Ga0207657, IMG submission 184316) | Corn rhizosphere microbial communities from Kellogg Biological Station, Michigan, USA - KBS C3-3 metaG (SPAdes) (version 2) | ecosystem: Host-associated > Plants > Roots > Rhizosphere > Soil ... | reverse complement strand
GCTGCTCGTCCCATCCATCGGCAGCGAGACGCTGCCGCAGACCGATAGCGGAGACTTCAATGTCAATGTCAAGCTGCCGGTCGGGACGGCATACACGGAGACGGACAAGGTGATGCGGCAGGTCGAGGGCATTCTGCTGCGGAACCCTGATGTGCAGATGGTCTTCGCGGCTTCCGGAACGAACCTCAGCGTCCGGGGCGCGGGCTCAAGTTCCATCGGCTATCAGGGCGGTGCGACGGTTCGCCTGAAGCAGGATCGAAAGCACAGCACGGCGGATGTCATCAAGGCCGTCCAGCGGCAACTTGTGCGCATTCCAGGTGCTCGCATCAATGTCACTCCGTATGACCTCGTCACCCAGATTCTCACCGGTGGTGCGACAAACATGGAGGTCGATGTCTTCGGTCAAGACCAGAGCGCAGTCAGCCAGAAGGCCAGGGAAGTGGCCGACGCTTTACGGAACGTGCCGGGCCTCGAGAGCGTCGATTTGGGCGTGCAGGATGCCTCGCCGGAACTCCACTTTAACGTGGACCGTGACAAGGCGCTTTCGCTTGGCGTGACCTTCCAGGACATCGCCTCGGCAATAGCCACCAGCACGAATGGCGCGCTTTCGACCTACTACCAGGAGAAGGGATATCAGTATCCGATCTATGTGCAGCTTCCTGAGAGCCAGCGGAAGTCGCCCGAAGAGCTGCTGAACCTGCCGATCACGCCGTCGCTGGTTAGCAGCAGTGGTGGCAGTGGTGGTGGGGGAACTAAGAAGCCCATTCTTTTGGGCCAAGTTGCAACTCCTGTTTACGAACTCGGACCGAATGAAATTACTCGCCTCAATCGCCAGCGATACATTTCCGTCTCAGGACGCCTGAGCGATCGGAGCGAAAGCGAAGTCCAAGCGGATGTAACCAAGACCCTTCAGAGCGTGAACTTCCCCCAGGGCACGTATTGGGATTTCGGCGCCAACCAGAAGCGGCGAGGTGAGGAGTTTTCCGGGCTTGGCCTCGCGGTCTTCCTCGCGATAGCTTTGATTTATATGCTTCTGGCGTCGCAGTTCGAGTCGTTCATCTATCCGCTCGTCGTGCTCACATCAGTGCCTCTTTGTGCCATTGGCGTCATTCTTGCGCTGTTTTTGACAGGACGTGCGTTTGGTCTAACCGCATTCATCGGCTTGCTGATGTTGATTGGTATTGTCGTAAAGAACGGAATATTGCTGGTCGACTACACGACCCAGCTTCGCGGGCGGGGCATTCCACGGGATGAGGCGATCCTGACCGCGGCTCCCACACGTCTGAGACCTATCCTGATGACGTCTTTCGCAGCAATCCTGGGCATGATGCCTCTCGCGCTCGCGCTGGGTCGCGGCTCTGAAACGCAGGCTCCGCTGGCCACGGCAGTCATCGGAGGTCTGACTACCTCCACGATGCTGACCCTCTTCGTTGTTCCAATAGTTTACACGCTCTTCGACGACCTCGCCCGCAAGGTCCGGAAGAACCCTCGCGATCTCGCGCCTACTCCCCTGGGACCTAAAGTCATCGAGCACCGCCCGCCAGTGGAGGTGGACCGTGGCTGATCAAACGCGCGAGTTTGCAGCCCGGCTCGAGACTTTGATGCCGCGGCTCATCCGATCTCTTTTCAATCCGGATCCTGAGGACCCGTTGGTGGATCTCCCGTTGGCGCAGTTACGTGTGATCCGGACCCTGTGGCACGGCAACAGAACGGTTTCGGAACTCAGCGAAGAATTTGGGCTGTCGATGAGTGCCTGCACCCAAATGGTGAACCGTCTGGAATCCATGGGTCTCGTGGCGCGTCGTGAGGACGAGGAAGATCGACGCGTGCGGCATGTCGGACTTAGCGAAAAAGGGCGGCTGCAGATGCGGGCACGCCACGAGCGCCGAGTCGACCGCGCGGCAAGCGTTCTCGTCGGCTTCACTGGCGAGGAACAGGAGCAAGTTGTAAGTCTTCTGCAAAGGATGCTGGTGGTGGCGGAGCAAAACGCGCGCGGCAAGGAGACCCTGGTGTCCATTGCGGAGGAACTCCAAGCCTTTCCCCTTGCACCCTCGGAGGGTAGTCCGAGTTGATCAGCTGGCTGGCGGCAGTCGCGATGTTCGCACGGCAAACACCGCCGGTTCAGCCGAACGTCACACCCGTGCCGCAGCCTCCCGCGATTACGCTTCCTGCGCCACCGCATGTGGAGGTCACGACGCCAATAACGGCTGAGGACGCGGCTCGGATTGCGTTGCTTCAGCAGCCTTCGGTGCTGATCGCTCGGGCTCAGGTGCTTGCGGCACAGGGCAGGACGCAGCAGGCCCGTTCCGACCTCTTGCCGAATGTCACGCTAAATTCAAGCTACACGAGGACCACGAACTTTCGCGGCAATGCCTCTTCCGGTTCGAATACGGGCGGCGGCTCGTCCGGTGGCTTCAACAGCCAGGTTTCTGTCGATCAACTGCTGTTCGACTTCAATCGGACGGTGAACAACGTGCGCGCGGCCGCTGCGCGTGAGGCAGCGGCCAGGCAGGACCTGACCGCGACAGAGTCGGATGTTGTGCTGGCAGTCAAGGATGCCTACTACGCCTATCAGCAGGACACGCAACTGGTAGCGGTGCAGGAGGCCAATGTCGCGAGTTCGCAAGCGCAATTGACCTTTGCGCAGGCACGGCTGACGGCAGGCCTTGGACCGCCTGCGGACGTGTTGCAAGCGGCGACCAACGTTGCAGCGGCAACGCAAGCTTTAGCGCAGGCACGCCAAACAGCTTTGAACTCTCAGATCGCCTTAGCTCTGGAGATGGGAGTGGACCCGCGCACTCCCTTGGCTTTGGCTCCCGCCGAAGAGCCCGCGCCTCCTTCCGATGACGTGAATTCCCTCGTTTCCACCGCCCTTGAGCAGCGACCCGACATCCGTTCCGCGCAGGCGACAATCCGTGCCGCTGGGTATTCGGTTTCGGCGGCTCGCGCGGGGAACTTGCCGCGTGTGGGTTTGACCGGCAGTTTGGGTTCTCGCGGGCCGAACGATCCTTTTGCGAGCAACAGTGGGTCCGTTGGCATTTCGGTGTCTTGGAACGTCTTCGATGCGGGCTTTACCGCCGGGGCCGTTCGCATCGCGCGAGCCGATGTGGAGATCGCGCGGGCGCAGCTGCAGCAGGCTTCTTTGGCGGCGATACGCGACGTGTCCCAGGGCTGGGTGAATCTGCACTCGGCCGAGCAGCGGGTGGCGATCGCTCAGGCTCAGGTGGCGAATGCAACTGAATCCTTGCGCTTGGCCGAAGGACGTTTTCGAGCCGGGGTCAGCACGTTCTTAGAAGTCACTCAGGCGCAAACGGCGCTGACTTCCGCTCAGGTGAATCTTGTGAACGCGCAGACGCTGGTGCAGTTCGCTCGGGCGCAATTGGCCCACGCTATTGGGGCTCCTGTCTCGGCCCCTGCGGGTCGGTAAATTTCTTTCAAATAAATTTTTCCACAAAAGCGCACAAGCGTCTACTGATCTTGTTATAATGCCCGCATGGCTGCGCCAGCGACGTTGACGACTTCGGATCGGCTGCTGGAGTCGATCTTCGGCTTTCCCGAGTTCCGGCCCGGGCAGTTGGAAGTCATTGAAGCTTTGCTCGATGGCCGGTCCGCCTTGGCTGTATTTCCGACCGGGGGAGGGAAGTCGCTGTGCTACCAGTTGCCGGCGCTGCAACTCGAAGGATTGACGCTTGTTGTCTCGCCGCTGATTGCCTTAATGAAGGACCAGATCGACTTTCTGCGGTCTAAGGGCGTGGCTGCGGAGCGGTTGGACTCGACGTTGTCGGCTGAAGAGGCTCGGGACATTGCGGCTCGAATGACTTCGGGCGAGATCAAGCTGCTGTACGTCGCCCCGGAGCGATTCAACAACGAGCGGTTCTTGGCTCAGTTGAAGCGGGTCTCGATCTCTCTGATGGCGATCGATGAGGCGCATTGCATCTCCGAATGGGGGCACAATTTTCGGCCCGATTATTTGAAGCTGGCGCAGATCGCGGGGGACCTTGAGGCTGAGAGGGTTTTGGCGCTAACGGCAACCGCGACGCCAAAGGTTGTGGAGAGCATTCGTGCAGCGTTTGGGATCGCGGAAGCGGATGCGGTGGTGACCGGCTTCTACCGTCCCAACTTGACGCTGCTGACGACGCCCGTAACCGCTGCCGAGAGGGATGCTGCTTTGCTTGAGCGGCTGAAGACCCGGCCAGCGGGTCCTACGATCGTCTATGTGACTTTGCAGAAGACAGCTGAGAATGTGGCTTCGTCTTTGTCCGAGAATGGGCTGCCTGCGCGGGCCTACCACGCAGGCATGGACCCTGAGGTCCGGGCTGAGGTGCAGGATTGGTGGATGGCTGGGCATGACCGCGTCGTGGTTGCCACCATTGCCTTTGGCATGGGGATCGACAAAGCTTCAGTCCGGTACGTGTACCACTACAATTTGCCGAAGAGCCTTGAGAGCTACTCGCAGGAGATCGGACGTGCGGGCCGGGACGGCTTGCCGTCGGTGGTGGAGTTGTTGGCTTGCAGAGACGACTTGCCGCCGCTGGAGAACTTCGCTTACGGGGACACGCCTACGCGGGAGTCGCTGAAGAGCCTGCTACGGGAGTTGCTGACTTCGGGTGAGACGATCGTTGTCGATCAGTACGACCTTAGCAACCGGCACGACCTTCGGCCGCTTGTGCTCAAGACGGCCCTGACTTATCTGGAGCTGCTCGGGGCGCTCAAGCAGGGGACGCCTGTGTACACAGGCTATGAGTTTAAGCCCCTTGTCCCTGTGCCGGAGATTTACAATGCCTTTCCTGGTGAGCCCGGGGTTCTGGTGCGGCAGCTTTTTGAGAAGTCGAAGCACGGGCGCATTTGGAATTCGCTCAATCCCGAGGAGATGGCGCGGAAGCTGGGTCAGGAGCGGAAGCGGATCGTCCGGGCGCTCGAGGTCATGAGCGAGAAGGCGCTTGTCGAGCTTCGCTCAAGCGACGTGCGAACGCCGTACACGCTCTTGGAACAGCCGCTTACGCCGGTGAAGATCTTGGACGAGCTCGTGCATCGCTTCGAGACTCGCGAGGCGCAAGAGATTGGGCGCTTGCGACAGGTACTGGAGCTTGTGGAGCAGGATGGTTGCCAAGTCGCCGCCTTGACCGGGCACTTTGGAGAGATGAGGGCGGAGCCTTGCGGGCATTGCACTTACTGTCTCTCGCGTGAGCAGCAGGTGCTGCCGAACTCTTACGAACCGGAGGTCGAGTGTACATGGGGCAACGTGGTTGGGCTGGTGGAGCGGATTCCCGAAGAGCGGAGATCGGCTAGATTTCTGGCTCGCCTGCTTTGCGGCCTCGGCAGTCCTGCGATGACGCGGGCGAAGCTCACTAAAGACCCGATGTTCGGAAGCTTGGAGCGGGTTCCGTTCGCGAAGGTGCTCGCCTGGTGCGAGCAGGGCATGAGCGCCAAGTAGACTTCAGGCGCGATGAACGCCGCCTTTCAATCTTGGCTGAACGAGCAACTCCAGACCCTCAAAGACCAGAACCTCTACAAGACGCCGAAGATCTTAGAGACCCCCGCAGCCGGCCGGGTGCGGATGAACGGTAAGGAGGTGGTGAACCTCTCGTCGAACAACTACCTTGGGCTCGCGAACCATCCGAAGGTGCGACAGGCTGCTTTGGATGCAATCGAAAGGTGGGGCGTGGGAGCGGGGGCTGTGCGCTGGATCGGCGGCACGATGCAGGTTCACCAAGAATTGGAAGAGCGCCTTGCCAAGTTCAAGCACACCGATGCGACGCTTGTTTTCACGGGTGGCTTCACCGCGAATGCCGGGGCCATCCCTGCGATTCTGACGGACAAGGACGTGGTCATCAGCGACGAGCTGAACCACGCGTCGATCATCGATGGCGTTCGGTTGGGGGCGGCTAAGTACAAGAAGTCGGACGGCTTCGTGTATCGGCACAAGGACATGTCGAACCTGGAGGAGATCCTTCGGGGGGCGCAGGGGTTTGGCAAGCGGCTGATTATCACGGACGGCGTGTTCAGCATGGATGGCGACATTGCGCCCTTGCCGGATATCGTAAGCCTGGCCGAGCAGTACAACGCGATCGTTTATGTCGACGACGCGCATGGGTCGGGCGTGCTGGGTGAGCACGGCGCTGGCACCACTTCGCACTTCGGACTTTATGGGCGGGTGGACATTCAAATGGGCACCTTGTCGAAGGCGCTCGGTGTTATGGGTGGCTACATCGCCTCATCGGCGGCGCTGAAAGATTGGCTGATCAATCGCGGGCGACCGTACCTCTTCAGCACCGGACACCCGCCGGTCGTCGCGGCAGCACTCATCGCCTCTCTCGACGTGATGGAAACCGATCCCGGTCCTTACGAAAAGCTTTGGTCGAACACGCGTTGGTGGAAGAAGGCTCTCGCGGACGAGGGCTTCGACACCATGGGTTCGGAGACTCCGATCACGCCGGTGTACATTGGCGACGAAGGCATGGCGCAGTCGGTGGAAAGGGCCTTATGGGATGAAGGGGTTTATGCCCTTTCGATCGTGTTCCCAACGGTTGCCCGGGGCAAAGCCCGCATCCGCACGATGCCCTCGGCTGCCCACTCTCAGGAGGATCTCGGGTTTGCCCTGGAGGCATTTAAGAAGGTTCGAGAGAAGCTGAAGTTCTAGGCGGGGTACAATGCACTTTCGCGCGAAACGTGACGCTTCCCTCTCGCGGCTCGCAGCACCCCTTTTACGAGTAGAGAAATGGCAAAGCGCATCACTGGAAATATCAAGTTGAACATCCCCGCGGGCAAGGGAACGCCCGCCCCGCCTGTCGGTCCCGCCCTAGGTCAGGCCGGCATCAACATGATGGAGTTCCTGAAGAAGTTCAACGAAATGACGGCCCCGCAGATGGGCTTCGTGCTCCCCGTCGACATCACCGTCTTCGAGGACCGCTCCTACAGCTTCATCGTCAAGCAGCCCCTGACCACCGACCTCATCAAGCGAGCGGCCGGAATCGAGAAGGGTGCCGCGAACCCTAAGACTGACAAGGCCGGAGTCCTTACCCGAGACAAACTCCGCGATGTGGCCAAGCTGAAGATGGCCGACTTGAACACCGATGACGAGGAGATGGCGATGAACATAGTTGCTGGCGCTGCTCGTTCTATGGGCGTTCGCGTCGAAGGCTGATTTCGGCGGTCTTCAACTTTTCAAGCGTTGGGGCCTTGAAGCTCCAACGCTTTTTTATTGTTGAAAGGTGCTGATTGCTACGCAATGTCACCCCAACCGCCAAAATAGGTCTTGAGACTAACCTCTCGTAACGATAACCTGTCCTCGCGAGTCTGTATAGAGACGGAAAGCAAATGAAGACCTTGCGCCTTGCGTTGGTTCTCCTCGTCGGCCTCATCTCCTCCTTGGCTTTATGCCAAGAGCCGGATTCGGGGCCGCACTTGCTGTCTCAGTCCGCGGCGGATGCGCTGCGTGAGTTCGCGGGTGCCGATGCCGCTTTTATGGCCGCTGGCAATCTGAAGGGGGGTGCCGCCAAGGAGAACCTTGCGACGCTTCTGAATTATCCGAGCGATAACCCGGTGGTTGTTACCCTGACCGGTGCGCAGGTCCGGCAGGCGATCGAGCGCTCGATCTCACTATATCCCCAGCCGAGCTCCTTCTTTTTACAGCTTTCTGGGATCGAAGTTACATTTAAGCGAGACCCTGCGGCGAATCCGAGGATCATAAGCGTGAACATCGCTGGATCTCCGCTCCAAGACTCGCGCAAGTACAACATCGCAATGACTAGTTCACTCGCGCGGGGGGCACTCGGCTACTTCAAAATCTGGGACAAGGACAAGATCAGCAAGACCTTCGACACCACCCTCGAAGCCGTGCTGAAGGGCAAGCGGTACACGGAAACTTCGCCTCGCTATACCATCGTCGACTAGCACTCGTCTAATCTTCTTACATGATCGCGCTCCTCGCCGCCGCCTGCGCGCTTATCGCGCCCCAGACCTCCTTTGACCAGGATCGATCCTGGAGGGATTTAATCAAGCAGGTGAGTTATGGCCCGCGCGTGCCGGGCACAACCGCCCACCAGAGCTGCCGCGACTACCTTCTTGCTGAAACGAAGGCGAACTGCGACAAGGCTGCGCTCCAGGAGTTCCGACACGAGTGGAGTCGCAATCGCCAGATGGTGACGATGTGGAACGTCTGGGGCACGCAGAACTGGGACAAGGCGACGACCCGGGTGGTGCTGATGGCTCACTGGGATAGTCGGCCGACAGCCGACATGGAAGACAGCTCAGCGCGTCGTGCCAAGCCTATTCCCGGCGCCAACGATGGCGCTAGCGGCGTGGCCGTGTTACTGGAACTGATGCGCGACTTCAAGGCGAAGGCGCCGGAGGTCGGCATTATGTACGTGCTGAGCGACGGTGAAGACCTGGGCCCCGGCCTCGACGAGATGTTCCTAGGCGCAAGGGCTTACGCGCAGCTGACCATGGAGCATCGCCCCGACTACGGCATCCTGCTCGACATGATCGGCGACAAAGATTTGAAGGTGCCGATGGAGCCGAATTCGCTTAGCTTTGCGCCGAAGCTTCTAAAGGCTCTTTATGCGCATGCGGGCGAGATCGGGTTAGGAAAGAGTTTCCCGTCCAGCCTTGGTCCCGAGATCGAAGACGACCACCTGCCGGTGAATGAGGCGGGCATTCCGATGATCGACTTAATTGACTTCGACTATGAGCCTTGGCACAAGCTGAGCGATACGCCTGAGCACTGTTCGGCGGAGTCGCTCGGCAAAGTCGGCACGTTGCTGGAGAGTTGGCTGCGCAAATCTCCCGCCTTCAAAAACCCGAAGTAAGGGCGCTGGCAGGTACAATCTCGAACCCATGAGCATTGCGGGGCAGATGGCCCCGGAGTTCCTGAAGGAGGTCCGGGCGGCGGGAAGTGTGCTCATCGGAACTCACCTCAATCCCGATGGCGATGCCTTGGGCTCGGCTCTGGCCGTGTCGCACTACCTTGACTCGCTGAATATCCAAAACGAAGTTCTTTGCCACCACGCGCCGCCGCGAAACCTCCAGTTCCTGCCGGGCGTGAGCCGGGTGCGCACAACGCCGAAGAACGAAAAGCACGACCTCGGCATTGTGGTCGATCTGGATTCTTCGGATCGCCTGGGCAGCACCCAGCCGTTCTTCGCGGAATGTCCGCGGACGATGTTCATCGATCACCACATCCCCATCGAGCAGCCGGGGGACGTGCGGATCGTGGACACGTCGGCCGCAGCCACCGCGCATATTCTCACGCAACTCTTCCTGGCGCTGGACTTCAACTTCACTTCGGACATGGCAACCTGCCTCCTGACAGGGATCGTCACCGACACAGGCTCTTTCCGCTTCCGAAATACGACTCCCGAGAGCCTCCAACTCGCTGCAATTCTCCTTGAGCACGGTGGCGATATCAACAAGGTTAGCGAGGAAATCTTCCAAAGAAGAACGCTTTCCAGCGCTCGCCTCCTGGGCTTCTGTCTGGAAAGAATGAAGCTGGAATGCGATGGTCGGCTCTGCTGGTCGATCCTTGAACACGAGGATTTTGAGATCACCGCGGCAAGGGACGAGGACACTGAGGGATTCGTCAACGAACTGCTCTCGATCGAAACGGTGGACATTGCCTTCCTGGTGCGCGAGCCGTACAAAGGACGAGCCCGGGTGAGCCTCAGGTCTCGTGCGCAGTTTGACGTGGCGGAGGTTGCGCGTGTCTTTGGTGGCGGGGGCCACAAGAATGCCGCCGGCCTGAACTTCGAGTCCTTCGAGGAAGACTCTATCCCCAAGCTTGTCGCCGAGCTGAGAAGATGCTTGGCATCCTGCTAATCGATAAGGCTCTTGGCGGCACGTCGCACGACGTCGTCAATCAGGTTCGCCGCCGTTTCGGCACGCGCCGCGTGGGTCACGCCGGCACCTTGGACCCGCTGGGCACGGGCTTGTTGGTGGTCGCGGTGGGACCCGCCACCCGCTTCCTCCAATACCTGCCGTTGGAGCCAAAGGAATACGTCGCTGAGGTCACCTTCGGGCGTTCGACGGACAGCTACGACGCCGAAGGGGAAACCACGGAAGAGCACCCGGTTCCGTCAGATCTTCTAGAGAGATTTGAACAAGTTAGTGCCGCATTTTCTGGACTGATCGAGCAGATTCCACCGATGCACAGTGCGGTGAAGGTGAACGGTAAAGCGCTTTACCGCTATGCTCGTGCCGGACAGGAGATAGAGCGGGCCTCCCGCCGAGTGCACATAGGCGCCATGGAGGTGCTTTCCTTCGACGCTCCGCGCATCCAACTGCGGATCGAATGTTCGGGCGGCACCTATATTCGCACTCTGGCTCAGGATTTGGGGCAGGCGATCGGCTGTGGGGCCTACTTGAGCGCACTTCACCGGACACGCGTGGGCAAGTTTCGGGTCGAGCAAGCGGTGCCGGTGGACCGAGTCGAGCCTGAGGACCTACTGCCACTCCGGGAAGCATTGCATCCTATGCCTATGGTGGACCTGAACGATATTCAGGTGCAGTGGGTTCGTGAGGGTCGGCAGCTCGAGATCCAGGCCCCCGCCGATGCGCGGCTGGTGGGACTTTGCGACATGAGCGGCGACGTTATTTCGGTTGCGAGAGCCGAAGGGAATCGACTCCAGCCCGAGTGCGTTATTCCTGCGGAGGTAGTCCATTGATCGTGAGTGAGCGCCTCCCGCGTCGAGCCTTGACCGGGCAGTTGCTGTACGGTCTGCTCTGGATCGCTATGACGCTGGTCGGACTCGCTTTGCGTCCGAGTGCTTCGGGGCACGGAACTCACGAGGAATTGGGCCTGCCTCCTTGCCCAAGCGCGGCCTTCATGGATCGGCCCTGTCCCGGATGTGGCCTGACCACTAGCATCTCTGCATTCCTGCACGGGGATCTGAGGCTTGCCTTCCATGCGCACCTCTTAGGGCCCTTCTTTTATTTGTTCGTTACCGTGACTGGGGTGATTGCCCTGCGGAAGTGGACCGAGGCCCAACGATTCGACGTGACAGGCAAGGAGTGGACGCGAGCCATTGTTGCTGCGGCAGTTGTGTTCCTGACCTTCGGCATCTGGCGCATGGCAGTGGTCGACCACTACAGCACCCCCACAGAAAAGGCCTATATCGCGATCGCGAAGTAACTTAGAATCCGCCTTTGAGATAGGCCCATCCGGCTTCCTGCTTGCGGACGACCTCCGCCGCGCCGCTGGGCACCACGCGCACGAAGGAATCCAGAGAGCCGGACGTCACCTTCCGCGCCTTCATGCTGTTTGCACAGGCTGCAAACAGCACTCCAGCCTTGCTCAACTTCGTCAGGCGAGAGGCAACGGGCGAAGACTTGAAGAGCATGTCCAAGCCTTGGGCGAAGCACACGACTTCGATCTCGATCGGCTCCGGAGCGAAGTCTTTTCGGATGTTCTCAACGTTGCTGAGCACCACGTTGTAGACCTGAGTCCCGGGAGCGGTGACGCCGATCACCACGTGGTGCTTTTTAGGTTGGGCGCAGAGGAGAATTGCAGTGAGCATAAGGCCATTAAAGCGCAATACTATGGAGCAATGGTTTCGATCGTTCTCAGCGCGCTCTTGCTTTCTCACAAGGCTCCGAAGTGGTTCGATACCACTCTCGCGGGTTACGCCTTCAAGTACGACGAGAAGCACTCGATGGCGGGAGTGCACGATCCCAAGACCGGCTTTTACTTGATGAGGAATGTGGAGTGCGACGGGGGAGTGTTGATCCTCACTTTGACTCGCGACCGCAACATCGTGACGGGCAATGGTTACAAGGTGCTGGGGTTCGTGCCCAAGACCCACGACAATGGCAGCTTGCAACTGACGGAGAAGCCTTTGCCGAGTCTTGCGACAGGCCATGGGATTCGTATCGGTGATTCGCCTGCCAAGATACGGGCGAAGCTCGGGGCCCCCACCAAGATCGGCCGCAGTGGGGCACGGAAGCAGTGGACGGACTGGCACTACGTCTGGCGCACTGGCGAGCATGACGAGACCCTCAAATACGAGCAGCGCTACACCTTCAAAGCAGGCAAGCTGATCGAGGTGGAGTTCAGTCGCGTCATGGACGATCTGCCAAACCAATAGCCTTGGCTCGAAAATTGCTGACTTCTTGGTGTCGGCAGAAAAGGGGAACGGCTCCCCAAAATTGCCGTCTTTAGGAGAGCCAGCGGGGAATCTGTCGACTGCAATACAGCAGAGGGTATAACTCTGTCTTGCGTCACGGGGGACCGTGGTGGCTACGAGCCAATTTAGGCTCATAGGAGAGATCCAACGTCGTGAAGAGAGTCAAGCTACTCGAGGATGCCAGCACAGCACCGACCGTCGGTGGGCTAATCGGGGACTCAAACTGCGGCGCTTTCCGCTCGTCGGGTTTCTCGCGCAAGGGCATAAAAGCTTGCGTCTGCGCACGGTGTTTTCGTGAGGTCTATGTGATTGGCAAACCCCTACATCCTTGCTAGCTCGGCCGCCAAGGCCCCTTTGTCCAACGATCGGTGGGATTGGCTCCGCCGGCTCTTTACACGCAAGCCGAAGCTTGCGGCTGCGCCCGTTATCACGCGTGAGGAAGGCTGGACCTTCATTCGCAGCGATGACTCGCGAGTGTTCAACGACTGGCTCGGCCAGGACGAGACGGGTCTTCCGTTCTCGCCCGACGAGGAGCCGTCGCTCGGCTCGCACCTGCTGATCGAGCTCTTCGGTTGCGAAGGGCCTTTGCTCGAGCAAGAGAGCACCGTGGGTGACGCGATGATGGAGGCGGCTCGCATCAGCGAGGCGACGATCGTCGAGAAGTCATTCCATGAGTTCAAGCCTTATGGGGTGAGCGGCGCGGTAATTATTCAGGAGTCGCATTACACGATCCACACGTGGCCGGAGCACGGCTACGCGGCTGTGGACCTGTTCTACTGCGGCGGAACGATCAAGGTGCACAAGGCGGTCGAGGTGCTTCAGGAACGCTTCAAGCCTTCGCGGATCAAGTTCCTCGTGGTTCGACGCGGCTTGCAGAGCGAAGTCGAACGCTAGTGTTTATGGGAGTGCCAAGCGAGCGCACTCCCAAAAACTTCAATGCCTGATTTCCTAACCTTCCCCATCCGAGGCGACAAGCTCTCGATGCGCGCTTCGGTGCGGGCGCGGGTCCACAGCCGAAGGACCGAGTTCCAGCAGATCGACATTGTCGAGACGGATATCTTCGGCCGCGCCCTGTTGCTGGACGGCCATATTCAGCTCACGGAATTCGATGAGCACGCGTACCACGAGTCGCTGGTCCAGATACCTCTGCTCTCCCTTGATAAGCCGAAGCGTGCTTTGGTAATCGGGGGTGGTGATGGCGGAGTCGTCCGCGAGCTCACGCGAAACAAGAGCCTCGAGCACATCGACCTGGTCGAGATCGACGCGGGAGTGGTCGATGCGTGCCGGCAGCACATGCCATCCGTTAGCGACGGAGCGTTCGACGATCCCCGGGTTCACCTGCATATTGCCGATGCTTTTCCGTTTGTAAAGCAGGTTACGGAGCTGTACGACCTGATCGTCGCCGACTCGACAGACACTTATGAAGGCGAAGATGGGGCGCTGAGCGAGATGCTGTTCACGACCGAGTTCTATGGAGACTGTGCCCGAGCATTGTCGCCGCAAGGCTTTCTGGTGACCCAGGCCGACAACCTCGTATTCTGTCCCTACTCGCTGGAGAACATCCTTGGCACATTCAGGGAGGCGTTTCCGAAGGTTGGGAGCTACCAGGCTCTTGTGCCGTCGTTTGGCGGGTTCTCAGGCTTTGCATGGGCGAGCCATGGTGCCGAGTTGCGGCCCGAGCTCGATGGTGGGGCTTACCGATATTTGAATGAGGCGACTCTGAAGCTTGCCTTCCAACCGCTCGGCTTCTAGTGTTCCAGGTGGACTTCATTGGCGTCCGGCTGGACGGCGATGGTCTTGGGGAACGGCCCGAGCTCTAGCTCTTCCAAAGCGTGGTCGATGGACGCGAGCTGGAGCTTCGCTTCATTTAGCGCTTCAAGAAAGTCTTGGCTGGGTAGCTCCGGGCTGCGGCCGACCAGACGGTAGCCAAGCATCTTCATCCTAAGCGTGTCTACGGTTGTCATGAAGACTGCGCTTTGGGCTTCCGTGCGCTGCACGCCAGCCATCACCCCAGCGAACCCCTGCCGGTATTCGGCTATGTTTTTATCAGCAATTCTGTACAATTCGGTTGATTGAGGGTCGTTAGAAGGTGCAGTCAGGACGGGCGGCACGTTGTATAGGCCCTTCTCTGAGAGCTGGACCTCGTGCGAAATCATGTCTGCTCGTCGCAAGGCGAAATAGACCGATTCGCAAGTGCGGCTAATCGTCTTTGGCACTTCAATCAGGTCGGCAACCTGCTCCTTCCGCATTTTCCGGAGCACGTCATCGAAGCGCTGCATCCGGTCCTTGCAGCCGGCCCAAAGCGCCTCGTACCGCTTGTTGAGAAAGCGCTTTCGGACGCTGGTCTGGTACGCGGAGGCAACCGTGATGAGCAGGACCACGCCGATCGTCAGGAGTTTCGCGACGGACGCACCCGGCGAGAACAGGGGAAAGACCCAAAGGAGGAAGATGCCGAAGGCGAGTCCGATAAGCCGCCCGGAGGAGAACAGCTCTCGGCCGAAGAGTCGCAGGTCCTGTCGGCGAACTTCGTCCATTGGTGTCCTAGTCTATCGGAGGCCGCCGCCGAGCCTCTGGCAAGGCCCGCTCCACGCCGCTGGCAAGCGCCAAGATTTTCTCGTCGTGAAGCGGAGCCCCAAGAAGTTGCAGGCCGACCGGAAGCCCCTCCGAGAATCCGCAGTTGAGTGAAATTGCTGGGTTGCCTCCCATATTCGCGGGGATCGTGCAGTAGTCCAATAGTTTTAACGCCATGGGATCCTTCGAGAGTTCGCCGATCTTGAAGGCGGTCACGGGGCTCGTGGGGCTAAGAATCGCGTCGACGTCTCGCAGCACGGCATCGAACTCCTGGCGCATCAGAGTGCGAACCTGCTGCGCTCTTAGATAGTACGCGTCGTAGTAGCCGGCCGAGAGGGCGTAAGTCCCGATCATGATCCTGGCCTTCACTTCATGTCCGAAACCTTCGGAGCGAGTTCGCTCGACAACCCCGATGTGGCCGCCACCTTCGCTTCGGGGACCATAGCGCACGCCGTCGAAGCGAGCCAGATTGGAACTCGCCTCAGCAGGCGCGATGATGTAATAGGTGGTCACGCCATACTTGATTGAAGGCATCGAAACGTCCTTGATCTCGACTCCTTCGCGACGGAGCACTTGTATGGCCTGCTCCATGACCTCTCTCACGCCAGCGGAGATGTCCTCGCCCATCAGCTCGCGAGGAACGGCGAATCGCTTGCCCTTCAAAGAGTTGTCCTTGACCGCTGAAGCATCGATCGCCGGATGTGCCAAGCTCGTCGAGTCTCGACGGTCGTGCCCGGAGATCG
>Ga0207657_10004122_pt1 | contig 15431 bp, 16 predicted proteins | sample KBSC33metaG_FD_184316 | JGI IMG/M metagenome (GOLD analysis project Ga0207657, IMG submission 184316) | Corn rhizosphere microbial communities from Kellogg Biological Station, Michigan, USA - KBS C3-3 metaG (SPAdes) (version 2) | ecosystem: Host-associated > Plants > Roots > Rhizosphere > Soil ... | reverse complement strand
CGCATGTTTTACCCGTCCCTGCTCGTAGAGCGTGGCGACCGGCTCGGCGCGCAACCACTTTCCGCGCGTCGCGCGCACCGCGACCACCGGCACCGATGCATCGACCTCGTTGATAACCGCGCGCACCATCTCACCGCCCTGGTTGACTTCTGCCACCAGCGCATCGGCCTCGAGACGACGCCACAGCGCGATCGCTTTTGCCGCCCACGTGGATGGCGTCGCTGCGCTCACCGTGTCGTCCGCAAGTACGTAGATAACGCCCGCCTCGGTGATACCGGCGGCGACGATGCCGCAGGCGTCGGCGCGTTTGCTCGACGAGGCCGGCGGATCGACCGCGACGACGATGCGTTGCAACGGCGGCACTTCACCGACGCGACAAGACTCGAGCAGCGCGCGCGACCACAGCGCATCGGGACGATCCTCGATGATCTCGCCGTCGAGTTCCTGCCGTCCCAGCCGCGTGCCCTCGTAGCGCGCCATCACGTTCTTGAGGAATGTCGGCGCGAGATTGAGCGCGTTGACTCGTGTCGGCGCCCGCGTCACCGCGCTGGTGGCATCACACATCAGGCGCTTGAGCAACGCGGTCGGGCGCGGCGTCGTCGTAATCAGTTGCCGCGGCTGGTGGCCTAGCCGCAGGCCGAATTGCAGCATGTCGAAGGTGGCTTCGGCGTAACGCCACTTGGCCATTTCATCCGACCACGCGCAGCCGAATTGCGGTCCGCGCAGGCTTTCCGGATCCTCCGCCGAAAACGCGTAAGCCACCGCGCCGTTATTCCACTCCAGCCGTTTGCGCGACGGTGACCACAACGGTCGCTGTACGCGCGGATGCACCGCGAGCAAGCCCGAGATACCCTCGATCATCACTTCGCGAACGTCGTGTTCGGTTTCGCCGACCAGCGCGATGCGCTCGACGGCTTCGGTCGCGAACGGCGGCAGGCCCAGCGCCTGCGCGCGAATCCATTCCGCCCCGGCGCGCGTCTTGCCGGCGCCGCGTCCGCCGATCATCAGCCAGGTCAGCCAGCTCTCGCCGTTCGGCGCGAGCTCGGGCGGGCGCTGATGCGGATGCGCGAAAATCTCCCAGCTGGTGCCGAGCGTTTCCAGTTCGGCTTCACTCAGACCCTTCAGGATGTGCAGTCTTTGCCTCGGCGACAAGCTGGTCCAGGCGTCGCGCGAGCGCCAGTCGAAGGGTGGTGAGATCGCGGGGCACGGCATCGTCATCCTCACCCTTCGCTTTCTTCTGCTCGCCGGCGCGCAGCGTCATCACCTCGCGCAGCGTCCGCGCCAGTGATGCCAGCGTGCGGGCGCGGCGCTCGCCTTCGGTGCGTTGTGTTCTGTTGACGTGACGGCCGCCGACGATGGCTTCGATCTGGTTGAGTTCACGTTCGATGGCGCGGCTAACCCGTTCGATCAACACACCGCCGGTGGCCGGCGGCGGATCGCTCACGCGGTCGACGGCCGTGCGCCGCCGCTTCGCTCCTGTCTTCCTTGCGATGCTGGCCTGCGCGGCTTCGTCGGCGGCGTCGATCTTCAGTGTCGCGGCATCTTCGTGACGCGTCGTGGCGTCGATTGTTTGCTTGCGCGCGCTAACGCTGGCGCGCACTTTTGCCGCTGCCGCCGGGCTGCGTTTGACCGCCTTCTTCCTTGTCGCGGATTTCCTGACCGGAGATGTTTTGCGCGCCGGCTTTTTTGCCGTCGATTTGCTGGCCACCGTCGTAACCGCCGATGTCACGCGCACGCGCGTAACCCCCGCCGGCGACGCTGCCGACTTGGGTGTCCGTTTCACTGTCATGTTCGAAATCGCTCCCCACCGTCGCGCGTCGCGGCGGCTTGCATCGCCGACCGCAAGCGCATGCGCGTCAGTTCGCAGGTTAGATCGTCAGCCCCGCAGGAAGGCGAACCACAGGATGCCGAGAATCAGAATGGTGAGACCGGTGCTGACGGTCAGAAGCGCGAGCACGGACGGCCCAGGTTCCGCCTGACGTGCCTCGGTCGGCGTTTCGACGATCTGACCGTGTTCCTTGGTTGCCATGGTGCCCTCGCTCGCGATGCTGCCGATCCCTCGTCAATCGGCGTCACCATACCAACTCGTCATCACGAGCGACGTTCCGGGGGCCACGCTGGCAAAAGGCCGCAGCGCGGCGTTGCCGCGCGCCATCTGCTCAACCGCAATTCTGGAGTATGCCGTAACCCTACTGCGGCAGCGTCACGCTGTCAAGGTATAAATTCCTATGACAAGCAAAAACCCTGCGCAGGCCGAAACCGGCGTGCGCGCCGCAACACGTTTGGGATGAATTTACGGCTTCATGCTCTCGAGCCCGGCCAGGATCGCGGTGAACTTGCCGGTCACCGAAACGCCCAAGGCCTGCACGGCCGCGGCGATCGCAATGCTGATGCCCGCGGCGATCAAGGCGTATTCGATCGCTGTCGCTCCGGCCTCGTCCGAGATGAATCTGGAAAACAAGCGCCGCACTGGACTCTCCCGCTGGCGATGATTCGGAGCAATCGCAAAGTGTCGGCCACCCTAATGCCGGACTGGTTGCAGGGGCGCTAACGAACAGCCTGAACGGAGCATTAAGTTGACCGCAGAATCTCACGCCTGTGCGGAAGGCGTGCGGAAGGCGCGGTCTTGGCAATCGCGTCGCGCGATGCCGCCTACTCCGCCATCTCCAGCGCCGGCTTGGCCGGTCCGGCCAGCGTGCGCTCTTCCATCAGCAGCATGCACAGGAACGACACCGCCAGCAGCGCCACGGCGGCGGCGAAGACGTAGCGGAAGGCCGACACCATCTCGCTGACCGAGACGTTGTGGAATGCGGCGAACTGTTCGCCATGCGCCGAGAGATCGGTGCCGAGCGCGATCAGCAGGATCGTCGTCATCGCCGCCACCGCGAACGATGCCATCAGCGCACGGAAGAAGTTCATCGCACCGGTCACGGTGCCGACCTGTTGCTTCGCCACCGCGTTCTGGATCGACACCACGCTGATGGGGAACGTCGTGCCGAGCCCGAACGCGAACACCGACAGCACGCTGAGCAAGCCCCACAGCGGCATCGGCGTCGCCAGCATCATCACCAGTCCGGTCAGCACGGCGGTGCCGGTGCCGGCGATGGCGACGCGCTTGTAGTGCTTCAAGGTGGCCATGGCGCGACCCGCGGTCGCCGCGCCCAGCACCGAGACCGCCACCAGCGGGATCAGCGCAAGCCCGGCTTCGCTCGCGCTCAGGTGATAGACCGCGAGATAGTAGATCGGCAGGTGCACCGTGAGGCCGACGATGGCGCCGACCGCGCAGCCGCCGGCAAGAATTCCGAACGGCACCACGGGCCCGCCGAGAATCGGCAACGGCAGGAACGGCTCATCGACGCGCAGCGCATGCCACACGAACGCCGCCGCCAGCACGACGGTGGCGCCGATCATGGTCAGCGCGGTCGGCGACAGCCACGCGAAGCGTGTGCCGCCCCAGGTCAAGAGCAGCGTGAACAGCACGGCGGAAGCCATCAGCAGCACGCCACCGAGCCAGTCCACCTTGCGCATGCGGTGGAACACCGGAATGCGCGCCATGCGCGGCAGCAGCAGGCCGAGGCCCAGCAGTGCCAACGGCACGTTGATCCAGAAGATCATCGACCAGTGCAGGTGTTCGGCGAACACGCCGCCGAGGATCGGCCCACCGATCCCTGCCGCCACCCATACGCCGCTGAAATAGGCCTGGTACTGGCCGCGTTCGCGTGGCGTGACGACGTCGGAAATAATCGTCTGCACCAGCGGCATGATGCCGCCGCCGCCGAGTCCCTGCAGGCCACGGGCGATAATCAGCACCGTCATGGTCGGCGCCAGCGCGCACAACACCGAACCGGCGATGAACAGGCTGAGCGAGACGACGATCATGGCCTTGCGGCCGTAAATGTCGCTGAGCGTGCCGAACACCGGCGCCACCGCGGTCGAGGCCAGCAGGTAGGCGGTGATGATCCAGGACAGGCTGGCGACATCGTGAAACTGCCGGCCGATGGTCGGCAGTGCGGTGGCGACGATGGTCTGGTCCAGCGCGGCCAGGAACATCGTCAGCATCAGGCTCATCAGGATGGTGCGGACTTCGCTCTGCGACAGCGCTGTCTGCGGCGCAAGCGAGGGCGAATCGCGGACCTCGACAACATCCAGCGCCGCGCGATCCAACGCTCCGTCCACCTCTGCGTCAGGCAACGGTTTCGCGCCGGAAGCGGCGCGGCTCTCGGGTTCAAACTTGTTCATGCCAACTGTTGATCAACGTGATGCGGCGCGGCGGCGCCGGAAACTCTGCGTCGACGATATATTTAACGCGTTAAGGCATATTCGCCCAGCCATGCGGCTGCATGGGTGCCGCGCGCCAATATCCATTCGCAATCGCGTGAACGACCTCGAATGCGACGCGCAGCTATGGGTTCAGACGGGACGCTTCTTCAATCGCGCGCGCTTCGGCAGCAGCGCCGGCCAGCGCACGATGTGATCCTCGAGGTCGGCGTCCGGAATCTCGTCCTCGGTGCCATAGACCCGGCCGCGCACCGACACCCCCGCCTCGTGGACGGTATTCGGATCGCCGGAAATCAGCGGGTGCCACCAGTAGAGGTCCCGCCCCTCCGCCACCAGCTTGTAGCCGCAACTCGGCGGCAGCCAGTTCAAGGTCCGGACATTCTCCGGCGTCAGCCGCACGCAATCCGGAACCTTGGCGGAGCGATTCGCATAATCCTTACAGCCGCATGTTCCGGCATCGAGCAGTTTGCAGGAAACGTGGGTGAAATAGATCTTGCCGGTGTCCTCGTCTTCGAGCTTTTCCAGGCAGCAGCGGGCGCAGCCATCGCACAAGCTCTCCCATTCGGCGCCGGACATCTCTTCCAACGTCTTGGTTTTCCAAAAGAAACCCTCTTGACCCGAGGGGCGCGGCGGTCGGCTGGTCATGCGTTTACGGTTGTCCGGGGGCGATGTCTGCCCGCGTGGTTTAGAGGCTGCGAGGGCCTCGGCGCAAGCAGGTCGTCCAGCCACCCCATTCGCGGTCGCGGCGGCGTTAGCCGTGCTTGTCAAAATCCCAGTAACACCATTGGTTTATCATTACTGCTCGGATAGAAGAAACGCCGTGCGCCCGGACGCAAAACCGCCACGGGTTTGCCGCAACACTTTCGCATGACGTTTTGCCGTCGCCCGGTGCGGGCGCGCGAACGCTGCAAATTGGTCAAGGACCCCGGTGCGCAAGATTTTGCCGACCGACTGGAAGCAGAGAGTTCGGCATTTCCTGCTGGACTTCGACGCGCGCATCGACTCGACGATGTTCTCCTCCGGCGCCGGCGCACGCGAACTCTACGAGCGCTTCTCGACGTTCATGGATCGCTTCTATGTCGGCCGATGGAAGCGCTGGGTTTTCATCGAGCCGCTGTCTGAAGCTGCGACGATCGGACTGGTCGGGCTGATCCTGATGCTGGCGCTCGCGGCGTCCGCGTTTCGCGAAACCGCCGACGATGACTGGCTGAAGAAATCCGATCTCGCCGTGACCTTCCTCGATCGCTACGGCAATCCGATCGGTAATCGCGGCATCAAGCACAACGATGCCATTCCGCTGGAAGATTTTCCGGACAACCTGATCAAGGCGACGCTCGCCACCGAAGATCGCCGCTTCTACGATCACTTCGGCATCGATGTCGGCGGCACCTTCCGCGCGCTCGTCACCAACGCGCAAGCCGGCGGCGTGCGCCAGGGCGGCTCGTCGATCACGCAACAGCTCGCGAAGAACCTGTTCCTCAGCAACGAGCGCACTATCGAGCGCAAGGTCAACGAAGCGTTCCTCGCGATCTGGCTGGAAACCCGGCTGACCAAGAACGAGATCCTCAAGCTCTATCTCGATCGCGCTTACATGGGCGGCGGCACCTTCGGCGTCGACGGCGCAGCGCATTTCTATTTCAACAAATCGGTGCGCGACATCAACCTCGCCGAAGCCGCGATGCTCGCCGGCCTGTTCAAGGCGCCGACCAAATACGCGCCGCACATCAACCTGCCTGCTGCCCGCGCCCGCGCCAACCAGGTGCTCGACAACATGGTCGACGCCGGCTTCATGACCGAGGGCCAGGTGTTCGGCGCACGACGCAATCCCGCCACCGCCGTCGATCGCCGCGATGAGAATTCGCCGAACTACTACCTCGATTGGGCCTTCGATGAGATGCGCAAGGTCGTCGACACCTTTCCGAAGTCCTACACCGAACGCGTCTTCGTGGTGCGCACCGCAATCGACATGAAGGTGCAGCATGCGGCGGAAGCCGCGGTCGAAAACCAGTTGCGCCAGTTCGGCCGTGACTATCACGCGACGCAGGCCGCAACCGTGGTGGCCGATCTCGACGGCGGCGTGCGCGCCATGGTCGGCGGCCGCGACTACGGAGCCAGCCAGTTCAACCGCGCAGTGGACGCGATGCGTCAACCCGGCTCGTCGTTCAAGCCGTACGTCTATACGACCGCTCTGCTCAATGGCTTCAAGCCCACTTCCACCATCGTCGACGGTCCGGTGTGCATCGGCAACTGGTGCCCGCAGAACTACGGTCACTCCTACTCCGGCACGGTGACGCTCACCCAGGCGCTGACGCGTTCCATCAACGTCGTGCCGGTCAAGCTTTCAATTGCGCTCGGCGGCAAAGGCGGACCGAAGGCCGGCCGTGCCAAGATCATCGAAGTCGCACGGAAGTTCGGTATCGTCACGCCGCTGCCCGATACGCCATCGCTCCCCATCGGCGCCGATGAAGTCAACGTCCTCGAACATGCCGTCGCTTACGCCACCTTCCCCAACAAGGGCAAAGCGGTGACGCCGCACGCCATCCTTGAAGTGCGCACCGGCACCGGCGATCTGGTCTGGCGTTACGATCGCGACGGCCCGCAACCGCGCCAGATCATTCCGCCCTCGGTCGCCGCCGACATGGCGATGATGATGAGCCACGTGGTCAGCGAAGGCACCGCACGCCGCGCCGCGCTCGACGGCATTCCGACCGCAGGCAAGACCGGCACCACCAACAATTATCGCGATGCGTGGTTCGTCGGCTACACCGGCAACTTCGTGTGCGGAGTCTGGTACGGCAACGACGACTATTCGCCGACCAACCGCTTGACCGGCGGCTCGCTGCCCGCACAAACATGGCACGACATCATGGTGGCCGCGCATGAAGGCGTCGAGGTCAAGGATATCGCCGGCGTCGAGTTACCGGCGAAACCCTCGGCCGCCGCGGCAGCCGCGATGGCGCAGAAGGACGACGATGCCAAGCCGGCGCCGCCACCGGTGCTGACGCGGCGCGGCGCGGATATCCTGGTGCGCATCGAAAAGATGCTGGACGAAGCGAGCAAGACCGCCGGGAAGACATCCGCAGCCGACCCCGTCGCGCCGATCACGACCGGTTCTGTCAGGCATCCCGAAAATCTCGCTACAGCGTCACCTCCGGGTGAGGCCACAGCGACACCGGCGCACAAGAACTGACAAGCATGGTAACGGTTCACACGTGCGGTTGATTTTCACGACAATCATGGTTCTGGCGATTGCCGCCGTCGTCGGCCTCGGCCTGACGTGGATGACGGCAACGCGCGGCACCGACATCGGGACATTGACGATCGGCGCATGGACCGCGCGGCCGAAGATCGGCACCGCCGAAATCAATCCGTATTCACGGGCTTCAATTGCGCGCAGCGGCGAACTGCCGGTCGGCACCGGCGACGGCATCGCCTTCACCACGAACACCGACGACAACAAGCGGCCGCTCGATGGCCGATGCGACGTCGTCGTCAGCGGCGTGACCCCGGCCGCGCGCTTCTGGACGCTGACGCTGTACGACACCAAGGGGCATCTGGTCGCCAATGCGCTGCAACGCTATGGCTTCACCAGCGAGGAAGTCGTTCGCAATGCCGACGGCTCGTTTGCAATTCGCATGGCCGCCCGCGCGCGCGCCGGCAACTGGCTGCCGACCGGCGGCGTCGATCGCTATCAGCTCATGCTCCGCTTGTATGATACGCCGGTGGGCGTCGCCACCCGCACGCAGCGGGACGCACCGATGCCAGCCATCGCGACGGTGGGGTGCCCGTGATCCGCTTTTTGCTGACCATCCTCGCAGGCGTGTTGCTCGGCGGTGTCGTGCATCTGGTGAGCGTGCTCGCGCTGCCACGCATTGCGAGCCAGGACGCCTATTCGCGCCTGACGCCAATAACGAAATCGAATACCGTCACCGCACTGCCGCTCGCCGAACCGAACCAGTCGCCGATGCCATTCATGGATCCCGCATTTGCGCTGGCCATCTGCCGCTACGATCTGTCGACCGGCCCGATCAAACTCGCCGTTCCCGTCAGTCAGGCATACACCTCGGTGTCGTTCTACACACGCAACGATATCGCCTACTACGCCATCAACGATCGCTCCGCGGGACGCCGGGTGATCGAACTCGATTTGATGACCGAAGCCCAGCACGCCGCGCTGCCCGAAGACGAAGACGTCACGGCCGCGGACCGATTGATCGTGGATTCGCCGACTGCGACCGGGCTGATCGTGCTCAAGGCGCTAGCGCCGGAGCCGGGCTTGATGGCGCAGGCCCAGGCCTCACTCGCCGCATCGACCTGCAAGGTGCAGACCGACGCACCAGCAGCGAAGCGCTGATCTGACGAGATTGTTTATCCGCGTGTACGCAGTGCCACACCGGACACCCCGCCTGGCTGCAGCATCACCGGCGCATTGTTCGCACGCGCGGCGAGTTCGGAAATCAGCCGGTCGGCATCGGCGGCGATATTGTCCGGCGCCTGAATCACCAATCGCTCCAGCGCCCAGCGATACGATGAAATGCGCCGCTGCAGGCATTGCTGCACCCACTGCACCACCAGCGTGTTTTCTTCCATGCGTGCCACGGCGTCGGCACGCTCCCGCGGCGACAGTTCGGAAATCAGTTTCAGGCTGGCGTTGCGTTTCCTGTCGAGACTGATGACGCGATCGGCCGTCGAGAAGAACGGATCGAAACGTGTGAGGTCATCGCGCACGTCATCGATCAACTGGGCGTAGCGCGATGCGTGGGAGCGATGCGGTTCGTCGATCAGCAATCGGCCATAGGCGGTGCGATCGAACAGCGGCTTCTGCCGCCACGGCGCCGCGATGGGTTTGTAATCGCCGAAGACGCTTTTCCATGCGGGGCGCGAATGCGGCGGCTCGATCAACGGATAAGCCTGATCGCGCAACTGCCGCTCGATATCGGTGAGTTGGAAATCCGACGCCGGCAGGCCGATGCTGCCGGTCGCCTCGGCACCGATCCAGCGATGCATGTCGTCGTTGCGGAAATCCGGACGAACACGGCCGAAATCGCCGCCGCTGCACCCGCCCAGCATCAAAGGCAACGCGATCAACAATGCGAATTCAAGCCGAGGCCGTGAGTGCCTCGATGACAGCATCCCCGGCATCGACAATATCCAATGTCAGGAACGTGCCCGGCGACGGCGACGACGGCCCGGTGCCGCCCCCTCTTCCGGTCCGCGCCCGTCGTTGGTGGCGTCGGCATCGCGTTCGATCCGGATAACGGGAAGGATCAGTACAGTGCCCATGTCTCCGCACCGGGCGACATCCCGTGTCGTATCCAGCCGGCGCGTCGCCGCTTCGGCCGAAAAATCAATGACGGTGCCCATTTCTCATTCTCTCCAGGCCGCCCGAACATTGGACAGCGTGAGATGATTAAGAACAGGTATGGTTAACGCGTTATTAAAGCGATGACCGTACATTGCTGGCGTATTCCTCAGTAAGCGTGCGCCGAACATGACCACACCCCCAATGTTCCCGGGTTTCGACGGCCTGATGACGCTTTCGCGCCGCGAAGGCGTCGACGTCCGCCCGACCCTGTTGCGGGTGCTGACCGACCTTTATGTGCAGGCCAGTTCGCATACCGCCGACGAGGAACAGCAGTTTGTCGAACTGACATCGCGCCTGATCGAGCAGGTCGACGACGCCACCCGCGCTGTGGTGCGCGCCCGTTTGGCGATTTATCCGCACACGCCTGCGATCATCGCCGACAAGCTTGGGCTTCGGACAACGCAAGGACGCCCGCAACCGCTCGCCCGCAGCATCGATCCTGAACCCGCCGCAAGCGATCTCGTCGCCAAGGCACCTCCTGCGATCCCGAGCATGTCGATGCTGCCCGACGATGCCGCGCAAATCAGCGACATGTTCTTCGCCGCTACGTCGCGCGAACGAACGGCGATCCTGGACAACCTGGCCGCGGCGCCGCTGAAGGCATCGCCAACCATTCCGGTTTCACGCGCCACCCGCGCGATGCAGATTCTGGAGATGGCGGCGTTTGCCTCCGACATCGAGAACTTCACGCTGGAGCTTGGCGAGGCGCTGATCTTGCCGGCACGCGTCGCCGCGCAGGTGGTGAACGATCCCGGCGGCGAACCGCTGGCCTGTGCGCTCAAGGCGCTCGGCATGAGTGGCGACACCTTCCAGCGTGTGCTGCTATTTCTCAATCCCGATGTTGGCGCGTCGGTGGCCACGGTCTACCGGCTCTCGCGACTGTACGATCGGCTCAGCCAGCACGCCGCTCTCATCCTGCTCGCAGCCTGGCGCGGCGCGACGATGCCAACGGCGCGCGCCAAATATCGCCCGATGCTGCATGACGACGAGCGTCATCGTGCGCGCAGCACCACCTCGCAGCCGCGTGTCGACGTGCAGCGTTCGGGCGCGGATGTTTCCCTTCCGCACCACCCCGTCCGCAAGACGTCCAACGATTAGCTATGCTTTAGCGAGATCGAGGAAATGCCGGCCGACCCGGTCTTCAATCTCGACGATCCAGACGTCGGGGTCGAAGCGTATTTCCTTGGCGAGGCGTTCTTCCACGGCCTGTTCCGGCAGCGGCTCTTTGGAGGATGGCGTGAAGACCCGCTCGACCGGGCGGCTCTCGTCATATGCGGTCTGCGGCGCCGGCGTGTAAAGAATCGCGTTGCCGTCAAGCAGCGCCAGCTTGACGAATACAGCGCCAGCCTCCTCGGCGCCGCGCCGTCGTACCGCACCGAAAATGCCCTCGGTCTGGCAACGACGCAGATAGGCCGCCACCCAGATTGCTGATTTTAATCTCATGCAGGCACGATAAGCCGAAGGCCGAATGGAAGCTAGTGCATTGCATTTGACCGCCGCGCACGCCACGCCGCGAACGATGCGAATATCATCACGGCTGATTCAATCGGCGACGAAAGGATTCTAGTCGATCGCCTGACCTGTCACGGCGGCGAGTTCGCGCACCAGTCGATCGGAAATCCGACCCGTGACCGGCAGTTTGCGGTCGCGTTCGAACCGCTGAATCGCAGCTTGCGTATCGGAGCCGATGGTGCCTGTCGGCTTCAACTGGCCGTAGCCATATTTCGTCAGCGCGCGCTGCACGCCGGTGACGCGTCGCGATGAGGTGATGAGATCGCCCAGCGGATCATTGCGCGATGCCGAGTTGGCAACGGCCGGCTTGCTGGCCGAACCATGCGGCGTGTTCGACACCTTGACCTGATGCGCAGTCGGCGCCGTATCCTTGACCTCGATCGAACCCGTCTCGCTGGCCCGCACGTCATCGCGGATGCCGTCAGCTTCGCTTGGCCGTGGCCGAGGCAGCGGGCTGACCGAGGCCGACATCGCCACCGGCAACGGCAGCGGTGTAGCCGCGCCGAACATTGGGGAGGGATGATGTCCGGCCTGCAGGAATAAGGCGTTGGCGACAATGGCAACGATGGCGGCAAACGCCAGCAACGCGGCGACGGTATCCTTCGGACTACGAAGCAACACACGCATCAGCAAGCCGCGCTCCGCCTTGGCTTTGGACGAGGCCTTGGACCTTGCGTCAACCTTGATCGAACCGCGGCGGCGGCGTGGTGTGGCATCATCGATAGTCACTGCTTTAGGCACTTTTCTTCACCTGATCCCTGATGGCCTGATGGCGCGTCGCCGGCGTCAGCGTTGCGACATTATCCGCGCGATCCGTGCGCTGTTCAATGGTCGGCGACAGCGGCAACAAGATGGTGACTGTGGTTCCCTCGTCGACCTTGCTTTGCACCGACATCTCGCCGCCATGCAACGCAACCAGGCTCTTGACGATCGACAGGCCGAGGCCGGTGCCTTCGTGGCGGCGCTGATAGGTCTTGCCTGCCTGGAAGAACGGGTCGCCGATGCGCTTGAGATCTTCCACACTAATGCCGACGCCGGTATCGCTGATGCGCATCGTCAGCCGCGACCGGTCGACTTCGGCGGCGACGGTCACCGTGCCACCGCGCTCGGTGAACTTGATCGCGTTGGACACGAGGTTGAGCAGTATCTGCTTGAACGCACGCTCATCGCCGATGACCTGCGGCAGGTTCTCCGGCGCAACGGTCACCAGATCGATGCCATTTTCGCGCGCCTTGAGGGCCAGCAGGTTGCAGCAGTTGACCAGCGCGGGATGCGGGGCGAACGGTTCCAGCGTAATCTCGAAGTTGCCGGATTCCATCTTCGAGATATCGAGGATGCCGTTGACGACGGACAGCAGATGCTGACCGGAATCGTTGATGAGTTGGGCGTATTCCTTGCGGCGCGCGGCGTCGATGCGCAGCACATCCTCCTGCGCGATCATTTCGGAGAAACCAATGATGGCGTTGAGCGGCGTCCGCAGTTCGTGGCTCATGGTCGCCAGAAAACGGCTCTTGGATGCATCGGCATGCTCGGCGTCGATGCGCGCTTGTTCGAGCGCATGCTCCTGTATCTTGCGATCGGTGACATCGCGCAGCACGGCGACAACGCCAGCGTCCGCGGTCTTCGCGCTTTCAGGCCCGTGCTCAAGCGGATGGCAGCGCATTTCCACCCAGATGAATCGCGGCGCACCGTCGCGGCCGCCTTCCGTGGAAGGCATATCGCGCTTGATGCGAAATTCGACGCTGCACGATTCACCGTCCCGCGCGGCATCGGACAATGCGGTCAGATAGGCCGGCCGATCGGCGATGTGGACGCGATCGAACAGGCCATGTCCCACCAGGCTCGACACCGGCGCGCCGAGCAACGCTTCCGCCGCGGGTGAAATGAATTCCACTGCACCATCACGCCGATGACGCGAGATCACGTCACTCATATTGCGCGCCAGCAGGCGGTAGCGATCCTCTTCGACAGACAGCAGCGAGACACTGGTTCGCGCCAGCGATTCCGCTCCAAACGCCAACCCGATTGCATAGATCGTCGCCGAGCCGATGCCGAAGGCCATGAACATGCCGCGCGAAACTGTCGTGACGTCGGATGCCGGCAGCACATCGAAATAACTCATGGCGATCAGCGCCAGGATGCATGCCAGCGCAAGCCCCGATGCAAATGCCACGGCGCGCCGCGAAGCGGAAAGCGCTGCCTCAAGCGGCACCGCAATCAGCCACATCGCTGCAAACGATTCAATGCCGCCGGTTACCATCGCGATCACCATGACAAGGCTGACCAGCGCCAGCGACGACAACAGATGGGCGCTTTCATAACGGCCCGTGCGCGACAGGAAGTATGACAGCAAAATCGGCGCGATCAGCCAGGCGAACGCCGCGACCTCGGTCGCACTCGGTGCACCGCGCATCGCGAGGTAGACCGGAAATGCCGCGAACGCCGCGAGGCTTCCGAGCAAACGCGGCGCCATGAAGACACGATGGCGCGCGCTGGTCAGCACGTCGTAACGCGCGGACGGATGCAGCATCTCGTTGAGGCTATCGTGGATGATATTCGACACTGTCACGCTATCGCGCTGCGGCTTGATCGTCGGAAAAGACGCACCGGAACGCCCCCTTTATCGTTGCGTCACCGTGTCAGAGCGAACTTAAGCGAACACTAAGGGGGGCCGCGGTTGCGCCAAAGACCGCGCGCAGACGTCGAATTTGCCGGGTAAGATGGGCTCAATCGACACAGATGGTGAACGACCGGTTTCCAATCCCGCCGCGTTATGGTTTCGAAATGGTGGATGCGCCGTCCCCGACGCGGGTCACTACATGACATCGCGTCAATCGAATATTTACGGCGAATCAAATCATTCGAATTTTCTGCAAATTGGACCTACCGCGAATACGCGAGATTTATCCGCGACTGGTATTCAGACGACAGATTGCGAGATCAACCGCAACGGGGTGAACGAGACTACGGGGACGCGAGATGTTTTTCCTGCTTCGCATGGCATTCTGGCTCGGGCTGGTGCTCGTGCTGTTGCCCAGAGACCAGACGCCGGACTCGGCCAAGCTGCCTCAGGTCGGTGCGTCGGAAGCGATTTCGGCGGCGACGGCTGCCGTCTCCGACATGACCCAGTTCTGTACGCGCCAACCCGCTGCCTGCGAGGTCGGTGGCCAGGCCGCGACCGTGATCGGCCACCGTGCGCAGGACGGCGCGCGCAAGCTCTATCGCATCATCACCGACAAGCGTTCGTCCGACGAGACCGGCTCGATCGGCAATCCGCAAGACGCCGATTTCCGCGCCGGCACGCAAAATACCCTGACACCGGACGATCTGCACATCGAGTGGCAGTTGACCTCGGCCGAGACCGCCGCGGCCGAATAAGGCCGGAATTTGTCGCCGGGCCGCGAGGGGAATATCGCTTTCAGTCGGCCGCGTCCCTATATATGGACTTGGCAACAGAACGTGAGCCCCGATGACGATCGACGAGATCAAAGACAACTTCGCATTGCTGGATGACTGGGACGACCGCTACCGGTACGTCATCGAACTCGGCCGCACGCTGGAACCCATGCCTGAAGCCGAACATTCGTCCGCCAATAAGGTCAATGGCTGCACCAGCCAGGTCTGGCTGTCGCGCCGAATCGACCGCGGCAACAAGGCGGCGCCGTTGCTGCGCTATCTCGGCGACAGTGACGCGCATATCGTGCGCGGCCTGATTGCAATCCTGCTGATGCTCTATTCGAACCGCACGCCACAGGACATCCTTGCAACCGACGCCCTTGCCGTGTTCGACGGACTCGGCTTTCGCGAACACCTGACCCCGCAACGCTCCAACGGCTTGCGCGCGATGGTCGAGCGGATTCGCAACGATGCCCGCGAAAGCCTGGCCGCCGTATCCTGAGCGGGATTATCCGACATTGAAGGTGGCATCGTCCGCAAGCCAGGTCCTGACCCGGAGGCCTGCCCTGCCCCGCGCCTCACCTTTCAAGCCATAGTGCCTCGCCAGCCGATCCAGCGCGAGTTGCAGCACAATCTTTGCCGATCGCGCCGGCCAGCCGCGTTCGTGCTCGACATCCTCGAGGCCGCGCAAGAAACAACACACGTCCATCAGCAATCCGGCAAATTCCGGCCCGCATGCCTCCAGCGCCAGCCGCACGCGCTGCCGCGATGCAATGATCAGATCGGTCATTTCACCCGGCCCGGCGGCGGAGCTTCCGCCGGTCGGGGCGGCCCAACTTGACGTAACGCGCGGCGACATATGCGCCCGGGTGAAATCGCC
>Ga0207657_10004121_pt1 | contig 15431 bp, 13 predicted proteins | sample KBSC33metaG_FD_184316 | JGI IMG/M metagenome (GOLD analysis project Ga0207657, IMG submission 184316) | Corn rhizosphere microbial communities from Kellogg Biological Station, Michigan, USA - KBS C3-3 metaG (SPAdes) (version 2) | ecosystem: Host-associated > Plants > Roots > Rhizosphere > Soil ... | reverse complement strand
GCAGTAGCGAATCGTCGCTCAGGTGACTGAGCATGGAAGTCTGGTCCTCCAGCCGGCCAACAACGACATGGATTACGTCGCTGTCGGGGTCCTTCTGAATCATTCCGTGAACCGCCATCAACCGCGCCCCCATGACGATCTTGCGTTGGCGCTCAAACACGTCCGGCCAGACGACGAGATTGGCGATCCCAGTTTCGTCCTCGATGGTGATGAAGACCACGCCTTTCGACGTTCCCGGCCGCTGGCGGATCAGGACGACTCCGGCGATCGATATGTGCTTGCCGTCGCGAAAAAGGCGCAATTGTTCTGCAGGCACAAAATTTCTCTCCATGTAATATTTACGAAGGAAGTGCATCGGATGCGCCTTCAGGCTGAGCCGTACCGTCTGGTAATCGCTGATCACATGCTCGGCGAGCGGCATCGTCGGGAGCTCCGCCGGTGCGGATTCCACCCCCTCGTCCTGCGCTTCGGCAAAAGCGAATAGCGGCAGATCGGGAGCCTGCTTCAATGCCCTCGAATCCCATAATGCCGCTCGCCGATCGAGTCCCATCGAGCGGAAAGCGTCAGCCGCCGCCAGCCGCTGGATCGCGTGCACCGGCACCTTGCCGCGCGAGTGCACTTCCTCGACCGTTCGATATGGCCGCCGCGCAACCACGCGATCCGCCGCCTCGCCATGAAGCCCGTCGACCTGGCGCAGGCCGAGACGCAACGCCAGGGCCGTTCTCTCCATACCCCCGGCATGGCTGCGCTGTGGGCCTTCTAGTGTGCAATCCCAATCCGAATGGTTCGCATCGACCTCACGCACCTCCACTCCATGCTCCTTGGCGTCGCGCACGATCTGCGCGGGGGCATAGAAGCCCATCGGCTGCGAATTGAGGAGCGCGCAGGCGAATGCCGCGGGATATTTCCACCTGAGCCAGCTCGACACGTAAACGAGGTGCGCGAAGCTCGCCGCGTGGCTTTCGGGAAAGCCGTATTCGCCAAAGCCCTTGATCTGGTCGAAGCAGCGCTGCGCGAATTCGGGGTCGTAGCCGCGCTCCAGCATTCGCCCGACCATTTTCTCCTGCAGAAGTTCGATATTCCCCTTCGATCGGAAGGTCGCCATCGCTTTGCGCAGCTGGTTCGCCTCGCCCGCCGAGAAGCGCGCCGCGTCGATGGCGATCTTCATCGCCTGCTCCTGGAAGATCGGCACGCCTAGCGTCCGTCCCAGGATCTTCTCGAGTTCATCGGGCGGCCCGTGCTCCGGATCGGGGCAGGGAAAGGTCACCGGCTCCTTGCCTGATCGGCGCTTCAGATAGGGATGCACCATGTCACCCTGGATCGGTCCCGGCCGGACGATCGCGACCTCGATGACGAGATCGTAGAAGCAGCGCGGCTTCAGCCTCGGAAGCATGTTCATCTGCGCCCGGCTTTCGACCTGGAACACGCCCAGCGAATCGCCGCGGCAGAGCATGGCGTAGACCGCCGGCTCCTCCTGCGGGATTGTTGCGAGGCTCCAATCCTCGCCATGATGCAATCGCACGAGGTCCAGGCATTTGCGGATGCAGGTCAGCATGCCGAGCGCGAGCACGTCGATCTTGAGAATGCCGAGCTCGTCGATGTCGTCCTTGTCCCATTCGATGAAGGTGCGGTCCTCCATCGCTCCATTGCCGATCGGCACCGTCTCGGTCAGCGGCCGCTCGGTCAGGATGAATCCGCCGACATGCTGCGACAAATGCCGCGGCATTCCGATCAATTGCTCGGCGAGCCTGATGGTGCGCTTGAGGTGCGCGTCGGACAGGTCGAGCCCGGCGTCCGCCGCGCGCGCCTCCTCCATCTCGGCCTCCATATGCCCCCAGATGGTCGAGGCGAGGGCGCCGCAGACATCCTCGCTCAGCCCCATCACCTTGCCGACTTCGCGGATCGCCGATCTCGGCCGGTAGTGGATCACCGTTGCCGCGATGCCGGCACGTTCGCGGCCGTATTTTTCGTAGATGTGCTGGATCACCTCTTCGCGCCGCTCGTGCTCGAAATCGACGTCGATGTCGGGCGGCTCGCGACGTTCTTCGGAGATGAATCGTTCGAATAGCAGGTCATTTATCGCCGGATCGACCGCGGTGATCCCGAGGCAGTAACAGACGGCGCTGTTCGCGGCGCTCCCACGACCCTGGCACAGGATCGGCGGATCGAGCCCGCGCGCGAAAGCGACGATGTCGTGGACGGTCAGGAAATAGCGGGCGAAGTCGAGTCGGCCAATCAGCGCCAGTTCGTGCCTGAGCTGCTTTTCGACCTTCTTCGGCAAACCCTCCGGCCAGCGCTCCTTCGCACCTTCCCATGTCAGCTGCTCCAGATACTCCTGCGGCGATTTGCCGTCGGGCACCGTCTCACTGGGATATTCGTAACGAAGCTCGTCGAGACTGAAGTCGAGTGCGTCGGCGAACTCGCGCGTCGCTTCAATCGCGTGCGGCCAGCGCGCGAACAGCTGCGCCATATCCTCTGGCGATTTCAAATGGCGTTCGGCATTCGGGTTCAGCAGGAACCCCGCCTTGGCGATCGTCGTCTTCTCGCGAATGCAGGTGACGACGTCCTGCAGCGGCCGCTTTTCGGGCGCATGATAATGGACGTCGTTCGTCGCCAGGATCGAGCAGCCGTTCGCCCGCGCGATGCGGTCGAGCCGCTCGATCCGAGCCACATCGCCGCCGCGATAAAGATAGGAAGCCGCAACATGGCGGAGCGATGGAATGGCGTCACGCAGCCGTGGCAGCTCGGCTTCGAAGGCATCAAGATCGTCGCAAGGCCAGGCGATGAAGGCGATGCCGTCGCGATGCGCGGCGACGTCATCGAGGGTCAGCTCGCATTCGCCCTTCTCCGCCCGCATCTTGCCGAAGCTCAGGAGCCGCGAGAGCCGCCCATAGCCGTCGCGGTCGCAAGGGTAGGCGAGCAGGCTCGGCGCATCCTGCAAATCCAGTCTGCAGCCGATCAGCGGCTCCAGTCCCGCGCCTTTGCAGGCGCTATGCATCCGGACCACGCCCGCAAGCGTGTTGCGGTCGGCGATCCCGATGGAGTCCATCCCAAGCTCGAACCCGCGAAGCACCAGCTCGATCGCGTCCGACGCCCCGCGAAGAAAGGAGAAGGGCGAAGTCACGCCCAGCTCGACATAAGGCGCTCGCGCGATCTCCGGCGGGGGCCCGTCACGGACCAGCTTCATCCGGGCGAATCCGACCTTTTCCGGCATCAGCCGAACAGCCCGTGAAGGTACCAGCCGGGCGCGCCGCCGCGGCCGTCGCCGAACAGGCCTTCGCGATAAATCCAGTAGCGGCGGCCAGTCTCGTCCTCGACCCGGTAATAATCGCGAAGCCGCGTGGTCGAGCGCTCGCGCCACCATTCGGGCGCGATCCGCTCCGGTCCTTCGACGCGTGCGATGTCATGGACCGCCCGACGCCAGACGAAACGGCGCGGCATGCCTTCGGGGGTCGCGTAGATGACGTCGATCGCTTCCGGCCGGTCGAGGAGGCGTTCAGGCCTCCCCTCCCGCCTGCATGAGGGGCCGGGGGCGGGTTGGAGCGCGCTGATCCATCGCAGCGCACGCTCGGGCAAATGGCTTTCGAAGGGTTGCGGTTTGCGAACGGCGCGGGCGCCGAGCTTCACGGTCAATCGGTCGATCAGCCGGGCAAGATCGCGTGTCCCCGTGGGCTCCCCGACCAGGCTTTCCTGCGCCGCGCCCAGGCTTTCGGTCCAGTCGCCGACGAGCGCGAAGGCGTCGAAGCCGAAGCCGGGATCGAGCGCAGCGGCCTTGTCCGCGAGCAGCCGCTGGAGATGCTTCGGCTCGCGGCTTGCAATCGCGGTCGCGACCGAGGCGGTGACGATGCTTCCGTCGACCCGGAAGCCGTGCAGCGACAAGCTGCGCGCGCCGAGGTATCGCTCCTCCAGCTCCGCCACCAGCTTCGGGATCAACCGTTCCAAGGCCTGCGGTGCCGCCTCGGGATGAGTCGCCGGTTCTTCGAGACGGAGGCTCGCGCGCGGCGGTGGATCGTCGGCAAGAGCGGTCAGCGGCTCCGGCTTCCGCCCGAACGCGCGGTCGAGAGCATCGACGACGTTTTCGGCGCCGCGGAACCGCCGGGCCAACGCCAGACGGGGCAGGGCCGCGAGCGCTCCGATCGTCTTCAGCCCCAGCCGCTCGAGCGTACGCACCGTGTCCGAATCGAGCCGGAGAGCCGACACGTGGAGAGGAGCAAGCGCCGCTCCCAATTCCCTCTCCCCGAGGGGGAGAGGGCGACTCTGCGAAGCAGAGCGGGGTGAGGGGGTTCGCGCGTATTCGTCTAGGTCGAGCCCCCTCACCCCACCCTCTCCCCGTCGGGGAGAGGGTGAATATCGCACCAGCGCCCACGCTGCCGCCGCGGTCGGAGCAATCGCGACCCGCGCCGTCAGGTCCATCGACCTGAACCGGCGGCGAACGTCCTCCGCCAGCGCCGCCTCGCCGTCGAACAGATGCGCGACTCCGCTGACATCGAGACGCAATGCATCCTCGCCGTCGACCTCGACGAGAGGCGACCAGCGCTGCGCCCATTTCGCCAGCTTCTGGAGGAGCGCCTGATCCCCGGCGGGATCGGCGGGAACCGCGACCAGCGCCGGATCCAGAGCGCGTGCATCGGTCAGCCGCGCGCCGGCTCTCGCGCCGCGTTCCGCAGCCGCCTCGGTGACGGCATGGATGATCGGTCCGTGGGTGCCCTCGACGGTCAGGACGACCGGCGCGTCAGGCGCTGAGTCGCTGCCCTTCGCCCAGCGCTCGATCGGCAGCGCCGGCAACCAGATGGAAAGAATCCGCCTCATGAGCGGCTATCCATCGGCCGGGCTGATGGCCTCGAGCCCGAAACAGCTCCGCGTCCCAAGCCGGCAGCCCCGGCGCTCGCATGTCGAACGGGTTTGCGAGCGACGGCGCGCTTGCCACCCGCCAGCGCATCCGCGCCCCGCTGAGGTTCGCAGTGCCGCCGAGCCGCACCAGCCAGCACGGCACCTGGCTGCGTTCCGAAGCGACCGCGAGCCGCCGGGTCGCGGTGAAGTCGAGCGCGGCCGGGTCTCCCCACAATTCGCCGATCACGGCCGAAAGGGCGGAGCATCTTACACCCTCCTCCATCGCCCACAGCGCGGCACGCGCGTCGCGCGCCTCGACATGGACGATGTCGGTTCCAAGCCCCGGCGGGTAAATCCGCCCGCTTTCGAGGATCGCCATCCGCTCCTGCACCCACAGGACGGGCTTCGAGCGGTCGACCTGCGGCAGGAGGAAACCGGCCCAGCCGCTGTCTCGGGGCGAAGCGGCGAACAGCTCACTGAGCGTTGGATACGCCGGTCGAGGCAGACTCCAGCCGGCCTGCGCCCCTGCCTCCGCAGGAGCACAGCCATCCCGCCCAGCGAAGCCGGAGACAGCTCCGCCGGCGACGAGGGACAAGCCTTTCGCCACACGACTCACAACGTTTCTGTTCTACTTTTGTTCTTATCCAGCGAGTCGCTGGCGAGAGTCAATGGAGAGACTCGGGCTGAAGCCCTTTCTCCTTGAGAAAGAACGAAATTTCGCGCGCAACTTCTCGTCCTATCCGTTTCGAAACGCCGAATGCCATGTGCGTGCAGCGCAACTCCACCGCCTTGTCGCGCTCATGCTCCAGCCCATAAGTGGAGCGTGGCGCGACGATTCCGTCCCGACGCGACCAGAGGGCAAGCTGCGGAACGGGCGGCTTGTCAGGAATCCGAGGGATCGGCGGCTCATCGACCTTGTGACCGGCGATCCATTCGTACAGTCGCCAGACATTGTTCTGCTTGGCGTCGCCCGAGAACGGCGATCCCAGCGTGACGAGCGCCAGGACATCGTCGGGAGCGGCGCGAGCAAGTTCGCGCGCATAGACGCCGCCGAGGCTCCAGCCCACGACCAGTGCCTTGCGCCTGCCCGCGACGGCGTCGAGGCGCGCTTTCAGCCGCTCGACCGTGTCGATCCGTGCGCCCCGGTTCCAGCCGAGCGCCCAGCCGTGCACGCGCCACCCGGCTTCAGCGAGCGCCTCACGAAGCGCCAGCGTCGTGCGGTCGCTTGCGGCCCAGCCGGGGATGACCAGTGCCGGCTGCCCATCCTCCGGACCGAGCGTCCGCGGCCGCTCGAAAGCGCGGATGAGCCTCGGCACAACCCATGCGGCCTCGTGGAAGCGGCGCCAGTTCGGCGGCGGCCGGTCGTCGCCGGTCCACTTGGTCAGAGATATTCTCCGCCCATCAGCTCCTGGAGCGCCTTCGGAAGCCTCACTCGCCCGTCCGCGGTCTGGTGATTCTCCAGCAGGGGCACCAGGATTCGGGGGCTAGCCAGAGCCGTATTGTTGAGCGTGTGCGCGAACCGCACCTTCCCGTCCGCGCCGCGATACCGAAGGTTCGCACGTCGCGCCTGCCAGTCGTGCAGGGTTGAGCAGCTGTGGGTCTCGCGATACTTGCCGAGGCTGGGCACCCAGCTCTCGATATCGTTCATCCGAAACTTGCCCAGCCCCATGTCGCCGGTCGACGTCTCGATCACCTGGTAGGGGATCTCCAGTTCGGCCAGCAAATGCTCGGCGAGGCCGAGTAGCTTCGCATGCCATTGCGCCGATAGCGCATCGTCGGCCTCGCAGATCACATATTGTTCGACCTTCACGAACTGGTGCACGCGCAGAAGCCCGCGAACGTCTTTCCCCGCGCTTCCCGCCTCGCGCCGGAAGCAGGGCGAATAGCCTGCGTAGAGCACCGGCAGCTTGTCCGCTTCAAGGATTTCGCCCGAATGGAGCGAGGTCAACGCAACCTCGGCCGTGCCCGCAAGCCACAGCTCGTCGGCTGGAATCTGGTAGGTTTCCTCCATGTGGCCGGGAAACTGGCCCTGGTTGAAGAAGGCCTCGCCGCGAGCGATCGCCGGCACGGTGATGGCGGTAAAGCCCGCGTCGGCGATCTTGCCGAGCGCCCAGCCCATCAGCCTGGTCTCGAGCAAAGCCAGCCGGCCCTTCAGACAGTAAGTGCGCGAGCCGGATACGTGAACGATCCGGCTGAGGTCGGCCCAGTCGTTCTTCTCGATCAGCGCGACATGGTCGAGCGGCTCGAAATCGAATTTCGGCGGCTCGCCGACGGTGTTGATTACGATGTTGAAGCTCTCGTCCGGCCCAACCGGAGCGCCGTCGAAGGGGATGTTCGGAACAAGCAGCAGAAGCGAGCGCAGCGCCTCCTGCTTCTCGCCGAGCGATTCCTCCAGCTCCGAAGCTCGCGCTCCGGCGTCTTTCGCCTTCTTTCCGAGCTCGGCCTTCTCCTCCGGCTTCGCATCCTTGAAGCGGCTGCTGATCGCGTTGCGCTCGGCACGCAGCTGGTCGATCTCGGTCTTGAGCGCCCGACCCTCGCTATCGAGCGAAAGGATGGCGCCGAGGTCGAGCTTGACGCCCTTCACTTCGATCGCGCGTTCGACGGCCTCGCGATTGGCCTTGATGAAGTCGATGCCCAGCATTTGCGGGCAAGTGCGCGAATTGCTTCCGAACCGCAAGCAGTTCGCCTAAGCGCCGCCGATGCCTTCCGGCCTGATCGCCCTCCTCGACGATGTCGCAACCATCGCCAAGCTCGCCGCCTCAACCGTCGACGACGTCGCCGGAGCCGCCGGCAAAGCGAGCACCAAGGCCGCGGGCGTTGTGATTGACGACACCGCCGTCACCCCCCGATACGTCGTCGGCCTCGCGCCGGAGCGCGAACTTCCGATCATCGGCAAGATTGCGTGGGGATCGGTCAAGAACAAGCTGTTGTTCCTTCTCCCGGCTGCGCTCCTCCTCACCGCCTTCGCGCCATTCCTCGTCACGCCCCTGCTGATGATCGGCGGTTCCTATCTGGCCTTCGAAGCGACCGAGAAAATCCTCGAGAAGCTGCTTCACGACCGCCATCATGAAGACGAGGTCGCGCAAGCCGTCGACGACCCGAAGGAACTGGAGCGGATGCAGGTATCGGGCGCGATTCGAACCGACTTCATCCTTTCCGCCGAAATCGTGGCGATCGCACTTGCAAGCCTCGAAAATCTCACGCTGGTGACGACCGCCGTCGCGCTCGCCGCGGTCGCGCTGGCGATTACCGCCGGAGTCTATGGTGTCGTCGCCCTCATCGTGAAGCTGGACGACATCGGCCTGCACATGGCGCAGCGGCGCAATCGCGCCACGCGCAGCCTCGGCAATGCGCTCGTCCGAATCGTTCCGAAGTTGCTCAGCGCGCTGTCGGTTATCGGAACAGCGGCAATGCTGTGGGTCGGCGGCGGAATCCTGGTCCACGGGCTGGAGGAATTGCACGTCCTGGTCGCGGTGCCCGAACTCATCCACGCGATTGCGGCAACCGTCGCTGGCAGCGCAGGCCTCCTCGAATCCGTGGTGGAATGGCTGGTCGCCGCGATCGGCTCGGCGATCGTCGGGCTGATCGTCGGGGGGACCATCGTCGCCATCGTGCGGGCGCTTACCCGTCACCCGGAGAAGCTGATTACCGACTAGTCGAAGTGCAGGCGGCGATACCGTCCGCGAAAATAGAGCAGCGGATCGAGATTGGCGTCGAAGGTGGCGCGGAGAACGTGCCCGACCAGCAAATCGTGATCGCCGCCGTCGTAGACCGCGTGGCGCTCGCATTCGAAGACGCACAGCGAATCCATCAATAGCGGCGCGCCCGTCTCGCCCATCGACCAGGGTGTCGACCCGAATCGGTCCTCGTCGCGGGTGGAAAAGCGGATCGAGGCGGGCTGCTGGCCGGTCTGCAGGACGTTGACGGCGAAATGCGCCGCCCTCGCCAGTGCCGGGCCACAGCGCGCGCGCCTGGCGATGCAGACCAGAAGCAGTGGTGGATCCAGCGATACCGAAGTGAAGCTGTTCACCGTTAGCCCGAACGGCTGCCCTTCCTCGTCGACACAGGTCACCACGGTCACGCCTGTCGCGAAACATCCCAGCGCGTCGCGAAGCGTGCGCTGGTCCGATCCGCTCCGGTATTCGCGTGGAGGTGCGTCGGCGGCCATGTCCCAAGGCTATAGCGGCGCAGCCGAAAACCTCCACACAGCGGACGGTCCACTTTCGTTAGCAGTTTATTAGCTGAAATCCGTCCAAACTGCTCGCAATCCAGGAGGGGCCGAATGAACGCACTGACCTTTCCAAAGCGTGAGCCGAAACGTTCGCGCGTGTTTCTCTCCGCGCAGGTCGATGCCGGCGCGGGGCCGGTTGACGCGCGCATCCGCGACATTTCGACCACTGGCGCCCTCCTCGAATCGGACTTCTCGCCGAAGGGTGGAGATACGCTCGAGCTGACCTGCGGATCGACCACGCTTCGCGCGCGCGTCGCCTGGGCCGACCGGGGCTGGTACGGTGTCGAGTTCTTCACCCCGCTCGTCATCGGCGATCTCGTCGACGCCGCCGGCACGAAGCTGGCGGTCTCCGCGCCGCGCACCTACCATCGCAGCGAACGGCTCGATCCCTAAAGTTCGAGCAGCCGGCCCGGGTTGAGCGCCAGGATCGCTTCCACCGTCGATTCCAGGGACAGCGAGACGAGATAGCGCGGCTGGAAGGCATCGTGCCTGTAGGGCGTGCGCACCGCGCGGGGAACGGTAAAGGGCAGCCGCTCGATCGCCTCGCTCTCCAGGCTGAAATGCGATTCGCCGAAGCTCGAGGCGAGTCCCGCGCCCAGAATCTTGAGCTCGGCCCCCTCCATCGCCAGGCCGAACTCGACGCTATGCCAGTAAAGGCGCGCGACACGGTCTCCTTCCCCGGCCGCGATCGCGGCCTGCCCAAGCCGACCGACATGCTCGACCATTTCCGCGAACTCGTGGTGCGCGAGCATCGGGATATGGCCGAACAGGTCGTGGAAGCAGTCCGGCGCCTCCAGATAATCGAGCTGCTCGCGCGTCCGGATGAAATTGCCGACCGGGAAAACGCGCTCCGACAGCATCGCGAAGAAGATGTCGTCGGGCACGAGCCCGGGAACCGCGACCGTCCGCCAGCCCGTGCGCGGCTCCAGGATCGCGTTCAGCTCGCGAAGCTCGGGGATTCCCGGATGCGAGAGCCGGAGCAGGTCGATTCCGTCGAGGAACGGCGAGACCACCCGCGAGCCGAGAAGCTCCACCTGCCGAGCGAACAGCAGGTCCCAGACCGAATGATCCTCGGCGGTGAACCTCTCCCAGCCCTGCGGGACGACGTAGCTCTGCCACCGCGTCGGGCGGTGGAGCGTGGCCTGGTCGTCTTCGGGTCGAAACATCGTCAGTCCTTTCAAGGCAATAAAAAACCCGCCGGGAGGGCCAGGCGGGTCGAGGTTGGTTGTCTGAAGCTTTTAGGCGCGCGTCAGCCGATCCCAACCTCGTCGGGATAATAATAGCTGTTGAAGGCGGCCATGCGCGTCATCGAGTCGGGCTTATGTCAGTCCTTGCATTAACGATCAATTGCCGGCTTCGAGCCATCGTCATCGGTCACCGCGCCGCCGCGACACCGGTGCCAAGCAGCTTTCCGCCCATCACCGTTCCGTAATAGGTCTTCTGCCCGGCAAAATTCGCCTTGGCGTTGTCGGCTACGCTTCCCGTCTGCCGCGGGTCCTTCGGCCGCTCGTGGCTGTCGATGAAGGCGGCCACGTCCCAGGCCTGGCCGTCGGTCAACGTATTGCCCTGGCCGAATGGCATATTGGCCTTGATGAAGCCGGCGGCGAGGTCGATCCGGCCCATGCCCGCGCCCCAGTTGAAGCTCCCTGGCCCCCACAATGGCGGATAGACGACCGTTCCGTCGGGCTGGCGCGCCCCTTGCCCGTCGCTCCCGTGGCAGCCGGTGCATTTCGCCTGGAACACCTGCGCTCCGCGGGCCGGATCGTAACCGTCCTGCGGCAGCGGCGGCGTCGGATAGCCCGCGCCCTTCATCTTCGTTCCCGTCGGCGCATCCTTGGCGAGCCAGTGGAAATAGGCCTCGAGGTCGCGATAGATGTCGGAGCCTTCGGGTGGCGGAGCGCCGGACGGGCTGTTCGGAGCATTCATCGAGTAAAGGAAGCAGCCGCGGATCCGGTCTTCCATCGTGTTGATCGTTCCGGTCTTCTTGCGGAACTGCGGATAGCTGACCCAGGCGGCCCACATCGGCGAGGAATCGGCGCGGCGGCCGTTGTCGAGGTGGCAGTTCTTGCAGGCCATGGAGTTGCCGACGAACTCGGCGGCATGGGCCTTCGGATCGGCGAAGATCGCCATTCCGCGCCGGATCGCATCGCCTTCGGGGCCAGCGGGAACGTCGGACAAGGCGGGCGGGGCGAAGCTCGCGACGGCGGTCGTCTGCCCGCCGGACGCCCCTGGCCCCGAAGGGCCAGCCGGCGTGATCGCGACGAAGGCGACCGCGGCCAGCGCCGCGCCGGCGACGATCAGCGCGATCCCCGAGCTCAATCGCAGCAGGCGGAGCTGATTGCGGTCAACCAGCCCCGCGGCTTCGCGGCGGAGCTTTTCCGGAAGGTCGCTTTCATCTTTCGCCATCCGATCGTCTCCGCGCGGCGCTCAGCTATCCGATATACGCAAAGGTGTAGCCGTGCTCCTGCGCGCGATTGAGGGCCGAAATGCCTGCCGGAACGATCAGTGCGCCCGGGACAAGGTTCGCCTTGAACTCGGTCTCGATCGCGTCGGCATTGCCTGTCTTTCCGGCGATCATTCCGGCGATCGCCTTCGTCGCGAGCCCGCAGACCGCGAAGCGAACGCCCTTGCCGGCAAGGTCCGGGAGCGAGTTCTGGTTGACCCACTCCATCCCCTTGGGCGGCGCGTCCAGCATGGCGGAGGCGGCCTGCAACGGGTTGGTCGTTGCCGCCTTTTTCGCCGCCTCGCCCTTCAGCCCCATTTTTTCGGCAAAGCCCTTGCCGTATTTCGCCCACATCGCCTGGTTGTAGCCATAGGGCGTCGACATGTGTCGAAGGATCACGACGACGCCGAGCTGCTCCGGTTTCAGGCCATAAGCGCTCTCGTTCACGTGGATGAAGTTATTGGCGAAATCGAGCGCTTCGGCGCCACCTTCGCCGGTGAGGGAATCGAACACCATGCGGTGGCGCGTGCCGGGCTTGTCGAGCCAGGAATCGAGATTTTCCGGCGTCGGCTCCCAGCTTGCCGCAGCCGTGTCGCTTCCTTTTGCTCCGGAAGAACAGGCCGCCGCCAGTCCCGCTCCGGCGACAAATACTCCGGCCCCGATCAGCTGGCGCCGGTCCGAACGAAATTCCGCCATCTTCGCCCCCTCATTTGCCCCAGTGTCAGATACTCTATCGTGAGCCCCTGCGCCACGCCTCCATTGACACCGCGTTACCGGCTGCCAACCAGAACCTCCCTGCCAGCGGAGCTGGCGGGGAGGGGGACCGTGCAGCGAAGACTGCACGGTGGAGGGGCCAACGCCATGCGAGCAACGGCGCAGTCAATGTCCAGCGCAAGGCGCCTGCGCCGGCAGCTCAGCCTGCCCGAAATGTTGCTGTGGCGCTTGCTCCGCCTCAGCCGCCGCGAACTCCGCTTCCGCAAGCAGTACCCCGTCGGCCCGTTCGTCGCGGACTTCTACTGCCCGGCGGCGAAGATTGTGATCGAGATTGACGGCGCGGTTCACAATGAGCGCCAGGACGTCGACGGCAGGCGCGACGCTTACCTTCGCTCGCTCGGCCTCACGGTCATCCGCGTGCCCGCCGCGGAAGTCCTGGCCGATCCGGAAGGTGTGGCCGACGGCCTCTATCGCCTTTGCGAGAGCGTCGCTGGCCCCTCCACCACTCAGCCTGACGGCTGAGCGGTCCCCCTCCCCATCGCCTCTCGACGGGGCGGTTCTGAAGCGTCTGCTTTCGACCCAAACCGGACCTCATCCGCCGATGCGATTGTCTGAGTAGACGGCGAGCCAATAGATCAAGAGCGACCCGACCAGCACCAGATGCAGCTTTCGATGGCGCGGCATCAAGGCCAGCGTGGCTGCGACCAGTGGCACCGCCAGCACCGCCGCAAGCCGCCCCAGGGAATGGGCCAGTATAAAGTTCGGATTGCTTAGTTTGAAGTAGAGCCAATGACAGACGTAGATCACTTCGAACAGGAAGAAGAAGATCCATATGGATCGCGCATTGTCGTCGTAGAATTTGGCGAGATCGTCGTCCGGGAGCGGGTTGTCGGGAAGAACTGCTGTTGCCATGAGGAACAGCACCATCAGTTCGACGATGATCGTCAGCAGGAACGCGAAGTTGAGAATTTCCGGCCGGCCATGGACGCTCCACAATTCGAACCACATGCTGAACAGGACAACGAACGTGAACGCCGCAGCCAGCAGCGTTCGCGCGTCCCATGAAATTGTGTGGCGGTGCCGGAACACCTTGTGAAAACTGAACGCAAGGTCGCTGATGGCGATGCCGATGACGATCGACACGAGGCCCATGCCATAGTCGAACGCTTCCATCGTCAGCCCCCCGACGCCCCGCCTTGAGGACAACTTAACGCTCTCGGGGCAGCTTTCCACCCAAAACGGGCACTAGAGGTTACGCGCCTCCAAGCCCGTTGATCGCCTCGGCCAGCTTGCGGTCGCGGTCGGTGACTCCGCCGGCATCGTGGGTCGTCAGGCGGAAATCGACGCGGTTCCAGACATTGGTGAACTCCGGGTGGTGATCGACCTTCTCGGCGTGGAGCGCGACTCTCGTCAGGAACGCGAAAGCCTCGCTGAAATCCTTGAACTTGAAGGTGCGGACCAGCGCCTTCCCGCCATCCTCGAGAGACCAGCCATCGGGCACATCCATCGCGATTCTCCTGTCCTACAGCCGCGTGGATAGCCTAAGCTTATCCCAGCGGTCGATTTCCGGGCTTAAGTTCGCACTGAAAGCCGTCGAACCGTGGGACTTTAGTGACTTTAGCGCGTGCGGCGCGCCTTGAAATGGCACCCACCAGAGCGCAGTTGGGCTCCAAAGGAGAATGACGATGGCCACCGCAGTCGAGGAAAAGACTATCCTCGGTCTCGAAAACCCGATGGGCACCGACGGCTTCGAGTTCGTGGAATATACCGCGCCCGATCCCGAGCTGCTGCGCGACCTGTTCACCAAGATGGGCTTCCCGGCGGTGGCGAAGCACAAGCGCAAGAACGTCACCCTGCACAAGCAGAAGGACATCAACTTCATCATCAACAGCGAGCCCGGCAGCTACGCCGCGGACTATGCCAAGGCCCATGGCCCCAGCGCCTGCGCGATGGCCTTCCGGGTCAAGGACGCGAAGGCGGCGTTCGAGCGCGCGGTTAAGCTCGGCGCGACGCCCGCAAAGACTGACGTCGGCAAGGGCGAGCTGGACATTCCGGCCATCGAGGGCATCGGCGGGTCATTGCTCTTCTTCGTAGACAAATACGGCAGCAATGGCAGCATTTACGAAGTCGATTTCGACTTCTTCGACGACTGGCAGGCGATCGAGGCCGACCATGCCTCACACCTCACCTACATCGACCATCTGACGCACAATGTGCATCGCGGCCGGATGGCGGTTTGGGCCGACTTCTACGAGCGGCTCTTCAACTTCCGCGAGATCCGCTACTTCGACATCGAGGGGAAGCAGACCGGCCTGTTCTCGAAGGCGATGACCTCGCCGTGCGGCAAAATCCGCATCCCGCTCAACGAGAGCCAGGACGACAAAAGCCAGATCGAGGAATTCCTCCGCGAATATAAAGGCGAGGGTATCCAGCACATCGCGCTCGGCTCCGACGACATCTACAAGGCGGTCGACATAATTAGAGCGCGGGGCATTCCGTTCCAGGACACGCCCGACACCTATTACGAGATGCTTCCGGAGCGGATCATCGGCCATGAGGAAAGTATCCCGGAGCTCGAGAAGCGCCGGATCCTGATGGACGGAGCGCCGACCGAAGGGCAGGGGCTGCTGCTGCAGATCTTCACCCAGAACGTGATCGGCCCGATCTTCTTCGAGATCATCCAACGCAAGGGCAACGAAGGCTTCGGCGAGGGCAATTTCAAGGCGCTGTTCGAGAGCATCGAGCTCGACCAGGAACGGCGCGGGGTGCTCTAGGACCAATGCGCGATGCATTTGTTTGCGACGCGGTCCGGACCGCCATCGGCCGCTATGGCGGAGCGCTGGCTTCGGTTCGCGCCGACGACCTCGCCGCGATCCCGCTCGCCGCGCTGAAGGCGCGCAATCCGGACGCCGATTTCGGTCTGCTCGACGATGTGCTTCTCGGCTGCGCCAACCAGGCGGGCGAGGACAACCGCAACGTCGCGCGAATGGCGGCGCTTCTCGCGGGCTTCGGAACGGAAGTTCCGGGAACGACGATCAACCGGCTGTGCGGCTCGGGCATGGATGCCGTCGCCATGGCGGCGCGTGCGATCAAGGCGGGCGAAGGCGACTTCTTTGTCGCCGGCGGCGTCGAAAGCATGAGCCGAGCGCCCTTCGTCGTCGGCAAGGGCGACAGCGCCTTCAGCCGCAAGGCGGAGATGTACGACACGACCAT
>Ga0207657_10004118_pt1 | contig 15438 bp, 19 predicted proteins | sample KBSC33metaG_FD_184316 | JGI IMG/M metagenome (GOLD analysis project Ga0207657, IMG submission 184316) | Corn rhizosphere microbial communities from Kellogg Biological Station, Michigan, USA - KBS C3-3 metaG (SPAdes) (version 2) | ecosystem: Host-associated > Plants > Roots > Rhizosphere > Soil ... | reverse complement strand
TGCTGGCAGACGACGAGGTCCTGATGCGCGAGGGTCTCGCGGGCCTGCTCGAGCGTTCCGGGTTCGAGGTGGTGGGTCAGTCCGGGAACGCATCCGAGCTGCTCGACCTGGTGCGCGAGCTTCGGCCCGACCTCGTGATCGTCGACATTCGCATGCCGCCCACGCACACGACCGAAGGCCTCGAAGCCGCAGAGGCGATCCGCGAAGAGTTTCCGGATACCGCCGTCGTCGCTCTCTCCGCGCACGTGCAGGTGGAGCGCGCTACTGCGTTGCTCGCGAGCGGCGAGCGGACCGGCTACCTGCTCAAGAGCCGCGTTATTGACGTCGACGATTTCGTCGACACGCTCGAGCGGATCGTCAAGGGCGCCTCGGTCGTCGATCCAGCGCTCGTTCAGGAGCTCGTTGCCGCGCGCGGCGTGCAGGACCCGCTCGACGTCCTCTCGCCGCGCGAACGGGAGGTGCTCGCCCTGATGGCGGAGGGGCGCTCGAATTCCGGGATTGCGCACACGCTGTGGATCACCGAGTCGACCGTCGAGAAGCACGTCCGGGCCATCCTCAGGAAGCTGCGCTTGCCCGCAGGGGAGGACGATCAGCGCCGCGTGCTCGCAGTGGTCACGTACCTCAACGCGCGTTAGCGTCCTCAATCGGTTCGGGTAGCGGCAAGGCGCAAGACCGCGGAGGCCGACAGCTGAGTCTTGGGGACAAATCCCACCGCCGGGCTCGCCGCGATCTCCTCCGCGTACTCGCTTTCCGCGTGGGTGGAGATCAGGATCACCGTGCTGTTCAGCCGCCGTGCGAGGTCGAAGCCACTCTCGTCACCGAGGCGGATGTCGACCAGGACGACATCCGGCCGAAGTTCCTCTTCGAGTCGCAGCGCTTCGGTGCTCGTCGTCGCAACCCCAACGACCGCCATGCCTTCACGCTCGAGCAGCATGCGCGCGGCTTCCAGGAAAGGTCGATTGTCGTCGACGATGAGGGAGCGAATCGGCACCTTGTCAGCGTTCCTCGAGGCGCGGTGGCGCGCATCGTTGCGAGCCGGAATCGTTAGTAGCCGTACCCGCCCCCGCTCTGCGGCTGTGAGCCGGGTGGGACCTTGGCGCCTGCCCCGGAGACCGCGAACCACGAGCCGCCGAACGCGTTGATCCCCTCGCCGTTCGTGTCGCCCGGCTTCTTGTCATTCACAAACGTATACAGCGGGTGTCCGTTGTAGGTGAGTTGGCTGATCCCGTCGGGGCGAACCGTCGTTCCGACGTCAGACCGCCTGGCGCCGCTACCGACCAGCGGAGTGCCGCGAACACGGAGCGGCGGCCAGTTGACCGCGCACGCGCCGGTGCAGGCGCTCATCGTGCCCGAGTCTCGCTCGAAGAGGTAGACCGTGCGCCCTTGCCGGTCGACAAGGACGTCGCCGAGCCCGGTGCTCGCCACTCCGACACTCGCTGGGCGTCCATCGTTCGTTGTCGGGAGCGCGTGCGACGCGTTGCCGCCGCAGCCGGCCAGAACAAGCACCGCGATCGGCAACGCGCCGAGAATGGAGAGTGATCTACGGCCGAACATGTCCCGCCCATAGTCGCTCGCGGCGCGCACGGACCACATCCCGGCAGCCCAGAACGGCTGCTGGCGGGTAGCCGCAGTCCGACTTCCTGCGAGGCGAACGAGTTACCGAACGGTGGGTGCAGGTGGGTCTCTGGTGACCAGGTCGTTGCTAATGGGCGCGATCCTGGACGCAAAATCCAAGGGGGAAGGAGCACAAGATGATCCGCAAGCACCTCAGGTTGAAGAGATTGGTTCTGGGCACCGCGGTCGGTCTTGCGATCGCAGCGATCAGCGCTCCTGCAGTGCTGGCGAAGCCGACCAGTGGGTACGGCCCTCTCGATCCATGGGCTTACAGCGTGATCCACCGGAGCTCGCAGACGACGCCGGCGAGCTACAGCGCAGTTTCAGGGCCAGTCGGCGTAGCGGCGTATCAGTCGTCCGCTGGCATCACACCGAAGCAGGGTGAGCGCGTGACCTCGCAGTCCGGGTTCGACTGGGGCGACGCAGGCATCGGCGCGTCGGTCGTGTTCGGCGCCTTTGTTGTGCTGCTGACCGTCGTCGCACTCGGCCGGCGCTACGGGCCGCGGATCAATCGATCCGGTCTCGCCACCTCATAGCTGCGACTGACACCAAGCGAGAGCGGGCCCATTGGGCCCGCTTTTCGTCTGGCTGCTGTGGTCAAGTTGGTCCCGGATTAGGGCGCAGGTCGAGAGTCGTGTAGTCCAACGACTCAAGGAGGGGGAACATGCGCATCCCACGCGGCGCTCGATTGCGCACGGGCGTTACGGCGCTCTTGGCAATCGGTGCCGTCGTTTCGCTGGCGATGCTGGTCGGAGTGGGACAGTCCGTCAGCCCTGCCCAGGCCCAGTACGGCTCGAACGACGGTTTCGACAGCGCCACATCAATCTCGAGCTTGCCTTTCGTCGACGACGTCGACACGACGACGGCGTCGACCGAGCCGGGTGAGCCGCAGTTCTGCTTTTTCATCGATCGGTCTGTCTGGTACCGGTACACGCCCTCGTCGCAGGAAGTTCTGCGAGCAGCGGTCAGCGGTGCCGGCTTCCAGACGAACATCAACGTCTACCAATCATCTGGCTCCGGCATTTCCGGTCTGAGCAACATCGGCTGTGCTCAGAACGGGGGCTCGGTGTCGTTCACCGCACAGGCGGGTGTGACCTACTACATCCAGGCCGGCGGCATCTTCGGTGGAGCAGGTGAGATCCACGTAGATCTTCACCGCATCGAGGCGCCGGGCAACGACGACTTTGCCAACGCCGCCCCGGTCGGCCCGCTGGCTTACGACGCGTCGGCGGACACGTCCGCTGCAACTCTCGAGGCCGGGGAGCCGACGCCCTCGTGTTTCGGGAGCCTCCCGGCAGGAAGCGTCTGGTGGGCCTACACGCCTTCGTCGAGCGGTTCGGTCTCGGCGAGCGTCAGCGCGTCCTTCTCCACGGAGCTTGCGGTCTACACCGGCAGCTCGGTTTCCGGGCTGACCCAGCTCGGCTGCCGCGCATTCGGCGGGCTGCTGACAATCCACGTGGACGCCGGGACGACCTACTACTTCCAGGCGGGCGGCGTCTTCGGACAACGTGGTCCCCTGACATTCCACCTCGATGTTGCTCCGCCGCCACAGGCGAACTTCTTCCAGTCCGTCTCCGACCCGAACATCTACGAGACCATCCAGTTCTTCGATCAATCGGTTGATCCCGGCCAGGCGGGGATTCAATCCCAGGCTTGGAAGTTCGGGGACGGTGCGACGGAGACCGGCTGTTGCCCGCTCCATCGCTACGCGGCGGACGGCGATTACACCGTGGAGCTCACGGTCACCACGACTGACGGCCGAACGGCATCGATCAAGAGAGTCGTTCACGTGAAGACGCACGACGTGGGCGTCTCGAAGATCGCCGCCCCGCAGAGTGGAAATGTCGGCCAGACGCGTCAGATCCAGGCAAGCGTCTTCGACCTGCGCTACCCGGAGATGATTCAGGTCCAGCTGTTGAAGAGCGTTCCTGGTGGCTTCGAACTGGTGGGAACTCTCACCCAGTCACTCACCCCGCGAGGGAAGAACCAGACAACGCCGTTCACGTTCAACTACACGTTCACGGCGAACGACGGCATCACGGGCAAGGTGACGTTCAAGGCGGTCGCGACGATCATCGGCGCACGCGACGCGCTTCCAGCAGACAACGAGGCAATCGCAACGCCCACGAAGGTGAGTCATTGACAGAACCTTCCGCGGACGCACCGGCGGCGACGCCGCCGGTGCGTTTGCCGTTGCGACGGTGCTGATCGCCCTCGCGTTCGCGCACGGCGGCTACCACCCAGCGACGTGGGCCCGCGCCACGGTCTGCCTGTTGTGCGTCGCTGCCGTCGGCTTTTGGTTGCGGCCGAGGATCACGCTTTCGTGCCAGGAGCTCGTCGTTCTTGCAGCGCTGGCCTCATTGGTCGCGCTCGTCTCTCTGTCGGTGGTCTGGTCGGCTGCTCCGAACAGCTCGCTGCAAGAGGGTAAGCGGGCATTGCTCTATCTCGCCGGCTTCGGGGCTTGTCTGCTCACACGTCCGGGCCGCCGGTCAGTGATTCTCGCGCTGGCAGCGGCGCTTGCGAGCGTGGTGGCGGTCGCCACACTGCACGAGCTCCTGCTGGGCCGGCCCGGGAGTGGGCCGCTCGCGTGGCCCGTCGGCTACGCGAACTCGTTGGGAATTCTCGCCGCTGTCGCGCTACTCCTCTGCGTCGAAGTCGCATCGTCGGAAAGGGCTTGGCTGCGTTCGCTCGCCTTCGCTGGCTTCGCTCTCTTGCCGGCCGGCCTGCTCCTGACATCGAGCCGCGGCGCGTGGCTCGCGCTTGCCGTGGGACTTGCCCTGCGATGCGGTCTCGAGACGAATCGCCCGCGGTTTTTCGGGACGATCGGCGCAAGTGTCATCCCGGCCGGCGCCGCTGCGTGGGTTGCAGCGCGGCGGGATCAGGCACACACGCCACATTCCGTGTGGGCGGCGGCTCTCGTACTTATCGCGGTGCTCGGCGCGGTGCTTGCCCCGTCAGCGGCAGACCGTCTCGAGCGATTCCGGTCGCCCGGGCGGATTGCGTTTGCGGCCGCGCTCGGCTGTGTTGCGGCCGTGATCGTCTTGTCACCAACCAATCCGTTCGGTGAGCAGCGTCCCTACTACTGGGCAGCCGCCTGGCACGACTACCAGTCGCACCCATTCCTCGGTTCGGGCGCCGGCACGTATGCACTTAGCTGGCACGCGGAGCGCCCACTCCCGGTCAACGTCCGGGACGCACACAGTCTCTATCTCGAGACGCTGGCCGAAGTAGGCCCTTTCGGCTTGCTCCTCATGCTGACGGTCTTCGGGCTCCCGCTCCTGGTGGCTCTCCGGAACCGAGACAGCCCGATCGTCACGGCTGCCGCCCCGGCCTACGTCGCGTTCGTTCTTCACGCGGGCATCGACTGGGACTGGGAGATGCCGGTCGTCACGCTTGCAGCGCTGGCCTGCGGCGCCCTGCTGCTCCGCTCGGCGGAGCCTGGCCGAGCCCGCTAGTCGACTCGTCCCCGAACCCGGGCGGTCCTGGGCGCTCGGTACAGTCCCGCCCGCCATGCGTCTCGTGCTCCTTGTCCTCCTGCTGCCGGCATTTGCGCTCACGGGCTGCACCTCCGGCGAGCCCTCGACCTACAAGTCCGATCCGACAGCGAAGTGCCTCAGCGGGAAGGGCTATACCGTCACGACCGACGACGCCAAGGTCGGCGTGGTTGCGGCCAACGCCCCGAACGGGGGCCTGCGGGCGAACGAGGTCGGGAACGCTCTCACGATCGCCTTCGGCCAGAACTCCGACGACGCGATCCAGATCGCCGGGGCGTTCAAGCGTTTCGCGCCGAAGAAGCTGAAGCCGCACATCACCGACGTGATGCGGACCGAGAAGAACGCCGTCCTCCTCTGGACGGTCACGCCACCGCAGGAGGAGCTGGACAAGGTGGTCGCCTGTCTGAAGGGCTGAGCCCTCCGGATAGAATCACCGGCGATGGCTGAGATCGGGACGATGCGAGTCAAGAGCGGCCTCGCCGAGATGCTCAAGGGCGGCGTGATCATGGACGTCACCGACGCCGATCAGGCGCGGATCGCCGAGGAGGCTGGCGCCTGCGCGGTGATGGCGCTCGAACGGGTTCCGGCGGACATCCGCCGGGAGGGCGGAGTCGCTCGGATGGCGGACCCGGACAAGGTGATCGAGATCCAGGCGACGGTGAGCATCCCCGTCATGGCGAAGGCGCGCATCGGCCACTTCGTCGAGGCGCAGATCCTGGAGGCGCTCGAGGTCGACTACATCGACGAGTCCGAGGTTCTGACGCCTGCGGACACGGCGAATCACATCGACAAGTGGAAGTTCACCGTCCCGTTCGTCTGTGGCTGCACGAACATCGGCGAGGCGCTCCGTCGCATCGCCGAAGGCGCCGCGATGATCCGGACGAAGGGTGAGGCGGGGACCGGCGACATCGTCAACGCGGTAACGCACATGCGTTCCGTATTCGGATCGATCAAGCGACTCGGCGCAATGGATCCCGATGAGCTGTACAGCGAGGCGAAGAACCTCCAGGCTCCCGTCGAGCTCGTGCGCTGGGTGGCGGAGAACGGCCGGCTGCCGGTCGTGACCTTCACGGCCGGCGGAATCGCGACACCGGCGGATGCTGCACTCTGCATGCAGCTCGGCGCGGACGGCGTCTTCGTCGGCTCAGGGATCTTCAAGTCGGACAATCCGAGCGAGCGTGCGAAAGCGATCGTCGAGGCGACGACGCACTACAACGACGCTGAGATCCTGGCACGCGTGTCCCGGGGCTTGGGCGATGCGATGAGCGGCCTGTCGGCCGCAGCGCTCGCGCCTGAAGAGCTACTCGAGACGCGCGGCTGGTAGCAAGAGCAGCCCGCGGCCGAAGCCGCGAGCTGTCTTGTCGATCGTCCTAGACGATCCCGCGGGCGTGGAAAGCGGCGCGGACCTTCGCGGCCACGCTGCTGCCATAGAGGCTCTGCGCCGTCGAGATCGTGCTATTGGCGAGGTCGGTCATCGTCTTGCCCGTGAAGCCGATCTGCCCTTTGAGAATGATCGTGTCCGCCATCGGGTTCTTGACGCTCTCGTGGATATCCCAGAGTGCGCGTGACCAGATGCGACCGTCATCGTGAACCTCGCCGTCGAGGTCGGCGGGGTAGTGCAGATTCGTGTCGAGCCGCCGGAGACAGTGCGGGACGGTCGCGGTGTAGAACGTCGCGTCCCAGTCCATCACGCACGGCAGCGGCTCGAGCTCGGGCACGCCCATGCGCTTCGCGACAATGTCCGAGAAGTCGACAGCCCAGTAGTCGCCGAAGCCTTCGCTGATCGCGCCGGCTTCCTCGCTGCCGAAGACGAAGCCGGAGCCATCGTGAATGGCATGGCCGTACTCGTGGAGGATCACCTCGGCGTCCTCGGCGTCGTCGACGCCGCCCTTGCCGAAGCGGAGCTCGTCCTTCGGGTGGTCGGTCTCGAATGAGTTGTCCTGGCCCCACTGGTTGATCCGGACGTCCTGAGACTCCTTGTTCACCGGCGGGTACTGCGTACCGAAGCCGAGGCTCTGGATGTACTTCTGCGCCTCGGTGATCCAGAAGTACGCCATCACTTGCTCGAACTCGTCCTGACTGCGGGTGTAGTTGAACGTGTTCGTGGGCGAGTACGCGCGATTCCCGGTCTCGCTCACTATGTTCGCCCAGTCACCGCGCAGGAAGCCGCTGCCGTCGAGATTGGTGAGCGTCACTGCGTAGTACGCGTTGGCCGGCACGGCCGAATCTGAGTCCTTCTGGTCGGTGAGCGACTCGTTACCCAGTGACTGGACCGGGTTAGGCACGAAGACGCGCCCGGTCCCCGTCGAAGTGCCGGGACCCGGCTTCGCCGCCGGGATGGACGAGACGAGCACCAGCGAAAGCACGGCGGCAGGCGCCAACAGCCACAGACGTTTCACGAATTCTCCTCCCCTTGGAGCCCCTCGGAACGCTCTCAGGGTAGACGAATCTACACTTGGTCTCAAATGCGGATCGGCGTACTGGCAGTCCAGGGAAACTTCCGCGAGCACGAGGCGATGCTGCGCCGGCTCGGCGCTGAACCAGTGGAGATCCGGAAGCCGGAGGAGCTCGCCGGGCTCGACGGATTGGTCGTCCCGGGTGGGGAGTCCACGACGTTCATGCGGCTGATGAAGCTGTACGGGCTCGACGAGGCGATTCGGGCGTTCGAGGCTCCGATCCTCGGTACCTGCGCCGGCATGATCGTCCTGGATCGCAACCACCTCGGTCTCGCCGACGTGGAGGTCGACAGGAACGCCTACGGGCGCCAGGTGGCCTCCTTCGAGGCCGACCTCGAGCTTGCAGGGGACGAGCGGCCACTCCGCGGAGTCTTCATCCGGGCGCCGCGGGTACGGGTAACGGGTGAAGACGTCGAGGTGCTCGCCGAGCACGAGGGCGAGCCCGTGCTAGTTCGCGACGGGCGGATCCTCGTGGCATCGTTCCACCCGGAGCTGACGGAAGATACGCGGGTGCACGAGTTGTTCTTGAGTGCGGTACAGGAGGCGATGAGTGTCAGGGCATAGCAAGTGGTCGTCGATCAAGCACAAGAAGGGCGCCGCCGATGCGAAGCGCGGCAAGCTGTTCTCGAAGCTCTCGCGCGCGATCATCGTCGCGGCGAAGGAGGGGGGACCCGATCCAGCCGGCAACCTCGCGTTGCAGAACGCGATCGAGAAGGCGCGCTCCTATTCCATGCCGAAGGACAACATCGAGCGCGCGATCGCGCGCGGCTCGGGGGCTGACTCCGATGCGCAGGCCTTCGAGACGGTCGTCTACGAGGGCTACGGGCCGAACGGCGTCGCGGTGATCGTCGAGGCGCTGACGGACAATCGCAACCGGACCGCGTCGGACGTTCGCCATGCGTTCGACAAAAACGACGGCAACCTCGGGACCTCGGGCGCAGTCGCCTGGCTCTTCGAGCGCCGCGGCGTGGTCGTCGTGGCGGCGGACGGCGTCGACGAAGATGAGCTGACACTGGCCGCTGCCGAAGGCGGCGCCGACGACGTCAAGCTCGACGGCTCGACCTATGAGGTCGTGTCGGCACCGGAGGCCCTGACGGCCGTACGCGAGGCAGTCGAGGCGGCGGGCATTCCCGTCGATTCCGCGGAGTTGACGATGGTGCCGAAGACCACCATCGAGGTCGCAGACGAATCCTCGGCGAAGAAGATCGTGCGGCTGATGGAGGAGCTGGAGGACAACGACGACGTCCAGGACGTCTACGCGAACTTCGACATCCCGGAGCGCGTCCTCGAGACCGTCGCGTCGTAGGGACATGTTCCATGGTCACCCCGGTTACTCACGCCGCCACCCCGGTCTCGGCGGCTTGGCTTAGCCTTCGCAGCTCGAACGGGGGGTCGCGAGGGAGCCGCGTGCTCCCTCGCCGTTTTTCTAGACCCAACCGCGCTGGCGTGCGACGCGACAGAGTGCGCGGCGCTTCGCGTGTGCGGGCTGATCCGAGAGCCCGGCCTTCGCATAGATGCGGCGAAGTGCTGCTTTGACGGTTCCCGTCGCGCCGGGCGTCCCGAGTTCTGCGGCGATCTGCTCGTTCGACGGCAGGGTCTCGAGACTGGCGCCCGCGAGCCACGGTCCGCACAGGGACTGCACGACCTGGCGCTGGAACGAGGACAGCTGCGCGGAATCCGCGGGCGCGACCTCTTCGAGCGGTTCGGTCGTGTCCGGATCCTGCAGCTGGGCAGGCCAGGAGAAGAGGACCGTCTCCGCGCCGATTCCGATGCGGTCGGCATGCCGCAACGGGAGAGGCGTTCCAGGCTGTACCCGGGTCCCATTCAGGAACGTGCCGTTGAAGCTGCCCCGGTCCTCGACGTACCAGCGGCCCTCCATGACCGTAAGGGCAGCGTGGTCGCGACTGACGGTGGCCGACGTGAAGGTCAGATCGTTCGAGTCGTCGCGTCCGATCGTGACGCTTTCATTCAGCTCGTGTTCCTTCCCGTCCGGGAAGGTCAGCCAGATGTCCCCGGGCATCGCCGGAAGGATACGTCCGGGTCACTCCCTAACCTCTGACCGTGAAGGTCATCGGCATCGATCCAGGGACGGCTTCTTGCGGGTACGGGATCGTCCACGAAAGAGACGGGCGCCTCAGGGCCATCGACCACGGGTGGTGGAAAACAGCCGCCTCCGAGCGGCCGGAGGCACGGCTGAAGACGATCTTCGACGCCGTGGCCGAGCTCGTCGAGGTTCATCACCCAGATGCCGTCGCCATCGAGGAGTCGTTCGTCGGCGCCGACGCCCGCACCGCACTCTCCGTCGGGCAGGCACGCGGGGCCGTCATGGTCGCGGCCGCTAACGCGGGAGTCGAGTGCGCTGAATATCCGCCGGCCCGCGTCAAGCAGGTGGTCTGCGGCTACGGGCGCGCCGAAAAGCAGCAGGTGCAGAAGATGGTGAAGGTGCTCCTCGGGCTCGAGGTCGAGCCTGCCTCGACCCACGCCGCCGATGCGCTCGCCGTCGCGATCTGCCATGCGCTTGCGCCGCCTCTGCTGAGGATCGCGGGATGATCGCGCATCTTCGGGGCAAGCCCGTGGCGAACACGCCGGACGGGCTCGTCGTCGACGTCGGGGGCATCGGTTATCTCGTGGCCGCGACGCCTTCGGCGATCCGCGCCGCCGACGGTGCGGCGGAGGTCGCGCTGCACACCTACCTGCACGTGCGCGAGGACGCGTTGCAGCTGTACGGGTTCGTGGAGGCGGCCGAGCGTGAGCTCTTCCTCCAGCTCCTGTCCGTGAACGGCATCGGCCCGAAGGTCGCGCTCGCAATCGTCTCCGGCTCCCCGGCGGCCGACCTGCGCCGCGCGATCGTGCTCGGGGACACGGCGCGCTTCCAGGCCATCCCCGGAATCGGGAAGAAGACTGCCGAGCGGATCGTGCTCGAGCTGAAGGAGAAGATCGGCGAGGCGCCGGTGCCGATCACCTCAGCGGGTGGAAGTGAGAGCGGGAGCCAGCCGCATCTCGTCGCCCGCGACGCTCTCGTCGAGCTCGGCTACTCGCTCGGCGAGGCGGAGCTGGCGCTGGCGCGGGTCGATCCGGAGCTTCCGCCAGAGGAACGCGTCCGCGAAGCGCTAAAAGCGGCCTAGACATGTCCACTCAGTTCCTGGCACCGGCGGTCGTCCCCGAGGAAGAAGACCTCGAGCAGTCTCTACGTCCGCGACGCCTGGCCGAGTTCGTCGGGCAGGAGCGGATCAAGGAGCAGCTCGCCATCTCGCTCGACGCGACGAAGGCGCGCGACGAGCCGCTCGACCATGTACTCCTCGTCGGGCCGCCCGGGCTCGGCAAAACGAGCCTCGCGTTCATCGTGCGTGAGGAGCTCGGCGTCGGCATCCGTTGCGTCGCCGGTCCCGCGCTCGAGCGCAAGGGCGACATGGCGGCGATCCTCACCGGCCTCGAGCGGCACGACGTCCTCTTCGTCGACGAGATCCACCGGCTGAACCGCGCGATCGAAGAGATCCTTTACCCGGCCCTCGAGGACTTCCGACTCGACATCATCGTCGGTCAAGGCGCCGCTGCACGCACGCTCACGCTCGACCTGCCGCCGTTCACGCTGATCGGGGCGACGACGCGGACGGGCCTCCTGACGACACCGCTTCGCGACCGCTTCGGCATGACGTTTCGGCTCGACTACTACGACGCGCCCGAGCTCGGAACGATCGTGCGCCGGTCGGCGCGAATCCTCGACGTCGAAATCGCGGAAGACGCCGCCGACGAGATTGCCCGGCGCTCGCGCGGAACGCCGCGCATAGCGAACCGCATCCTCAGGCGCGTGCGAGACGTGGCGCAGGTGAAGCACGACGGCGTGATCACGAACGAGGTGGCACGGGAGGCGCTCGAGCTGCTCGAGGTGGACGACCGCGGGCTCGAGCGAATCGACCGCGAGCTGCTCTCGACGATCCTCCTCAAGTTCGGCGGTGGGCCGGTAGGGCTCTCGACGCTGGCCGTCGCACTTGGTGAGGAGCAGGACACGATCGAGGACGTGTACGAGCCGTTTTTGTTGCAGCTCGGTTTCCTTCAGCGCACGCCGCGCGGCCGCATCATCACCGAGCTCGGCCGGGAGCAGCTCGGAGCCCCGCCGGCTGCGGACGGCACGAAGCTCTTCTGAACCGGTCCAGCGGGCGAAACCCGCCGCCCGGGTCCCGCCCAACTGGGAAAGAGGTGAAGGGCCGGAAACCGCCGCATTGGTTCCGGCCCTTCATGAAATGTCCGCCCCGGCCGCAGTGTCCCGGGGCTCGCTCTACCCGCAGTGCAGAGCGTTTGAGGACAAGTGGTACGTGAGGAGCATGGATCACCCACGCTGGTTGATTCCTCCCCCTTCGGGTGGTTCATCCAGGTGCTTCACTTCACCCACCAGGGGGAGTGCGGAAACCGCTTTTCGCCTCAATGTGAGTCCCAGGAGGATCGTGAGGGGCCGCAGCTCACATCCTCCAACGCGGCGGTCGCAGGGTTGCCCTGCGACCGCCCACCTCAGACCTGTCCGGTGCCAGGCACGGGACGGCGCCGTAACGGCCAGGTCCGCACCGCCGCGAGGACCCACGGTGCGAAGAGGAGGGCCATGACGTCGAACCAGACGTAGCCGGAGGCGACGCCGCTCGGCGGATTGCCGTCGGGGATGCCGAGCCCGGGGAGCTTCTCGGCCCAGCGCCAGGTTCCGATCGCAGTCCCGTAGAGCTCGAGCGCCGCGACGACGAGGAAGACGCCGGCGTAGGCCGCGCGCGCCCGGGAGCGCCAGAGAAAAGCGAGCAACAACGGGATCCCGAGCGCGCCGGCTGCATCGAGTCGTGTGAGCACCGTCAGTCCGAGCACGCCCCAGAGCAAGGCGGCTCCGCCGGCGACGAGCACCAGCGCACGTGAATGGCGCCGCAGCCCTTCGCTGAGCGCGAGCCCGGCCATGAAGACGAGCCCGTGTGCGGGTGGGACGAACGTGGGCAGGTTGTGCAGGCGGTAGGTGTAAACGCCCCAAAAGAGCGATCCGGTCAGCTCGGCCACCGTCGCGGCGCAGATTACGACGGCCACCTGCGCACGTCGTTCTGCCGTCAGGGGCCAGGCCGCGGCGATCAGGACGATCCACGTCAACACGCCGAGCGCGAGCTGGCCGTGGAGGTCGACCTGCGTGTCCACCGCCAGCAGCGCCGCCAGGTACGCGGCGATGAGAGCGGCGCGAGTCACCGACGGAACTGCATCTCGTGCCAGGACGGCACGGGTGCAAGCTCCAGGAGTGCGCGGTCGCCGTTCGGGTCGCGGTAGCCGAAGTCGGAGGAGTCGTCGTCCCACGCGACCTCGAGGAGCCCTTCCTTGACGCGGTGGTCCAGCCAGGCCCCGCGGAAAACCAGCTTCTTCAGCCAGTAGACGAGTGACTCGCCTCCGACGAGCGACACGCGTTCCCAGTGGCGCACGAGGTAACGACCGAGACCGCTGCGCGGCTCGTCGATCCAGTCGCGCTCGACGAGCTCGACGAGATCGGCGGTCTCGTCGTCGTCGAGCTCGTTGTCGCCGACGAGACCGAGCTTGACCGCGGCAGCGGTGACGCGTTCTTCGAAGTCGGAGCGGTTGAAGCCGAAGCGGTAGCCAAGGAACTCGACGACGTAGTCGTCCCCGGAGACGTAGTTGGCTTCGATCACGATTGAACGATAGCTCCGCGGTAGGCTCGTCTCATGAGTACGAGACTGGCTGCAGCCTCCGGCGCGGTGACCGCTCTTGTCCTCGTCGCCGTCTGGGTGAGCGACCTCTCGTTCGGGCGCGCCATCCTGCTCGCGCCAGTTCTGGCCATCGGCGTTGCTGCGGTCGCCGGGCTCGTCGTCTTCTGGGGCCGCGTGGGCTGGGACTCATTCCGGCAGGCCCGCCACCCGAGGCTCGTGATCGCAGCCGCCCTGGCGTTCGTTCTTCTGCTGGTGGGCCTGACCCTGCTCGGCGTCCAGCTGCCGCGCGAGTAGGTCGGATTAGCCGGGGGTTAGGACGGGGGTTCACCGTACCCGTAAACACCGGCTGGCCTGGTGTCCCGAAAACCCTCGACCTGCGACGGTAACGACATGACCGATTCGACTCTCACAGAGCTTCATCATCGCTCCGCTGACGGCATCGAAGTCTCGTTGCTCTGGAGCCGTCTGACGAACGCGCTGACGGTTGCGGTGGAGGACAGCCGCTCCGGGCAGAGCTTCGTGCTTCCGGCACCGGCTGAGAAGGCGCTCGATGTGTTCGAGCACCCGTTCGCGTACGCGGCCTAGAGCAGCGCAGCGAGCGCGTCGCGCAGCCGCTCGAGGTCGGCAGCGTCGTTGTAGCCCTGGAACGACGGACGGATGAAGCGGTCGTCTCCGCGCTCGAAGACCGGGATCTCGATCCGGTGCTCGTCGTAGAGGCGCTCCTTCAGATCCGGAGGCGCGTCTTTCGGAACTCGGAGCGTGACCATCTGGCGAAAGAAGTCCTTCGAGTCGGGCGTCACTCCCTCGAGCCCTAGCTCGTTGCGCGCCCGCCGCGCCAACTCGTGACACCGTTCGCGCACCACGTCCCAGTCGCGCTCTCGCTGCCACTCGATCGCAGTGGGAACGGTGAGATACGCCGAGGGATCCCGCGTACCCTGCTTCTCGTGGCGCGTGACGAAGGCCGGATCGTCGCCCTTGTAGCCCCAGCTGATCGTGAGTGGGTGCACGTCGCGCTGCAGCTCGCGCCGCACGTAGAGGAAGCCGGCACCCTTGGGCGCGCAAAGCCACTTGTGGCAATTGGCGCTGTAGTAGTCGGCGTCGAGGGAGGCGAGGTCGAGAGGGAGGTGGCCCGGGACGTGCGCTCCGTCGACGACGGTTCGGATCCCACGCTCACGCGCGCGCCTGCAGAGCTCCGCGACGGGCAGGGTGAATGCTGTCTGGGAGGTGTAGTGGCTGATGAAGAGCACCTTCGTGCGTGGCCCGACTCCGGCCCAGATCGTGTCCGCCACCTCGTCGGCGCTCGTGACGGGCAAACGGATGGGAGTTCTGACGTACCGCGCGCCGAAGTCGCCGCAGACGTGCTCCCAGGCCAGGTCGAGCGCGCCGTATTCGAGGTCCGTGGACAGGACCTCGTCGCCGGGCCCGAGCCCGAGTGGCCACGCAGCGATGTTGACGCCGGTGCTCGCGTTGGGGACGAAGACGAGGTCGTCCGCATCCGCGCCGACATAAGCGCCGAGTGCGGCTCGTGCCTCCCCTAGCAGCTCGTCGAGCCGCCGGGCCAGAAACAGCACCGGTTGGCGCTCGAGCTCGAGCTGCCACTCCTGATAGCGCTCGAATACCGTGATCGGGACGGCGCCGAAGGAGCCGTGGTTCAGAAACGTCACACTCGGATCGAGCAGGAACTCGGCTCTCAAGGCGGTGCTGTCCGACACCGTTCGTACGGTAGTCGTGCATGTCAGAGGGCATCTGGACCATCCGTCCGTGCCCGCACCGGCAGGCGAGCGACCTCGCGAAGGAGCTCGACCTCAGCGAGATCACGGCAAGCGTGCTCGTCCGGCGCGGCTACGGCGACCCCGACGAGGCGCGGGCTTACCTGGCCGGCGAACAGCCCCTGCACGATCCACGGCTGCTCGGCGCCATGGACGCGGCGGTCGAGGCGATCAAGGCGGCAATCGCGGCCGGCAAGCGGATCTGCGTCCACGGCGACTACGACGTCGACGGGATCTGCGCAACCGTCCTCGCGGTGCTCGTCCTGCGCGAGCTCGGAGCCGACGTCGAGTGGCATCTGCCGAGCCGCTTCGACGAGGGCTACGGAGTCAGCGGCGAGACGCTCGAACGACTGGCCGCGGAAGGTTGCGGGCTCGTCCTCACCGTCGACTGCGGCATCACCGCGGTCGAGGAGGTGCGCCGGGCGCG
>Ga0207657_10004116_pt1 | contig 15441 bp, 16 predicted proteins | sample KBSC33metaG_FD_184316 | JGI IMG/M metagenome (GOLD analysis project Ga0207657, IMG submission 184316) | Corn rhizosphere microbial communities from Kellogg Biological Station, Michigan, USA - KBS C3-3 metaG (SPAdes) (version 2) | ecosystem: Host-associated > Plants > Roots > Rhizosphere > Soil ... | reverse complement strand
GACGGGCGCATCGCCGCGATCGACTTCGGAATCATGGGGCGCGTCGACCGGCGCGCGCGCATGTGGCTCGCCGAAATCCTCTACGGCCTGATCACCGGCAATTACCGCCGCGTCGCCGAGATCCATTTCGAGGCGCAATACGTTCCCGCTCACCACAACGTGCAGGAGTTCGCGACCGCACTGCGCGCGGCGGGCGAGCCGATCCGCGGGCTCCCGGTCAAGGACATCTCGGTCGGACGGATGCTGGAGAGCCTCTTCTCGATCACCCGCGACTTCGACATGCCGACGCAGCCGCACCTGCTGCTGCTGCAAAAAACGATGGTAATGAACGAGGGCGTCGCGACAGCGCTCGATCCCGACATCAACATGTGGGAGACGGCCGAGCCGTTCCTGAAGGAGTGGATGCGTTCGGAGCTTGGTCCCGAGGCCTATTACGCCGACCGGATCATCGAGCTCGTGCGGGCATTCAAGAAACTGCCCGAGCTGATCAATCGCCTCGACGAATATTATCCGCCGCGCGGAGCGGCTCCGCCGCCGCCTCCGCTGCCCGATATTGCCGTGATCGAGCATCGAAACTGGTGGGGCTATGCACTTGCGGGCATAATCGGCGCCGCTGTCGCGGGGGGCCTGCTGATCGCCTTTTAATCGGGGGATGCAATGATGAGAATTTGGACGCGTTTGCTCTTTGCTGCGCCGCTTGGGCTAACGGCGATCGCCGCTCCAACAGCGGTCGCCGCGCAAGCTCCAGCTGGCCACCCGCAGCTCGTCAGCCTGTTCACCGATTGGCGCTCTTTCAATCATCCGCAGATCGTCCGGGGAGTTCCCGATTACTCGGCCGCCGCAATGGCCGCGAAATCCGCGAGGCTTCCGGAATTCCGCGCGCGGCTCGCGGCGATCGACAGGACTGGCTGGAGCGCGTCGCAACTCGACGACTACCGCTACGTCGAAGCCGAGATGAACGGTCTCGATTTCTTCCTCCGAGTGCTGAAGCCTTGGGCGCGCGACCCCGGATTCTACCAGAACGTCTTCGCCGAGATGAGCGATGTGCCTGCCCATGAAGGTCCGTCGGCCGAGCCCAATATCGACCTTTACAAGTTCACCTACCCCCTCTCGCGATCGGACGATGCCAGGCTTGCGGACCTGCTCGCCGGGGTGCCGCCGCTGCTTGCCCAGGCAAGGACCAATCTCGCGGGCAGCCAGGCTCACGACCTGTGGGCCTATGGCGATCGCGCGTTCAACGAACAGGCCGAGGCACTGGCCGCGCTCGAGGCCGGGACCTTGTCGCTCAACGACCTCGACGGCCGCCGAACGGCGTCGCTGGCCGGGGCCAGCCCGCGCTTGCGCGCCGCCGTCCGCAATGCTCGGATGGCGACCGAGCAATTCGCGCAATGGGTACGTTCGGAGGCCCCGCGCCGCACCGGCCCCTCGGGCGTCGGCAAGGACAATTACAATTGGTACCTCAGACACGTCCTGCTGAGCCCTTATGATTACGACCAGCAGGTCACGATCCTCCAGCGCGAGCTCGACCGGTCGCTGGCATCGTTGCGCCTGGAAGAAACGCGAAACCGCGATGCGCCCCCAATTCCGGAAATCCGCGATCCCGCCGCATACCGGCGCATGGCGGAGGCTCGCCAGGCACGGATCTACACGCTGCTGACGAGCGCCGGCTTCATTCCCGACCGGCCTTATTACCGCTCGGCCCTGTTCGGCCAGCTCGGCGATTACACTCCGCCCGAGCAGCGCAACTTCTTCACGCACGTAACCGCGCTCGACCCGCTGCCGCTATCGTCGCACCAGTTCCACTGGATCGAGCTCGCGCGGCTGAAGCATGAGCCGAACTCCGATCCGATCCGCGCCACCCCACCCTTGTTCAACATCTACGCCGATCGGTCGGAAGGGTTCGCCACGGCGATGGAGGAAATCCTGATGCAGGCCGGGCTTTATGACGATGAGCCGCACGGCCGCGAGCTGGTGTGGATCATGCTCGCCAACCGGGCAGCGCGCGGGCTCGCTTCGCTACGCGTGCAGGCCAACGAGATCGGGCTTGCCGAGGCCGGCCAGTTCCACGCGCGCTGGACTCCCCGCGGCTGGTCGGACGCCAACAGCCGCCTGGTCGGCTTCGAACAGCTGCTGTACCTGCGTCAGCCCGGCTACGGACCGAGCTACATCATCGGCAAGGTGCAGCTGGACGAGCTGCTCGCCATCCAGTCGCACGCGGCTGAAATGCAGGGCCGGCCGTTCGTCCTCGGTGAGGCGATGCAGCGCATATTCGCAGCAGGCATCATCCAGCCATCGCTGATCAGGAACGAGATCGGCGGCGAGGCGGCGCGATGACCCCATCATTGTGCTAGGCTGAGCAGATGGCGCGCGTACTCCTCATCGTCGGCGGCGGCATCGCAGCCTACAAGTCGCTCGAGCTCGTCCGGCTGTTGAAGAAGGCCGGACACCAGGTCACGCCCGTGCTGACCAAAGGCGGGGAGCATTTCATCACTGCGATGAGCCTCGGCACGCTCGCGGAAAGCCAGGTCCACAGCTCGCTGTGGGAACTCAAGGACGAGGTCGAGATCGGGCATATCCAGCTGAGCCGCGCGGCCGATTTCGTTCTCGTCTGCCCGGCTACTGCCGACCTGCTTGCGAAAATGGCGGCGGGCATCGCCGACGATCTCGCCACGACATTGCTGCTCGCCACGGACAAGCCCGTCGTCGTCGCGCCGGCGATGAACGTCCGCATGTGGCTCCATGCCGCGACGCAGCGCAACATCGCCCGGCTGAAGGCGGACGGAGTGCGCGTGATCGACCCGGCCGAGGGCGAGATGGCGTGCGGCGAGTTCGGGCCCGGCCGGCTGCCCGAGCCGCAAGACATCGTGGACCAGCTGGCCGACGTGCTGAAGTGACCCTTCGCGGCAAGCACGTCCTCGTCACCGCGGGACCGACCCACGAGCCGATCGACCCGGTTCGGGTCATCGCCAACCGCTCGTCGGGGCGCCAGGGCTTCGCCATCGCCGCTGCTGCTGCGGATTCGGGTGCGCGTGTGACGTTGATCGCGGGCCCGGTCGCCTTGGAGACTCCGGCTGGCGTCGACCGCGTCGATGTCGAGACTGCCGAGCAGATGGCCCAAGCGGTCTTCGACGCGCTTCCGGCCGACGCCGCGATACTGGTCGCGGCTGTCGCCGACTGGCGCGTCGAGCCGGCACCAACCAAGCTAAAGAAGGGCGAAGGACCGCCGAAGCTCAAGTTTGTGCCGACGCGCGACATCCTTGCCGAACTCGGCGCAAGCGAGCAGCGCCCTCGCCTGTTGGTCGGTTTTGCTGCCGAGACTGAACACATCGTCGAGCGAGCAATCGCCAAGCAGGTCGGGAAGCTCGCCGACTGGATCATCGCGAATGACGTATCCGGGGACGTGATGGGTGGCCACCGCAACCGGGTGCACCTCGTCACCGCGGACGGCGTCGAAGACTGGCCCGAGGCAAGCAAGGCCGAAGTCGCTCGGCGCCTGATCGGACGAATCGACCAACAGTTCGGCTGATTGGCCACAAATCTCGACTTGTGGTGCGCGAAGGAATATCTGCTGAGACTTCTTGGCAGGAGGTCGTCATGAAGCGCTTGCTGGCTTTGCCTCTTTTCCTCGCAACACTCGCCGCAGCTGGGCCAATGCCGAAGGTCGAGGTCGCCACCGGCGACTGGAGCCAGCTCCCGCCGTTGCAGTCGCGCAATTACGATCATCTCCAGTCGAACGTGATGCAGCGGCTGTGGGAGATTGCTCACACCAAGACCTGCACCATCCCCGGTTATTCGATAGGAAATCTCGATTTCCGGATGTCTTTCGCCGCGCAATACAATCCCGACGGGTCGGTCGCGCGCTTGATCGTCCCGAAGCTCGATTGCCCGGAGGCGGAAGGCATCCTCGCCGGTGCGCTGGTGGAAATGATCCAGGGCGGCGACTACCGCCCGACGGGCAAGAGCGAGGAGGGATGGTACAAGGGCAGCCTTACCTTCGGCTTTGTAGGCGGGCGCGGTTCCTGATCAGGCGGCGCCGCAGGCGCGGCACTTCGGATCGGGCGGAATTTTGATCGCGCGCCAAGTCAGCGCTTCACCGTCAAAGAGGTGCAGCGTGCCGGGCTGGTTCTCGCCAATGCCGACGATCCAGTTGATGGCGAGCAGTGCGGCGAAGCTGCCCACGCTCGCGGTGAGCGCTCCAAGGACGCCGAGCTCGGCGCAATTGTCGCAGTCGTCGGCATCGAAGGCATCGCCGACAAAGCAGCGGTAGCATGGCCGCGACTTGAAGAGGCCAACCTGCCCCTGGAATTGAACCGCCGCGGCGGAAAGCAGTGGTATCCCGAGAGCGACGCAGGAGTCACTGACCGCCAACCGGGTCGCAAAGTTATCGCTCCCGTCGATGACCAGGTCGTGCCCTGCAAGCAGCTGGGGAGCATTGTCCCCGTCGATGCGCGCCTGCACCGGAATCGCCTTCACGAACCGGTTGAGGCGCTGGACGAACTGGAGCGCGAGATCGGCCTTGGAATAGCCGGCGTCCCGCTCGCGATAGAGGGGCTGTCGATGCAGGTTCGATAGTTCGACGGCATCGGAGTCGATGATCGTCAGCTGGCCGACGCCGGCGCCGGCGAGCGCCGGGATGACAGCACTGCCGATGCCGCCCGCACCGATGATGACGATCCGAGCTTCCTTCAGCCGGCGCTGTCCGAGGCCGCCGACCTGCGGCAACACGATGTGCCGGGCGTATCGCTCGAGCTCGGCGTCGGTAAGGCTCACCGCCCCGTCGAGCCGAAGCCCCCGGCCCCCCTCGAGGTTTCGCCGAGCGCCTCGACTTCGCGAAAGGACGAGCCGAGGACCGCCGCCGGTACAAGCTGTGCGATGCGCTCGCCGCGCCGGACGTCGAACGGCTCGCTGCCGAGGTTCGCGAGGATCACCTTCACCTCGCCACGATAGTCGCTGTCGATCGTCCCCGGCGTGTTGAGGCAGGTGATGCCATGCTTGAGTGCCAGGCCCGAACGCGGCCGTACCTGCACCTCATAGCCTTCGGGAATGGCGATCGCGAAACCGGTCGCAACAGCATGGCGAGAGCCGGGCGCGAGCGTGACGTCCTCGGCGGCAACTACGTCGAGACCCGCCGCATGCGCGGTGGCCCGTGCGGGCAGCGGCAGTCCCTCGCCGTGGGGCAGACGCTGGAGCTCGATCTCGATCATTTTGCTTTCTTCCGTGCCGGCCGCCGGCCCTTCTTTGCGGGGCCCTTGGCAGCGCGCTCATCGATCAACCGCACAGCTTCGTCCAGTGTGACCGCCTCGGGCTTTGCGCCTTTCGGTAGAGTGGCATTGGTCGTCCCGTCCGTCACGTACGGTCCGTAGCGGCCAGCCATGACCTTTATATCTCCACCGCCCGCAGGATGCTTGCCGAGGACTGCAAGCGGCTCACGTGAACCGCCTTGCCGACGCCCGGCACCCGAGGCCGCATCAGCGAGCTTCGAGACAGCCGCGTTCATGCCGGTTTCGAATACTTCGGCGGTCGAATTCAGCTTCGCATATTTGCCGTCGTGGGCGAGATATGGGCCGTACCGGCCGATGGACGCGGTGATCGGCTTTCCGGTCTCGGGATGAGGACCGATCTCACGTGGCAGTGACAGCAGGCGTGTAGCGACCTCGGCGGTCACATCCTCCAGCGGCACGTCCTTCGGAATCGAGGCGCGCTTCTCGCCCTGCTCGACGTAGGGCCCGAAACGCCCGCTCTTGAGCAAAATGCCGTCGCCAAGCTCGGCCGGTCCGTCGCTCTGCGCCTGGTCGCCGCCCTGGCCGAACTTCTGCGTATATTTGCAGTCGGGATAGTTGGAACAGGCTACGAAAGCCCCGAACCTCCCGCCGCGAAGACTTAGCCGGCCATTGCCGCATTGGGGGCAGACACGGGGGTCGCTGCCGTCGGCGCGGGGCGGGTAGAGCCAGGGCGCCAGGAACTCGTCGAGCGCCTGTGTGATCTCGCTCGGCTTCTGGTCCATGACCTCGCCGGCCTTCGGCTTGAAATCGCGCCAGAAGTTGTCGAGCAGTTTCTGCCAGTTGAGGCGTCCGCCAGAGACATCGTCCAGCTCCTCTTCCAGCTCCGCGGTGTAATCGTAGCTCACGTAGCGCTCGAAGAAGCGCTCAAGGAATGCGGTGACGAGGCGGCCGCTCTCCTCGGGCACGAAGCGGCCCTTCTCGACGCGGACATATTCGCGGTCCTTCAGCGTCTGCAGCGTCGCTGCATAGGTCGAAGGACGGCCGATCCCGAGCTCTTCCAACCGCTTGACGAGGCTTGCCTCGGAATAACGCGGCGGCGGCTGGGTAAAGGACTGGATCGCCTCGACGCCAGTCTTCAGTGGCGCATCGCCCTCGCGCAGCGGCGGCATGCGGGCGCCCTCCTCGTCCTGCGGGTCGTCGCGGCCCTCGTCATAGAGCACCATGAAGCCCGGGAAGAGCACGACCTGGCCAGTCGCGCGCAGCACCGCCCTGCCCGCGCCGTCGGTCAACTCGACGGTCGTCCGCTCCAGCCGTGCGGAGGCCATCTGGCTCGCCAGCGCCCGGTTGTAGACCAGCTCGTAGAGGCGCGCGTGGTCGCCCGACGCCGCGCGCGGCCGATCAAAATCGGTCGGTCGGATCGCTTCGTGCGCTTCCTGCGCATTCTTGATCTTGCTCTGGTACTGGCGCGGCCGGTCAGGAACGAAGCCGGCGTCATAGCGGCTGGCGATCGCCCGACGGGCCGCACTGATCGCCTCCGGCGCCATGTCGATGCCGTCGGTCCGCATGTAGGTGATCAGCCCGTCCTCGTAGAGACCTTGAGCGACCCGCATCGTGTGGCTGGCGGCAAAGCCGAGCTTGCGCGCCGCCTCCTGCTGCAGCGTCGACGTCGTGAACGGCGGCGGGGGGTTCTTCGAAAAGGGCTTGGTTTCGACCGATACAACGGTGAAGCGTCCTGCTTCGACCACGGCCTTTGCGGCGTCGGCGTCGCCGCGGTTACCGATGGTCAGCCGCTCGATCTTGTTGCCATCGAGCTGGACCAGCCGACCGACGAACCGCTGGCCATCGGCCTCGAAGTTCGCGCTCACCGACCAATATTCCTGGGGCTTGAAGATCTCGATCTCACGCTCGCGGTCAACGATGAGCCTGAGCGCGACCGACTGCACGCGGCCGGCGGACTTTGCGCCCGGAAGCTTGCGCCACAGGATCGGCGACAGCGTGAAACCGACCAGGTAATCGAGCGCGCGCCGTGCCCGATAGGCGTCGATCAAATCCTCATCGAGGCCGCGCGGCTTCTTCATCGCCTCGGTCACCGCCGAGTTGGTGATGGCGTTGAAGGTCACACGCTGGACGGTGGCCGGAAGGACCTTCTTCTGCCGAAGCACCTCCTGCACGTGCCAGCTGATCGCCTCGCCCTCGCGGTCGGGGTCGGTGGCAAGGATCAGCGTATCGGCGTTCTTCGCTTCGTCGGCGATCGCTTTGAGCTGCTTCGACCGGTCGGGCGAGACCTGCCACAGCATCTCGAATGCCTTGTCGGGATCGACCGAGCCGTCCTTCGGCGGCAGGTCGCGCACGTGCCCGAAGGACGCGAGCACGCGGTGCCCACTGCCGAGATATTTCTCGATGGTCTTCGCCTTGGCCGGCGATTCGACCACGACCAGCTTCATGAACGCCCCTCACGCATACGCGTAAGGTGGGGTGGCGGGATTCGCCTCGTCAAGCGGGGCTTAGGCTGACCTTGCCGCCGGCGTGCCGTTCGAGGCGGCCGGCGAGATCGAGCTCGAGCAAGGCCATCTGCACGGCGCCGCTCGATGCGCCTGAAAGGCGGATGAGTTCGTCGACCGGCACTGGCGATGGACCAAGCAGTTCTTCGACAACCCCAAGCGCATCGTGGCCGTTCAGTTCTTGCGGTGCGGGCTCGAACGGCGCCGCGCGTGATCGAACCTGGCTGGCGAAAGGGCGGATTGCCTCGACAACGTCGGCAGCGTGCTGGACCAATGTCGCTCCGTCGCGGATCAGCTGGTTGCAGCCCTGCGCACGCGGGTCGAGGGGCGAGCCGGGGACCGCCATCACCTCCCGCCCCGCTTCCGCTGCAAGACGCGCAGTGATCAGCGAACCCGAACGGGGCGCTGCTTCAACCACCACTGTCCCACTGCAGATCCCGGCAATGATCCGGTTGCGGTAAGGGAAGTGCCGCGCCCTCGGCTCAGTGCCGGGTGGCATTTCGGCGATCACCAGACCCCGCTCATAAATCCCTTTCTGCCGCTCCTCGTTCTCGGGCGGGTAGAAGATGTCGATCCCGCCCGCGATCACACCGATCGTGCCCGTCTCGATCGCCCCATCGTGCGCCGCGCTGTCGATGCCCCGCGCGAGCCCGGAAACCACGACCAGCCCGTGTTGGCCGAGGTCGTGCGCAAGCCCCCGCGCGAAGCGGCAGGCTGCGGCCGATGCGTTACGCGCTCCCACGATCGCCACCGCCTGCCGGTCGAGCAGGTTGAGGTCCCCCTTCGCGATCAGCAGCGGCGGCGCATCCTCGAGCTCGGCCAGCAGCCGGGGATAGAGCCCCTGCCCCAGGGCCAGCCACTTCGCCCCCAGCCTTTCGATCCGTGCGATCTCGCGCTCGGCATCCGCGACGGTCCGAAGTGCTGGCGGCTTGCCGCCGCCACGCCGCGCAAGGTCGGGCACCGCCGCGAGCGCAGCCGACGGTGTGCCGAAGCGCATGATCAATTGGCGAAACGTAACCGGGCCGATGCCCTGAGTTCGCAACAGCCTCAGGCTGTCGACGAGGTCCTGGTTCCTATTCGTGGCTCGGTTCCTTTCGTGAGACGCGCGATGTTCTCCCGGTGCTTCCACAGCACCAGCACCGCAAAACCGAGCAGCAACAGGAAATAAGAGGAGTGGAGGGCAAAGGCGGTGACCGGCGCACTGACGGCGGCGGACATGCCTGCGACCGACGAGATTCGGGTCGTCAGAAGCATCAGGACCCAGAGTGCAGCATAGACGCAGGCTGCGATCGGCAGCAGCGGGATCAGAATTCCGAAGAGCGTCGCGGCCCCCTTTCCGCCGCGAAATTTGAGCCAAACGGGGTAAAGGTGCCCGACCAGAGCGCCCGTGGCAGCGGCGGCCGCGCTTTGGCTACCGAACAGGCGCATGGCGATCAGGACGGCGGCCGTCGCCTTGAGGCAGTCGAGGATCAGCGTCAGTCCGGCCAGGACGCGACTTCCCGTGCGCAGGACATTGGTCGCTCCGATATTGCCCGACCCGATGTCCCGGATGTCGCCCTTGCCGGCGAGCCGCGTCAGCAGCAGCCCAAACGGGATCGCCCCCAACAGGTAGCCGAGCGCCAGCGCCAGGAGCATCTCGCGGGTCATTCGGAAGTTCGTATCACAAACTACCGTCATTGCGACCCCGGCCCGAGCCGGGGGAAGCAATCCAGATGCGAACCGAGCTGGATTGCTTCGAAGCTGCGCTTCTCGCAATGACGAGCCGTGGACGCCCATGCTCCCATCCTGTTCTTCGATTCCGGCGTCGGCGGGCTGTCGGTGCTCGGGCCGACGCTCAAGCTGCTGCCCAACGCGGCAATCGTCTACGCGGCGGACAGCGCCGGCTATCCTTACGGCAAGAAGAGCGACGCGGAGCTCGCCAGCCGCGTCCCGGCGCTGCTCGGTCGGCTGGTCGAACGCTTCCACCCGCGCCTGGCGGTGATCGCCTGCAACACCGCCTCGACGATAGCTCTGGAGCATGTGCGCACTGCGCTCGACCTTCCGGTGGTCGGGACCGTCCCGGCTATCAAGCCGGCGGCCGAGATGTCGAAGAGCCGCGTGATCGGCGTGCTCGGCACCGAGGCCACGGTGCGCCAACCCTATGTCGACGATCTAGCCGCGAAGTTCGCGGCCGATTGCACCATCATCCGCCACGGCTCGCCCGAGCTGGTCGAACTTGCCGAAGCCAAGCTCGCCGGCGAGGCAATCAGCGTCCAGGCGGTTCGGGCCGCAGCGCAACCGATGTTCGACGCTCCGCACGGAAATCACATCGACACGATCGTCCTCGCCTGCACCCATTTCCCGCTGCTCGAGGATGAGCTCCGCGCGGCCTTTCCGGGCGTGACCTGGGTTCATGGCGGCGAGGGCATCGCGCGCCGGATCGCGTACCTGACCCGCGGCCAGGCCTGGCCTTCTTCGCCGTCGCCGGGGCTGATGCTGTTCACCTCGGCGGTGAGGGCTCCGTCGCTGGCCGCGCTCGCGCGGTTCGGGATCGGTGAAGTGAAATGCTTGTAATCAAGCCTGTTGCGAGTCGTTCGCAATGGAATTGAGCGGGTGCGGAAGCTAAAGGGCGCGGAGAGAGCCCGCGTCTTGGACTACGACAGCATCTTCAGATCCGCGATCGAGCGCCTTCACGACGAGGGCCGCTACCGCGTGTTTATCGATATCCTGAGGACCAAGGGCAGCTTCCCCAACGCCCATTGCTTCGGCGGCAATGGGCCGAAGCCGATCACCGTCTGGTGTTCCAACGACTATCTTTGCATGGGCCAGCACCCGGCAGTCGTCGAGGCGATGGAAACGGCGCTGCACGAAGTCGGCGCCGGCTCGGGCGGCACCCGCAACATCAGCGGCAACACTCACTACCACACCGAGCTCGAGGCCGAGCTTGCAAGCCTCCACGGCAAAGGCGGCGCTCTGTTGTTCACCAGCGGCTATGTCTCGAACGAAGCCGCGCTCTCCACGCTCGGCAAGCTGCTGCCGGACTGCGTCATTTTCTCGGACGAGCTCAACCACGCGTCGATGATCGCCGGTATCAAGAGCAGCGGCTGCGAGAAAAGGGTCTTTCGCCACAACAATGTCGAGCATCTCGAGGAGCTCCTCGCGTCCGAGGATGCCGAGACACCGAAGCTGATCGCGTTCGAGAGCGTCTATTCGATGGACGGCGACATCGCCCCGATCGGCCAGATCTGCGACCTCGCCGACAAGTATAACGCCCTCACCTATCTCGACGAGGTCCATGCCGTCGGAATGTACGGCGATCATGGCGGCGGCATTTCCGAACGTGACGCGGTGGCCGAGCGGCTGACGATCATCGAAGGCACGCTAGGCAAGGCGTTCGGCGTGATGGGCGGCTACATCGCGGCTGATCGCACGATCATCGACTGCATCCGGTCCTACGCCGCCGGCTTCATCTTTACGACGAGCCTGTCGCCCGTACTGGTCGCGGGCGCCCTTGCGAGCGTCCGCCACCTGAAGGCTTCGGACGATGAGCGGCGCGCCCAGCAGGAATCGGCAGCGATGCTGAAGGCCAAGTTCACGGCCGCCGGCCTGCCGCTGATGCCGAGCGTCACGCACATCGTCCCGCTGCTGGTGGGCTGCCCCATCAAGGCCAAGAAGATCAGCGACATTTTGCTGGCCGAATACGGGCTTTACGTCCAGCCGATCAATTTCCCGACGGTTCCGCGCGGGACGGAGCGGCTTCGCTTCACTCCGGGCCCGCACCACAGCGCCGAGATGATGGACGAGCTCACCAACGCGCTAGTCGAGATCCTCGGCCGCGACGAAATCCGCCTCGCCGCTTAGCCTGTCCTACAGCCGGTGTTTTGGCTTAAGCACGAATCGTGCTGCCAAAGCTCGATTTCCTGTTCATCGTCGCGCGGCCGAACTTGGCGCCGACTCGCGTGCGCACGCGTAGGACCGTGAACTTCGTGAACTTTCGGGCGGTGGCGCCCGGACGCATGGCAGGTTAGGAAAGGCCATGCGCATCGCCCTTTCCGCGGATCATGCCGGAGTCGACCTCAAGGACCTGATCGCGGGCTGGCTTCGCGATCATGGTCACGAGGTGCTCGACCTTGGCACAAACAGCCATGAGAGCGTCGATTACCCGCGGTACGGAGCCATGTTGGCGGACGCGTTGGCCGACGGGCGCGCCGAGCGCGGGATCACGGTATGCGGATCGGGGATCGGGGTTGCGATTGCCGCCAACCGCAATCCGGCTTGTCGGTGCGCGCAGGTCGCCGAGCCGCTTTCGGCGGTGCTTGCTCGCCAGCACAACAACGCCAATGCGATCGCGCTCGGCGCGCGGCTGATCGGCCCGGAAATGGCGATCGCCTGCGTCAAAGCCTTCCTCGAAATCGAGTTTGAAGGCGGGCGCCACCAGCGCCGCGTCGATCAGCTCTCCCAGCTTCTGCAGGAATCCGACTGATGGCCACCGCCGCAGACCTCGACCATGACACGAACTACCGCGTCCCCCACGGCTTCTTCACCAGCGGCCTGTCGGAGATCGACCCCGCGGTCGAGGACGCCATCCATGACGAGCTTCGCCGCGAGCAGACCCAGATCGAGCTGATCGCGTCGGAGAATATCGTTTCGAAGGCCGTGCTCGAGGCGCAGGGATCGGTGCTGACCAACAAATATGCCGAAGGCTATCCGGGCCGCCGCTACTACCAGGGTTGCGCTCCCTCCGACGCCGTTGAGACGCTGGCCATCGAGCGCGCCAAGAAATTGTTCGGCTGCCAGTTCGCCAACGTCCAACCCCACTCGGGCGCCCAGGCCAACGGCGCCGTCATGATGGCGCTGCTCAAGCCCGGCGACACGATCATGGGCCTCAGCCTCGCGGCGGGCGGCCACCTCACCCATGGCGCGCCGCCCGCGCAATCGGGCAAATGGTTCAATGCCGTCCAATACGGCGTTCGCCAGGACGACCATCTGGTCGACTTCGACGAGGTGGAGCGGCTGGCGAAGGAACATCGGCCGAAGATGATCATCGCCGGGGGTTCCGCTTATCCCCGCCATTTCGACTTCGCCCGGTTTCGCGCGATCTGCGACGAGGTCGGCGCGCTGCTGTTCGTGGACATGGCGCATTTCGCCGGGCTGGTCGCCGCCGGCGAGCATCCGACTCCGTTCGGCCATGCGCATGTAGTGACGACGACCACGCACAAGACCTTGCGCGGCCCGCGCGGCGGCATGGTCCTGACCGATGACGAGGCCATCGCCAAGAAGATCAACTCGGCGGTCTTCCCTGGCCTCCAGGGCGGCCCCCTGATGCATGTGATCGCGGCCAAGGCGGTGGCCTTCGGCGAGGCGCTCCAGCCCGAGTTCAAGGCCTATGCCAAGGCGGTCATCGCTAACGCCAAGACGCTCGCGAACCGCCTGAAGGAACGCGGCGCGGACCTGGTCGCCGGCGGCACCGACACCCATCTGGCGCTGGTCGACCTCAGGCCGCTCGGACTCACTGGCAAGGACGCCGACGAGAGCCTCGAACATGCCGGCATTACCTGCAACAAAAACGGGGTGCCATTCGACCCCCTGCCGCCGGTCCAGACCAGTGGCATCCGTGTCGGCTCCCCGGCCGGCACGACGCGCGGGTTCGGCGGAACCGAGTTTCGCGACATCGCCGACATGGTTGCTGACGTGCTCGACGGGCTGGCGCAGAACGGCGCTGGCAACAATGCCGCAGTCGAGAAGGCCGTGAACGAGCGCGTCCGCGAGCTATGCGCGCGCTTTCCGATCTACCAGGGATAGGGAATGCGCTGCCCGTTCTGCGCGCACGAAGACAGCCAGGTTAAGGACAGCCGGCCGAGCGAGGATGGCGCCGCGATCCGCCGTCGTCGCCAGTGCGAAGCCTGTGGTGCCCGCTTCACGACCTTCGAGCGCGTCCAGCTGCGTGATCTCACCGTGATCAAGAAGGACGGTAAGCGCGAGCCCTTTGACCGCGACAAGCTCGCCCGCGCGATCGGACACGCCACGCGCAAGCGGGACATCGACGCGAGCAAGATCGACCGCCTCATCAGCGGCGTTCAGCGACAAATGGAAACCCAGGGCGACGAAGTGTCGTCGGTGCGGATCGGCGAGGCGGTCATGGCGGGCCTGCGCGCCCTCGATCACGTTGCCTACATCCGCTTCGCCAGCATCTACAAGGACTTCAGCGACCCCGGCGACTTCGCGGAGATCGCGGAACGGGTGGAGAAGGAAGCGACGCCGCCGCCCGGCCATGACAAATTGCTGTGAGCGCCAAGCCGCTCATCGTCCTCGTCCGTCCGCAGCTTGGCCAGAATATCGGCAAGGCCGCGCGAGCGATGCTAAATTTCGGCCTGACCGAGATGCGGCTGGTCGCGCCTCGCGACGGCTGGCCCAACCCCGAAGCGGGACCGGCGGCGAGCGGCGCCGACGAGGTGCTTGAGCGAGCGCAGTTGTTCGATACTGCCGAAGCGGCAATCGCCGATTGCAACCTGGTCTTTGCCTCGACCGTCCGCCGCCGCGATCTGGTGATGCCGGTGGTCGGGCCAGAGCAAATGGCCGAGGACATTGCGGCTTCGCCCGGCCGCAGCGCAATCCTGTTCGGTCCTGAGAGATCCGGGCTCGAGACGGAGGAGGTCGCACTCGCCAAGGCCATCGTCACTGTCCCGATCAACCCCGACTTCGGCTCGCTCAACCTCGCCCAGGCCGTGATCCTCCTTGCCTATGAATGCTCGCGTCGCGCGGGCCTTGCGCAGCCGACCGTCAAGGAAACGGAGCCTGCGGCCCCGCATGGCGACCTCGAAGGCCTTATCGAGCACCTCAATGGCGAGCTGGACGCGAAGGGCTATTTCCATCCGCCATCCCGCACCCAGGCCACGAAAAACACGCTCCGCACCATTTTCACCAAGGCCGGCTGGTCATCGCGCGAGATCAAGGCTATCCGCGGCGTGATCCGCGCGCTGGTTCGCCCGGCGCGACGGTAAATCACTGATATTCATGTTGAATTCAACACCGGTACTGCTACTGCGCCGGCTGTTTCACCTGGGAGTTAATGATCCATGCGTATTGCATTGATGGCTGTACTCTTTGCGGTTTCCACCCCCGCGTTCGCCGCCACCGATCCGAAGACCGCCACCACCGTTGACGGCAATGCCGCACAGCCGGCGACCCAGTCGGCGAAGACCGAAGACGCAGCCGAGAAGAAGATCTGCAAGCGCATTGAGGCGTCCGAAAGCCGGTTGGGCGCCAAGAAGGTCTGCCTGACCGAAGAGCAGTGGAAGCAGCGGGCCGCCGAGAACTCGGACTTCTAACCGTCCCCACTTCCGTGACAAAAACTCAGGGCCACTAGGTCCTGCCGCCGGCCGATCGCCCGGCCATAACTTGACCTCGCACGCCCGCGCCCCTAGGTGCGCCGTTCGCAATTGATCCCGCACGTCCGGTGAAGCGGTGATCGCGTGGAGCATTCAGGCTCCACGGTGCGATTCCGGGCAATTAAGCGAAGCGCGAATTGGAGAACGACACGTGACGAAGCGCACCAGCGCCAAATACAAGCTCGACCGCCGCATGGGCGAAAACGTCTTCGGGCGCCCCAAGAGCCCGGTCAATCGCCGCGAATATGGCCCCGGCCAGCACGGCCAGCGCCGCAAGAGCAAGATCAGCGACTACGGCATCCAGCTGCGCGCCAAGCAGAAGCTCAAGGGCTATTACGGCGACATCACCGA
>Ga0207657_10004114_pt1 | contig 15445 bp, 15 predicted proteins | sample KBSC33metaG_FD_184316 | JGI IMG/M metagenome (GOLD analysis project Ga0207657, IMG submission 184316) | Corn rhizosphere microbial communities from Kellogg Biological Station, Michigan, USA - KBS C3-3 metaG (SPAdes) (version 2) | ecosystem: Host-associated > Plants > Roots > Rhizosphere > Soil ... | reverse complement strand
GAGCTCCCCGGGTTGGACTCGAACCAACAACCCTTCGGTTAACAGCCGAATGCTCTGCCAATTGAGCTACCGGGGACCAATCGGCGGGCGGCATTGTAGCTACCGTGTTCGCCGATGATTGGTCTGCTGGCGCACGCAGCTCCGATCAACTACAAGTTCCCGCTCCCCATCTGGCTGTACGTCGCAGCGGGTGGCGCGGCGGTGCTGCTCTCGGCGCCGGCGGCCGCGCTCGCGGTCACCGAAAGCACCGTGGTCGAGCGGCGCGGGCCGGACGTCTACCGGTTCTTCCGTCGGGCCGGTCCGATGCTCACCGTCGTCGGTGTCGCGCTGATCCTGGTTGCGCTCGTCGGCGGGCTCTTCTCCACGACCGACGAGTCGCAGGAGTTCTTCGAGAACCCGGTACTCGTCCTGACGTGGGTCGACTTCTGGGTCGGGCTCGGCATCGTCTCGTGGCTCGTCGGGAACGTGTGGGAACGCGTGTCGCCGCTCAACGTCGCGGGCCGCGCCCTCGATCGCCTGCTCGCGCGCAACGGCGTCGAGCCGCTTCGCTATCCCGCGTGGCTCGGTCAGTGGCCCGCAGTCGCGTTGCTCCTCGTCTGGTCGTGGATGGAGTTGATCTGGGGGCCGGCGAAGGAACCACGTCCGTTCGCGGCGATCCTGCTCGTGTACATGCTCGCGACGCTCGTCGGCTGCGCCGTCTACGGCGCCGAGGCGTGGTTCGGGAACGTGGAGCTGTTCAGCGTCTTCTCGCGCACGCTCTCGCGTTTCTCGCCGCTCGAGTTGCGGCCGTTCTCACCAGAGGAGTGGTCGGCGACGCCGCTGCCGGACCGTTCCGCGCGGCTGCGTCCGTACGGCGCCGGCCTGCGCACCGATCCCGCGCTGCCGGTCGGCGGCGGCGCGTTCGTGCTCGCCGCGCTCGCGACGGTGGTCTTCGACGGCTGGTCCCAGACCGACCGCTTCGGCGGCTTCCAGCAGTGGTTCTGGGAGCGGTGGTCGTTCCTCGCGCATCACGTCGACGTGCTCCAGACGCTGTCGATGGTCGCCGTCGTCGCGATCTTCGTCTCGGCGTACCTCCTGATCACGCGGAGCCACGCCGAGGCGTTCGCGACGACACTGATCCCGATCGCCGGCGTCTACTTCGCCGCGCACTACTTCGCGTACCTGCTGATCGCCGGGCAGAACACGCCGGCGGTGATCGTCGACCCGTTCGGCCACAGCTGGAACCCGCTCGGATGGGGCGAATACGCGACCACGACAGCCGTGGCGCCGGCGGGCGTCGTGTGGTGGGTCCAGGTGCTGCTGATCGTGTTCGGTCACGTCGCCGCGGTGTTCGCCGCGCATCGCCTGGCGCTGCGCTCATCGACGCGTGCCCGCGCACTCGCGATGCAGCTGCCGCTCGTCGCCCTGATGGTCGCCTACACGGTGGCCGGGCTCTGGGTCCTCGCGCAGCAGATCAAGGCGTGACCCCGATGCCACGTCGAACGTCCGCAGTCCGCCGATTCCTGCGGAGGGCCGTCTATCCTGTCGGCAGTGAGCGTGATCGCCCTCGTCCTGCTCGCAGCGGCCGTCTTGCTGCTCGCGGCGGCCGAGTGGCCGCGCCTCGCACGTCGCGGGGTGCTGCCACAACGGAAGCCCCGCCAAAAGAAGCGGCACCTCCGCGTGGTCGAGCCTGAGCACGATCCCGACGAGTTCCAGCGGTCGGTGGAACGCGACCTCGCGAACCTGCCGACGTACGACCCGCGCGCGAACCGCGATTAGCTACCGCACGACCACGCCGGCCCGCAGCGTCGCCGTGTTCGGGAGGATCTTCGCGACGTCCTCGGTGTTCTTCGTCTCCTGGTAGTCCGCGACCGAGAGCACGAGGCTGTGACGCCCCTTCGTCGCTGCGATGCGGATCGTGCCCGTCGCAAAACGGGCCGCCACCCGCTTTCCGTCGAGCGTCGCGACGATCGAGCTGGAGTCGACGCCGGAGCCCCCGTCGGTCGCCGCGACGAGTATCGAGCCCCGCGTCGAGCGAACCTTGAGCCTCGGCGGCGCGACATCGTTCACCCAGTAGCGAAAGGTGAACGGCCTGCCGCCCGCGTTCGTGCTGTCGAAGACGACGTCGTAGGTGCCGCCGGCCGGGAGCACGACCGCCGCGACACGGCGCCGCACGCCGTAGCTCCTGCGGTAGGGGTTGAAGTCGAGCGGCATCGCCGTGTAGCCCGCAAGCCGGTCCTCCGAGCCGTCGAGCGTGATGTGCGGGTAGACGTTCCCGGTGAGCACCGCGACGCCGGCGTTCGCAGCGCCGGCCGGAACGCGGATCCTGTACACGCGCTCCGGGCCGGGGTAGCTGTCGTCGCCGCCGGTCGGGTAGCGGTAGTGCGTCACGAGCGCCGGCGCCCCCGCGGTCGTGCCCTTGTGCGTGCCCGGGGTCAGCGGCAGTGCCTTCTCCCGCGCGAGCTTCGGCGCGGTGGTCAGGAACCAGAACGGGATGCGGCGCACATCCGTGCCGCGCGTGAGGACGACGTAGCCGCTGTCGTCGCCGGTGGTCCGCGCGCCGGTGGCGGTCAGCGCAAGTTGCCCCGGCACGGTTGCCGTCGCCGGCACGCTCACTCCGGCGCCGGCGACGCTCACCGTCCAATCGCCCGCGCCGCCGCCCGCGTCGGTCAGCGTCACCGTGCGACTCGCCGTTGCTCCCGGTCGGAGGGCGCCGAACGAAAGCCCGGTCGGCGTCGCGAAGAGCAGCGGGACGTCGGCGCGCGGCAGGTCGACCACGCCGCCGCCGTCGCGTGTCACGGGCACGCCGGCGACGGGATCGCCGGTCTGTTCGAGCGCCGACTTGATCTGCGCGACCGTCCAGGTCGGGTGCCGCTCCTTGAGCAGCGCCGCCGCCGCGGACACGATCGGCGCCGCCATGCTCGTGCCGCTGAGCGTGCCGAACGGGCCGCCCTGGTTCGCGGGGAGCGACGAGATGACGTCGACACCCGGCGCCGCGACGTCGGGCTTCATCTGCAGCGAAAGCGGCGTCGGGCCCGCCGACGAGAAGTCCGCGATCGCATTGGCGGACGTGACGGCGGCAACGGTGATCGCGGAAGGGGCGTTGGCGGGCGACGACACGGAGCCGTAGCGGAACTCGTCGAAGTCGTTGCCGGCCGCGATCACCGGCACGACGCCGGCGGCAGCCGCGCCCTCGAGGGCCTTCACGACCAGATCGCGCGACGGCTCGACCTCCGGCTCGCCGAGCGAGAGGTTGATCACGTCCATGCCGTCGGCGACGGCCGCCTCGATCGCAGCAGCGATCTCCGCGCTGTTGCCGTCGAGCCCGAAGCCGGGGGTCGGGATGGTCAAGGCCTTGTAGTTGCCGATGTATGCGTTCGGAGCGACGCCGGAGAGCAGGGTGGGCCCCACCTGCACGCCGTGCACGCCGGCGGCGATCCCGGCGACGTGCGTCGCGTGGAACGAATTGGACGGGTCGAACGGGCTCGCCGCGTACTTCCACGTCGGCGACGGCGGCGTGAACGTGCGCTGCACGATCACCTTCGGCGTCGCAAGCTGCGTCTGTCCTTTCGGGAACCCGGGCGGGTACTGGAAGCCGTTCGGGTTGAAGTAGGGATGGTCGGCCTCGACACCGTCGTCGATGATCCCGATCTTCATCCCGTTGCCGGCCGTCTCGAAGTTCGGGCCCCACAACCTGTCGGCGCCGATCTGCTGCGGGCCGAGCTTCACCGCGAGCGAGTGGTAGCGAACGTTCGGCCAGACCTCCGCGACACCCGGAACGTGTGCGAGCTTCGAGACCTCCGAGCGCGGGAGGACCACGGCGAGGCCGTTCGCGACGAGCCGGTAGCGCCAGCGGATCGATGAGGACGGGATCGTCCGCTCGATTCGCGCGGCGACCACCGTCTGCTGCGACTCGAGCCGGTTCAGGTAGCTGACGTGCCGTGCCGAGAGGAGCGACCGGCCGAAGGACGCCAGCGGCGGCGACTTCAGCGTCACGACGACCTCGGTCGTGGGCGCGGCCGTACGCCCGAACCCGTCCCCGGACAGCGCGATCGCAGACGCCGCCGCCACCACGATGATCGTGAGAAGGCGTCTCAGAGTGCCGCATCGTAGCCGGGCCGGGCAGTGAACGCGGCGGGGCGGCGGACCGGGGGAGAGCTCGGTCGCCGCCGCCGCCGCGGCCGGCATCCGGCTCCCCCTCGGACGCGAGCATCGGATGCCGGGCACTGACTTCGCCTCCGAGCGGCGTCGTCCTACCTGTTCGCGCTCAGGTGCCCGGGGGCCCGTGCCGATACGAGCAGCCGTGGCGGTCGAAAAGCTCCCAGACCTCGATGCGCTGGCGACCGAGCACTCGCGTCTGCAGCACCGCCAGCGCGATCTGCTGCGCCAGCACGACAAGCTCACCGAGCGGATGCTCGAGTTCCCGAACGACTTCGGGATCGCGTGGGCACGATCCCTCGCGGCCGAGATCGAGGCGATGGCCGTCCGGATCGCCGAGCTCGAGGCAAGGTTGCTCCCGCACCGCTGGTGACCGCGAAACGCACGCGATGCGGGCGGCGAACCCGGTGACTATGCGGATGAGAGGACTTGAACCTCCACGCCCATAAGGGCACACGGACCTGAACCGTGCGCGTCTACCAATTCCGCCACATCCGCGTGGAACCGCAGTCTAGCGGCGGTCGCTAGCTACGATCGACGCGTGAGCACGCAACCGCTGCGCGAACTGCTCGAGCGCGCCTTCCCGGACGCGACCGAGCTCGACGTCGTCGACCGCACCGGCGGCGGCGACCACTTTCAGGTGGTCGTCACCGCGCCGTCGCTCTCCGGGCTGTCGCTCGTCGAGCAGCACAGGCGCGTCTACGAGGCGCTGTCGGCTCCGCTCGGCGACGGCTCCATCCACGAGTTGCGCATCAAGACGAAGGGAGCATCCTGACCGTGAGCTACACCGACCAGATCAAGGACGTCATCGAGAGCTCGGACGTGGTGCTGTTCATGAAAGGGACGCCGTCGTTCGTCATGTGCGGGAACTCGGACCGGGCGCTCCAGGCGCTCCGCCGGGCCGGCGCCCCGGTGACGGCGATCGACATCCTCCCGGACCCGCAGATCCGGCAGGCGTTGTCGGCGATCTCGGGCTGGCCGACGATCCCGCAGGTGTTCGTGAAGGGCGAGCTCGTCGGCGGCGCCGACATCGTCGAGGAGCTCGAGCAGAGCGGCGAGCTTGCCGCGACGCTGCGCGACAAGCTCGGTGACGAGTACGCAGCGGCGCGCGACGAGACGACCGTCGCGCTCGCTTAGGCAGCCAGCACGGCCAGCACGTCGTCGGCGTGCGTGTCCGGCTTGACGTTGTGCATGACGCGTTTGACGACGCCGTCCTCGCCGATCACGAACGTGGAGCGGAACACGCCGAGGTACGTGCGGCCGGCGTACTTCTTCTCGCCCCACACGCCGTAGAGCTCGGCAACCTTGTGGTCGGTGTCCGCGAGCAGGGCAAACGGCAGGTCGTACTTGTTCCGGAACTTGACGTGCGACGCCTCGTCGTCGGGCGACACGCCGAGCACAACCGCGCCCGCCCGCTCGAACTCCCCGTACGCGTCGCGAATCCCGCACGCCTGCGTCGTGCAGCCGGTCGTGTCGTCCTTGGGATAGAAGTAGAGGACCACCGGCTTTCCGCGCAGCTCTGAGAGCCGGATCGTCTCGCCGGCGTCACTCTGCAAGGCGAAGTCAGGTGCGGGTGTTCCTTCTTCGATCACGTCGATCCTCCCGGTAGCGTTCGTCGGCGATGCTAACGGCGCACCATGTCAACGCATTCCTGCTGATCGGCGTCTGCGTCCTCGCGTCGGCCGCAGCGTTCTGGGCGCGCCGGTCGCACGCCGGCTCGGCGGTCGCGCAGTTGCTCGCGCTCGCGCAGACGCTCCTCGTGGCGCAGGTCGCGCTCGGGCTCCTGCTCCTGTCCGACCACCGGCGGGCGAAGGATCACCTGCATTACGCCTACGGGACCTTCGCGCTGCTCGCGGTGCTCTCGCCCTGGCTCTACGCGCCGACCGAGCCCCGGGCGCGCCTCCTGTGGTTCGCCGTCGCGACCCTCGTCGCCGCCGCCCTGGGCGTTCGCGCTTTCATGACGGCATGAGCCGCATCAGCCCCTTCGTCCGCAACCTCGGGATCCTGGCGGTCGTCGCGATCCTGATCGTGGTGCTGAACCAGGAGACCGCGCTCGTGACGGCGGCGACGCTGCTGCGGTTCGCGTTCTTCATCGTGATCGGCGTCGTCGCGTACTTCTTCTGGCGTGACGTCGGGCGGCACGAGATCGAGACCTGGCCCGCCCGCTCGTCGCGCGTGTTCTACGCGGCCGTCGCCTTGTTCGTCGTCGACGTCGGGTGGTGGGTCGTGATCGGGATCACCGGCCGCGACGTCCTCGCGGCCATCGTCGTCGGTGCGATCTGCGCCTACGTCGGCGTCACGACGTGGCGCGGGCAGCGCTCGGTTCTCTGACGGCCATTCCGTCGAGGCGGTCGAGCGCCTCGCGCAGCGGCATGTGCTGCCCGACGAAGATCGGCGTGTCGCGCTCGGTGTAGCGCGACGCCTCGCTGTCTCGCAGACGAAGCATCAGATGCATGAAGTCGGCGGGCTCGTCGCATTCGAACGCCGTCATGAACTCCTGGTCGTCGATCCCGAACGAGTAGGTCGTGTGGTTGTGGATCCCCGGGAACTCCTCGCGGCCGATGCGGATGTGCTCGTCCATCGCGCGCTGGCGATCCTCCTCGGACAGCGAGTACCAGGGCCGGACCTTCACGAACGGGTAGACGACGAGGTAGGGGTTGCCCTTCGGCACGACCTTGCGAGGCTTCCGAGCCGACGTGTACTGCGACGCCCGCGTCGTCGCGAGGTAGCTGTACGGAGTCTCGAGCCAGCCTGCGAGCGGCGTCGCGTTGAGCGCAGCGCCGAGCTCGCCGAAATCCTCGTAGCGCTCACCGATCTTCCAGAGGAAGAAGTCGGTGTCCGCGCGCACACCCGTCAGCGAGTAGGTGCGGAGATGCTCGAACCGCGCGGCGTGCTCGTCGACGACGTCGGCGAACGCGTCCTTGGCCGCCGCCCGTTCTTCAACCGGCAGGCGCCGCCACGCCGGATCGATCCGGAAGAACGTGTAGGCGACGTACTGGCCGGCTTGGTCGGGCATCCGCCATCAGATTAGCGCCGCCCCTGCAGCCACTCGGACATCCGGTCGATCGTGCGTTCGAGCGACTCGCCGGCGTCCTCGAACGAGCGGCGGAAGCGCTCGCGGTAGTGGTCGTACGCCTTGCCGGCATGCTCGCGCGGGTCCGGCGCCGCATCGCGCTCCGGGTACTCGCCGCCGATGATCCGGTCGTACTCGCCGCTGCGAACCCAATCCATCAGCTCGGCCACGCGGCGCACCGGGTACGAGTGCGTGAGATTGAGCTGTGACATGAGCCGCGAGAGGCGGTCCCATGCGGATGACCATTCGTGGAAGTCCTGTCCCTGCTTGAGGAACGCGTCGAGGTTGAGGCGCTTCGACCCGACGCCGCCGGCGAGAACCATCAGCGTCCGGGCCGTGATCAGCGGATCACGGTTCACGAGCGTGGCGGCCCGATCGCTCGAGAGCTCCGCCGCACGGGACCACTCGAGCAGCGCGGAGCGGATGGCGATCAACGGCAGACCTGCGAGCGCCGGGATGCGCCCGAGCGGCACGAGCCTCAGGATGACCTGCAGCGCGGTCTGGTAGAGGACGTGCTCGGACAGGATGTGGCCGATCTCGTGGGCGAGCACCGTCTCGAGCTCGTCCGGCTCGAACAGCGACAGCGAGCCGGAGAAGACGACGATCATCGGCTTGTCCGCTCCGATCGCGAGCGCGTTCGCGACGGGCACCTGGGTGAGATAGAGGTCGTACAGGCCCGTCATGTCGAGGGTGTCGAGGCCACGCTTGTAGGAGTCCCATACGTCGGGCAGTTGGTCGGGGCCGATGCGCACGGATGCCGCGAGCAGGGCCTGCCGGTACGCGCGCTCGTAGCGGAGCTCGATGAGCTTGCGGACGACTGCGTCGAGACCGGGAATCGACTGGAGCGCCGCGGTCGCCGCCGCGTCGGCCGGATGCTGGTACGCCTTGGCCGAGATGCCGGTGAGACGACGGGCGATGGGCTCGCTCACGGGGCGACTCTAGCTTCGACAGCCGGGATGCTCGCTCGCGGCACGCACCGCGCCGGCGCTCGGCTTGGCCGTGCCGTCGAGGTAGTAGAGGCCGCTCTGCAGGCCGGTCAGCTTCCGTTCGTCGATCACGTGGAAGAAGTCGAGGGCGCGCACGGTCTTCTGGCAGGCGGCGAGCTCGATCGCCTGCCTGTAGTAGCGCGCCTGCGTCTTGACAGCGGCCGTGGGCACGACCTCGCTGCCGGTGTAGCCGTCGGCGGGCACATTCGTCTCGACGCCGTACTCGCCGTAGACGATCGGCACCTTCGAGCCCGGCTGTGCCGTCCCGTCGAATGCCCGACCGAGCAGCGCGACGAGCTTGTCGTAGTCGCCGATGCCGATGGACGTGGTGTGGGGATGGCGAAATGAGGGCGGGATCTTGGGCGACTCGCCGTAGACGTGGAGCGAGAACATGTCCATCAGCGGCTTCGTGCGGCCGCTCGTGCGGTAGGCGTTGCCGACGTCCTCGATGAACGACGTGGGCGAGTGCGTCTGGCGCGACGCCGACGGGTCGTCCCCACCGCGCGGCGCGAGGTTGCCGCCGACGACCGTGAGCTTCGAGTCTGCGCCCTTCAGCGCGTCGTACGTCGTCGCGAGCAGCTGCTCGTACGCGGCAGCCGCGGCGTCGCCGCCGCTCGAATCGAACTGCGGCATCCAGAACAAGTTGAGGTTCGGCTCGTTGCCGACGAAAACGGTTCGCACGGCCGGCAGCGCGTGGACGAGCGCGACGGCGTACTCGCTGAACGCGGTGCGCGACGCATCGTCGAGCGGAGTCGAGGAACTGAGCTGGTAGACGGCGAGCTGCGGCTCGATCCCCTCGGCCTTCGCTGCCCTGACGGCGCGGCGCAGCGGCGGGAGGTCACCCGAGGCCGACGCACCCTGCTTCCAGACGGCGCTGAGGACGATCGTCTTCAGGCCGGCGTTCGCCGCGAGCTGCATCGGCTGCCGTGCATCCGGCACCCATTTCGACGCGTCGTCGACCGCGCCCAGGGTGAGCTCGTGCTGGGCGGCGCCGCACGCCGGGAGGGTCGCGCTCAGCGCGAGGAGAAGGAGAGCCGAGCCGATGCGGGCGGCCCGGCGTTCATGAGGGCCGACGCGCGCGCGGTGACGACGTGCCGCCCCGGGGCGAGCACGCCGGTGAAGGCGAGCGTGGTCGCGACGCGGCCGAGGGCCGTGCCGGCGAGGCGCCGCCGATCGAGCGACACCGTGTAGGTGCAGTCGACGGAACATGTGAGCTGGATCTTCGTACCCTTTCCGCTCGGCTTCGACGCCTTGACGACGAGCTTCGGAGTCAACAGGAGGCCCGGGCACGACGCGACGACGCCTCGGTGCACCGTGGCCGCCGCCGCGGCGATCGCCGGCAGCGACGACTTGGCGGTGCCGTCGACGTAGTACTCGCCCGACTGCCACGCGCCCATCGACGCCTCGTCCTGGACGTGGAACAGGAACAGACCCATGACGGTCTTCTGGCAGAACGCCATCTGCATCGCCTGGGTGTACAGCCTCGCCTGGGTCGCATCGTCGACGGGGCGGGTGGTCGCGGGCTCGTTGCCCGTGTAGAGCGGGGCCTTCGCCGTGGGCACCGTTGTCTCGATCCCGAACTCGTCGTACAGGATCGGGAGCGACGAGCCGCGCTGTGCGGTGCCGTCGAACGCCGTTCCGAGCAGCGCCACGAGCTTCGGGTAGTCGGCGAGCCCGATCGAGGTTCCGTTCGGGTGCGGGAAGCTCGGGCCGGTGCTCGAGCTCTCCGGGTACGGATGGAACGCGAACGCGTCCATGATCGGCAGCTGACGGCCGCTCGCGCGGTACGCCACCCCGAGGTCGGCGACGAACGCCGTGGGGGAGTGGGTGTCGCGCCCCGTGCCCGGCTTGTCGACGCCGCGCGGCGCGAGCGCACCGCCGTAGATCGTCGAATGCGGACGGATGGCCTTGAGTGCGTCGTAGGCGCCGGCGAGCAGCTGCTCGTACGCGGGCGCGGCGACGTCTTCACCGTTCGGCCCGAACTGCGGCAGCCAGAAGCGGTTCAGGTTCGGCTCGTTGCCGATGATGAAGTCGTGGACGAGCGGGAAGCTGTCCGCGACGTCGACGCAGAACTCGGCGAAGTTCGCGCGATCCTCGTCGGTGAGCGGCGTGACGCTCGAACCGTACGGATAGATCGACAGCACGACGCGCACGCCGCTGAGCTGGGCGGCGACCGTCGCATTCCCGAGCAGGATCCGGTCGGTCGGCCCGAGGGTCGTCTGACCCTTCACCCAGGTCTGTGTGAACCGGATCGTGTCGAAGCCGACGAGCTTCGCCTGTCGCATCTCCGCCTGGGCGAACAACGGGTCCGCCGTCCGCGCGCTGTCCTCGGCCGCTCCTACGAACATGTACGGGCCGCCCGCGAAGGCCGGAGCCGTGCACGCGAAGAACGCGACCAGCGCAACGAGTAGGCCCCGCACGACGGGCCAAGAGTACCCTCAGGATCCATGCCTTCAGAGCAAATCGAGGCACAGTTGAAGCGCGTCCCGGCCGCCCCGGGCGTCTACCTGTTCCGCGACGAGGCGGGCTCGGTGCTGTACGTCGGCAAGGCGAAAACGCTTCGTCCGCGCGTTCGCTCGTACTTCCAGGCGGGGTCGAGCGACACGCGTCAGGGCATTCGCGCGATGGCCAACCGCGTCGAGACGATCGAGACGATCGTCACGTCGAGCGAGGTCGAGGCGCTGCACCTCGAGCAGAACCTCGTCAAGCGCCACCGCCCGCCGTTCAACGTCCGGCTGCGCGACGACAAGTCGTTCCCGTACATCGCGGTCACGGTCGAGGACGACTACCCGCGTGTCATGTTCACGCGGGAGCGTCACCGCCGCGGCGTCTGGTACTTCGGCCCGTTCGCGAACGCGAAGAAGGTGCGCGAGACCCTCGACGTGCTGAACCGCGTGTTCCGCTACCGGCCGTGCGAGGGGCCGCAGCCCGGCCGGCACAGCGGCATCCCGTGCCTCGACTACCACATCGAACGGTGTCACGCGCCCTGCGTGGGCTACATCTCGAAAGAGGACTACCGCGAGGTGATCGACCAGGTGATCGAGTTCCTCTCCGGCGACGACCGGCCGATCCGCCGCCGGCTCGAGCAGGAGATGCGTGAAGCCGCCGCCGACGAGCGGTTCGAGGACGCCGCCCGCTACCGCAACCGGCTGCACGCGATCGAGCGGCTGTCCGAGCGCCAGGCCGTCGAGCGCCCGGCCGCCGGCTCGTTCGACGTCATCGGCGTCGCCGTCTCACCCGAGCGCGCCGCCGTCCAGGTGTTCCCCCTGCGCGAAGGGCGCATGGTCGACCGCTACTCGTTCCATCTCGAGAACGCGGCGGGCGAGGAGCTGGGCGAGGTGCTCGAGCAGTTCTGCCTCGAGTATTACGGCGTCGCGCCGTCGATCCCCCAGCAGATCGTCGTCCCGCGTGGGGCGGGCGACACCTCGGCGCTCGAGGGATTCCTGACCGAGCGCCGCGGTACCCGCGTCGAGGTACGCGCCCCCGAGCGCGGTGAGAAACGGCGGCTGCAGGAGCTCGCGCAGCAGAACGCGCAATTGGCGCTCGACTCCGAGACGTTCGTCGCCGAGACGAAGCGCGCGCGCCGCCTCGAGTCGCTCGAAGAGCTGCGCGAGACGCTCAACCTGGAATCGCTGCCGATCCGCATCGAGTGCTTCGACATCTCGAACATCCAGGGTCAGGAGATCGTCGGCTCGATGGTCGTCTTCCAGGACGCGGTCGCGAAGCGGGCGCACTACCGGAAGTTCACCGTGCGTCAGCTCGACGGCCAGGACGACTTCGGCGCGATGCGAGAAGTGATCTCGAGGCGCTTCTCGCGTCTCGCTGCCGACGTCGGGTCGGCCGAATGGAACGAGTCGTTCGCGGCGACCCCGAACCTCGTCGTGATCGACGGCGGCAAGGGCCAGCTGTCCGCGGCGCTCGCGGCGATGCAGGAGCTCGAGCTGCCGCGCGTTGCGGTCATCTCGCTGGCGAAGCGGATCGAGGAGGTGTTCGTCCCGGGCCGCAGCGAGCCGATCCTCTTGCCGCGCGAGTCGCCGGCGCTGCAGCTGCTCCAGCGCATCCGCGACGAGGCGCATCGCTTCGCGATCACCTTCCATCGTCAGCGGCGCGACGTTGCCGCGCGCGCCTCCATGTTCGACCAGCTCGACGGTGTCGGCCCCGCGCGTCGCCGTGCGCTGCTGCAGCACTTCGGCTCCGCCGAGCGGGTCGTCGAAGCGACGCAGGAAGAGCTCGAAGGCGTTCCGGGGGTGCCGGCCAAGACGGCGCGCCGCATCTACGCCCAGCTGCACAGAACGGGCCGCGCATAACGGCGGGAGTCGGACCTTCTGCCGCGTGGCGGGTGATCCGCTCACGCAACTTCGCGCCGTACTTCGTCGGCAACGCGGCGTCCGCGAGCGGCACGTGGTTCCAGAACCTCGCCGCGTCGATCCTCGTCTTCCGGCTCACGCACTCGCCGTTCCTGCTCGGCGTTCTCAACTTCTGCCAGTTCGTGCCGGTGCTCGTGCTCTCGCCGTGGGCGGGTGGGCTCGCCGACCGGGTCGACCGGCGCAAGCTGCTCCTGGCGACCCAGTTGACGTCGACGGCGCTGACCGCGGTGCTCGCCGGGCTGGCGTGGGACGGGGCCGCGACCGAGTGGGTGGTGATCGGCTTCTCGGGCGCGCTCGGCGTCGTCAGCGCGCTGTCGATCCCGGCCCAGCAGTCACTGATCGCAGCGCTCGTCGACGAGGAGGACGTGCCACAGGCGGTCGCGCTCAACTCGATGACGTTCAACCTCGCCCGCGCGATCGGGCCGGCGAGCGCGGCCGGCGTGATCGCGACGCTCGGCATCCCGTGGGCGTTCGCGATCAACTCCGCGTCGTACCTGCTGCTCTTCGCCGGGCTGCTGCGCGTGAATCCCCGTGAGGAGCAGCGCGCCGAGAGCAGCTCGCTCCGCGACAGCTTCCGGTTGCTCCGTGAACGGCCCGCGCTCGTCATGGCGCTGCTCGTCGTGATGGTGGCCGGCTTCGGGTCCGACCCGGTCAACACCGAGTCGCCGGCGTTCGCCCACGCGTTCGGCTACTCCGACACCTGGGCGGGTGTGATCGTCGCGTTCTTCGGCGCGGGCGCCGTGGCGGCGGCGTTCCTCGTGGCAGGGCGCGTCGCCGGGTCGCGACGCCGGATGGCGGTGACGCTCGGCGCGCTCGGGGTGGGAGTCCTCCTGTTCTCGGTGACGCCGTGGCTACCGCTCGCCCTGCCGCTGCTCGCGCTGGCCGGCTTCGGCTATCTCGGCTCGAACACGTCCGCGACGACGCGGCTCGCACTCGGTGTCGAGCCGTGGCAGCGCGGGCGCATCATGGCGCTGTGGTCGATCGCGTTCCTCGGCCTCCGGCCGGTGGCCAGCCTGGTCGACGGCGCGATCGCCGGCGCGTGGGGGGTTCGCGTCGCGGGTGTCGTACTCGCTGTGCCTGCGCTCATAGGTGCAGCCTTCGCACTGACTACGCTTCGATCGTGGCGAAACTCGCCTGCCTCCTCGCCCTCGCCGTGATCGCGGTCGGCTGCGGATCGTCCGCCGCCAAGCAGTCCGGCTCACCGACGCCCGGTCCCGGCCAGGTCGTCTATCAGGGGACGGAGTGGGCGGTCGTGATCGACGGCGGCAAGGCATCGGCGCAACATCTCGTCGGCGACGCCTGGCGGCCGGCGCGGCAAGGCACGGTGAAGATTCGCGTGCTCGGCCCGAAGCCGGGATCGAAGGGCAACCCGAATATCCCGCAGGTCGCGGCGGCGCTCAGCGCAGGCGACGACCTCGCCGAGTCGGCGTTGTGGGTCGACGGGGTCGAGCTGCTCGAGAAGGGCGGCGGCCTCACGCCGACGAAGGGCACGATCTACGGCGCGCCGGCCGCGCCGCTCGCGAAGGGCCGGCACACCGCGATCGCGTACGCGCGCACGGGGACGCAGGCGTTCGCGGTTGCCTGGACGTTCTCGGTCTAGGTTCCGGCCGAGTCTGCTCCGTCGTCCATGAACGGATAGCGGTAGTCGCGCGCAGGCGTGAACGTCTCCTTGATCGACCGCGGGCTGACCCAGCGGATCAGGTTCCACATCGAGCCCGCCTTGTCGTTCGTCCCCGATGCGCGCGCGCCGCCGAACGGCTGCTGCCCGACGACGGCGCCGGTCGGCTTGTCGTTGACGTAGAAGTTGCCCGCCGCGTAGCGAAGCTTCTGCTTCGCGTCGTCGATTGCCGCCCGGTCCTCCGAGAAGACGGCACCGGTGAGCCCGTACGGCGCGGTGCGGTCGATCAGCCGCAGCGTGTCCTCCCACTTGCTCTCGTCGTAGACGTACGTCGTCACGACCGGGCCGAAGAGCTCCTCGCGCATCGTCCGGAAATCGGGGTTCTTCGTCTCGATCACGGTCGGCTCGACGAACCAGCCCTGCTCGTCGGAGTAGCCGCCGCCGACCACGATGCTCGTCTCCTCGTCGGACTTCGCCTCGTCGATCGCGGTCGCCTGCGTCTCGTACGACGATCCGTCGATCACCGCGCCCATGAAGTTGCGGAAGTCGGAGACGTCGCCCATGCGGATCGTCGCGACCTCCTCCTGCAGCCGGTCGCGCAGCTCCGGCCAGAGGTTCGACGGTGCGTACACGCGCGACGACGCGCTGCACTTCTGGCCCTGGTACTCGAACGACCCGCGCACGATCGCGGTTGCGAGCGCGTCGACGTCCGCAGACGGGTGCGCAACGATGAAGTCCTTGCCGCCGGTCTCGCCGACGATGCGGGGGTAGTTGCGGTAGTTCTCCATGTTCGAAGCGACGTTGCGCCACATGCCGTTGAAGACGGCGGTCGAGCCGGTGAAGTGGATGCCGGCGAGATGCGGGCTCGCGAGCGCCGCGTCGCCGATCGTCGCGCCGGCGCCGTAGACGAGGTTGATCACGCCGTCCGGCATGCCGGCTTCCTGCAGCAGGCGCATCAGGTAGTACGCCGACACCATCGCGGTGCCGGCGGGCTTCCACACGACGACGTTCCCCATCAGCGCGCACGACGTGGTCAGGTTCGCTGCGATCGCCGTGAAGTTGAACGGCGAGACGGCAAAGACGAAACCCTCGAGTGGCCGGTACTCCATGCGGTTCCAGATGCCCGGTGACGACTCGGGCTGCTCGGCATACACGCGGGTCATGAACTCGACGTTCCAGCGGAAGAAGTCGATCGACTCGCAGGCCGCGTCGATCTCCGCCTGGTGCGCGGTCTTCGACTGGCCGAGCATCGTGGCGGCGTTCA
>Ga0207657_10004113_pt1 | contig 15446 bp, 13 predicted proteins | sample KBSC33metaG_FD_184316 | JGI IMG/M metagenome (GOLD analysis project Ga0207657, IMG submission 184316) | Corn rhizosphere microbial communities from Kellogg Biological Station, Michigan, USA - KBS C3-3 metaG (SPAdes) (version 2) | ecosystem: Host-associated > Plants > Roots > Rhizosphere > Soil ... | reverse complement strand
GCAACTGCACATTGATCTCGAATGCAATGGTGCACAAAGTTCTGATGGATGCAGAGAGCAACAAAGCTACCGGCGTACTGTACGTCGATCGGAATACTCTGCAGTCGCGCGAAGTGTACGCTCGCGTCATCCTTCTGTGCGCGCAGGCCCAGGAATCGGTCAGAATCCTTCTCAATTCCGGCAACCGGCAGCATCCGAATGGATTAGGTAACTCGAGTGGGGTGCTTGGACACTACATGATGGCGCATGTGCGGGCCGGCGGGGGCAGTGGCGAGATGCCGGCACTGGGCAGGAAGCCCACTCTTGCCGGACCGAATCGCCCGGTAGGCTTTTATGTTGCGCGGTTCCGCAACACCAAAACCGGTCCAAAGTCGAAAGAGTTCCTCCGTGGCTACGGTTATGAGGGGGATACGGAGGTAGCATTCAACCTGTCGGCGCCGGGGTTTGGACAAGCTTTCAAAACAGCTGTACGCGAGCCGCGAGTCGAAATCGGCATGCGCGGCTTCGGAGAGATGTTGCCGCGTTTCGAGAACTTCGTCGAGATTGATAGCAACAAGCTCGACCACTACGGCATTCCAGTACTCAAGATACACATGGGGAATGGGCCCAACGAGCAGGCCATGGTAAAGGATATGGCCGATGCCGCGGGTGAACTGTTGGAAGCTGCGGGCGCGAAAAACATACGCACCTTCTCAGATACGAACTCTCACCGCTGGGCTGTGCACGAGGCGGGGATGGCTCGCATGGGGGTGGACGCGAAGAAATCGGTGCTCAACCAGTTTCAGCAGACCCATGACATCAAGAATGTTTTCGTCATGGATGCGTCCGGATTTCCCTCGAATCCGTGTCAGAATCCAACACTCACTATCATGGCGCTGTGTGTTCGTTCTTGTGACCATTTGCTCGACGAGATGAAACGCGGAAACGTGTAAACGTCACAAGTTCACGGTCGAGGATCTCTTATGAACTTCCTGCTAAAGCGCGTGCGTTTTTTGGTGTCAATCTTCCTATTCATCCTCCCCGCCGTAGCAGCCTCTGGTCAGCAGGTTCGCGGCTGGGAAGGGACCATTGAACTTCCCACGTATCTATTGGGAGAAGAGGATCCATTTCCGCCTTTCGGGGTTGTCAATCCCCATCACGTTTATCCCTACACAATGCTCGACGATCTGACGGACCGTCGCGAAAACAAGAAATATAGAGCCTTATTCATCGAGAATGAGTATCTGAAAGCGACCATTCTCCCCGATGTCGGCGGACGACTGTATTCGCTGTATGACAAAGTGGCGCACCGGGAAGTCTTCTACCGCAATCAGGTGGTTAAGTACGGTCTGGTGGCGCTACGCGGGGCGTGGATCTCTGGTGGCGTTGAATTTAATTTTCCCAACGGCCACACAGTGATGACCGTTTCACCGGTCGATTCCAAGCTGTTGAACAACGACGACGGGAGCGTGCAGGCAATCGTCGGCGGCGTAGACCGGATCACGGGAATGCATTGGGAAGTGGGTTTAGCATTGCACCCGGGTGAGGCGCGACTCGAACAACGAGTCACATTGTTCAACAGTACCCCGAGCGAGAATCTTTACTGGTATTGGGCGAACGCGGCGGTGCCCGCGACTCCAGATATGCAGTTCATCTACCCCATGCGGGAAGTGAATCCTCACTCCCCGACAGAGATTTGGACGTACCCCGTTTGGAAGGGAGTGGATTATAGCTGGTACAAGAACATCCCTCAGCCGACGTCATTATTCGGATTGGGGATTCGGCGGGACTTTTTCGGAGCTTACTACCATGACTCGGACTATGGCGTGGTGCATGCGGCCGACTACCGTGAGGTGCCGGGGAAAAAGGTTTGGAGCTGGGGAGTGGCGCAAGACGGATTGATCTGGACCGATCTGCTGACCGATCAGGACGGACCCTACAACGAGATCCAGAGCGGCCGTTTCGAAACACAGCTCTATCGAGAATTCCTCCCGACGGAACGCGTCGAAACCTGGACAGAGTACTGGTATCCCGTTCATGGGTTAAACGGCGGCTTCGTGGAAGCTAATCGCGATATTGCCATCAACCTCACCGGCAGTGGCTCGCAAACCAAGCTGCTGGTGTCTTCAACTACCAACAATCCTGATGCTGTGTTGCGGGTAAAGATCAGTGGAAAGGTGCTGCAGGAAATCAGGGGGGCGCAACTACAGTCAGGGAAGACCGCTTCGTACCCAATAAGTGCGCCTCCTGCCGACCGGAAGCAACTCGAGATTGAAATCGATGATTCGCACGGCAAGCGACTGCTCAGCTGGTCAGCTGAAGATCCGGTGGATGGTAACCGCGAATTCGTCTCACGCGCGGGAGAACACGCGGCAAAAGAGCTCAGCCCTGAGGCGATGAGCGTAGAGGAACTCTATTTGCGGGGCATCCAGCAAGAGAAGGAAGGCCGAGATGAGGCGGCGCTCGCGACTTTTCAAGAAGTCGTGAAAAGAGATCAGGGCAATACTGAGGCGCTCCTCAAACTGGTTTGGTGGAAGTACCGGGCTGCAGATTTTGATGGAGCCGAAACACTGCTGCAGCAAGCACTCAGCCGCAATTCGACTGATCCCAAGCTTCTGTATGCAGCGGGCGTAGTGCGGCGAGGTGCGGGGCGCCTCGATGCCGCCGAAGACAGTTTTTGGAGTGGAATCCGTTTTGGCGGAGCGGTTGGACCCTCGCTGTTCCAACTGGGCGAAATTGCCATTCAGAAGAAGGATTTCGCTGACGCCGACAGTCTGCTGCGCAGAGCTCTGGACCGAGATCCTAAGAATGCCCTCGTATTGGCAGACCTAGCCGTTGCAGCACGGCTGGCAGGCAACGTCGCCGAAACAAAGAGCGCTGCAGAGCAGGCCCTGAAACTTATGCCTCTGTTCCCGCCAGCAAGAGCCGCCAGCCAAGCAGCGGGAGCAGATAGAAAAGCCGAGCAAGATCCGGTTCTAAGCAATGCGGAGAACGCGTTAGAAGCAGCGAGCTGGCTTCGAAGCTTGGGCGACTTTGACGCCTCTGACAAAGTTCTTGCCGCAGCTGCCCAGACGAATGGCTCAACATCGACTTCGCCGATGATCTATTACTATCTCGCCTCGAATGCATGGAGAGAACATCGCGAAGGCCAGGCCAAGGAACTCTCCGCAAAAGCAGCTGCGCTCTCCACTGAGAAAGTGTTTCCGCAACGGGTCTCAGATGCTGCTGTTCTACTCGATGCTTTAAACCACAATTCGTCTGACAGCCACGCGCATTACTTACTGGGAAATTTTCTCTTTGCGCACGGTCAATATGACAACGGCCTCGCACACTGGAAGCAGGCGCAGGCCGGTGGTTTCGAAGACGCCGCTCTCGAGCGGAACCTGGCCATGTATGCCTGGCGAATAAAGCACGACTTGCCGACGGCCGCAGACGCTTTCCTGAAAGCTGTAAGGCTCGCGCCTGCACAATATCGCTTATATCCGGAACTGGATGAGATCTACGCCCAGCTGCACCAGAATGAAAAGCGCTCTGAACTGTTTTCCGGCGCTCCCAAATCTGTGCTGGAACACGATACTGTCATCGTTCGCCGAGCGCTGCTGCTGGTGGAAGAACACCAGTTCGACGCAGCTCTCGGATTACTGGCAGGCCATCGCTTCAAGCCCTGGGAAGGCGGGCGCATTGTGCGAGACATGTTTGTGCTCGCAAATCTGGAGAAGGGGCGATTGGCTATGCAGAGTAAACAATTCCCTGCGGCCGAGCAGGCGTTTCGACGAGCCTTGGAATACCCGGTGAACCTTGGAGTTGGGAAACCTCGGCAACCCGACGATGTGGAGGCATTGTACTGGCTTGGGGACGCGCTCGCCGCTGAAGGGAAAATGAAGGAGGCCCAGACTGCCTGGCAGAATGCAGTCGATTCGGATGTAATGCACGGGTCCTCCAGCGTCTTTCGAGCACTTGCGTTACAGAGGCTCGGCAAGGAGGACCAGGGGTCAAAAATGTTGCAGCAGCTGGCCGCAGTGAAGAACGGCAACACCGCTGTCGAGTTTTACACCGCAGGATTGGCCGAACGATTTCGGGGACGAGAACAGGCAGCGCAATCTGATTTCGAGCAGGCTTTGCTGAAAGATCCTGGATTGTGGAGCGCCCGCTTCGCGCTAAGGAAGCAATAGCAATCGGAGAAGGTGTTTAGTTGGCTATTTCAGCGCTCTTCGCCATGTTTCGCGCGGGCTGCTGAAAGGGAACATTGGCCGAGACCCGAGTGCCTTGCTTGCCTGACTGAATCTCGAACGTTCCGCCCAGTTCCCGGACTCTCTCCCGCATACCCTGTATTCCGACACCGGTCCGCGCAGCCCGGTAGGAACCTTTCTCAAGATCCATTCCCTTGCCCTGGTCTGTTACTTCGACCTTAACGTAGTGGTCTTGCCGCCACAAACGTATAGCCGCGGTACGACTTTCAGCGTGGCGATGGATATTGGTGAGAGACTCCTGAATGAGCCGGAAGATAGTGGTTTCAACCTGGCGGGGAAGACGTCCGAGATCGTCGGGAAAATCGAAATTAACCTTGATTTCGCTGCGCTCGGCAAAGCCCTCGACATACCAGCGTAAGGCAAACTCCAATCCCGCCTCATCTAACATCGGAGGGTGCAGCAGGTGCGAGATGGTACGCAGTTCTTTGGAAAGCTCGTCAACCAATCTCATACTGCTGATGACCGCCTCAGCCCCTTGCGGGTGAGAAGTCTTCAATTCCAATTCGAGAGGAGTCAACGTCATACTAAGAGCAGCGAGAAGCTGCCCTGCGCTGTCATGCAATTCGCGGGCGATGCGACGTCTCTCCTCATCTTGCGCCTGCAACAGGCGCGCCGAGAGGTGACGAAGACTGGCCTGAGCTAATTCCAAATCAGCGGTCCGCTCCTGAACGCGTTTTTCCAAATCCGACTGGGTAGTCAGGAGCGCGGCTTCGGTTTGCTTTCGCCGGCTGACGTCCATGCACACACCCATCATGCGCACGGGTCGATGCTGATCATCGTAAATAACCTTACCTATGCTTTCGATCCAAGCGAATTTGCCGTCGGAACGTACGCGGCGGTACTCCGTGCGATAGTTTCCATTTCCGGAAATTGCCTGCTCGATGGCATCCACCACGGACGAGCGATCATCTTCGTGTACGCCCTGCATGGCGGACTCGAAGGTTTGGTCGAACGAGCCAGGTGCTAACGCAAATATCTGCGCCATGTTCTCCGACCAGTGGACCTTCCCCGTGGGGATATCCCACTCCCAAGTGCCAAATTGCGCCGCCTCGAGAGCGAACCGCATGCGCTCTTCGTTGGCGCGAAGAGATGCCTCGGCCTGCTTTCGGTCGGTAATGTCGAAGTTTGCTCCGACCCACTCTCGAATCGTACCGTCAGCATTTCGAACCGGCACAGCTCGTGAATCGAAGTAGTGATACGTGCCATCCGCAAGACGACATCGGAATTCATCGCGATAAGGCGTGCCTGCTCGTATGCACTCCGCCCAGAGTCTTGCGGTCCGCTCTCGATCATCAGGATGGAGTATCTGCAACCAGGCGGGAGCAGTCAGAGGCTCCGTACCGGCGGGATCAGCGGTTACATAGTTTTCGGAAATCCAGGTGTTCCTGCCCTGCGCATCACATCGCCACACGACTTGAGTAGTCGTGGTGCCCAGATCACGGTACCGCTGTTCACTCTCGCGGAGGGTCTGCTCCAGGGAAGCACCTCGTTCCAAGCCTTGCTGAACATCGCTGGGAGAACTTGCGGTTTTGACGCCCGAGATCTTGGGGTCAACAAACGACTGGTGCCGACCGACGCTCGCGACCGCATTTAGCAACTCCCGCGCGAGGGATGACTTCACTACGTAACCACGTGCACCCGCGTTGAAGGCCTGCTGCACAACTTGCGGCGAGTCGTGCTGACTCATAATCAAAACTTCGGAGTCGGGAACGGAGCTGCGGATAGCACGCGTCGCTTCCAATCCGTTCAGATTGGGCATGCTGATGTCCATCACAATAACTTGAGGTTGCAAACGCCGGGCTTGTTCGATGGCATCATGTCCATCCGCGGCTTCGCCGCAGATCTGGTAATTGCGGTCTCTACGCAGAAGCGAGCTCACGCCCTGCCGCACTACCTCATGATCATCCACGATCAGGATTTTCATTCGTCCTCGTACGGCTACCGTCGCACGCAAACCCGCAGCGAGACATATGCAATTGCAGGCGATTAAAACAAGTATCCGTGCACTGTGCAGGGAAAAGCACGCCAACGGATCGGGGAAATCCGATAAGAAAACTGCATCATCTTAGAACCCAACGCGGCTGGACCTAAATACAGGAAACCCTGTACATGCCGAGTAGGCAAAAGTCTGCAAAGGGCAGCCACGGTTGACTTGCGAAGGCAGACAGAGTCTCGATGAGATTCGAGAGAGAAACGAAGCGGCGCGAATCGAAAGAATGCTGCGGCCAGCAGCACTAAGCAGGCTTACTTGCTAGAGGTGCTGCAGGTATCGGAGATCTTCGACACCTTGCTGACCGTGAACGAAGGTTGAGACGAGCTGCTCGGGCTCGAACTGCTGCTGGAACTGCTCGGAGTACTCGCCGTGCTGGAACTGCTAGGAGTGCCCGAACTGCTCGCGCTGGCTGGGCTGGTGCTCGAGGACGCTGAGGAAGCACTCTGAGTTCCCCGCACCCGAACCTGCTGGTTTACGTGCTTGCTGAGGTCATCGCTTGCACCGTTCAGCTGGTATGTGGTGCCGGTGGAACTGGTCAAGGTGTAGCTGCCAGCCGAACCACTCAGGCAGCCTTCGACCGAAGTTTCACTTCCAGAACTCGTGCTGGAGCTCGCTTGGCTGCTGGATTGGCCCATGGAAGAGCCCGATTGGCTGCTCTGGCTGCCGGTTGTGTCGCTGTTCTGAGCAACTACCCAAGTCGCTGAGAGCAGCAAGAAAGCTGCGAACAACAGAACTTTCGACATACCTACCTCCTATGGAATTGTGTTGGTTTGCTTTTTAGATACGGGAAGAGTGGCAGGGTTGCCCGCGGCGTCCATTAGCGCTCGGGCGGTCTGCTACGGCGACGTTCGTACCAGTAGAACGCGAGAAAGAACAGGATGCCTAACAAAGCTAGGAGGCTCATAGACATAGCATCACGATGATAGAGCCGCGACCCAAACAAGATGCTGGCGAAGAGGGCGGGCAGCCGGCCTAATCCGGAAATGACCAGGAACTCCGGCAAAGTCATATGCGACAACCCGGCCGCATAGCACAAAGCATCTTTGGGCGCGCCCGGCAGCAGAAACAGAAAGAACATGGCGGACTTACCGCGGGCTTTGGCCAACATTAGATCTATTTGCTCAAGTCTGGCCGGGCTAATGATGCCCTCCAGCACTGGACGACCGAAGAAGCGAGCGAAGTAGAAGTTGAAACCTGAACCCAGCAAGATTCCTATGATCGAGTAAACGAAGCCGCGCCAGACTCCGAATACGTAGCCAGCCGCAAATTGAGTGATCTCTCCGGGGATAACGAAAATGACGACTTGCACAAATTGTGCCGCGACACAAAGTAGAGGCCCCTTGATACCGCCGTCGCGCAACAATTGAATGAGCTGGTCTTTATTCGACAGCTGGCGGAGAATCCCTGCGCGCCAGAGTGCCACTCCCGCGAGCACTGCTAAAACGATCAGAATTGCGGCGGCTATTTTTCTAATGCGAGCTTTATCGAGATTTCGGCTGCCAATCGCCATTTGTGAGGATTATCTCAGTAGACACTTTCCCCTCGGCCACGGACACACGAAAAGCCGAGCGGCATAATGCACCTGAACGGAGTCGCTTCACTGGGGTAGAGTTGTTTGTCAGTCGGGAAGAGTTAGCGATGTCGGACAGCTCTTCCCACCAAAAGCCAGCGTGGGCATGGTATATTTTCTGCAGGTTTTACGCTTGTACGCGCATCCAATTCGTATAGGCGAGACTTCCTAGCCCCCAGGCATCGCTTCACATTATGGCAACCAACCCGCTTCTGCCCCGTCGCGAAGAAAGTAGTCTTCAACGAAAGCAGTTGTCCGCAGTTCCGAGTCCGGTTGAGCAGTCCGAAGTCAACATTCTTTTGCCACCGGAATTCTACAAGTCTTTCTTTGCTCGGGTAGGCGATGCGCTGCGGGACATTGTTTTTCCCGAAAGATACCCGCCGCTCCGGTTAACCTCGCGACCTGTGAATGTGATCCTGCCTTTGGGCGAGATGCTTCGCGCTCCCTGGTATCGCACCATCTTCACGAGTTTGGGCGATGTACTGGCACCGGAGAATTTGCCGCCGCTGCAACTGGAGTCACGCCCGGTCGAAGTGGGCGAACTTGTCAGCGATCTCACCAGCGAACCATGGTGGAGGTCTCTATTGCGCAGCATTGGCGATGCAATTTCGCCCGAAAAACTGCCGCCTCTTATTTTGGAATCAGAGCCCGTGGAGGTTGGCGAGTTGATCAGCGACAGCAGCAGGAGGCCGTGGTGGAAGTCGCTGATTCGCAGTTTTGCGGACCTGATTTCGCCAGAGACTTTACCGGAACTAGAACTCTCATCGACGCCAATCAATCCGGGCATTTCAGAGGTAGGGCTGGTTACGCCTCACTGGTCCTCACTGATCACTGCGCCTCCTGTTTCTACTTCGCCAGCTCATACGGCAACTCAGGTAAAGGCGGTGAGCGAGCCAGCGCCTCACAGGGAACCTAAACCTCCGGTCAGGACGGTTGAAGTTTTACCGGTTCCCCTGGAAGCGATTCAGGTCGACGCCGATTCAATCGATGTTCTAGTCAGCCAATTTCAGGACAATCTTTCTCGCAGCAGGCGTCGCGAGGTAATTTGGATGTCGCTTGCGAGCGTGGAAGTCATTGTGCTGATCTCCTTAGCTGTTGGATGGCTTCGCTAGCAAGTACTCATCATCAGCTGCTGTTGAAGCGATCTCGTCTTTGACATCACTCGCATCCCATTCGCATGGACAGCAAAGATGGCAATCAAGTGGATCTTCACCGACTTGCGCGGCAATCCATGCTGGCGCATGGTTTCCAACCGGATTTTGGTCCAGCCGTGCTCAAAGAATTAGCAGAACTGAAAGCGCACCCGCCCGCGCTAGTTCCAGACAGTGGTGTACGCGACTTACGTCATCTGTTGTGGTCATCCATCGATAACGACAGTTCTCGCGATCTCGACCAGATTGAAGTGGTGGAGCGGCTCTCCAATGGCGATGTCAGGGTGCTGGTGGGAATCGCGGATGTTGATGCCTTCGTGCCCAAGCAGTCGGCAATCGATCAACATGCTGCGCAGCAGACTACAACGGTCTACACCGGAGTTGAAACATTTTCCATGCTGCCGGAACAGCTGTCTACTGGCGCGTCATCGCTGCTGGAAGTAGACGACAAGCTCAGTTTTGTCACAGAGCTGGTGATCGATGCGAACGGAGGCGTGGTTTCAAGTGACTTCTATCGCGCAGTGGTCCGGAACCAGGCGCAGTTGACCTATAGCGCTGTTGGAGCATGGCTGGAAGCTAAGGCAGGAGCTCCCGAGAAGGTTGCGGCTTCCCCGGGTCTGCAGGAACAGTTGAAGCTGCAGGACCAAGTGGCCCAGGCGCTCAAAAGCGAGAGGCATCGTCAGGGTGCTCTCAACATAGATACGATCGAGGTGCAGGCCGTTGTTGCCAATCATGAAGTTGTCGACATAGCCCGCCAGAGCAAGAACCGAGCTACGGAACTAATTGAAGAGTTCATGATCGCTGTTAATGGCGCGGTTGCTCGTATGCTTGACGAGAAAAAGATGTCCTGCATCCGGCGCGTAGTCAGAAGCCCGGAGCGATGGGACCGAATCGTACAATTGGCCGCGCGGCAAGGTGAGCAACTCCCGCCGCAACCTGATTCCAAAGCATTGAACGAATTTCTGACCAGGTCCAAGGCGGCAGACCCCGATCACTTTCCTGACCTCTCGCTCGCTGTTATTAAACTGATGGGGCCCGGAGAGTACGTTTTGCAGCGGCCCGGCGATGCCTCAACAGGCCACTTCGGGCTTGCCGTGCAAGATTACACACATTCGACAGCGCCTAACCGCCGTTTTGCCGATCTGATCACGCAACGGCTAATCAGGGCGATGCTGGAGAAGAGTCCCAGCCCTTACACTGACGAGGAACTCTCCGCGATCGCCAGCATCTGCACGGAGAAAGAAAATGCAGCCAGGAAAGTGGAGCGGGAAATGTCGAAGCGGATTTCAGCTGTGGTAATGAGTGATCGAGTAGGCGAGACCTTCGACGCGATTGTTACCGGGGTAAATGTGCACGGAACCTTTGTTCGGGTGCTGCAGCCTCACCTAGAAGGACTCTTGCAACGCGGCCAGCAGGGACTCGATGTAGGCGACAGAATTAGAGTGACATTGATCAAAACGGATGTAGAGCGTGGCTACATCGATTTCGCAAGAGCCGATACCTGATCCTCTGTTCTGTTTCCAGAACAAGAGTGAAGAAGCATTATGCACGCGCAACTTCACTCTTAGCATGGCAGTAGCAGCAATTCCCGGAGAGCGAATGAGAGTTTTAGCGTTTCTAGTATTGCTTAGTGCCTTTTTCCTGCTTGTGGGGGGTCCGACGAGGGGCCAGGCGCCACAAAGCACGCCTGCTCCATCTGCGAAGGAATGGCACTTCGTGGTCTCTGGTGATTCTCGCAATTGCGGAGACTTCATCATGCCGGCGATTGCGGACGGCGCTGCCCGCCACCAAGCGTCGTTTTACTGGCATTTGGGGGACTTCCGCGCCATGCGCGCCCCCGACCAGGACCTTCAAGGCGAACTCGACCGATCTGGAAAAATAAGGCGCCTCGATATCGACGATTATCACGTCCGAGCTTGGGACGACTTCGTCGAAATGCAGATCGCTCCTTTCGAGAAACACGGGATCCCGGTTTTTCTTGGGATTGGCAATCACGAACTAATTCCGCCGAAGGATCGGCTACAGTACGTCGAGCGATTCGCAAAGTGGATCGGTTCTCCCGCTATCAAGGAGCAGAGGCCAGAAGACAGTGGCAGCTCGCGGCCGCCACGCACTTATTATCATTGGCAGCAGAATGGCATTGACTTCATCAGTCTCGACAACGCTTCACACGATCAGTTCGACCCGGAGCAGCTTAGGTGGTTCAATCGGTTGCTCAAGCAGGATGCCAATGACCCGGCTGTTGTGGCCGTTGTGGTAGGCATGCACAAGGCCTTGCCCGACAGTATCAGTAACTGGCACAGCATGGCCGAGTCGCAAGAAGGGATGCGCAGCGGCCGTTGTGCCTATAACAGCCTGGTGCGACTCCAGCGGGATTCGCACAAGCGTGTTTATGTCCTCGCAAGCCACTCCCATTTCTACATGCCCGATATCTACAACACCCAATTCTGGCGCTCCTCTAAGAACGCGCAGCACACTATATTGCCGGGATGGATTGTAGGTACGGCGGGCGCTGTCCGGTACCGATTGCCCGAGCATTCCCCCAGCAGCGCCAAAACCGATGTGTACGGCTACCTGCTGGCAACCGTCAATGCAGGTGGCGTACCTGGCGCAATCAACTTCGAATTCAAACAGGTTCTGAAGAACAAAGGCGACGGCGAGGACTTCGTGTCGGACGATGTCAAAAGGATGTTTTCACGTGAAGCACAAGACTATTGTCTGAATGGAAATTCGGACATGAGTCCGGCTAAGGTTCTGCCGGAAGCTCCGGAGGCACCCTGCCCCGAATTGCAGTGAGGAGTTATGCAAACCTATACCATCCGCACGGGAGATACCCTCGGTAAGATCGCGAAGAAGTTCTACGGCGATCCAGCACGATTCCAACTCATTGTTGCCTCTAATCAGATCGGCAACCCGGATCGTCTTGTTCCCGGTGCGCAACTCGTTATTCCGGACGTCAGCCTTCCTGTAACAGTGCCCAGTGCGCCCGCTCCATTACCTGGTGGCACTGATGGCACAACAAGGCTGAATGAGCAGCGGCTGAGTGGACTGTGTCCAAGCCTCGTTACCAGGGCACGTGCGATGCTCGACCTCTGCGGGAAAGCTGGTCTTGCAATTCTTATTACGCAGGGCTTACGCACGTGGGAAGAGCAGGACAGTCTCTATGCGCTTGGCCGCACGACTCCTCCCATCGGCAAGGGGAACATTGTGACCAATGCTAAGGGCGGGCAGAGCTTCCATAATTTCGGACTTGCCTTCGACATCGTTGTCCTTGATTCGGTGGGCAAGGCGGACTGGGACACTAATCATCCCGGCTGGGCCATGGCAGCGAAGATTGGCAAGTCCCTCGGGTTGGAATGGGGCGGCGACTTCAAAAGCCTCAAGGATTTGCCGCACTACCAGTACACCTGCGGGGTTTCGCTCGACCGCTGTCGCCAACTCTTTCCCAGCGGTCTTGCGAGTTTGTGGGCGGAAGTGCATCCCGCCGGTCCGGACATCAACGCTTGAGCGGGCGTCCAATCTTTACCGGCAGCATCCGTGCACAAAAAAAATGGGTCCAGAGTAACTGGACCCATTCTGTCGCTCCGGCTAGTTAATTCATCTGTGGCGGGGTCGTCCCCGTACTGCTCGGAGGAGTTGTCCCTGGGGTGGTGCTGGTGGTGCCACTCGTGCCGGTGGTGCCACTTGTTCCGGGAGTGGTAGTAGAAGCTGGCGGCATCGTGCCCGGAGTGCTTCCGGTTCCACTGGTCGCCGGATTGGTAGTGCCGGGTTCACTGCTGCCATTGGTCGAAGTGCTCGGTGACGCGCTCGGGGGCACTGGATTCGTCGTACTCGGCGTACCGGTTTGAGGGAATGTATCCGGCGTGCTCGTACTTGGCGCCGGAGTGGCCGAAGGCGATGTGCTCGGAGACGTGCTGCTCGGAGTACCGCTTTCTGGCGTGGTGGAAGTTGGCGAAGTCGTGCTTGGGCTAGTCGTACTGGGGGTCGAGCTCTGCGGTACTGTGCTTCCCGGTGCCGTGCTCTGTTCAGTTGAGCTCGGGCTTGTCGTAGTTGTTGTTGTGCTGGTGGTAGACGTGCTCGACTGCGGCATAGTAGTCGCAGATGGCGACGCGCTGGTTCCTACCTGTCCCGACGAGGTGGCACTCGATCCCGTGCTCTGTCCAGCTGCGCTTTGCATGTTCGCAGCTAAAAGGCCCGCATGCGCGTACCCCAGAGAAGAGGTCGGGCTGCCAGTCTGTCCACAGTGGTCCGCGATCTTAGTTGCGTCCGTTACCGTAAACTGAGTGCCGCTTCCGGTGCTGCTGGAGGCAGCAGAAGTGGAGGTGTTGCCGGTGGAAGCCTGAGCGCTGCTCATCGTACCGGTTGCCGCTGATTGGTTGGAACTCGAGCTTTGGTCACTAGGATTCGCCCCGGCCGCACTGGCGGTTGCGCCAGGCTGGCCCGTAACCTGAATCTGTTCTCCGACATGGGTTCTTAATTTGTCCGTATTGCCCGTGAGCGTGTACGTGGTTCCGTTCTGGGCGGTCAAGGTAAAGACGCCAGTTGCAGCCGAACCGCCTAAGCATCCAGTGATGCTGTTGGGATTGCTCGAAGTAGCGCCGCTCTGATTGCTCACACCGCTCTGGCCAGGGCTGGTGGTGGAGTTCTGAGTGCCCATCGTGGAATTCTGCGTGCCAGTCGTCGAATTTTGAGTGCCCATGGTCGAGTTCTGGGTGCCGCTCGTTGAGTTCTGAGTCCCCATGGACGACCCGGTGCTATTCTGCGTGCCAGCCGCAGAGCCACTGGTGCTTGGACTCGTCATGGAGCCTTGGGATCCGGTGGAGTTCTGGGTCCCCATGGACGATCCAGTGCTATTCTGCGTTCCGGCGGCAGAGCCACTGGTGCTGGGGCTCGCCATCGAGCCTTGCGATCCTGTGGTACCCATGCTCGAGCCGGATTGCGAGTTGTCGCCCTGCCCGGTTGCCGAAGTTGAAGGCGAAGAACTTGTCGACTGTGATCCGCTTGGTGTGGTCGTGGTGGTAGTCTGCGTCGTGGTCGTACTGGTTTGAGAACTCGGTGCTGTCTGGCCTGTGCTGGTTGTGCTAGCGTCCTGCGCCAGCACCCATGTTCCACAGCAGAGGAGGACAGCTGTCAACGCTGTCTTTACTCGCATGTATAGCCTCCTGGACTTTATCCTCGATATTCTCGTGGAATAGCCGCTAAACCTGAATCCGGTGGAGTCCCTAGAAAATCCCGGGCCTTCTTGTACGGAAAGAAACATTGTTCGACGAGCCCTTTACGTGCGTTGCGTAGCCCTTTTCGGCTGTAGGGCTGGTCAATTGTGAAGAATGAGAGATCTCCGCAGGATCGGCCTGGCCCGTGCACTCTCGAAGCTCGGAATCTGCTCGCGATCGCGTGCAGCTGAATTGATCCGGGCAGGAGATGTCACTCTCAACGGCAATGTTCGACAGGATCCTGAGACCCCGACTCGTCTAACAGAAGATCGCATTTGCGTTCACGGCCGCTCCGTCCAGGCCAAGAAAAAGCTCTATCTGATGTTGAACAAGACGCGCGGAACAGTTACGACGACAAGCGATGAGAAGGGTCGCGCGACAGTTTACGACGCATTGAAACTGAATGGGGCGCGGTGGATCTCTCCGGTGGGCCGACTGGATAAAGCCAGCGAAGGGCTCCTGCTCTTCACCAATGACTCGGAATGGGGCGCGAGGATCACCGCTCCCGAGACTCATCTGGAAAAAACCTATCACGTTCGTATCGATGCCGCCGTAGATGAACAGCTGACCGCGAAATTGATGAGGGGAGTTGGGACTGAAGCAGGGATTTTGCGGGTCAAAAGCGCACGTCTAATACGAGGCGGAGAGCGCCGAAGCTGGTTGGAAATCGTCCTCGATGAGGGTAAGAACCGTCACATCCGCCGCATGTTCGAACACCTTGGGATTGAGGTTCTCAGGCTGGTGCGAGTCGCAATTGGACCTTTGTCCCTGGGCGAGTTGCCCAAAGGCGGGTCCCGTCCGCTAACCCGGGCCGAGAAAGGCGCGCTCGATCGCGCGATGGGATCTCAGCGTGTCAAAGGATAGCCCTTTTCTCGCCACTCCCGGATACCGCCGTCCATCGAGAACACATTTCGATAGCCCATCTTCTGCAGATTGTCTGCTGCCAAGGCGGAGCGGAATCCGCCACCGCAATATAGAAGTAGTTCTGTGTTCGGATCTGGAACTTGCTCCTCAATGTCGCGCTCGATAACCCCTTTGCCGAGATGGATCGCGCCGGGCAGATGATCCTTTGCGAACTCGCTCTCCTCGCGCACATCGACTAAGAACAACTTTTCTCCTCGATCAAGTCTCTGCTTGACTTCACTGACGCTCGTTTCGCGGATGCGACTACGTGCGTCGTCGACAATTTTCAGGAATTTAGCCGAGTGTTGATGAGCCATAGGTGCTCCTGGCAAGCTTGATCGAGCGAAGTGTTCCGTCAGTTACGAACTCTTAGTACCCGCCTGACGC
>Ga0207657_10004112_pt1 | contig 15448 bp, 7 predicted proteins | sample KBSC33metaG_FD_184316 | JGI IMG/M metagenome (GOLD analysis project Ga0207657, IMG submission 184316) | Corn rhizosphere microbial communities from Kellogg Biological Station, Michigan, USA - KBS C3-3 metaG (SPAdes) (version 2) | ecosystem: Host-associated > Plants > Roots > Rhizosphere > Soil ... | reverse complement strand
ACGATGACGAAGGCGCGCTCGAAGCCGGGGAACGGTCGCTCGACCATCTGCGACACCGTGGCCTCCCAGCGGCCGCGGACCTTGTCCAGGTCCTTCAGCCTGCCCTTGGCGGCCAGTTCGTCGATCAGCGCGTTGTGTCCCAAGGTGCCGGCGACGATCAGCGCGCGCCCGCGCTGGGCCTTCGCACCGACGGCGGGACGCTTGCCCGTCACGCGCTCGACGTCGTCGGCGAACAAGCGGGCGGCGACGCCCACCAGCGGATCGTCATGCGCATCGACCGCGACCGTTGCCACGCCGGCGCCGCCAACGAGGTTCAACGAACCCGGCCCGGAACGCGAGGTCTCCGTGACCTCCACCGCGTGGGCCGCGGGCAGCACGGCGAGCGATGTGCAGAAGGCGAGGATGGCGGTACGGAGCGGCTTCAGCTTCATCACGGTAGGGCCTTTCGACAGGTGGACGGACGGCGACGCGGGTCCGTCGGCGACTGGCTGGACTATAGTGAGATAGCGCTACCAAGTAAACGACTTTTTTGGTATTTACGGCACCGTGAATCCGCCCACCGAAAAGCTCTCCACGGACTATTTTCCGGCCGGCGTGCCGAGGCTCGACATATACGCGACGCGCAGCTTGGCCGGACCTTCGACGGGCGCGACCTTCCCGTCCCGGCCACGCAGCGCTACCCCGGTGACGGTCACTTCGACCATCGCCTTGTGCGGGTCGATCCCGCTGAACAGCACCAGGCCGTTCGCCCCGAGCGGCACGCCCATGGTCGCCGCATCGGGGCGCCAGCGCAACGCGCGGAAGTAATCCGCCAACTGCACGCCTGCCGTCACGATGCGCGTACGATCCGCCTCGGCCGGCTTGTCGCCGGTACTCCACAGCACGTTGACCTGCACGAGCTTGTGCTCCACGCCGGCGAACAGGTACGTCACGCCGGCCGCGCCGGGCCCCGGTTCCAATGACGGCAGCGGCAACACGAGCATGCTGTAGCGCGGCTCGGGATGGCGCGCGGGCTGCAGCAGCGTCGCCTGGTCCTTGAAGTCGCGCGCCACCGCGGCGCGCACTTCGTCTTCGTTCATGCCGAAGCGCGCGCTGCGGAAGCCCGCGATCTCGTGCAGCGGCCTGGCGGCCGGCGCGGCCGGCACGTCGGCGGCATGGGACACGGCCGGGACCAGGGCACACAGCATGGCCCCGGCAAAACTCGTCTTGCGTAACAAAGAAAACATGGGGTATCCGATCGTGGAATTCAGAAGGCGCCGGGCGGGATGGTGTAGATGTCCGGATGGTCGATATTGGCGACCAGCGATTTGCGCAGGTGCGCGGGTCCGGCCGGTGCCGCCCGATGCTCCTGCCTGCGCACCGCGCCAGGCAATTCGACGTCCAGCGCCACGCCGCCGACGCGGATCTCGACACCGCCGCCATGGAAGTCGCGGCCGGCGAACAGGATCAGTTCGCCCGGCGCCGTCACGCGGCCGCGCGTCGTCGCGAAGTCCGGCCACTGGTAGCCCAACAGGCCGCTCGCCAGCGTCGTGGCGGCGCGCATCAATGCCGCGCGCTGCACGGCGTCCGGATTGCCCGGGAGGGTCCAGGTCTGGTGGACTGCGACGAGGCGGTGGCTGGCGGCGCCGAACACATAGCTGACTTGCGCCGGCCCCGGTCCCGGCGCCAGCGTCGGCACCGTGACGGCCAGCGCGGTCGTGCGTGCGGCGTCGTCGACCTGCACCCTGGCCGTCGCCAGCGCATCCGGCCACGCCGCCGCGACGGCGGCCTTCACTTCGTCCATGCTCATGCCCCAGCGCGCGCCCTGGAAGCCGTCGGCATCGAACGGGACGCCCTGCACGTCCCACGAGCGCGGCTGGCCGGTCAGCGCAATCTCGTCACCCTTGGCGGCGCACGTTGCCGCCATCGGCCACGCCAGCGCACAGGCGAGCAGGCCACGCGTCACACATCTCAAACGTCTCATCATTGTTCCTCTATCGCGGTAGGTTCGCATACACGAGCTGGCCGTCCTCCACACGCATCCGCACGCCCAGGCGCCCTGCTTGCATGTTCACGTCCCAATACTGGCGCGTGAAGTCCGGCTTGGCGCGCGAGAACTCGACGGCCTTGGCCGGATCCGTCTGCAGCAGGTCGATGAACGTCTTCTGCCAGGCCTGCTGGTCCGTCACCATCTTCGTCGTCGCCTTCAGCATGTCCGTGTACTGCTGCAGGAAGGCGGCATTGGCGCGGCTGCCGTCGCCGTCGTGGTTCCAGTCCGCATTGCCGCTCAGGTAGGCAAAGCGCGCGGCCGGGTCGTTCACGAGGCTCAGCGCATGGCTGTCGGCCTCGCGCTGCCGCTCGTAGATGTCCGGACCGCCGCCGTGGAACAGGTCCGAGACCACGGCGCCGACCTTGCCCACGTCGATGCCGAAATTCAGCTTCAGTTCCAGGCCGCCGATGCCGATCTGCGCGCCGAGGTCGAGGCTGACTTCGATGACGCCGTTCGAATAACCGGCACCGGCGGTGAAGTTGCCGCCGATCGAGCCCGGCGAGTACACCGTCGCGCCGCCCTGCACCGAACCCGCCTCGCCGGAGAAGCCGCCGCTCACGCCGGTCGACGCGCCCACGCCCGCATGCGCGCCCGTCGTCATGGTCAGCACGCCGTTCGTGACGCCGTAGTTGTAGCTGGTCGTCGCATAGGCGAACGTGCCGGACGTCAGGTTCACGTTGCCGTCCAGGCCGCCGCCCAGGCCGCCCTGGACGCCGCCGCTGGCATAGGCGCCGACCGTGGCATCGGCCTCGATCTTGACGCCGGTCCTGCCGACCTTCATCTTGACGCCGGTTTCGGCCTGCGCGCCGACGCTGGCTTCGACGGGTCCGCTGCTGATCGTGATGTCGACGTGCCCGTCCGCCGTCGCGCTGACGGTCACGCCGCTCACGCCGAACGATGCGAGCGCCGTGGCGACGCCGCTGGCCTGCGCATTGACGTCGACCGCGCCGCTCGCGAGGTCCGTCTCGGCCGCGCCGCCGGCCGCGGCGCCGGCCCCGTTCGGACCGACATGGGTTTCGAAGACGCTGCCGCTGCCGGTGACGGGGCGGTCGTAATCGGGCGTCGGCCTGTTTTCCTGGCCCGTCGTGTGCTTGAAGCCGGAGCCGCCCGGCTGCTCCGCGAACTGGGCGCCGCCGGCCTGGTAGGTCTCCGCAAAGTTCGACGGATCGGGCGGCGTCACCACCGGCAGCGCCGGCAAGTCCTTGGCCGCCACGAACGGGAGGCCGAAGCGGCTGTCCTTGTACACGTCGAGCGCGCCGAGGTCGTTCAGGGTGACGGGGATGTTGTAGCGCGCGTGATTCTGCACCGGGAGCAGCCGGTAGTTGCCTGCGTACTGGCCGGTCAGCCCGATCGCCTCGTAGTAATAACGGCCCTCCCCCAGCGCCGTGCCCAGCTGCGCGTAGCGGTCCAGAGACGGCACATAGATCGCGACCACCGCGTCGGGCATGGTGTCGCCGTTCGGCAGCGGCACGCCGCCGATGGTCTGCAGGGTCGCCTTGCCGCCGTCGCCGATCTGCCCCTGGCCTTCGATGACGACGCTGCTGGCGGTCGAATAGCGCAGGTAAAGCGGATTGATGGTCAAGGTGCCGGGCAGGTTGCCGCTGGTCGCCAGCGTGTAGTTCTTCGCCTGCGCGCCCGTCAGGCCGGACACGACTTCGAAGTACTTGCCGACCGGCGTCTTCGCATCGACCGTCATCGGCGCGCCTTTCAGGTCCAGGAGCGCCACCGTGCCGCCCACGTCGTCGCCGGGAACGACGCCGTTGTACGCCGGCTTGCCGATGTCGACGCCCGGCACGAGGGACGTGCAGCTGAAACCGTCGCAATCCTTGTAGTAGCCGTACTGGCCACTGCCTGCGGAAACGGCCCAGGTCAGGGTCTTGGGCTTGATCACCCAGGTGCCGCCCGTCGCGCCGGTCAGGACGTAGTTGCCGGGCTTGGCACCTCCCAGGCTGATCGTGTAGGCGTACTCGCCCGCATCCACCAGCTGGTCCAGCACCAGCGTGCGGTTGAAGCCGTTGCTGATCGACTGTTCCTGTTCCGTCAGCGCCTTGGCCGGCAGGCCGGCGCCGGAGATCACGTACGTCACGGCGTCCTTCGGATAGGTGCCCGCGACGGCGAAGACGGGCGAGCTGCCGTAGGTCGACGTCTGCGTCGCCGGCAGGTGCAGGTCCAGCGGCATGGGCTTGATGACGACGGAGGCCGTCGTGACCAGTGCCGGGTCCAGGACGTAGTTGGCGGCGGCGGTGCCGCCCAGGTCGGCCAGGCGCACCTGGTAGGTGCCCGCGTCGGTGTACAGGTTCGGCTGGATCTGGCTGCCCTTGCCGTCGACATAGACCTGCTTCACCGTCAGGTCGTCGCCGGGCATCGTGCCGCTGAGCGTACCCGCCAGGGCCTCCCACCTGTTCAAGCCGTTGAGGTCCGTGTACTCGAAGGACGTGCCGGCCGCCGTGCCGCCGATCGCGCGCCGCGTCACCGTCAGGCCGGGCAGCTTCGCCGGCACTTCATAGTTCTTCGCGAGCGCGTCGCTGAGCTGGACGCTGAAATCGTAGGTGCCGGCCGGGACGTGATTCTTCCACCTGGGGTCGAAGGATTTGCCCACGTCGCCCGGTGTCGGGGAAGCGGTCGTGGTGAGCCAGGGGCTCCAGTCCTGCACATCGCCGGGAACGAATCCGGTCACGGTCGGCTTGGTCGGATTGGTGCCATAAACCATGTCGGTCGGCCCCGTATAGCTCACGGTCAGCCGCGCCTTGTCCACCTGGACCTTGGCCGTGTTCGACGGCCCGACGGTGAGCGTCATGCCGCTGGCCGAATCGAGCCAGCTGGTCGCATCGCGCACCAGCGTGTAATTGCCCGCCGCGCTGCCCGTGAGGCCCGTCGCCTGGTACGTGTAGCTGCCGGCCGGCGTGTGGTAGCCGGCGTCGACCGGGTTGCCGGCGCTGTCCAGCAACTGGCCGGTGGCCTGCACGCTCTGCCCCGGCAACGCGCCGTTGAGCAGGGCGGCCGGCTGCGGCGTGTTGCCATACGTGTCGTGCCAGTCCTTGTAGGTCACGCTCAGGGGGCGGGGCGTGACGTCGATGCGCCCCACTTCGCCGTTCACGCCGGTGTCGCGCACAAAGTAGTTGGCGCCATCCTGGCCGCCCAGGGCCGCGGTGACGACGTAGCTGCCGACCGCCTGCTGGCCGGCGAGCGCCGCGGCGGGCCCGCCGGGCAGCTGGATCTGCGCCGACAGCGACGCCTTGTCGCCGGCGAGCGGCGTGAAGCCCGTCATGGTCGGATGGGCGCCGCCGCTGCTGCCGTACACCACGCTGTTGATCTGGCTGCTCCCCATGTCGATGCCGCCCTGCGACAGCAGCGACCAGGACGGCGACACTGCGCGCGGCACAACGGTCAGCGTGGCGATCTCGTTGCCCGTCGTGGCCAGGCGGTAGTTGCCGGCGTCCGGACCGGACAGGCCCGTGACCTGCGTCGCATACGTGCCGGCGTTCACGTAGCCGCCGGTGGAATACGATGTGCCCACGAGCGACGCGGCGCCCAGCGACACCCGGTCGTCCGCGAACGCAAGGCCCATGACGTCCGACTGGATGTCGACCTGGCCTTTGACGTCGCCGTACTGGCGCGTCGCACTGTCCTGGAAGTAGGTCTTGTAGTTGATGGTCTTGGGCACGATGGTGATCAGGCCATCGGAAGAGCCGACGCTCGTCACACCGTAGTTGCCCGCATCGCGGCCCTGCAACCCGAGGATCAGCGACACGGGGAACGGATAGTCGCCGACCTGGCGCTTGGCGACGATATTGGTCCAGCTGCCCTGCAGGATGATGGGCAACGTGACGTCGTCTCCGGAGAGCACGCCGCTCAGCGTGTTGTGCAGGTCGACGCCGTTGACGACCGCGCCATACTCGTACGTACCGGTGGGCCCGGTATAGGTCAGCATCTTCGGCTTGACCGTCAACGTGGCCGTGCCGGTGTTGTTCTGCAGCGTGTAGTTCGGATTGCTGTCGACTTGCGCCGTGGCCTGCACGGTGTAGCTGCCGGCCGGCGTGCGGTCGGTCAGCGCGACCGCGCTCCCGTTCTTCGACAGCGCGACCTGGGCGTGAATGCCGAGCGTATCGTTCCCCACCAGGCCGTCCAGCGCCACGTCCGGCGCACCCAGCGTGCCGTACACGGACTGGCTGTCCTTGACGACCAGGCTCAAAGGCTTGGGTGCAATCGTCAGCAGGCCGGTGACGTTGCCCGTCGCGACGGACACGTAATTGCTGCCCGCCGCGCCACCGAAGCCCGTCACGCCGGCCGTGTACGTGCCCACGCCGGGCAGCGCGATGCCGGCGCCGTAGCCGTCCAGGGCCTGCACTTGCGGCACCACGTCGTCGCCCGGCAGCGCGCCCGTCAGCGTGACGGGATTGCCGGGGGTATTGCCGTACAAGGCCGTACCGTTGCCGACGGTCCAGCTGACCGGACGCCTAGCGATCGTCACCGTGCCGTTCGTGTTGCCGGTGGTGCTGAGCACGTAATTGTCGCTGCTTCGCGGGATCCAGACGCCTTCCACGCTATAAGTGCCGGCCGGCGTGTGCGCGTCGATGGTGGCGTCGCCCGCCCGCGTGGCGCCCCTGACGACCTGCTGGAGATTGATGTAATCGCCGAGGAACACGCCGCTCACCGTCAGACCGGGCGACGTGCCGCCATCGCCATAGGTCAGGTTCAGCGAGCCAGCCGAATAGGTCACCAGCTTCGGCACCACGGTGGTGAAGCCGTTCTGGTTGCCGTACGGGTCGAGCGTGTAGTTGCCGGCCCCCGTCCCGCTCAGCCCGACGACATTGACTTCGTACGATCCCACCGGCGGCTTGTGGGAATTCGTCGGGTCGCCCGTCACCACCTGGTGAGCGATGTTCGGCACGCCCGTCACGCTGTCACCGTTGATCACACCGACCAGTGCCGGCGTCGGCAAGTCCTGGCCGAATTCCTGGCTGCCGGTCGTGCCGGTCCAATGCAGGGCCTTGGGCGCCACGACCAGCGCCGCGCCGGGATGCGAGCCCGCGAGCGTGTAGTTGGTTGCATCCGCTCCGGACAGGCTCGTGATGGATTGCGCGTAGGCGCCGGCCGGCGTGGTCACGGTCGTTGCCGTCAACCGCGCGCCGTTGACGTCGATGCCCACGATGCCCGGCGCGACGACGTCGCCCGACAGCACGTTGTTGAACGTCACGGCGCCCAGGGTGGCGGCCGTGCCGTAGGTGGTGCTGGCGGCACCGACGGCGTAATCCAGCACGCGCGGCGCGACGGTGAACGGCGTGTCCAGGTTGCCGCTGGCGGCAATGCGGTAGTTCGCCGCATCCGCCCCGCTCAAGCCGGAGACGACGTAGTCGTAGCTGCCGACCTTGAGGCGCCCCGCGGGCATGGCCATGCCGCCGGACATGACGGCCGGCACCGGCGCGACCGTGTCGCCGGCCAGCACGCCATTGATGGCGGCCAGTTCGTAGCCCGTGTCGCCGTAGACCAGCGTCGGGCTGTGCAACGTGTCATAGGTCACCGTCTTCGGCGCCACGGCCAGCGTGCCGGTCCAGGAACCGGGTGCAAGCGTGTAATTGCCGGCAGCCGCGCCGGACAGGCCCGTCACCGCATACGGCCAGGTGCCTGCCGCCGTCCGGTCGCTGAAGCCGTAACCGGCGCCGACGGCATTCAGCGTCTGCTCGGCGCCGCCGTTCAGCGTGCCGAGCACGGACAGCGCGTCGTTATTCACGACGTTGGACAGCGTGACGACGGAGGTCGCCGTGCCATACGTGCCTTGCATCGCGCCCACGCTCGGGGTCACGGTGCGGCGCGTGACGGTCAGCGGGATCGCGACCGCCGTCATGTCGATGAAGTAGCCGCCGGAGAGACCGCCGTTGAACGCCAGGCTGCCGCTGCCACCGAGGGTCAAGGTATGGCTGCCCGCGTTGGCGGTGACGCCCGGACCGCTGGTCGCCAGCGAGCCCGCGGCCAGGATATCGCCCATTGCATCGGACGCCGTGCCCGACGTCACGTGCAGCAGCGGCGTGGCCAACGACTCGGCATCCGGGTCGGCATCGCCGTACACGCGGCTGGTGCCCCCATTGACGCCGTCGCCCAGCGCCAGCCGCGTGGCCTGGCCGCCGTTCAACTTGCCGAAGCGCGTGATGGTCCCGTTCTCGACGAACTTGAACGCCCCTTCGCCGCGCAACGCGTCCGTCGCTTCCGTGGTCCAGTTCACGCGGTTGCCGCTCAGCGTGGCCGATGCGGCCGACACGCTCAGGTTGCCGGTCAGGGTGATGTCGCCCGCGACCGTGACGTCGCCGGTCAGCGTGATGTACGGCGCCAGACCACCGTTCGTGGCGCCCGGCGCGATGGTGGCGGACAAGCCGTTGCCGCCGTAACGGCCGAGGAAGATGCCGCCCGCGTCGCGCTCCGTATTGCCGGCGCCGTCGGACAAGGTCAACGCCAGCTTGCCGTTGCTGTTGATGAAGTTCGCGCCGCCCAGGCTGATCTGGGCCGCGCCCGCGCCGCGCTCGCTGTCCACAACGCCATGCGCGGCGGTATCGTTCGCGACGATGGACCAGTCGGCATCGGCCGTGCCGAACACGCCGTTCAAGGTGGCCGAGCGGCCGGCCGCCAGCGACAACGCACCGGCCGCCTGGTTGAACGGACGCGTGACGACGGCGCTGAAGGTGTTCCACTCGATGTCCTGGCTGGCCTTCAGGCTCACGCTCGTGCCGCTTCCCAGCAGCGACACGAGGTCGGCCGAGTACAGGTGGCTCACGCCGCCCGGATTGTCGCCGTAGCCGATATCGCCCACGGCGCCGCCCGGCACGTCGTCGATTTGGATGTCCTGCGGGTCGAGCAGCAGCTTGCCGCCCTTGCCGAGCGCGATGCGGTTCAGCGCGACCGACTGCACGGTCGATGCCGACGACACTTCCACGGCACCCGCGGCCTTGGCGCCGCCCGCCGCGATGGTGCCCTGCATCGTGGTGGCCTTGTCGCTCCACACGACGACGCTGCCGCCCTCGCCCGCCGTGCCGTGCGCGGACACGTCGATCCGGCTGGCCGCGTCCACGGTCGTCGTGGACGCATTGGTCGGTGCGGCCGCCGTGCCGAAGCGGCCGACGTAACGCTGCGCGTCCTCCGAGCCTGCCGGCTGTGCCTTCCCGCCCCGGAACGTGCCGCCGATGCGCACGAGACCACCGCGTTCGGCGCCGCCGGCATCGAGGGCCGCGCCGGCCAGCGCCACCTGCGCGCCGCCGACGTCGATGCGCCCCGCTGTGCCCTGCGCCGCGGAGGTGTCGAGCGTGCCGGACACGTGCACCGCGCCGCCGTCGCCCCCTTCCAGCACGATCGTGCCGTCGCGGCCCGACACGGTGCGCGCCCGGATCGTGCCCGGCATGTTCACCGCTTCGCGCAACGCGTCGCTCACGGTGGACGCCTTCAACATCACGACGCCGCCGTCGGCCTCGATGACACCCTGATTGCCCACCAGCGCCCGTCCGTCCGCGCTCTTCGCATCGGCCGGCAGCAGGACCTGCAGATAGCCGTCGCCGGACAGGTCCAGCGTCGCCGCTTGCGCCGCGCCCAGCGCGACCTTGCCCAGCAGCGCGCTGATCACGCCTTCGTTGCCGGCGCTGGACCCGAGCAGCGCCACGTTACCGCCCGGCCCGGTGACGATGCGGCCCCGGTTGACGACGGCGCCCCCTTTGCCGCTGAAGACGTTGCGTCCCGCCATGAAGTCGTCTTCCGACATCCCCAGCGTGGATGCGACGAAGCCGGCACGCGTGTCGACGACGCCCGTCGCCGAAATCGCGATGCCGTTCTGGTTGATCAGGAACACGGAGCCGTTGGCCTTCAGGGCGCCGGCGATGTCGGTCGGCGTCGCGCCCTTGACGACGTTCAGCGTCGCCGCGCCGGCGTCAGGCTGGACGAAGCTGACCGTGTTCCCCTGCCCGATGTTGAACGAGGACCAGTTGACGACGCCGCGCTGCGAGTCCTGGTGAACGACCAGTGCGTTCGCGTTCGGCATGTTGACGGTGACCTTGCCCGCGGTGACCGTGGCACCGGTCGGCAGCGCTTGCGCATACGTGGGCAGCGGCGCGGCGAGCGGCAGGCTGGCCGCGACCATCATCGGCCAGGCCATGTCGCGCCGTACGCGCGAGCTGCGCAGGATGGTTTTTTTTCTCAAAATTGCACCTGTGCTTTAAAGAAGGCCTGGCTCGTGCGGCGGCCGCTCGGTGTGATCGACGCGCGTCCCCATTCCGCGGACAGGCTGACGCCGCGCCAGCCTGAACGCAGGCCGAGACCCCACGAGGTGGCATGGCTCTGCGCCGTTGCGCCGGGGAGGCGCGTGTAAGGGCGGGCGCACGCCCAGTAGCCGTACGGCAGGACGGCGACGGCGCCCGGCAACGCCAGGGGACGGGCCACTTCCTGGCGCAGCACCCAGCCGCCGTCGTCGGACAACGCGCCGGCCGTCAGTGCGGACAATCCGTCCTCGCCGTCCATGCCGAAGATCTCCGCGCTGGGCAGCACGCCGCGCAAGGCCTTCTGCGCACGCAATACCGTGTGGCCCTGCAAGCCCCATTCCAGCGGCGCGTCGTAACTCGCGTTCGCTTCCAGCTTGGTGAAGGCCGCCGTGGCGCCGGGGCGCGACATCGGCAGGCCGGTCTCGTCGATCTCGGCGCTCCCGCGCCCGCCGAAGCGGGCCGTGCCTTGCGACAGCGTGGCGCCGGCGCGCGCCTGGCCGCCCGTGACGGCGCCGCTCCAGTCGGCGGAAAAACGCGCGACGCGCAACCGGTCGAGGTCTTGCGTGAACTGGAAGAACGGCAGCGAATCGCTCTGGCGGCTCGCTTCCACCACGCCCGTCAGGGTCAGCTCCTGCGACCGCGTGACGATGGCCGGATAGATCAGGCGCAGCGACCAGCGCTTCAACTGGCTGCGCGACGCCAGGGGCACGATCGGCGCGCGCGGCCGCGTGTCCGACACGGTGAGTTCGGGATTCAGGCTGAGGCCATTGGCCAGCAACGGGACGATCAGGCCGCCGCCCGCCACTCGGCGCCGCGCATCGGCATGGAAGGCGGTGCCCGGCGGGTAGCCGCCGGACACGTACAGGTACGCCTGTTCGCCCAGGCCGAGCGGCTGATTGGCGCGCACCTGCGCCGTGAACTGCCACGGACCGATGGCGTCGGACTGGCGGTTGTCGGACGAGACACTGGCCGCCAGCCGCACCAGGTTCCCCTGCAGCATGAGCACGGTGCCGCCGGTTTCGTGCCCCGCTCCCAGCGCGCTGCGCAGCCCGAGGCCCGGGCCGCGGCCCGCCAGCGTGAGTGCGCGCTCCAGTTCCCCGTCGCGCAGGTGGCGCCGCCCGACCAGCGGCTGCAGCGCCCGGGCGACCGCCTTGCGGGCGTGGGCGGGAACGGCGTCCAGGTTCAGGCTTTCGATGAAGCCGTCGAGCACCGTGACCTGCACGGCGGCGTCGTCCGCCACCGACTGCGGCGGAATCACGACGCGTACCAGCGGATATCCGGCGTCCCTGTACAGCGCCTCGATGGCGTCGCCCAGCGCATACAGGTCGGCCACGGAAATACGCTGGCCGCGCAGCGGCGCGATCAGGCGCTCGGTCGGGTCCGCGAACCCGTCGAACCCGCCCTGCACGCGTACATCGCCCAGGCGCACGAACAGCTTGTCCGCATTGGGCGGCGGCGCCGAGCGCAGCGGCTGCGGCGGCAAGGCGACCGTCGGCTGGACCGGCGCCTCCGGACGCAGGTCGCGCGGCGTCACTTGCGGTGCCTGCGGCACCTGCTGTTGAGCGATCGCCGCGCCATGAGACAGCCCGATCAAGGCAAGGGTGAGCAGTGGGAATGGAAACTGGTGGCGCAGGCGGCCGGGATGGTGGTCGACGGACATTCGGGTGGGCAGTGGGCTGACGGGCCGCGCATTGTAAACATGCAATATCGTAGGCACAATAAATGTTGCTGTATGTAGCACAAAGGTGCTACATCGCATCAACCGCCGTTTCCCGCGCCGGCCGCCGTCGTACAATATGTCTATGAAGCAAGCAGACCATCCGTCCCTGTCCGTGATCCACGTCGCCATCGTCGAGGACGACCCCGACTTCAGCCGCGCGCTGGGCGCCGTGATCGAGGGCGCGCCGGACATGCGCCTCGTGGGCCTCGCCGGCACGCAGGCGGACGGCCTGGCCATGCTGCTGGGCCCGCCGGCCGACGTGCTGCTGGTCGACCTCGGCCTGCCGGACGGCTCGGGAATCGCCGTGATCCGCGCTGCCGCGCGCCAGTGGCCCAGCTGCAGCATCATGGTCAGCACCAATTTCGGCGACGAGACCCACGTCATGCGCTCGATCGAGGCCGGCGCGGCCGGCTATCTGCTGAAAGACAGCTCGCCGGCGCGCATGGGCGACGAGATCCGCAGCCTGGCGGGCGGCGGCAGTCCGATCAGCCCCATCATCGCGCGCCAGGTGCTCGCCCGCTTCCGCAACACGGCGCCGGCACCGGCGCCCGACCCCGGCATGCCGGACGACGAGGCGCCGGGCGACGAAACGCCGCAGCTGTCGCAGCGCGAGAAGGAAGTGCTGGACTACATCACGAAGGGCTTCACCGTGCAGGAGATCGCGGGCCTCATGCAGCTGTCGCACTTCACGGTCAAGACCTTCGTGCGCCGCATCTACAGCAAACTCAAAGTCACCTCCAAGGCCGAAGCGATCTTCGAGGCGCGCAACCACGGCCTGCTGCCCTGACGATCCATGAACGTCCGTTCCCAGCGCCTGATCGGCGGCATCCTGCTGTTCTTTTCCTGCGCCGTGCTGCTGGCCGGCGCCATCCTCAGCGTGGACAAGGGCCACGGCGAAACGGCCGGGCTGCACCTGATGCGGGCGCAGTGGCTGCAGCAGCAGGTAGCGCGCGACACGGCGCCGCCGGCCACGCTGGACAGCCGCAGCCTGCCGGGCGCCTGGCGCGCCACCGCGCTGCCGTTCCGGCCCTCCATCGCCCTCCTGCGCCAGGCGGAATCGGGCACGCGCGGTGACGACGACGACGCGGCGCGCATCACGTGGATCAAGGTCGACGTCGCCCCGCAGTCGCTGCGCACGGAGACGCTGGCCCTGTACGGTGCCCGCATCAAGACGGATGGCACGGTCGCGGTGTACATCAACGGGCGCCTGGCCCACCGCGCGCAGCAGCAGGGCCCGCTCTACAACAGCACGCGCACGCCGCTCTGGCTGCCGCTCGAGCAAGGTCCCGGGCAGGCGCCGGTGCGCGAGATCCTGCTGCGGCTCGAACACACGCCGAAGTCGCAGGTGGCCCTGTCGTCGCTGTGGCTCGGCCCCGCGGATGCGCTGCACGCCGGCTACCAGGTGCGCCAATGGCTGCAGCAGGAGCTGCCCGCCCTTCTGAGCGCGGCCTTCCTGGCCGTCGGCGTGTTCGCGCTGTTCGTGTGGTTCCGACGGCCGCACGACATGGCGTACCTGCTGTTCTTCAACCTGTCGGCCAGCGCCTTCATGCGCGGCCTGCATTTCTACGTCGGCCTGCCGATCGAGAACGACTGGTTCGCCTGGCTGACCGTCAATTCCCTGTTCTGGCTCGTGCTGTCGGTGCACTTCTTCCTGCGCCAGCTGCACGGCCAGCCGTTGACGTGGCTGACCCGCGCCATGGTGACGATCACGTCGCTGGTCGGGGTGCTGACCTTGCCCGTGCTGGCCGTGCTGCCCAATATGCCGACCGTGACGCCGCTGATCTATCTGGTGGCGGCCGTCATGAGCCTCGTCGCCTGCGTCGTGTCGGGCGTGTGCGCGTGGCGCCATTCCGGCGAAGGCCGCATGGTCGTATGCGGCGTGTTCGGCTGCACTGCGCTGGGCATGACGGACTGGATGTTGCAGAACAACGTGATCAGTCCGGAAGGCTGGTATTTCGGCGCGTACACGCCCGCCCTGTGCTTCATCGTGTTCGGCGCGCTGATGTACCGCCGCTACGTGGCCGCCATCGCGGAAGTGGAACGCGTGAACGCCAGCCTGGCCGAGCGCCTGAAGGCGCGCGAGGCGGAACTGGAAGCGAGCCACCGCCGGCTGCGCGACATCGAACTGCGCCAGACCATCAGCGACGAACGCCAGCGCCTGATGCAGGACATGCACGATGGCCTGGGTTCGTCGTTGATCAGCGCCATCCGCTCGGTGGAGCGCGGCGACTTGAGCGACGCGCGCGTGTCGCAGATCCTGAAGGATTGCCTCGACGACCTGAAGCTGACGATCGATTCGATGGAGCCCGTGGACGCCGACCTCCTCCTGCTGCTGGCCACCCTGCGGTTCCGCCTGGAGCCGCGGCTGGAAGGTACCGGTGTGAACCTGAACTGGGAAGTACGCGAGATGCCGACCTTGGCCTGGCTGAATCCGTCGAGCGCGCTGCACATCCTGCGCATCGTGCAGGAGAGTATCGCCAATATTCTGCGGCATACACATGCGACCGAGATCCATGTGCGCACGGCGGTCGTCGACGACGGCGTGTGCATCCGCATCGGCGACAACGGCCAGGGCTTCGACCCTGACGTGGTGCTTGCCCGGGGCGCCGGACGCGGATTGCAGAACCAGCGGCGGCGGGCGGCGGCGCTGGGTGGCAAGGTGCAGTGGCAGTCCGGGCCGCACGGGACAGTGTTCACGTTATGGTTGCCGATGGAGCTGGGCGTTCCGGCGACGTGACGAACGGACATGCAGTCGGCCCCTGCGAATGTCAGGCGCGCCGCATATTCTCGAAGAAGAAATCGCCGTACGCAGTGTTGGCGCACGCATTGAACGGTTCGGAAAACATGTGCAGCACGACACGTGATGCTGCCCTCTCGTCCAGCGGGGAGAACGGCCCGCCTGGCTCGCAATACAGTCCAAAATCACCCTGTTTCATGCCGCAAGCTTCGCAGTGGTTCATCCAATAAGCGCTGTTCGTCGTCTTGCTGAAGTCGATGCGATAGTGGCGCGTCATCGCCTCGATCCTTGCGACGACGGCCGCTTGCAGCTCACCGATGTAAAACAGGACCGTCGGCTCATCGTGCCGATACCACCTGCCTTGCTGTTCGTCCTCGTCACCCGGCTCGAGCGTCTCGTGCCCCCTGGGCAGCAAAATGCCGTGGACGCGTGTCACCTCACCGCATTTCCAGCAGACCGTCTCGGATCGGCCGATGGAATAGCGGTCGGCGCGAACATTAAAGTCCGGTACGTCAGGCAACCAGCGACCGAACGGACCGGATGCGACACCGTCCGGCACATACCAGACCTTGCGCGTGCCATCCCAGCGTGCACCCAGTCGCTTGGCTTCGTCCTTTTCGGCAAAAGGCACATGAAGATCGATTCTCGGCATCGGCTCCTCCTATCCCGGATTTGACTAACGCCCAGTTGCGGCGTTTCCCCGTCGGCATTGTAGGCCTTTCAAACCG
>Ga0207657_10004110_pt1 | contig 15452 bp, 11 predicted proteins | sample KBSC33metaG_FD_184316 | JGI IMG/M metagenome (GOLD analysis project Ga0207657, IMG submission 184316) | Corn rhizosphere microbial communities from Kellogg Biological Station, Michigan, USA - KBS C3-3 metaG (SPAdes) (version 2) | ecosystem: Host-associated > Plants > Roots > Rhizosphere > Soil ... | reverse complement strand
GACGATCTGGAATCGCGCCTGCGCCAAGGCCCGCGCTGGGCCGACGTGCGGTCGGTAAACGCTCTGGAGGCGACGCCTTCGAGCGACTCGGACTTTGAGATACGCTGAGGCGCCCGCTATTTCTGCGGATAGATCTTCTTGACGTTTTTCGGAAGTTTCCAGGCGAACGCCGAGTCGGGCAGCACCGGATTCACTTTGATGTCGGAGTAATCCACCAGCTCGTAATTCTTCGACGGCTCGCTGAACTTGGCGCGCACCGGATTGCTCTGGCCCTCCGGAATCCACAGTTCGATTTTGGTGATCAGCTTTTTCGTCTCGTCGGAGCGTGGCGTGAGCTCAATACGCGTGGTAGCGACGCCGTTGATCTTCTGCACGCCGCCGTCCTTGATATCGTAGGATTTCTTCAGCTCCGCCGCCGACGTGCCAAAACCCAGCAGCAGAATCTGATCCATGTTCGACGTGTATTTGCTGGTGTCGTAGATCTCGACGTTGTTCGCCTTCGGATAGTAGATCTGGACCTGCTTGCCATTGATGAATACAGTCCGCTGATCCGGCTGCCGAAATTCGACGATGCCCTGAGTCCCGGATTTGGTGCGCCTCAGACGCAGAACGCCGTCCATCTCGGACGATTCGCTCAGCACCGCCGTGAACTGTACGCGCTTCATCCCAGCGGAGAGCGAATGGAATTCCGCCGCCGCCCGATCCATGCGCGCAAGGACGTCGGAGAGCGGCTCGGCCGTCATCAGCCCGGCGGCGAAAATCAACGCACCGGCAAAAATGGGAATGGTGAGTGCGGTCTTCACGATCGCGCCCTCCTACTTACTATCGGGAAAAGCCAGGTAGCCCTTCAGCTCCTGCTCGCTGTCATCGTAAATCGGCTCGACGCTGCCGATGACCGCGTGGGTTTTGAACTTGGCATTGATCACCGCGGAAGCGCGCGCCGGAAGCAAGGCTTCGGGCACCCCGGAGAGCTGTTGTGGGTCGATCCAATAACCACCATGCACGATGGTGACGCTGGCGGGTTTGGGGCGATCGCCGAAAGAAATGAAGTGCGGCGTGACGAAAACAAAAACTACGATCAGGCCGACGATCACATCGTACTGCCAGCTCGCCCGCGGATATTCCCACAGAATGCAGCGCTTCAGCGCGTTCATGCCTTCAGTCTAGCAAAAAGGGGACAGACGACATTTCCGTACCACGGCGCCTGCGCTCCCATAACTGCGATCAGGAAATGTCGTCTGTCCCCTTTTTGCTACACACGCAGGTATTGATCCACGGCAGCGGCAGCTTTACGGCCTTCGGCAATCGCCCACACCACCAGCGACTGGCCGCGCCGCGCGTCCCCGGCCGCAAACACGCCGGGAAGGGAAGTCTGCCAATCCTGCTCGTTCGCCTCGACGTTCCCGCGCCCATCGAGCGCCACGCCAAGCTGTTCCACCAGGCCGGCTTTCTCAGGTCCGGTGAAGCCCATGGCCAGCAGCACCAGGTCCACGTCGAGCGTGAACTCGGTCCCCGGAATCGGCTCGAAATTGCTCACGCGAACGCCGTGAAGCTGCTTCACATTGCCCTCGGCATCGCCACTGAAATGCGTGGTAGCGACGGCCCACTCGCGCTGCCCGCCTTCTTCATGCGAGCTTTCCATGCGCAATTGCAGCGGCCACATCGGCCACGGCGTCGTCGGCGATCGCTCCGCCGGCGGCATCGGCATAATCTCGAACTGATGCACCGACGCAGCCTTCTGGCGGTGCGAAGTCCCCAGGCAATCGGCTCCGGTATCGCCGCCGCCAATGATGATCACGCGCTTGCCGGTGGCCAGAATCTGATTCGGAACCTCGTCTCCGTAGCCGCGTTTATTCTGTTGCGGAAGGTAATCCATTGCGAAATGAATGCCCTTCAACTCTCGCCCCGGCACGATTAAATCGCGCGGATGCTCGGCGCCCATCGCCAGTACGATGGCATCGAAATCCTTCCGCAGCTTTTCGAGCGGCACGTCCACGCCAACGTGCGCATTGGTGACGAATGCCACGCCCTCGGCTGACATCTGCTCCAGACGCCGGTCGATCCAATGTTTCTCCATCTTGAAATCCGGAATGCCGTAGCGCAGCAATCCGCCGATGCGATCGGCTTTTTCGAACACCGTCACCGAGTGTCCGGCGCGCGCCAGTTGCTGCGCCGCTGCAAGACCCGCCGGGCCGCTGCCGATCACCGCCACTTTCTTGCCGCTGCGCGTCTCCGGAACTTCGGGGACGATCCAGCCGTGATCGTAGGCGTAGTCGATGATCGAGCGTTCGATCATCTTGATGGTCACCGGAGGCTCGTTGATCCCCAGCACGCACGCCGCTTCACAGGGAGCCGGGCAAATGCGCCCCGTGAACTCGGGAAAATTATTAGTGGAATGCAACACCCGCACAGCGTCCTGCCAGCGGCCCTTGTACACCAGATCGTTCCAGTCGGGAATGATATTGGTCAGCGGACAACCGGTGTGGCAGAAGGGAATGCCGCAATCCATGCAGCGTGCGCCCTGTTCCCGGATTTTTTCGACCGGGAAGTCCTGGTAAATCTCAAACCAGTCGTTGACGCGCTCCGCCACCGGCCGCTTGGTGGGCAGCTCCCGCGTGTATTCTAGGAAGCCCGTGATTTTACCCATGCGCCGCTACCGCCTTGCGCGGCACGCCCAGAACCCGCTTGAATTCGTGCGGGAAAACTTTAACGAACTGCGGCAACAGCGCCTCCCAGTTTTCCAAAATCCAATTCGCGCGCGGGCTGCCGGTTTCCTCCGCGTGGCGCGCGATCCAGTAGCGCAGCTCATCGACATCCTTGGCCTCTTCGACCGGTTCCAGATCGACGCTCGCGGGATTGCAGCGGGTCTTGCGGAAGTCGCCGGATTCATCCAGCACAAAAGCGATCCCCCCCGTCATGCCGGCGGCGAAGTTCTTGCCGGTCTCGCCCAGCACGATGACCAGGCCCTTGGTCATGTATTCGCAGCCGTGGTCGCCCACGCCCTCGACTACCGAAGTCGCGCCCGAATTACGAACCGCATAGCGCTCGCCCGCGACGCCATTGAAGAACGCCTCGCCTGAGGTCGCCCCGTACAGCACGGTATTTCCAATCAGAATGTTTTTCTCCGGTGGGAACGTCGAATTCCGCGGCGGGTAAACGATCAGCTTGCCGCCCGAGAGGCCCTTGCCGGTGTAGTCGTTGGCGTCGCCTTCCAATTCCAGCGTGACGCCGGGCACCAGAAACGCGCCGAAGCTTTGTCCGGCCGAGCCGCTGAACGTAAAGTGAATGGTTTCGGCGGGAAGGCCGTCTTTGCCGAACTTGCGCGCGATTTCGCCCGAGAGCATCGCGCCCACCGTGCGGTCCACGTTGCGAATCGGAAGCTTGGAGTCCACCGCCGTGCCGTTTTCGAGCGCCGGCTTCGCCAGTTCGATCAGCCGGTTGTCGAGCGCGGCGCCCAGCCCATGGTCCTGCTTGGTGGTGCAGCGCCGGCTGACGCGCGACGGCAGCGGTGGCACGAACAGCAGTTGCGAATAATCCAGGCCCTTGGCCTTCCAGTGGTCAAGCGCCGGATGCATGTGGATCAGGTCCGCGCGTCCAATCATGTCACTCATCTTTTTGAAGCCCATCTTCGCCATCCATTGGCGAATCTGCTCGGCCACGAAGAAGAAATAGTTGATGACGTTTTCCGGAGTGCCGGTGAACTTCTTGCGCAGCGCCGGATCTTGTGTGGCGATGCCGACCGGACAAGTGTTCAGGTGACATTTGCGCATCATGATGCAGCCCATCGAAACCAGCGGAGCCGTCGAGAAGCCGAATTCTTCCGCGCCCAGCAGCGCTGCGATCACCACGTCGCGGCCGGTTTGCAGCTTGCCATCGGTCTGCACGATGATGCGGCTGCGCAGGTCGTTCATCACCAGCACCTGCTGCGTTTCCGCCAGCCCCAGCTCCCACGGAATGCCCGCGTGCCGTAGCGAGGTGAGCGGAGACGCGCCCGTGCCCCCGTCGTAGCCGCTGATCAGAACCACGTCGGCGTGGGCCTTGGCCACGCCCGCGGCCACCGTTCCCACGCCCACTTCGGCCACCAGCTTTACCGAAATGCGCGCCTTGGGATTCACGTTCTTCAAATCGTAAATCAACTGCGCCAGATCTTCGATGGAGTAAATGTCATGATGCGGCGGCGGCGAAATCAGCGGCACGCCCGCGATCGAATGGCGCACACGCGCGATCACTTCGTCCACTTTGTGACCCGGAAGCTGTCCGCCCTCGCCGGGCTTCGCGCCTTGCGCGATTTTGATCTGCAGTTCGTCGGCATTCACCATGTAGTGCGTGGTTACGCCGAAGCGTCCCGACGCCACTTGCTTTACCGAGCTGCGCGCCAAATCGCCGTTGGGCCGCCGCTCGAAGCGCGCTTCATCCTCGCCCCCTTCGCCGGTATTCGAGCGTCCGCCCATGCGGTTCATGGCGATGGCCAGCGTTTCGTGAGCTTCTTTACTGATCGACCCGAACGACATCGCGCCCGTCGCAAAACGCTTGACGATTTCCGAAGCCGCTTCCACCTGCTCGATTGGCACCGGCTTTTTGGCGAGCTTCAACTCCATCAGCCCGCGCAGCGTGCAGAGATCGCGATTCTGCTTGTCGATCAAGTCGGTGTATTCCTGGAACGTCTGGAAATTGTCGGTGCGCACGGCGTGCTGCAGCTTCGCCACCGACACCGGATTCAGCAAATGAAACTCGCCGCGCACCCGGTATTGATACGCGCCGCCGGGCTCCAGTTCGGTATCCGATTGCGTCAGCGGTTTATAAGCGTGCTCGTGCTTCATCTGCGCTTCGCGCGCCAGCACGTCCAGGCCAACTCCCTCAATGCGCGACGACGTCCCGGTAAAGTACTTATCGATCAGCGCCTGATTCAAGCCGATCGCCTCGAACACCTGCGCGCCGCGATAACTTTGCAGCGTGGAAATGCCCATCTTCGAGAACACCTTCAACAGCCCCTTGTTGACGGCCTTTTTGAAATTCTTAAGCGCCGTCTCGAAAGGAACATTGCCCAGCCGTTCGCGCTGCGTCATGTCTTCCAGCGTCTCGATGGCCAGATACGGATTCACCGCGCTCGCGCCATAGCCGATCAGCAAGGCGAAGTGCATCACTTCGCGCGGCTCGCCGGATTCGATGATCAGCGCCACTTGCGTCCGCGTCCGCTCCCGCACCAGGTGGTTATGCAGTGCGGTCAGCGCCAGCAGCGACGGGATCGGAGCGAAGTCTTTGTCCACGCCGCGGTCGCTCAGAATCAAAATGCGGTAGCCGTCCCGTATCGCCTGGTCCGCGCGGCGGCACATGCCGTCGAGAGCCCGCTCCAGGCCGGTCTCGCCGTCCGCGGCACGATACAAAGTCTGGATGGTGGTGGCTAAAAAGTCGCCCCAGCTTACCCGCCGCAGTTTTTCCAGATCCAGATTGGTTAGGATCGGCTGCGGCAGCTTCAGCGTGTGGCAGTGCATCGCGGTTTCTTCCAGGATGTTGCGCTCGGTGCCGATGTAGCTGGTGAGCGACATCACCAGTTCTTCACGGATGGGATCGATCGCGGGATTGGTGACCTGCGCGAACAATTGCTTGAAGTAATGGAACAAGGATTGGGGCCGGTCCGACAGGCACGCGAGCGGCGTGTCGACGCCCATCGAGCCTATGGGTTCTTCACCGTTGGTAGCCATCGGCGCCAGGATCATCTTCAGGTCTTCGTCGCTATAGCCGAAGGCGCGCTGCCGTGTCAGCACGGTCGCGGGATCGAAACCATAGACCCGCGGCGGCTGCGGCAATTGTTCCAGCGTCAGTTGCTTGTCCTTGAGCCATTCGCGATACGGTTGCCGCGAAGCCAGCATGTGTTTGATTTCTTCGTCGGGGACGATGCGGTGCTCTTCCAGATTCACCAGCAGCATTCTGCCCGGCTGGAGGCGTCCTTTATACTGCACTTCCTCAGGCTTGATCGGCAGCACGCCGGTTTCCGATGCCAGGATCAGCTCGTTGCTGGTGGTCACCATGTAGCGCGCCGGGCGCAGCCCGTTGCGGTCGAGCGTCGCTCCCAGCCACTTGCCGTCGGTGAACGCCACTGCCGCCGGACCGTCCCACGGCTCCATCAGAGATGCATGGTATTCGTAAAATGCCCGCTTGTCGTCGGGCATCGTGGTGTCGGCATCCCAGGCTTCCGGGATCAGCATGGCCATCACGTGCGGCAGTTCGCGCCCCGCCAGCGTCAGCAGTTCAACGGCGTTGTCCAGACATGCGGTATCGCTGCCGCCGGGACGAATCACCGGGAAAATCTTGGTCAGGTCCTCGCCGAACAGATTCGAGCGCAGCACGGATTCGCGCGCATTCATCCAGTTGACGTTGCCGCGCACCGTGTTGATCTCGCCGTTGTGGCAGATCATGCGGTAGGGATGCGCCAGTTGCCAGGTGGGAAACGTGTTGGTTGAAAACCGCTGGTGCACCATGCACAGCGAGCTCTTGGTCAGCGGATCGGCCAGCTCCGTATAGAAGTCGGAAATCTGCGGGGCCAGCAGCAGCCCTTTATAGATGATGACCCGCGAGGAGAGCGACGGAACGTAGAAAAATCCCTTGTCGTCGAATTCGCTGGCCGCAATTTCAATATCGGCGCGCCGCCGGACCACATATAACTTGCGCTCGAACTCGTCCTGCGTCATCGGCTGGCCATCCGGGCCGTCGCCTTTCTGCAAGAAGATCTGCTCGATATAAGGCTGCGTCGCACGCGCCTGACGCCCAATCGCGTCGCCATGTAACGGCGTATCACGCCAGCCCAGGACCGTCAGGCCCTCCTCGCGCGCAATGCGTTCGACAATACCCTCGCATAGCAGGCGTTGCGCGGTTTCCACCGGCAGAAACATCATTCCCACGCCGTAGGAACCCGGCTCCGGCAGCGTAAATCCCAGCTTCGAGCACTCGCGCACGAAAAACTCGTGCGGGATCTGAATGAGTACGCCCGCGCCATCGCCCGTATCCGGATCGCATCCGCACGCCCCGCGATGCGTCAGATTGATCAGGATCTGGATGCCCTTCTGCACGATTTCGTGCGTCTGGCGGCCGTCCAGATTCACCACGAAACCCATGCCGCAGGCGTCGTGCTCGTGACTTGGATGGTACAGTCCCTGCTCTTCGGGAGGGTAATGCATAATTCAGAGTACCTTAGAGGATATTATCACGTCAACAGAATTTGTTAGGTTGCAGTATTAGTAACGGTGATGCTATGCTGGATTCAGTGAACTACGAGAACTTGAAACTTTTCAAAGATATTGCTCAAACCCGGAGCTTCAGTCGCGCAGCCGCGCTAAACGATGTCAGCCAATCGGCGGCCAGCCAGCACGTTCAGGACTTGGAACGGATGCTAGGTACTAGTTTACTCGATCGGTCAACCCGGCCTCTCGTTGTGAATGCGGCCGGCCATCTCTACTGCGATTTTTGCCGCGATGTTTTGCGCCGCAAGGATGAATTCGAAGTCGCGCTCAACCAGTTGAAACAGGAAGTGGACGGCACCGTGAAAGTCGCTTCTATTTATTCGGTCGGCTTGAGCGAGATGGCTCAGCTTGAAACTGAATTCTCGCGCAGGCAGCCCAAGGCGCATCTGGAAGTGGAATACTTGCGGCCGGAAAAAGTTTATTCTTCGGTGCTCGCCGACCAGGCCGACTTGGGGCTCGTCAGCTATCCCGAGCCCAGCCGTGAGATCACCGTGATTCCGTGGCGGCAGGAGGAAATGGTGCTGGCGGCGGCCCCGGATCATCCCTTGGCGAAGCTCGGACGAATTCGGCCCGAAGATCTCAACGGGGTCGATTTCATTGGCTTCGATGAAGACCTGCCGATTCGCCGCGAGGTGGACCGCTTCCTGCGCGAGCATCAGATCGAAGTCACTCACACGCTGCATTTCGACAACCTGCAGATGATTAAGGAAGCCGTCGCGCACCGCACCGGCGTCAGCATTTTGCCGGCGCGCATCATGCGCGATGAAGTGACGCAGGGACGGCTCGCCGCCATCCCGCTCGCGGTATCTGAACTCTACCGTCCGCTGGGCATCATCCATCGCAAGAAGAAGCGCTTCCACGCCGCGGCGCAGGCGTTTCTCGAATTGCTTCGCGAACCCGAGTTTAAAGCGGCGTAATCCGCGTCGTCGCTAATAGCGCAGCACTGCCGCGATGGGGCCAAAGCCGGCGAGTTCCGTGCCCGGGTACGTGAAAACTTCCGCGCCGGTCCGCAAACTTTCCACCACCGCGGCGTTGATCGCTTCCTTGGGAGCGCCTTCTTCCGCGGCGAAGATTTGCCGCACGCGGCCTTCGGTCGCGGCCTTCAAAACTGCATCTGGATCTCCCGCGATCTTGTCGCGGATTTCGGGCAACGCGGCGAGAACCCGATCGGCCCTCAAGCGATATTCCCGCAGCGCTCCCGCAGCCGCGTGTTTCGCCACTTGATCCGATGACACATGCTCCGAGTTGCCATGGCATTCGGACTCGAAAATGTGCGGATACTTGGCGGTCTTGCGGTATAAAGACAACTCCTCGTGTACTCCCGCGAGGAACAGCGGCTCGCCATGCAGCGTCTCTTTGAGCCCGCGGTCCACCAGTCCAAAGAAATGCCGCATGTAGACTACGTTTGAGTCTTGATCGCCTGAGCTCGCGAAGCGCACGCCGCGCAGGCCGCCTACGGAAGGGCCCGCCGGCGAGTGGGTATCCATGGTGTGTTCCGGCTCGTCGAACGCGCCCGCCGCTTCCAGACTGACGGGGACACCGGTTGGCAGGGCCAGTTCTTCGGCGTGTCCGTTTGAGTATTGGAACAGCCGAAGTTTATTCTTGCTGATCCCGAGGACGAAGAAGCGGTTCGGGGTCTGCGCGGCAGCGACCAGCGGTAACAGATCGAAGTAGTTTCCGACGGTAACGGCATCGGCGCGGACGCCGGGAGTCTCGTAGGCCGCCGTAAAGCTCGGCGCGCAGAACAAAGTGACGCCCGGCCCGCCGTGCCGCTCATCGAGCGTAGCGGCGAGGGTTTCGAGAGCGCTCGCCAAGCGGTCCCCGGCATCCGGGGCTTCGGGCCGGTTCAAATGGCCCAGTTGCTCCGCGGCGGTTTGCGTCAAGTGCCGCAGATGCGTGTGACGACTACCGGCGCCGGCGCCCGGCTGGTATGCGGGAATGCTCATCGTGACGCACGGCCCGGCATGCCGCGACAGCAGCTTGAGGTCATCGATATTCAGGAGCTTGGAGGTGATATTAATAACGGGAGTCATATTGTTTTCCACTTACATCGGGATCAGTGCAATGGAAGGGCCATTTGTAGCATGGCGCGCGCGGGGCGCGGGGGAGTCGGCGGCTCAGGGCCGCTGTGTCGAGTTGACGAGAGCGGGCGCGGAAAGTGGGCGCCCTAACGGCCGCGCGGCGGCTAGTTGATCAGATGCAGCGCGGGGAGTGCGCGGCTTCGGGCGGCACGCCGGCTAGTTGGCCAAAGGCGGTGCGGGGAGTTGGACGGCTCAAGGCCGCTGCGGCTAGTTGACCGTGCGGGGGAGTGCGCGGCTCAGGGCCGCACGAGAGCCGGCGTGAAAGAGTGGGCGGCTCAGGGCCGCTGTGGCTAGTTGACGAGAGCCGGCGCGGGGGAGTCGGCGGCTTAGGCCGCGCGGCGGCTAGTTGATTAGAGCCGACGCGGCGTGGTCACGCTCGCGCAATACCCGCGAAGGTGGTACCGCATCCCGGCGCTGCGATTGTTTTTCTGAATACATGCGGCGGTCCGCCACCGAGAGCAGCTCATCGGCGTTATTGCCGTCTTCGGGATAATACGCGGCGCCGATGCTCACGCTCAGCATCTGACCCGAAAACATTTCGTTCGAAACTTGCGCGATTGCGCCGCGAATCTGTTCGAATTTGGTGCTGATCTCTCCGGCCCGCGCGCCCGGGAGCACCACCACAAACTCATCGCCGCCCATGCGCGCCACCTGGTCGTACTCGCGGCAAACCGACTTCAATGCCGCACCCACCGCGCGCAACGCCCGATTCCCTTCCAGATGCCCGCAGCGATCGTTCACCTGCTTGAATCCGTTCAGATCCAGCGTGAGCACGGCGATCGGCTGCTCGCTGCGCCGGCTGCGCGAGAGTTCGGCGTCGAACTGGAGGAAGAGCGAGCGCGCATTCGGCAGCCCAGTCAGATAATCGGTGGTGGCCGAGGTTTCCGCCTGGCGGAAGCGCAGGGCGTTTTCAATCGACAGAGCAATTTTCGCGTTGATCGCCAGCAAGATGCGCAGATGGTCTTTAGTAAAGGCGTCGCGGTCGGTGTGATAGAGCGTCAGAACGCCCACCACGCCGCTGGTTCCTTCAAGCGGCACGGCCAGAGCCGAGCGCAGTTGCGAGAACTTTGAGGGATCGTTCAAGTAGCCCGACTCCACCGATGGATTGCCGTTGAGAATCGCCTTACGGTTCTCCGCCACCCATCCCGATAGCCCTTGGCCCACCGGGATTTGCAACGACGAGAACAACCGGAAGTCATCGCCGGCGACGTATTCAGGCATCAGGGTCCCGGCGCGCTGCATCCAGATCGCCAGGCCGTGATGCGGCACGATGCGGCGCAAGCGAACACCCAACAGAGATAAGGTTTCATCCAGACTCAGAGAATTGCCCAGATCCTGCGAAATTTCAAACAGCGCCTGCACTTCCTGGCGCGCCGCTGCGATCAGACTGAGGAAGTCGGTGGCTTGGGACGCCGGCGTCGCCCCGGCGGGATTCGCGTTGGGGGCCGCTGCTTCGAAACCCGCCGCAGGTGCGAGCCCGCGCTCGACCTTCACGTCCTTAGAAAGCTTCATGGGGTCCGCTGAACGTGATTCCTTGGCCATTTTTTCGAGCGCAACATAGTGCTTGGTGAGCACCTCAACCACGCGCGGATCGAACGAGGTTCCCGACTCCTTCTGCACCACTTTCATTGCTTCATCCAGCGGCAGGGCGCGCCGGTATTGACGGTCCGTGGCGAGCGCATCCAAGCAATCCACCGCGGCCAGAATGCGGGCGCCAATGGGAATTTCCTCGCCCTTCAGGCCGTTCGGATAACCGCTGCCATCCCACTTTTCGTGATGCGCGCGCACGATGGGCACTACCGGATAGGGGAACTGCACGCGCTCCAGAATTTCGGCGCCGACAATGGGATGGATTTTCATCTTGTCGAACTCTTCGGGGCTCAGGCGGCCGGGCTTGGAAATAATATGCTCCGGCACGGCGAGTTTGCCGATATCGTGCAAGATGGAAGCGGCCTGCAAAGCTTCCTGCTCTTCGGGCCCGAGACCGAGCTCGCGCGCGAGTTCCCGCGCGTAGACCTGGACTCGCGCCAGATGATCGTGGGTTGTATCGTCCTTGGCTTCGATGGCCAGCGCCAGCGCTTCGATGGTGCGCAGGTGCAGCCCCGACACTGCCTCGGCGTGCTTGCGCTCATTTTCCAGCCGGCTGATGTACAAACGGTAGGAGCGGAAGACCAGATACAGCACCGGTCCCGTCAACAGCACCGTCGGCCAGCCCGCGAAATGAGCTGCGATGCTTGCGATTTGCGCCACCGCGGCTCCGCCTAAATAATACGGCAGTGACGAGAGGTAACATTCGCGCCACACAGACCACGCGGAAAAACCTTCCGCGATTCCCACCGCGAACGCGACCGGAATCGTGTTCATCAGGAAAAATGCCACGGTGGCCAGCGCCAGACGGATGATCGAGCTCTCCCGATTTTCGAGCATCCAGGGCGAGTGATAGAGCCAGGCTGCCACGGAAGCCGCCAGCGTAATCGTGGCGATGTTGAAGGCGATCTGCTCGATGCGAGGCCGCTGTTTTTGGTTCCAGAAGCATTGCACCAGCGTGACGGTCGCGGCGAGCACTGCGGTTTCCGGGGCGGTGAGCTCCACGATTCCGAAAAAGACAAACAAGAGACTGAGCGAGAGCCCGCTGACGATTCCTGGCGCCTCGAAACGAATTCCGGCGGAAAGAGCGGCCAGGACCAGAAATCCCGCGAATTTGAGCAGATCCGGCGATTCCCATCCGCTCGCGGCAACGCCCAGCGCCATCGCGCCCAGGAACGAGACGAATGCGATAAAGATACGTGCCCTTTGGGGGAGCGTTTGTTCCGCCGCCATAGTGAATTGAAAAGATACGTGCAAGCCGACGGCCATCCGGAGCTCAATATATCGGGATGATTCTTCAAAGACTTAGCTATGACTCCAGTACTGGAGGGGACAAGATGGCACGTGCCGCGGTGTTGCCCTGCGACAAAGTGTCTCAATATCAGGGGTGGATTTCTAAGGGGACTAGGGTGTTTGGCGGAGGGCACTACGGAGGCTTTGCTGGCTCAATAGTTACAGAGGCTATCGGGCGGAAATGATGACGGAACACAGTCCAACGCACGAGACCCAAGTTTTTCTGGGCATGGAGGCGGTAATCGCCAGCCAACCGCTGCGTGCATTGCTTTCCACCATCGAACGCGTGGCGCGCTCGCAGGCTACCGTTCTGATCACTGGCGAAAGCGGCAGCGGCAAGGAACTCATCGCCCGCGCGGTGCATCATTATTCGCTGCGCTCGCACAAACCTTGGGTGGATCTCAGTTGCGCAGCGCTTCCGGAGCACTTGATTGAAAGCGAATTGTTCGGCCATGAAAGAGGCGCATTCAGCGGGGCCGACGCTTCCAAGCCCGGCCTGTTCGAGATGGCCAGCGGCGGCACCATTTTCCTGGACGAGATCGGCGAGCTCGATCCACGCATGCAAGTGAAGCTGCTGCGGGTGCTGGATTCGGTTGCGTATTACCGCTTGGGCGGCGTTAAGAAAGTGTCGGTGGATGTGCGCGTCGTGGCGGCCACCAATCAGGACCTGGAACAGGCCGTGAGCGAGGGGCGGTTCCGCGGTGATCTGTATCATCGACTGGCGCAGTTCACGCTGCGGGTCCCGCCGCTGCGGCAGCGGGTCACCGATATAGGGCCGCTGGCGCGCCATTTCCTGGCGCAGCACGATCCGGGGATGAGTCTTGCGCCTTCCGCGATTGCGTTGCTCGAATCCCAGCCTTGGCCAGGCAATGTCCGGGAACTGCGCAACGTGGTCACCAAGGCCGCGGTGCTGGCGCAAAACCAGGAAATCTCCGCCGCCGATCTTCCCATCACGGTCTCGTCGCGATGCATCACGGAATCCGCGGCGACCGCAAATCTCGAATCGATTGAGAAGCGCGCTATTCTTGACGCGCTCAACGCGAGCGGCGGTCATCAGCAGCGTGCGGCGGCGCAATTGGGAATTTCGCGCAGGACGCTGAACCGCAAACTGAAACTGTACCGTCCGGAAGCAATGGGAGCGCGGGCATGGTGAACCCGTTGATTGCGGAGCAGCGCCGCGAGACACGCCGGCGGGGGCACGGCAACGTGCTGGTGCGCCCCGAAAGTCCCGGCTCGCGCGATATTCAGGGGCGGCTGGTGGACGTAAGCTCCAGCGGATTTCGTATGGAGCACGCCTGCTCGGCGCTCACTGCCGGGCAATACGTTGGGTTCGCGCACGTCGAAGCCCGGGGCAGGGCACGTGTGGTGTGGACGCGCATCCTCGACGATTCCGTCGAAAGCGGTTTTGTGGTTGCCGACTAATTGCGAGTCTGCTGGACTTTAGGAGCAGCGACGTAGCCGCTGATCAGATCCTTCTTGATGTCATTCACTACCAATTCGTAGGGCTGGGTAGCTTTCGACAACAGGAACTGCACCGGCTCGTTGAGAGTCTTGTCTTTTTTCTCCACGGTCTTATCGTCGGCGATCACGCGGATGGTGTAACGGTTCCGCTTGGGATCGCACTTTTCGAGCATTACGGCGATGTCGCCCACTTTTTGCGGGGATTTGGTTTTGCCCAGTTTGAACTCGGTATAGTTGCGCTCGCCAAGGGCTTTGAGCGCGGCCAATTCCTTGCCGTTGGTGGCGATCAGGCCGCTCTGCACGCCCATGTCGCCCTGCGTGGCTTTTAGAGTGGCGATGGTTTTTTCGAGTTCGGAGCGCGTCGCGGCCACATCCGTTTTGACAGTGCCGACATCGCTTGAAACTTCGCCGATGCGGGTATTCGCGGTCACCGCCTGCTCCTTCACTTTGCCGACTTCGGTCGAGACGTCGGACACGCGCCGCGCCTGGTCCTGCTGCACCTTCTGGAGGCTCGCCGCAATATCGTCGGCATGTTTTACGGCATCCAGCTTGGCCTGACCCGCGAGTTGATTGGCCTGCTGACGGGCGGCTGCGAGCTGGGCCTGCAGAGCTTCCACCGAACGGCGGCTGGTCTGGGTAGTCACAGCCGAGGTCTCATGGATCTTCGAGATCTCATCCAGCAACTGATTGCGCATCTGCGCCATCTCGGTGCGGGTCTGGTTCACTTGATAGAACAGATAGGCGGTTGCACCCATCAGGATAACCATGAGAACCAAGACAACAGGCACCTTCGGACCAGAGCTCTGGACGACGACAGGCGGCGGATTGGAATCGCTCATAGGTGAATCTCCTCGGATTGAAAACAAGGGGCTCTCCTTCCTCAAATCATCTTACATCGGATGCGGCTAATGTTTCCCGTATTCATTATGACTGGATCAAAAAGGGGACAGACGACATTTACGCGCCGGGGTTGAACGGCGCCGCTGACCGTAGCCCGTAAATGTCGTCTGTCCCCTTTTTGGCAAAGTCCAGCAGGTCCTGTTTGGGAATACCGGGCTCGAAACAGCGGCGGCAGCGGGCTTCATACATGCCGGCGGCTCCCACCACGATCAAGTCGTCGGACTCGACCAGCCGCTGGGTATGTTTGGCGGGATTGCCGCAGCGCATGCAAATCGCCAGCGTTTTGGTGATGGACTCGGCCAGGCAGAGAAGATCCGGCAGGGGCGGAAACGGGCGGCCCATGAAATCGGTGTCGAGGCCGGCGACAATTACCTGGCGGCCCGCATCGGCCAATTGAGCGGTTAACTCCACCAGGCCGGCGCCCAGGAAATTGGCTTCGTCGATGCCGATCACCTGCGTGCGCGGGCTCAACCGGGCGAGGATCTCGGGGGCGCTCGTGACAACTTCCGACTCCATCCGCTGGTCGCCATGGGAAACGATTTCGTCGGCCGAGTAGCGGTTGTCGAGCGCGGGCTTGAATACCTGAACGCGTTTGCGGGCGATGCGCGCGCGGCGCAGGCGGCGGATCAGTTCTTCGCTTTTGCCCGAGAACATGGGCCCGCAAATGACTTCGATCCAACCGATGTGGCCCGTCACCAATTCCATATGGCAAGGCCAGCATAGCAAACACACTTCGGCTGTGGTGATTAAATTTGGGGTCGTCTCGCGGCGGGCTACGTACGTACGCAACCCACCGGGGGTGAAGGAAACAGGCGGCTGGGGTCTCAGAAAAGTGTCCGAATCAACCTTCAATGCCCTCTCCTAATTCCTTTCGCGGTCACCTCGCGCCGCT
>Ga0207657_10004108_pt1 | contig 15454 bp, 14 predicted proteins | sample KBSC33metaG_FD_184316 | JGI IMG/M metagenome (GOLD analysis project Ga0207657, IMG submission 184316) | Corn rhizosphere microbial communities from Kellogg Biological Station, Michigan, USA - KBS C3-3 metaG (SPAdes) (version 2) | ecosystem: Host-associated > Plants > Roots > Rhizosphere > Soil ... | reverse complement strand
TGGCTCAGACGGTGGCCGGAACCCTTCCCGCGGCGCTGCCTCCCGGCCGCCGGCTGCAGACGGCCTTCGCCTCCCGCGTCCAGGCCCCGCCGGCCTCGGTCTATGACCTCCCGCGCCGCCCTCCGCGACGCACTCGCCGATACGCCTCCCAGGTGGGAGTTCTGCGTCGAGCTCGTAGCCACGGGTCCTTTGTCGTGCCCGCGGGGGCTGCGGCGGCGCTGGTCAGTACGGGGACGGCTGGTTGCGGATCACCTTGAGGCTGACGATCTTGCCGTCGCGGACGCTGAAGTAGTCCGACATGACCAGCTCGGCGGGGAGGTTGGTCTTGTCGTAGGTGCCGTCGTAGCGAGAACGCACGATGGTTTCGCCGTAATGCTCGACGACCTCGCGCACGTCCATCGTGACGTGATCTCCCACCATCTCCTTCTCGGCCCAGCGCCGGATGGCGTCGATGCCGCTGATCTCGCGGCGGGCGTCGTTGACGTAGGCGTCGGGGGCGAAGGTCGCGACCATGCCGTCGAGGTTGAAGGCGTTGACGGCGGCGAGGTAGTCGGCGACGACGGGCGGAAGGGCAGTGGTCATGATCTTGCTCCTTTCGAGGCGGCGGCCCAGCTGGCCGCCTACCAGGAGCCTCGGGCATGCCCTTGCGGGAGATGCAAGACCCGGAGTGCCGCTTGTATCTCCCCTAGGGGGAGATCTGATACTGGGGGCATGCCGCCATCACTGGCGATCGGGGATTTCTCGCGCGCCACGCACCTGAACATCAAGACGCTGCGCCACTACCATCGCATCGGCCTGCTGGTGCCCGCCGATGTCGATCCGGCCACCGGACACCGTCGCTATGGCACGAACCAGATCCCGACCGCCCAGGTCATCAAGCGGTTCCGGTCCCTGGACATGCCCCTGGAAGAGATCCACGCCGTCATCACCACCCCGGACCTGGCCGCCCGTAACGAGCTGATCGCCGGTCACCTCCGCCGCCTCGAGATGACCCTGGCGCGAACCCAGCAAGCTGCCGCATCACTGCGTGACATCCTCGAGCCCCCGGCCGGCGCCACTCCGGTAGCTATCGAGCATCGCCGGATACCGGCCACGCCCGCGGCCGCGGTGAGCGAGGTCATCGACGTCAAAGAGGCCAGCGCCTGGTACCAGGGCGCGCTCGGCGAACTGTACGCCGTGCTGGCCGCTCACAAGGTCACGCCGGCCGGCCCCGGAGGCGCCATCTACGCCAACGACCTGTTCTCCTACGCACGCGGCGAAGCTACCGTCTTCGTGCCCTGCGCCGAACCGGTGCGGGCGACGGGACGGATGAGCAGGCTTGTGGTCCCGGAGGTTGAGCTGGCCGTCATCGTGCATACCGGCGCCCTGACAGATGCCGACCTGGCGTACGGATCGCTCGCCACCTACGTGACCGATCATGCCCTCGCCGTCGAGGGACCCATCCGCGAGTACTACGTGATCGGCCCGAACGAGACCCCGGACGAGGATCAGTGGCGCACCGAAATCGGATGGCCGATCTTCGCCACCGGCCGGACCGGCGACCGGGCCACCAGCCCGAGCGGCAGCAGCTGAGACGCACGCCCTCGTGCGCCGTCAAAGCCGTCCTGTCGCGCGGCGGTGCGGGCGGAGCGGACTGGGTACACCCCTCCACGGAGGTGCCGTGGACGGTTTCTTGCTCGCATATGACGGCTTTGATCCCCAGGCCGAGGGCCTTCGCGAGGCGCTGACCTCGACGGGCAACGGTTACCTGTGCGTGCGCGGCGCGGCGGAGTGGGAAGACGCTGACGGCGTGCACTACCCCGGCACCTATGCGCACGGCGGTTACAACCGCGAGACGACGATCCTGGGCGGCCTGCCCGTGCTCAACGAGGATCTCGTCAACCTGCCGAACTGGCTGGTCCTCCAGTTGCGCATCGAGGGCGGGGATGTGATCCGGCTCGCCGACGTGGATCTGCTCGGCTACCGCCACGAGCTTGACATCCGGTTCGCGACCGTGAGCCGCCACCTCTCGTTCCGTGATCAACAGGGCCATGAGACGACGTTGCACAGCCGCCGCTTCGTCAGCATGGCCGACCCGCATCATGGAGGGATCGAGTGGACGCTCGTTCCGGAGAATTGGTCGGGGCACGTCGAGGTGGTAACGGCGATCGACGGCCGGGTGAGCAATGCGGGGGTCGCCCGCTACCGGGAGCTGGAAGGCCGCCACCTGAACCCCGTGGCCCCGCGGACGCTCGGGCCTGAGGTTGTCGCGCTGAAGGCCGAGACCCGGCAGTCGAATCTGTACATCAGCCAGGCGGCTCGCACCCGCGTATTCCGCGGAGATGGTCAAGTCCAGGTCGAGCGGCGGCTCTACCAGATGGAGGACTACATCCAGCAGGTCCTGGCCTTCGACGTGCGCCAGGGCGAGCCGACGCGGGTCGAGAAGCTGGTGACGTTCTTCACGTCACGGGACCCGGCGGTCAGCGACACGCTGGTGAAAGCGACCACGTCGGTGGCCCGGCATACCGATTTCGGCGCCTCGTTCGAAAGGCACGCCGCGGCGTGGGAGGAACTGTGGCGGGTGTGTGACATGAGGGTGTCCGGAGAGGAGAGCGTGCAGTTGCTGCTGCGGCTGCACATCGCGCACGTCCTGCAGGTCTGCTCACGGAACACTGCCGACCTCGACGCGGGGCTGCCCGCCCGCGGCCTGAACGGGGAGGCGTATCGCGGGCATGTGTTCTGGGATGAGCTCTACGCGTTTCCGTTCTTCAATGTCCGGCTGCCCGAGGTCACGCGAGGGCTGCTGATGTACCGCTACCGCCGGATAGGCGAGGCCCGGGCGGCGGCCCGGGAGGAAGGATTCCAGGGCACGATGTTCCCGTGGCAGAGCGGAAGCGAGGGAACCGAGGAGACCCAGCGCGTCCACCTCAACCCCGTTTCGGGCCGCTGGGAGCTTGACCTCAGCCGTCGCCAGCGGCACGTCAACGCGGCGATCTTCTGGAACATCTGGCAGTACTTCCAGACCACCCACGACCAGGCGTTCCTGCGCGACTATGGCGCGGAGATGATGCTCGAGATCACGCGCTTCTGGGCATCGATCGCGCACTTCAATCCCGAGCGCGAGCGTTATGAGATCCACGGCGTGATGGGCCCGGACGAGTTCCACGAAAAGTACCCGGACGCGCCGCAGGGCGGCCTGCGCAACAACGCGTACACCAACGTCATGGTGGCGTGGCTATGCGATGTCGCCGGCAAGCTGCTGGCGTTGCTCCCGTCGAGCCGAGCGGAGGAGTTGCGCGAGCGGCTCGGCATCGGCGACGACGAACTGGCCGTGTGGCGGGACATGAGCCGGCGGATGTTCGTCCCGTTCCACGACGACGGGATCATCAGCCAGTTCGAGGGCTATGAGAACCTCGAGGAACTGGACTGGGACGCGTACCGGGCGAAGTACGGCAACATCCAGAGGCTTGACCGCATCCTGCGCGCGGAGGGCAAGGACCCCAACCTCTACAAGATCACCAAACAGGCCGACACGGTGATGCTGTTCTACCTGTTCAGGGACGAGGAGCTGCGCGAGATCTTCGGACGGCTCGGGTACACCTATGACGCCGCCACGGTGTCCCGCAACGTCGCGTACTACGACCGGCGCACGTCGCACGGCTCGACGCTGAGTTTCGTCACCCATGCCGGGGTCCTCGCCGCCATCGACCCGGAGAGCTCATGGGAGCGGTTCCTGGTCGCACTACGCAGTGATGCCGAGGACATCCAGGGCGGCACGACGAAAGAAGGCATCCACATGGGTGTCATGGCCGGGACGCTCGACCTCGTGCAGCGCAGCTACGCGGGCACCTATATCAGCGACGGCGTCCTATGCTTCGATCCCCGGCTGCCGAACCGGCTCGCGAGCTTGTCGTTCACGATGCAGTTCCGGCAGACCCCGATCCAGCTGACGCTCACCCGCGATCGCCTGACGCTGACCCTCCACGCCGAGGGCGGCAGCCGCTCGGTCACGGTCGCGGTCCGCGACGACGTTCGCAAGCTGAGCGTGGGCGACCGGACCGTGTTCGAACTCAGCCCCGCGACCACGGCGCCCTCCACCCCCTCCGCCCCGGATTGAAAGAAGGCCGCATGCCGAAGTTCCAGGGAGCAATTTTCGACGTCGACGGAGTGCTGGTCGACTCGCCGCACCAAAAGGCGTGGCGCGAGTCACTGCGCGAGCTGATGGAGGCCGACTGGCGCGAAATACGCGACCAGACAACGTGGTCGCGTGACGCGTTCACGCCCCACGTCTACCAGCAGTACGTGTCCGGCAAGCCGCGCGTGGCCGGCGCCCTCGCCGCCCTCGACTACTTCCACGTGCCCGACGCCGAGAAGCGCGTGGCCGAGTACGCGCAGCGCAAGCAGGAAATGGTCGTGCGCCTCATCGAAGCCGGCGACTTCACGGCGTATCCAGACGCACTGCGTTTCGTCATCGCGACCAAGGACGACGGGATGCGCATCGCGGACGCGTCGTCCTCGAAGAACGCGGGGTTGTTCCTGCGCAAGATCCGGCTCGACACGTTCGCGGCCGAGCACGGGATCTCCTCGCCGACGCTGAAGCCCGGGCAGACGCTGCTGGACTACTTCGACGTGGATGTCTCGGGGCGCGATTTCGCCCGCGGCAAGCCAGACCCCGAGATCTTCCTGACCGCCGCGCATGAACTCGGCGTCGAGCCAGGCCACGCGATGGTGATCGAGGACGCGTCCTCCGGCGTGCAGGCCGCGAAGGCCGGCGGCATGGCCGCGCTCGGCATCTCCCGGGCCGACGACGCCGACTTGCTGGCGGAGGCCGGCGCCGATCTCGTGGTCACCTCGCTCGATGACGTGAACAGGGATGCCCTCACCAGAGGAGAGCTGACGCGGTTACCTGCCCAACGGCCATAACAGTCCGCGAGCCCTCTGAGCGATTCCTTTCCGGCCCTCGCCGGGTCTGCCTGGTTGAAGGTGGGCCGACCCCGGTCACGCCAGCCAAGGAAAGGGACCCCGATGGCCATGAGCATCCCCGCTACCATGCGCGCCCTGCAGCAGACGTCCCTGAACGGCCCGCAGGACCTGCGACTGATCACCGACGTGCCGGTCCCGGCCCCGGGCCCGGGCGACGTCCTGATCCGGGTCACGGCCGCCGGCGTCAACTTCGGCGACATCTCGCAGGCTCACGGCGCGTTCCTGGGAGGCCCGCAACCTCCGTATCTGGCAGGCTTCGAGGCTGCCGGCGAGATCGTCGCCAGGGGCGAGGCCGTCACCGGCCTGGAACCCGGAGCCCGCGTCATCGGTGTCGGCGTCGGATGCGGCGCCTTTGCTGAGTACACGACGCTGCCCGCGATCGCGGTGATCCCGGTGCCAACGGGCTGGGCCGAGCAGGAGGCGATGGGCCTGCTCGTGAACTGGCCCACGGCCCTGGCCGCGCTCCGGCCCCTGGGCCGCATCGCCGCCGGGCAGACCGTGCTGATCCACGCCGCGGCAGGCGGAACCGGCCAGGCTGCGGTGAAGATGGCCAAGCACTACGGCGCGATGGTTATCGCCACCGCCTCGCCAGGCAAGCACGAGACAGTGCGGGCGCTGGGCGCCGACCACGTCCTCGACTCTCGCGCGGCCGATCTCGCCGCCGAGGTACTGCGGCTGACCGGCGGCACCGGCGCCGACCTGGTGCTGGAGTCAGCCGGCGGCGCCACGCTCGGCGCCAGCCTGACCGCGGCCAAGCGGGTCACCGGCCGGGTCATCGTCTACGGCGCGGCCGGCGGCGAAGCCCCGGTGACCAACTGGGAATTGATATACAAGCACCAGGTCCAGCTCATCGGCCTGAACATCGGCATGCTGATCCAGGCCACACCGCAGATCTACGGCGAGCTCATGAGCGAGCTGTTCGCGCTCATCGCCGCCGGGGTGCTCGTCCCCGGCCAGCCCGTCACGTATGACCTCGCTGATGGCCCGAAGGCGCTCGCGGAACTGGAATCGCGGGCCACGGTCGGCAAGCTAGCCCTGCTGCCCTGAGCAGACCTGGACACCGGTCTGACTGGTTGACGGCGGATCGTACGGGAGAGGAACGCGGGTGATGGAATGCCGACTGGACCGGGACCTTTGGCGCGCCCTGGCCGCCGTCCCGGGCCCCGCGGGATGAGCCGTGCCCGATAACGCCGGATTCGTCGCGGACACTGAGCCGTTCCGGCGGGAGCTGCTCGCGCACTGCTACCGCATGCTCGGCTCGATCCAGGATGCGGAGGACCTGGTCCAGGAGACCTACCTGCGGGCCTGGCGGTCCTACGGCGGGTTCGAGGGGCGCTCCTCCGTGCGTACCTGGCTCTATCAGATCGCCACCAACGGATGCCTGACCGAACTGGCTAAGCGCAGCCGGCGAATGCTGCCCTCCGACCTGTGCGCCCCGGGACAGGATCCCGAAGCGTCCCCGGAAGGTGCCGGGACAGAGGTGAACTGGCTGCAGCCGGTGCCGGATGCGATGGTGACCCCGGACTCGGCTGATCCCGCCGCCATCATCACGGCGCGCGAGGGACTGCGGCTGGCGCTCATCGCCAGCCTGCAGTTCCTTCCGCCCAGGCAGCGCGCGATCTTGGTGCTGCGGGACGTACTTGCCTTTCCCGCCACCGAGGTCGCGGTCATGCTCGGGACAACGACGGTGTCGGTCAAGAGCGCGCTGCAGCGCGCCCGCACGCGGCTGAAGGAACTGGCCCCGGCCGCCGATCAGATTGCCGAGCCGACCGAGTCTCAAGCCCGTGCGCTCCTCGACCAGTACATCGCGGCGTTCGAGAACGCTGACGCCACGGCACTGGAGCGGCTCCTGCTGGCGGACGTCACCATAGAGGCACCGCCGCTGCGGACCTGGTTCACCGGCCGCAGGACCTGTGTGCCGTTCCTGCGCAACTACGTCCTGGGATCGCCCGGTGACTGGCGCATGCTGGCCACCAGTGCCAACGGGCAGCCTGCCGCGGTGGCCTACACCCGTGACCAGCACGGGAGCTACCAGGCCTACGGCATCTGCGTGCTCACCGTCACCGGCCAAGGCATCCGCCAGATCCGGTCCTTCGCCGATCCGAGCCTGGTCACCTTGTTCGAATCGTGGCTGGACCCAGCATCACCCTGACCGTCCCCGTTGGAGGGGAGGGGCCGGGAATGATGCGCCCTCGTACGCGTTAGTATGAGTGAGGCACCCGAGAACCGGACCGGCCGTCGATGACGGCTTCGACGTGCCGTGGTCATTAGCCCACCCGTCGGCGGTTCCGGGGCTGAGTGAGAGGCCTGCCGGGGCCCGCTGCGCCGATCGCGGAGATCCGCGATTAGGTTCGGCGTTCATAGCATCAGGCCCGTTGCCCGGGACGTTCATCGCCCCGGTCGCGGGACTGCGGCATGCTGCCGCGGCCACCGTGCCTCGGCATACAAGAGGAGAAGTCTTTGGCTCGACCAGGCCAGCGCCAGACGAGCGCTCGCCGTACCGCCCCGCGGAATCAGCGACGCGTCCGCCACCACGGCGATGTCGTGTCGGTGCTTGCCCGAAACGCCCGTGAGGTCGAGGCGGCTGCCCAGCGCGGCCGCGTGACGCCCGCCGTGCGCACGAAGTTCCAGGCCATCGCCCTGCTGCTGCGGGATGAGCGTGCCCGCGTCCGGGCGGCGGGCGGAAGCGACAGTCATCGGACCGAGCAGCTCAGGCGCCTGGACGGCATCGCGACCATCCTGGCGACGACCGCCGTCCGGGACGCCGGGCTCATGGCGCTGCTCGGCGAGGATGCCGACGTCTCCGACGCGGCCCGGTCGCTCAAGCGGGAGATACTGCGGGACCTCGGCATCGAGCCGGCGCCAGAAGAGATCGCTCCGGCCGAGACCGCGACCGTTCCCGCCGGCCCGGAGCGGCAAGTCGTGCCGCAATCGGTGGTCTCCCGGCAGCTGGCGAATCCCTTCCTGGCCCCTGACTTCTCCGCCGTTCCGCAGCGCACCTCCCGTCCGCGCCGCCTGGCGAGCTGGGAACTGCTCGGCCCGCTGCTGAGTTCCTTTGAGCGCGCCGGCGGTGGAGCCCCGGCTTGCATGGAGCTCCCGGCACCGACGGCACGGTTCACCCCGGAGGGCCTGGAGCTGATGCCGCACCAGGGGCAGGTGGTCGCCGCGGCCGCGGCCGGTCACCGGACGTTCCTGCTCGCCGATGAGCCGGGCCTGGGCAAGACGGCCGAGGCGCTGCTGGCCGCGGAAGCGGCGAACGCCTACCCGCTGCTCGTCGTCGTGCCGAGCGTCGTCAAGACCAACTGGGCCCGTGAAGCGGCCCGCTGGACGCCTCACCGCCCGGCCACCGTGGTGCAGGGCGACGGCGAGGCCGTCGACGGCTTCGCCGATATCGTCGTGCTCAACTACGAGGTGCTCGACCGCCACATGGGCTGGCTCGGCGACTTCGACTTCCGCGGCATGGTCGTGGACGAGGCTCACTTCATCAAGAACAAGACCTCACAGCGTTCGCAGCGCGTCCTCGCGCTCTCGGACCGCATCCGGTCCCGCGTCGCGCAGCCCCTGCTGATGGCGCTGACCGGCACCCCGCTGATCAACGACATCGACGACTTCCGGGCGATCTGGCAGTTCCTCGGCTGGATCGACGACAGCAAGCCCCTCGACGAGCTGACTGACGCGCTCGAGGACACCGGCCTGACGCCCGCCGACCGCGGCTTCTACGCCGCGGCGCGCCAGTGCGTGATCGACCTCGGCATCGTGCGCCGCCGCAAGCTTGACGTCGCCGCCGACATCCCCGCCCGCCGCATCGCCGACCTCCCCGTCGAGCTGGACGGACGGGTTGGCCGGTCGATCCGGGCGGCCGAGAAGAACCTCGCCGGCCGGATGGTGGCCCAGTACCAGACCGCGCTCGCGAACCGGTCCTCCGGCGCCGGCGTCGAGGGTATCGACCACGACCTCGTCCGCCGCGTGGCCCGGTCGGAGCTGAAGGACACGACGACCTCGCAGTCCGGCGAGAACGTGTTCACCATGATGCGACGGATCGGCCAGGCCAAGGCCGAACTGGCCGCGGACTATGCGACCCAGCTGGCCCGCAGCGCCGGCAAGGTCGTCTTCTTCGCCAAGCACATCGACGTGATGGACGCCGCCGAAGAGACTTTCGCCCGGCAGGGGGTGCGCTTCTCGTCGATCCGCGGCGACCAGACACCCACCGTGCGCCAGGCGAACGTCGACGCCTTCGTGAACGACCCTGACGTCGCGATCGCGGTGTGCTCGCTCACCGCGGCTGGCGTGGGCCTGAACCTGCAGGTCGCCTCCAACATCGTGCTGGCCGAGCTGTCCTGGACCGACGCGGAGCAGACCCAGGCCATCGACCGCAGCCACCGCATCGGGCAGTCCGAACCGGTCACCGCGTGGCGCATCATCGCCGCGCAGACCATCGACGCCCGGATCGCCGGGCTGATCGACGGCAAGGCGGGGCTCGCCGCCCGGGCGCTGGACGGGTCAGACGAGGAAGTCTCCTCGTCGGCCGACGTGCAGCTCGAGGCGCTGGTCGCGTTGCTGACGGATGCGCTGCAGTCGTCTCCGGACATAGCGACAGTCCGGGGTCCTAGGTAGCGGTCCTGACGTCCATACCTGCTAGCTGCCTGGTGCTGCCGAATTCCCCCAGGAATCTGGGATCGATGATCCGCTATCGGTGATGCAGAGTGGCGAATGGACGTCGGAGTCGGCAAATGGACTGAGGTTACGCAGTGTTCGCCAAGCTGGCCCAGTTTCTGGAAATCATGCTGTACGTGCTGGTAGCCGGCGTGATGTGGGGAACCTGGCTTTCCCTGGGCCGGACCATGACCCAATACGATGCCGCGACCTTCCTGGCCGACGGCAAACACATGATCGCCAATCTAGGCGCTGCCATGGCGGTCCTCATGATCGCCGCTATCGTAGCCGGGCTCCTGGTTGTCGTACTGCTGTTTCGCTACCGGTCCACGACCGCGGCCTGGCTGGCGCTGGCCGGCCTGCTCTTGATGGTGGCGGTCCTCGTGGTGACGCTGTCGGTCGAGGTGCCCATCGACAACAGGATCAACGGTTGGTCGGCGACGACCCTGCCGCCGGACTGGCAGCACATCCGCGCCCGGTGGGCAGCCTTCCATACGCTGCGCACGTTCCTGTCCGTGGGCGCAGTCGCCGCGGCCGTGGGCGCTGCGCTCACGGCCCGGATCCTTCCCTCCCGGGCCACGTCCTGACAACCACCAGGAATCTGGGATTCACCCCGTCGGCCTGCCGAAGCAGGGTAGAGAGCGCATGTCGTCGTTCGGCACCCGCCAAAATGCGCCAGTACCGGCGTGGTTTCGATTTCCCGAATGGCGGGGGGTTCTGGCACGAGGCCTATTTCGCCGTTCTCGGCCGAGAGGAGACCACCGATGACCCCACAAGAGATGTACCGAACGCGCCCGCAGAACGCGACCCCGACGCCGCGTCGTTGGACCCTCGTCACGTTCGCCGCCGGGTTCCTGCTGCTGTATCTGGCCGCCGATTTCGTCGTAGCGAATCTGGCGTCGTCGACGATGCCCCTGCCGGACGCGTCGGCGGACCTGACTCAACGCTGGTTCGCGGACAACCCGTCGGCCGCGGTAATGATCGGCGTGTGCCAGTTGCTGTCCGTTGCCTGCCTAGGCGGCTTCGCCGTCAGCCTGCGGCACGGCGCGGCCACGGCCGGTCAGGTCCACGCCGCGCGCAAGGCCACGCCCTGGGGACTGCTCGCGGTGGCATGCATGGCGCTATCCAGCCTGCTGGGTTGGTTGCTCACGGCCTTCGCCGCCGGCGCCTCGCTCGATACCGTCGCCGCGCTACGCACGGCGAGCTTCATCGCCGGCGGGACCGCCCACGTGATCGCGCTGGGCGTCTTCGTCCTCCTCGCCTCCAGGATCCCCGGATTCGGCAAGCCTGTCCGGGTCTTCGCCATCGTCGCCGCGGTGCCAGCGATCGCGTCGCTGGTATCGCTGGCGTGGTTCCAGGGCGCGGCGCTGATCCTGCTTGGCCGCCTGCTGTGTATAGCGTGGATCATCAGCGCGGCCGTCAGCGCGACCCGGCGCCTGGCTCGAGGTGCCTGGAGCTGTCCTACAGCAGGAACGGGATGAGCATCTTCGTCCTGCTCTTGTACTCCGGGTACGCCGTGGGGAAGGTGACCGTGAGGTTCCGCTCCTCGATGATCCCGCAGTAATAGAAGTACGCGATCAGCACCGCGACGACGATCAGGCCGAGCAGGTTGTTGACCAGCGCGGTCCCCAGTATCGCCATCAGGAGCCCGGTGTAGATCGGATGGCGGACGAACCGGTAGGGGCCCGAGGTGACAAGCTCCGGCTCGGCCCGCTGAGTCGTCGGCATCCCCCAGTTGCGGCCGAGGTGCAGCCGGGCCCAGACCGCCAGCGCGATCCCGCAGGCGAACAGCGCCGCCCCTATCGCCGCGAGGATCAAGCTGCGCACAGCCAGGCCGCCGCCGCGCAGGACGACAGCGATCACGAAGACCCCGACCGCGCTCACTCCGGTCAGCCGTGTTCGCCACCCGCCCCTGACGCTCTCCTTGCTGGTGGACGCGGACACGAGCCAGTAGATCCAGAAGACGAGCCAGGCGTAACCAACGGCGAGCGCGAGCGGGTGCATGCTACTTCTCCGGCTTCTCCGCCCGAAGCTGCTGGGCGGACATCGATCACCGTATGCCCGGTCCCGGTCGCTGTCATCGGCTCCCAGGTTGACCTGGGGTTGATCCGGGCTCTCCACCCACCGGCTGATCCCTGGCCGACGGATCGGACGCGTTCTACGGGGGCTGGACGGTCGGGTAAGACCGCCGTCGCCGGGAGATCGGAACCGTAGACATCCACGAGGGTAGGCTCCGTCCGCCGAGCGAGACGGCGATGGCCACCGCGCACACCGCGAGGACGGTCCACCACACGGTGTCCGAGGACAGGCCGCCGGCGCCGGGCGCCGGGAACGTGCGGACCCAGCGCGCGACGTGCGGCTCGAGGGCGGGGGCCATCAGCACCAGCACGATGGCGGTGCCGACCACCGCGCCCGGTTCCCCGGTCCGCGTCCGGGCCACGCACGCCGCGGCGAATCCGAGCAGCACGTTGCCGGCCAGCGCGAGACCGGTCGCCCCCCAGGGCAGCGCCAGCCCGCGCGCGGCCGTCGCCAGCAGCACCAGCGCGCCGGCGGCGAGCGGCGCCAGCAGCGCCACGGCGCGGATCTGGGTGCGGCGGACGGGCCCGGTCGGGGTCACGTCGACGACCAGGCTGGCCGGCTCGTCGAGGGTGAACGCCGCGGCCGCGGCGAGCAGCGTGAAGCAGACCGGGAGCAGCACGGTGGCGGCCGCCGGGAACGCGGCCCCGAAGCCGCCCACCACGACCGCCGCGCCGCTGATGCCCGCGACCGCCGGCCACGCCCCGGCCCGCAGCACCGTTCCGGTCATCACGCGGTCAGGGGGTAGGTGAACCCGCCGAGGGCGGCCAGCACGAGCAGGATCAGGGCCGCGGCTCCCGCGATCGCCAGGGCACGGATGATGCGGGTGCGTACCCGCCCCTCGGCCCCGCGCAGCAGCGCCACCAGGACCGCGATCGCGCACAAGGCGAGCTGCCAGCCGATGAAGAACCACGGCGACCCGCGCCAGGCGGTGACGGCGAACCCGGCAGAGTGGGTGTCTCCGGTGTAGGTGAAGAAGGCGAACGGCGCGAACAGCCGCAGCACCGCGACGAGCGCCGAGCTCGCATGCGACATGGTCAGGATCGTCACCAGGCTGACCCAGCCGTAGATGAGCAGGAACAGCACGAACGCGGCGCCGGGGAACTGCACCCAGCGGCCCAGCGCGACCCCGAGCAACGGGCCGCCGAGCGCTGGTATCACGATCTGCCCGACCAGGACGGCGACCCGCGCGGACGGGCTGAACGGCCCGTAGAGCGGGCTGCTGACCGGGATGAGCTGCACGAACCTCAGTATGGCGAGGCAGCCGCAGGCGAACGGCACGATCGCGACCGCGCACAGGGCGGCGGTGCGGACCGGCTGGGTGACCGGGGTGACACCGACGACCGGCTCGCTCGCCCGCATCGACCGGGTCAGCCAGAACGTGGCCATCATGCCGAACCCGCCGAGGAAGATCGCCGGATACGGGTTGGCGGTGTCGATCTCGGTTTGCCCGGCGTCAGGGCCGGCCCATAGCGCGAACGTGATGAACGCCACGGCGAACAGGAAGACCGGGTTGAGGACGAGCCGGCGGGTCTCCCGGATGGCCAGCGCGGTGAACGTGGCCCGGCCGGGGGAGGTGGCGGGCGGCCCGGACGTGAGCGTCGCGGTCATGACGCCGCCTCCTGGGCGGGCTCGTGCTCCGGTGACCCGCCGCGCAGCAGCAGGTACGCGTCTTCGAGGGATGGTTCGACGTGCTCGACGTCGTCCCGGGCGCGGCCGCCGACGTTGCGGTACCGGCCGGTGCCGGTCCGCCAGGAGATGCTCGCGGCCGGGTCCGGCTCGTCGGCCAGCCAGACCCGGCCCGCCGCCTGGCCGGTCAGCTCGGTGACCGGGCCGTCGTAGCGGACCCGGCCGCGGTCCAGCACGATCACGCGCTCGCACAGGGCCGCGACGTCCTCGGTCTGGTGGGTGGACAACACCACGACCGACGTCCGGGCGAGCTCCGCGAGCACGGCCCGCAGCGTCACCCGCTGCTCCGGGTCGACGCCGGTGGTCGGCTCGTCCAGGATCAGCACCGCCGGCGAGCCGAGCAGCGCCTGGGCCAGCGAGACGCGCCGGCGCTGGCCGCCGGACATGGCCCGGATCCGCTTCGCGCCGAGGCCGCCCAGCCCCACCAGGTCGAGCACGCGGCGCACTTCCGCGTGCCGCGCCGCCGGCTGGGACTGCTCTTTGAGCAGCGCGATGTAGTCCACGAAGGCGAAGGCGGTGAAGCCGCGCGGGAAGCCGGTCTCCTGCGGCTGGTAGCCGAGGTGGCGGCGGATGCCGGTGCGTTCGGCCGGCACCTCCGGGTCCAGGCCCAGCACGCTCACCTGTCCCTGGCTGGGCGGCAGCGCGGTGGCCAGCAGGCGCAGCAGCGTGGTCTTGCCGGCGCCGTTGGGGCCGAGCAGCCCGGTCACGCCGGGTTTCAGGTCCAGGTCGACGCCGGCCAGCGCCCGGGTGGCGCCGAACGTGCGCCCGACCCCGCGCAGGCTGATCGAAGCGGTCACCATGGCTACCTCCACGTCCGGAGCTGGCGCAGCCGACGCCGGCGCACCAGGAAGATCGCGAACGAAGCCGCCGCCAGCGCCAGGAAGCCCGCCTGGGCCCGGGCCTGGAGCACCGCGTCGGCCGAGCCGGACCGCGCCGCCAGCAGCGAGACCACCGCAAGCCAGGCGGAGCTGACCGCGATGGCCGAACGCAGCGGGCTGACCCAGGTCGACGCGGCCAGGACCACCGCGACGAAGCCGGCCGCCGGCAGCAGCCAGGCGAACGCTGTCTCCCCGGGCACAACCAGCCCGACCAGCAGCACGGCGGGCAAGGCGAGCGCGAGAACCGCGATCGTGCGCAACAAGATCAGCCGGAGCACCGGATAGGGCGTGACGAGTTCCGGTTCGAGCGCCGGGTCCATCCACGGGTCGTAACTGGACGCGACCACCAGGCAGGGCACGACCGGCGCCACGGACAGGAACACCCACACCCCGCGGGCGTGCCCGAAGGCCGCCGCGAGCGCGGCGAACGCGAGGACCGCGGCCACCCCGGCCAGCCACACGCCGCGGAAGGCGCTGGCCACCGCGACCAGCCGCGCCTCCTGGGCCGGCAGGCCGGCGCCGCGCAGCAGCCGCTCGAAAACCGACGGCCGCGGCACCTCGACCGCGTCCCGGGTACGGTCCCACACTGCGGCAAAGTCGATCACGCTGAGCCCGGTCCCGCCGGCCGCGGCGCCCACCCGCGCCCGGCACGGCTCGCAGGACAGCAGGTGCTGCTCGGCCGACGCCCCTTCGGCCAGCGAATCAGCCCGCTCGACGTAGCGCCGCAGCATGTCGTCGTCGAGGTGCCAGCCGGTCATGACGATCCCTCCGCCAGGGCGGCCCGCAGGTGCGCCCTGGCCCGGTAGAGCCTGGTCTTCACGCTGCTCACCGGTACGTGCAGCAGGTGCGCCGCTTCCCTGGCCGACAGGCCGTCCAGCACGACGGCCTGGATGACGGCGCGCATCTCCGGCGACAGCCGGGCCAGCGCCTGGCCGATGTCGCCGTACTCCACCGACAGCAGCACCTGGTCCTCCGCGGCCGGCGCCACCTCGGGGTGCCCGGACACGGCGGCGACGCCGCCGCGGGTCCGCAGGCGGCTCACCAGCCGGCGGATCGCGATCCCCCACAGCCACGCCGCGACGTCGCCGTCGCCGCGGAAGCCCCGCGGTTTCTGCCACACCGCGACGAAGGTGTCCTGAACCGCGTCCGCCACCAGGTCCCGGTCGTTGCACCGCCGGGAAAGCCGGATCGCGAGC
>Ga0207657_10004107_pt1 | contig 15465 bp, 15 predicted proteins | sample KBSC33metaG_FD_184316 | JGI IMG/M metagenome (GOLD analysis project Ga0207657, IMG submission 184316) | Corn rhizosphere microbial communities from Kellogg Biological Station, Michigan, USA - KBS C3-3 metaG (SPAdes) (version 2) | ecosystem: Host-associated > Plants > Roots > Rhizosphere > Soil ... | reverse complement strand
GCTCGCCGGAGCCCGGCTCGACGCGCTGGCCTTCCTCGGTGAAGACCGCGCAGTTGGGGCCGATCACGAAGGCCGCCGTCGCCACCTCCGCGCCCGGCGCCGAGGCCGAGACGCCCAGGCCCACCGCCTCCGACGAGCCGAAGCTGTCGAAGATCATGGCGTTCGTGGCGTAGCTCAGCAGGCCGCGCTTGTTCTCCTGGCTCCACATGGAGCCCGACGAACTCATCGACTTCACGGTCGAAAGGTCCCAGCGCCCGGGGTTGGCTTCAAGCGCCTCAAGCATCGGCGTCGAGAAGGCGAGGCCGACGATCACGATGGCGGTCGCGCCCAGCCGGTCGGCCTCGTCCCAAAGCTCCATGGCGTTGAACTTGCGCGACGGCAGATAGGCCGCTGTGCCGCCCTGGTTGAAGCCGATCAGGTTCGAGAACTGACCCGTGCCGTGCATCAGCGGGCAGGCGATCAGCGAGATCGGCCGCAGGTGGTCCGGGCCCTGGATGCGCGCAACCAGGTCCTCGATCGAGGTCGCCGGCGGGACGCCGAGCAGGGCGTTGCCGCCCGCGCCGATCACGTTGAAGAGGTCGTCCTGGCGCCACATCACGCCCTTGGGCATGCCGGTCGTGCCGCCCGTGTAGAGCAGGAGCAGGTCGTCGACCGACCGTCCCCAAGGCGCCTTGACCGGCCGCTGGACGGGGACCTTGGCGACAATCGCGTCGTAGTCCTCGGCCCAGGCCGGAACCGGATGGCCGGGTTCGGCGACGGCGATCCAGGCCTTCACGCCCGACAGCCGGCCGCGGATCGCCTCCAGCACGCCGGCGAACCCCGAATGGAACACCACGGCCTGCGCGTCGGCGTTGTCGAACAGGTAGAAGAGCTCCTCCGGCCCATAGCGGTAGTTGGTGTTGACGGGCGCGAACCCGCCCTTGAACGCCGCGTAGTAGGTCTCGATGTACTCGGGCCCGTTGTAGAGGAAGGCCGCGGCCTTCGCCTGATGGTCCAGGCCCTTGGCGATCAGGTGGGCGGCCAGGGCGTCGGCCCGCGCGTCAAACTCGCCCCAGCTGATCGTCCGCTCGCCCTGGATGAAGGCCGGCCGCTCCGGCTGGACGGCGGCGATCGCCTCCCACACGTCCGCAAAGGTCCAAGACGTCACCGGCATCCTCCCAACACTTGTTCGTTGGACGAATTTGGCTGCCCCTGACGCGGGGAAGTCAACCGTCGCGTCAGATCGGAAGCGCGGTGGTGAACTTGATCTGCTCCATGGCGAAGGACGAGCTTACGTCCTGCAGCGGCGCGGCGGCGATCAGGCGCTTGTAGAAGGCGTCGTAGGCCGCGATGTCCTTGACGATCACCTTCAGCAGATAGTCGGTCTCGCCGGACATCCGGTAGAACTCGACCACCTCCGGAAGGCTCGCCGCGCCCTTGGCGAAGGCGTTCAGCCACTCCTCGTCGTGGCGGTTGGTGCGTACGGCGACGAACACCACCAGCCCCAGGTCCAGCTGCTCGCGGTCGAGGATCGCCACGCGGCGCTCGATCACGCCGGCCTCGGTCATCCGCTTCACCCGCTTCCAGCACGGCGTCTGCGACAGGCCCGCCCGTTCGGCGAGCTCGGCGATGGCGATCGTCGCGTCGGCCTGCAGCTCGCGCAGGATGCGGCGGTCGGTCTGGTCGAGAACGATTTCCATGCGGCATCCCTTCTGCGGAGAACCACATTCTATCGTGAAGCGGCGTCCGCCGCCATCGGTGTTGGCTAGTGCTCCGTTGGCGGAGAAATCGCGCCGGGCGCCGGCTTGCAGAAAGGCACGATCGCCAGGGCGGCGATGAACAGCCACGCCATCAGCCGGTAGGTGTCGGCGAAGGCCAGGGTCGCGGCTTGCCGCCCGACGATCTGGCCGAACTCCGCCTTGGCCATTTCCAGCGCGCGGCTCGCGTCCGGCGTCCAGGTCCCGGCATATTGCGCGAGGCCCTGGACGAAGGCGCTGGCGCGCTGCGGGGCGCGTCCCAGGCCATCGCTCAGGCCCGCCGCGTGGATCTTCGCGAAGTCGGTCAGCCAGGTGTTGACCAGGGCGATGCCGATCGCCCCGCCCAGGTTACGCATCAGGTTGAACAGGCCCGACGCGTAGCGCAGGTCGCTGGGCGCGTTGCCATTCATCGCCATGCCGACCGCCGGGACGATGCAGAGCAGGATCGCCAGGCCGCGCACCGCCTGCGGCCAGAAGAGTTCGGCGAAGCCCCAGTCGCTGGTCACGCCGGAAAACATCCACAGGCCGGCCGCGAAGAGGATGAAGCCGACCGCGATGACATAGCGGCCGTCCACCCGGGTCGAGAGCCGCGCCGCGATCGGCGCGGTCACGAACATCGCTACGCCGGTGACGAAGACCGTCACCCCGATCTGCAGGCTGGAGTAGCCGCGCACCCGGCCGAGATAAACCGGCGTCAGATAGGTCGCCGCATAGAGCCCAAAGCCGATCACCACGTTCAGCACGCAGGCCATGGCGAAGGTGGGCCTGCGGAACGGCGTCAGCTTGAGCACCGGCATGGTCGAAAAGAAGGTCCGCTCGAAGAACACCACGCAGCCGACCGCCGAGAGCCAGGCCGCGGTCTGCACGCCCACGTCGTTGAACCACTCGTGGCGCGGGCCTTCCTCCAGCACGTATTGCAGGGCGCCCAGGAACACCGCCAGCGAGGCCACGTGCAGCCAGTCGATGCGCTTCAACATGCCTAAGTTCGCCTCGTCGACCTTGCCCAGGAAGGGCAGGGCCAGGCTGACCAGGAGGCCCGGCACGACGTTGATGAAGAACAGCCAGCGCCAGTCGGCGACTTCGGTGATCCAGCCGCCGACGCTGGGTCCGAGCGTCGGCGCCAGCGTCGAGACCATGCCCAGGATCGCCGGGATCATCGCCCGCTTGGGCCCTTCGAACATCGCGAAGCCGGTGGCGAACACGGTCGGCACCATGGCGCCGCCGACGAAGCCCTGGATGGCCCGGAAGGCGATCATCGAATTGATGTCCCAGGCCAGGCCGCACATCAGGCTGGACAGCGTGAAGAGCGCTGCGGACGCGGTGAACAGCCAGCGCGTCGAGAGCGCCTGCGACAGGAAGGCCGCCAGCGGGATCATCACGATCTCGGCCATCAGATAGGCTGTCTGCACCCAGGCGATCTCGTCCGGGCCGGCGCTCAGGCCCGCCTGGATCGAGTTCAGCGAGCCGGCCACGATCTGGATGTCGAGCAAGGCCATGAACTGGCCGAACGCCATCAGGCCGAAGATCAAGAGCTTGCGGCTCTCCGACAGTGCGCCGGGCGTCGCGGGGGCCGCCGGCGTCAGCGGCAGGGTCGTGTCAGTCATGGCCTTGCAGTCGGGCGATCATGATATTATGATCATCATATAATCCGGAGCCGCGCAATGCGCTACAGCGAGACGCACAAGGAAGAGACCCGCCAGAAGGTGGTGAAGGCCGCTGCGATGGCGGTGCGGGCCAAGGGCCCCGACGGGGTCGGTGTCGCAGAGATCATGGCCGAGGCCGGCCTGACGCACGGCGGCTTCTACGCCCACTTCAAGTCGAAGGAGGCGCTGATCGCTGCGGCGGTCGAGGAGGCCTTCGGCCAGAGCCGCCGGCGCTTTTCCCGCCTCACCGAGGACATGAGCCCCGCCGAAGCGCTGGAAGCCTTCGTCGACGCCTATGTCTCCGCCGAGCACCGCGCCAATCCGCAGCGCGGCTGCCCGATCTCGACGCTCGCCAACGATCTGCCGCGGCAGGGCGCCCTGGTGCGCGCGGCCTTCGACGCTGGCGTGGAGGGGCTGATTTCCCGCATCGAGGGCTGGCTGCCGGAGCCCGACCCCGACGCCCGCCGCAGTCTCGCCAGCTCCCTGATGGCCGAGATGGCCGGCGCCGTGGCGCTCGCCCGCGCGGTCTCCGACGAAACGCTGGCGGCTCAGTTGCTCGAGGCCTCCCGCGCCCGGATCAAGGCCCGCGTGGGCCTCAGCCAGGGTGCGATGTGATGAATGCGATCAGCGCGCAGGCCCCCGGCCTGACCGAGCTGGAGCAGCTTCGGGCGATCTTCGATCCGAACCGGCCGGAGCGCGAGCCCGGCATCGGCAGGACCCTGGGCTTCGGCATCGTGGAGATCGAAGAGGGCCGGGTGGTCTTCGCCGGGCGCCCCGACGAAAGCGTCTACAACCCGATCGGCACGGTGCATGGCGGCTATGCGGCGACCTTGCTGGACTCGGCCGTGGGCTGCGCGGTCCATTCGACGCTCCGGGCCGGGCAGGGCTACACGACGCTCGAGCTCAAGGTCGCCTACCACCGGCCGATGACCAAGGACACCGGCCCGGTCCGCGCCGAGGGCAAGGTGATCAAGGTCGGCAGCCGCGCGGCCTTCGCCGAGGGCCGGATCACCGACCATCAGGGCCGCCTCTACGCGACCGCCACCTCGACATTGCTGGTGTTCGACCGATGAAGATGGAAACCGTCGCCGGCGTGGACGCCGTCCCCCTGAAGCGGCGGCGCCTGCCGCCGCGCGGCTGGCTGGTGCTGGCCGCCGCGATCGTCATCGGCGCAGGCGGGGTGCTCTACCTGCGGGCCGCCAAGGCCTCGGTCAGCACCGACAACGCCTATCTGAAGTCGGACTCGACCCTGCTGGCCCCGCGGGTGCGCGGCCACGTGGCCGAGGTCCTGGTGGCCGACAACCAGCCGGTCAGCGCCGGCCAGGTGCTGATCCGCCTCGATCCGGAGGAATACGCCGCCCGCGTCGCGGCCGCCCGCGGCGACCTGGCCATCGCCGACGCGGCCATCGCCCAGGCCCAGGCCGCGCTTTCGCACCTGGACGCCGAAGCGGCCCTCGCTGCGGCCTCGGTCCATGAGGCCGAGACGGGGATCCGCGCCAGCGACGCCCAGGCCGCCCGCGCCGAGGCCGACCGCCAGCGCTATGCGGCCCTGCTGCGCACCGGCTTCGCGCCGCGCCGCGATGTCGAGCGCATCGACGCCGACGCGGCCTCGGCCAACGCGGCCGCCGAACGCAGCCGGGCCACGCTGGCCGTCAGCCGCAGCCAGGAAGCCGTCACCAGGGACCGCCGGGGCGAGCTCAACGCCGCCCTCGCCCAGGCCCGCGCGGGCCGCGAGAAGGCGCAGGCCGCCCTCGACCTCGCCCTGCAGGACCAGACCCACGCCGACATCCGCGCCCCGATCGCCGGCGTGGTCGGCGACCGCCAGGCCAATGTCGGCGACTTCGTGCAGCCGGGCTCACGCCTGCTGACCATCGTGCCCATGGACCGGCTCTACGTGACCGCCAACTTCAAGGAGACCCAGACCTCGCGCATGCTGCGCGGCCAGGCCGCCAAGGTCGAGGTCGACGCCCTGCCGGGGGTCGCGTTGAAGGCGCATGTGGAAAGCTTCGCGCCGGGGTCCGGATCGGAGTTCGCCCTGCTGCCGTTCGAGCCGGGCGTCGGCAATTTCACCAAGATCGTCCAGCGTGTCCCCGTGCGCCTGCGCCTCGATCCCGGCCAGGCCGACGTCGCCAAGCTGCGGCCCGGCCTCTCGGCGAAGGTGACGGTCGCCCTCCTGAACAACGGTTAGAAACCGCAGAGAACGGAGTTTTTCGCCCCTTGGGCCTCCGAGAGCACTTCTCAGGGTGGCGCGGGGCGCAATTGCCCCTAGGATACCGCCAAGCGACTCAGTTCACGCAGCTTCTTTGCGTGGCGGCAGCCGTCTTAAATCTAGCTGGGGGAGCCCCTATGGCCGACGTCAAGAAAACCAATGCGCTGCAGAAGCCGCTCACGCCCTCGGCGGAGCTGGCCGCTGTAGTGGGCCCGGGGCAACTGTCCCGTGGCGAAGTGGTCTCGAAGATCTGGGCGTACATCAAGAAGAACAATCTTCAGGACCCGAAGAACAAGCGCGACATCCTGGCCGACGCCAAGCTGAAGCCCGTGTTCGGCGGCAAGGACAAGGTCAGCATGTTCGAGATGAACAAGCACCTCGCCGGCCACCTGAAGTAGGCGTTTCTCCGTCGGGCGACGGCGTTCGCGCCGCGCCGCGCCGCGGAAAGAAGCCAAAGAAACCCCGCCGGGTCCAGCGCCTGGCGGGGTTTCTTGCTTTTCGGCTCCCGGTTCGCGCCCGGGCCGATTTTCACGGCCTGTCGAGCATCTCTTAACCTCTGATCAGCCAACCTAGGGTTGGGCCTCTGTCGGCTCAGGGAGTTTGCAGGTGGCCCAGAGCGCCCCGACGGCCGCTCAGACCAAGGAGGTGGCGGGCGCGCGCTCGGCCGCCGACGCCTCGCAGCTCGGCGCCTTGGCCAAGGCCCAGCTCTCGGGCGCGCTTCGCCTGGTGTCCGTCGAGGCCCAGGCCGACGTCGAGCGCTACGCCGACGCCCAGCTGCTGGCGGCCGGAAAGATCTGCATCCTGTCGCTGGAAGCGGTGCAGAAGCACTACGGCGACCGCTGGACCAGCCGCCGCGACGTGGTCTTCGCCTTCGCCCAGCAGGTCCTGAAGCGCAGCATGGGCGGGCGCGGAATCCACCTGCGGATCTCCGACAGCGACGTCTTCATCATCCATCCGGGCCTCGGCCGCCTGGCCGGGCAGGCGGCCTGCCTGCGCTACCTGCGCGAGATCTTCGCCCAGTTCCAGGTCGACCCCGGCGAGGCGCCGAACGGCGTCCTGCAGGTGACCGAGATCCGAAAGGGCCGCGTGCTGACCAAGCCCGGCGAAATCTCCGGGCCGGCCGCTCCCGAGGAGGCCAACCGCCTGGGCGCTTACGAAGAGGCCGACCTGACCTCGCAACTGGTCAATCGCGCCGCGCCCTTCGTCTCCAGCGACGGGCGCCTCTTGCGCGTCTCGGCCAGCCTGGAGCCGATCTATGAGGTGAAGAGCTTCGCGCGCATCGGCTTTCGGATGATCCGACGGATCATCGTGGTGTCGAGCGGCGAGGCGCTGACCCCGCGCGAGGTCGCCGCCCTGCCATCGGCCGACCTGATCCGCGCCGATCTCGCCACCATCAGCCGCGGCATCGATCGACTGAAGGCCGAGGGCGGCGCCGAGCGGCAGCTCAGCCTGATCGTGCCGGTGTCCTTCTCCAGCCTCGCCAGCCAGCGCGGGCGCGCCGAGCTGGTGGCCCCGGTCCGCGATGTGGCCAACATGGTCAAGCTCGGGGTGATCTGCGAGATCCTCGACATCGAAGGCGTGCCCCAGAACGCGCTCCATGAGGTGACCTCCCTGGTGCGGCCTCTGTCGCTGCTGGTGGTGGGGCGGCTCACCAATCCGACGCCCGGCGCCTTCGGGCGGCTGAGCGGAGCCGGGTTCCAGGCGCTCTCCTTCGAGTGCCCGCCGATCGTCGGCGACGCGGAGTTCGTCGGCTGGGCCACCTCCACGGTCGGCGCGGCCCGCAAGGTCGCCAAGTCGGTGCTGGTCTACGGCGCGCGCACCACCAAGCGGGCCGGCGCGCTCGCCTCCCTCGGCGCCACCCATGTGAGCCTCGACGCCGCTTGATCTGACGGCGTATTTGCGAGCCCGCGTTGCGGATGCAACCATGCGGCCCCGCTTCCGCTGGGCTCGCAGAGGCCGAATGATCGAGATCACAACGCTGTCGGAGCTGACGATCGACGGCAAGCTCGCCCTGCATCGCACGTCGTCCAGCAAGGAGCTGTTCGACTATTCCACCGACGAGCTGAAGGCCTGGTTCCATGGCCAGCGCGCGGCCAGCGACGCCATCATGGTGGGCGCCAACACCGTGCGCGTCGACGACCCGCAGCTCACCGTGCGCCACGTCGAGGGCCCGAACCCGCTGCGGGTGATCCCGTCGTCCGACGGGCTCCTGCCGCTCACCTCGGCCCTGCTCAACGACGGGTTTCCGACCCTGGTGGCGACGGCCAAGATCGCCCAGCCCGCGACCGTCGCGGCGCTTTCCGCCAAGCCGGGCGTCGAGGTGATCTGCTGCGGCGAGACAGAGGTCGACCTCGCGGCCCTGATGCGGATCCTGGCCGAACGCGGCATCCGCCGGCTGATGGTCGAGGGCGGTTCGACCCTGCTCTCCAGCCTGTTTGGCCGCGACCTCGTCTCCAAGATCATCATCAAGCACATCCCGGTCATCTCCGGTGATCCGGAAGCCCCGACCTACCTCACCCTCAATCCGCGGCCCGGCGTGGAGCTCGGCCTTTCGCGCTGGCGGATGGACGACTGGTTCGTGAAGGGCGGGATCGGCGTCTCGGTCTACGCCCGCGAGGCCGCGCCGTGAACGCCGTCAGCCTCGACCCCCTCGCCAAGCTGGCGGCCACGCTACAGGAGGCGTCCGGCCTGTCGCCTACCGCCGCCTTCGACGGGCGGATCGATGTCGCGGGCGACGACCCCACGCTGGCGGATTTCGTGAAGCACCAGGCGCTGATGCGTTGCTACCAGGCGCGCTACGTCCTGCTGCCGCCGGAAGCCCCGGCTGAGGGCGTGCTGGCCCCGATGCGGCGCCACTATGACGAGGCGCGGCTGGCGAGCCTCGCGGCCCTGCGCCCGCGCCTGGAGGCCGAACTGATCGCGCCCGGCGCGCCGGCCGGGCAGGGTGACATCTCAGCCTACGTCGAGCACATGCTGGCCGAGATCCGCGAGGCGCCGGAGAGCGCCTTCACCGCCTTCCTGGCCGGCGCCGACCACCGCGACGATCACTACCGGAACTTCCTCGTTCAATCCTCGCCGGACTTGTTGGCCGAGGCCTCGGCGTCGGCGCTCGGCGTGCTGGGCGAATACGGCGAGCCGCAATCGGCGCTGTTCCGCATCCTGATCGACGAGTTCGGCTATGGCGTCCACGGCAAGAAGCACGCCGTGCTCTACCGCGCGACCATGCGCAGCTTCGGCCTCGACGACGCCTACAACGGCTACTGGCCGTGGTTCGACACCGAGGCGCTGGCGCTGCACAACGCCATCCACTGGCTGTTCCAGAACCCGCGCAACTTCTTTCGCCAAGTCGGTTTCCTCCTCTACGCCGAGACCGCCTATCAGCGCTCGACGCTCGCCCATCACCGCTACCTGCGCGAGTTCCATCCCGACGCCGACGCCCGCTACTTCGCCGAGCACGCCCACATCGACCTCCACCACACCCGCATGGTGATCGACGAAGCCGTGACCCCGCTGGTCGCCCGCTTCGGCGCTGAGGCGGGGCGCGAGATCATCGCCGGCGCGGAACTGACCAAGGCCGCCTTCGCCCGCGCGGGCGACCACTTGCTGGCGGTGTCGCAGGCCTTCGCCGCCGCGGGCTCGGCGTCCTTTGGCGCGCCGGCCTCGCCGCGCGAGCGGCTGGGGCGGCCGGTGACGCCCAGGAGCGATCTCGCCGCGCTGGCCCGCTCACAGATCATCCAGGTCGGCGCGCTGGGCGTGCTCAGCGATCCACGTGAATTCGCGAGCTTTCCACCCGCCGCCATCGCCCGGATCGTCCCATGAGCACGGCCGCGGCCGAGGCCGACGCCGTCTGGATCGGCCACGACCTGCCGCCGATCCGGCGCGACGGGATCGAGTATTTCCTGCTCTCGGCGCGGGGCGAGCTTTACCTCGTGCCCAACCGCTGCCCGCACCGCGGCGGCCCGCTGAAGTTCGGACGCCTGAACGCCGCCGGCGAGCTGGTTTGCCCGATGCACGGCAACGCCTTTTCGATCGAGAGCCTGATCCGCAATCCAGCGACGCTGCGGCTCACCGCAGCCGCGCGCGATGACCGCTGAGCGGACGCCGTTTCCGCTGTCGCTGGTCGTCGAGCGCGGCGAGTTCAAGCCGGCCAATGCGGTCACCCTGTCGCGAGCCCTGCTGATCGCGCCGATCTTCGTGCTGCTGTGGGCAGGCCTTACGACCGCGGCCCTCGCCGTCTACGTCGTGGCGGCCGCAACCGACCTTGTGGACGGCTGGCTTGCCCGGCGGTTCAGGCAGGCCTCGGCCTTCGGCGCACAGCTCGACGCCGTCATCGACAACCTCTTCTCGGTCGCCATTCTCGGCTTCCTAGCACTCGCCTATCCGAGCCTCGTCGCGCGCCAGTGGTTGGCCTGCGCCATCCTGTTCGGCGGGCCGATCCTCTACCTCGCCGCTTCCTGGCTGCTCACGCGACGGGTCCTGATGTTCCACGTCTGGTCGGCCAAGGTGGGCGCGGTGCTGCTCTTCTGCCTGTGGCCGGCGATCGCGCTCACCGGCTGGGCCGGCTGGCTGTGGCTGGGCGCGGCCGTCGTGGCCTTAAGCCGCCTGGAGCAGGTGGTGTTGATCCTGCGCGGCGGCCGCGACCTGGAAGCCGTCCACGGGTTCGTGGCGGTCGGGCCGGCGCCAAAGCCTTAAGGGGCTCAGGGCCAGGATGGCCGGCGAACCCGCCCGGGAGCCGGCCTTGCGAGCGAACCTCTCCGTCCGAAGCGTCACGCCGTGGGCCGCCGGCCTGCTGGTCGCGCTCGCGGCCTGCTCGGTCCGGGTCCTGAACGACGCGGACACCTGGTGGCACGTGGCCGCCGGGCGGCTGATGATCGCGCGCCGCGCGGTGGTGCACACCGACCCGTTCTCCTACACAGCTTTGGGAGCGCCCTGGCACGCCCACGAATGGCTGGCCCAGGTGCTGCTGGGCGGGGCGTTCAACCTGGCGGGCTGGAGCGGCGTGGTGCTGCTGACCGCCGCCGCGGCCGGGCTCGCCGCCTGGCTGCTGGCCCGCGCGCTCAGCCGCTGGATCGACGGCCTGCCTTACCTCTGCCTGCTGGGCCTCGGGCTGGCGCTGGGCGCCGGCAGCCTGCTCGCGCGGCCGCACATCCTGGCCCTGCCGATCCTCGTCGCCTGGACCGCCGAACTCGTCCGCGCCCGTGGCGAGGCGCGCGCGCCCCGCTGGATCGCCCTGCCGCTGATGGCGCTCTGGGCCAACCTGCACGGCAGCTTCATGTTCGGCCTGGCCCTGATCGGCCCCTTCGCGCTGGAGGCCTTGCTGGCCGCCGCGCCCGCCGTTCGCCGCGACGTGGTCCTGCGCTGGGGCGGCTTCGGCCTGGCCGCCGGCCTCGCGGCCATGCTGACCCCCGACGGCGTCCAGACGCTGCTCTTCCCCTTCAAGCTGATCGGCATGACCAGCCTGGCGCACATCGGCGAATGGGCGCCGGCTGACTTCTCCAAGCTCGGCGTGCTGGAGATCGCCCTGCTGGCCGGGATCTTCGTGCTCGTCACTCGCCCGGTGCGCCTGCCGCTGGTCAGGGCAGGGCTCCTGCTGCTGCTTCTGCACCTTAGCCTGCAGCACGTCCGCTATGAGCAGATGCTGGGGGCGATCGGCGCGCTCCTGCTGGCCCGCCCGCTCGCGCTGGCCTTCGGTCAGGGCGCCGCCGTCCTGCCGGCCGGCGCGCCGCCCGCCAGGTCCTGGGCGGTCGCCGGCGTCGCCGCGGTCCTGGCGCTAGGCCTCGCGGCCGGCCGCCTGGCCTGGCCGGTGGTGCGGATCGACGGTCCCGCAGCCCCGATCTCCGCCGTCGCCGCCACGCCGCCGGCCGTGCGCCAGACCCATGTGCTGAACGACTACAGCTTCGGCGGCTATCTCATCGACCAGGGCGTGGCGCCCTTCATCGACAGCCGCGCCGACCTCTATGGCGACGCCTTCCTGCAGGCCTACCAGCAGATCAGCCAGGGGGACCGCAACGCGCTCGCGAAAGTGCTGGCGGAGCGCCAGATCGGCTGGATGCTGCTGAGTCCCGGATCGGCGCTCGCCCAGGCCATGGACGCGACGCCGGGCTGGCGGCGAATCTATCGCGATCGGTGGGCCGCCGTTTACGTTCTTGGCGGCTAGCTAGCGGCTTGGGCCGCGCTCGCCTCTCGGTTGAATTCGGCGGACCGGAGCCGGCTCGTTCTCGTCCCGGAAGGTGCGGGGCTGGTCGTTCGTCGCGGCGGCTGGCGGCGGCGGGCAGAGCTCGCCCACGGACACGTCCAGCACCTGCGCGACCCGCCAGAGATCGGCCGCCGAACAGCCGCGGCGCTTGCGTTCCAGCGCATCGAGAACGGAGGACCGGACACCGCTTGCGCGCGCCAATTCCGCTCGTGTCATGCCCAGATTGGTGCGCCGGTCTTCCACGCGCCTCGCAATGACCTCGTTGACCAGCGCGTCCATGCCCGTTGCCCCCGCAACATTGTCCGCGAGACGCCCCAACTGTTGGGAAGCCGACGGTCGTGATTCGGACATACAACACCCCCCTTCGGGGTCAACAGGATGCACCTATAAGGCGTGTTGATAAAAACTCGCGTCAGGTTGACGGGCTCCTAAGACTGCGGCGATTCGGTGTCTTTCGAACCTTCGCCATTAACCTTTTCCGAACCGCGTCATCCCTAGGATCGCTGGTGACGCTGCGGGCCATCGCCCCGGGTCGAGGACGGTCGGATGACAGCGGCGCCAAAGGCTCGGAAGGTTGCGATCGGCCAGGACGCCGCGGCCGAGGCGGCGGAACCGACGGTGCGCCTCGTCGACTTGCAGACGATCCCGATGCCGAACGGCATCCTGGGCGTGGCGGAAGTCTCCCAGCACATCGGCTTCCCCGTCCATCGCGCCTACTACATCCGCGACGTGCCCACCGGCCAGAGCCGCGGCGCCCACGGCCACAAGGCCCTGCGCCAATGCTTCCTGTGCCTGCGCGGCAGCGTCAGCCTCGCCATCACCAAGAACGGCCGCACAGAGACCGTGCGCCTGTCGCGGCCGTCGCAGGCCGCGGTGGTGGCGGCCGGCTGCTGGCGCGACCTCAGCGACTTCTCCGAGGACTCGGTGGTCATCGTTCTGGCCTCCGACGAGTACGACGAGGCCGACTACATCCGCCGCTTCGCGGACTTCGAGCGTTGGGAGGCGGGCGACGAGCCGGTCACCGCCGTGCCCTACCTCGACCTTTCCCGCGTCTCCCAGGCCCTGGGCGCCGAGATCGAACTGGCCATGCGGCGCGTGGTGCGCTCCGGCTGCCTGATCGGCGGCCCGGAGGTCGCGGCCTTTGAGCAGCGTTTCGCCGACTACTGCGGGGCCGGCCAGATGGTCGGGCTCGGCAACGGCCTCGACGCTCTGGTCCTCGCGCTGAAGGCCTGGGGCGTCGGCCCCGGCGACGAGGTGATCGTCCCGGCCCACACCTTCGTCGCCACCTCGCTCGCCGTGGACGAGGTCGGCGCGACCCAGGTGCTCGTGGACGTGGAGCCCGACACCGGCCTGATGGACATGAACCGCGTCGCCGCCGCGATCGGCGAGCGCACCCGCGCCATCGTCCCGGTCCACCTCTACGGCCATCCGGTGGACATGGACGGCCTGCGCGCCGCGGTCGGCAAGCGCGACATCAAGATCCTGGAAGACGCCTGCCAGGCGCACGGCGCGCGCTACAAGGGCCGGCGCTGCGGCGGGCTGGGCGATGCGGCCGCCTTCAGCTTCTATCCCACCAAGAACCTTGGCGCGCTCGGCGACGGCGGCGCGCTGGTCACCGCCGACCCCGCCACCGCCGACGCGGCTCGGATGGTCGCCAACTACGGCTCGCGCGAGAAATACCGCCACGAGGTCGCCGGCCGCAATTCGCGCCTCGATCCCCTGCAGGCCGCGGTGCTGTCGGCCAAGCTCGACCACCTCGACACCTGGAACGCGCGCCGCAGCCGCCTGGCGCTGCGCTACTTCCAGGGCCTGGCCGACGTCCGCGGCCTGGAGCTGCCCGGCGTGCGCGCCTGGGCCGAGCCCGTCTGGCACGTCTTCCCGGTCCGTGCGCCCGGCGTGCGCGACGAGCTCATCGCCTTCCTGAACAAGAACGGCGTCGGGACCAACATCCACTACCCCACGCCGGTCCACCTGCAGCCCTGCTACCAGGGCCGATGGGCCGAGGGTGACTTCCCGGTCGCCGAAGCCCTCGCCAAGTCCCTGCTCAGCCTGCCCCTCGACCCAACCCACACCGACCGCGAAATCGACTTCGTGATCGCGCGAATCCGGGAATTCTTCAGCGCCTGATCCATCGAGCCTGCGGCGGTGAAAATCTGTCCAAATCCGCCTAGCCTCACCAGGGCTTGAGTCGGGCGGAGACAGTTGGATGAAGGTGGCGTTCTTCGGCTACGCCTGGAACACGGCGTTGCAGCCCGACGCCTACATGACCGAGACCTTCCAGTCGCTCGCCCAGGCCGGCGCGGACGTGGACGTCTTCCTCGGCAACCACCTGTCCAAGGAATACGGGATCTACGGCGTCAACGAGAAGATGCCGCTCGGCAAGCTGCGCGCCGCGCTTGAGGAGGAAGCCTACGACGCCGCGATCACGTTCAACAATTCCATGCTCTTGCCGGAGCTCGACGGCGCGGTCCGCGGCAAGACGGTCAGCGTCATCGTTGATGAACCGGAGCACCTCTTCGACTATCACCGCACCGGCCCCTATGATGCGATGCGCAGGGGCGTCGAAATCGTCGCCATGTCCTCGGCGCTGGAGCGCCGGCTGGTCGAAGCCGTTCCGGGCGTTGAGCCGCGGCTACATTTCATGCTTCCCGCAACCCACATCGACCTCGGCGCACGCTCGATGAAGGCAGCCTATCCGATCTCGTGGGTGGCGAGCTACGTCGGCGACCTGAACCTCGACCAGTACCTGAAGCTGATCACCGAACGGCCGGATTTCATGGCCCTGACCCAACGCTGCCTGGAGATCGTCGGACGAGACGGCGACCTGCGGGCGGTGAAAGCCGCGAACGGCGCCGATGCGGCGCTGATCGCGACGCTGCCGTGGACCTTCGACTATTTCCAGAGTCAAATGCAGAACATCCTCACCAACCGTGCCCGCTTGGAGGTCGTGGAGCGGCTGAGTCGGCACGGCTTGGCGCTCTTCGGCAACGCCGGCTGGCAGAAGCTCCTGACCTCGAACGCGGCGGTGATGGCCTCTCTGCAATCGGGGCCTGCCCTCAGCGCGCACGCGGACCTGCGGCGCGTCTACAACGCGTCCAAGATCTCCATCAACCTGCCCCAGAGCCATACGGCTCGCGGCGCGGTGCAGTATCGCGTGATGGACGTGCTAGCGTCCAATGCGCTGCTGATCACCCGGCGCGACAAGGACTCCGACCTCTACCGCGCGTTCGGCGCCGACTGCCCAGTCGCGACCTATGAGAGTCTGGAGGAGTTGGAGGAGCTCTGCGTGCGCTATCTGGCCCACGAGGCCGAGCGGCGGGCGCTGGTCGTGAAATGCAACGCCCTGGTGGCGAACGGTTTCAGCTTCTTCGAGCGTGCACGCGATCTTCTGCGCCTGGCCGGCCTCGACCCGCCGCCACGTAGTTCCCCGGGCGCCTTGCGCCGCATCGATCTACGTCTGCTGCAGGCCTAGAGCGCGCCGTTGATGACCGCCAAGATTTCAGGGTCGTAGCGCTCCGGGACCCGCTCCAGGCGGAAGCGCCGCATGCCGATGATCCCTTCCAGCGTCACCTTCTGCTGCAGCCACAGCGCCAGCGGCTCGGCCTCGACGCGGAAATGGTGATAGGGCGCGCCGCGTCCCCAGTCCTGGACGACCGCCGCGCGCTGGGCCTTCAGGTCGAT
>Ga0207657_10004106_pt1 | contig 15465 bp, 10 predicted proteins | sample KBSC33metaG_FD_184316 | JGI IMG/M metagenome (GOLD analysis project Ga0207657, IMG submission 184316) | Corn rhizosphere microbial communities from Kellogg Biological Station, Michigan, USA - KBS C3-3 metaG (SPAdes) (version 2) | ecosystem: Host-associated > Plants > Roots > Rhizosphere > Soil ... | reverse complement strand
GTAACTGATGCAGCTGCGCCAGGCCAAAGCGATCGGCACGATTGATCAGGATCGTGTTCGCGCTCGGCACGTCGATGCCGGATTCGATGATCGTCGTGCACACGAGCACGTTGAAGCGCTGCCGGTAGAAATCGAGCATGACCTGCTCGAGTTCGCGCTCGGGCATCTGTCCGTGCGCAATGCGCAGGCGCGCGTCGGGGATCAGTTCGCCCAGTTCGCGCGCCGTACGCTCGATCGACTCGACTTCGTTGTGCAGGAAATAAACCTGGCCGCCGCGGCTGAGTTCGCGCTGGAATGCCTCGCGCACCAGCGCCGGATCGTATGGAGCGACGAACGTCTTCACGGCCAGCCGGTGCGCCGGCGGCGTGGCAATGATCGACAGATCGCGCAGGCCGGACATCGACATGTTCAGCGTGCGCGGGATTGGCGTCGCGGTCAGCGTCAATAGATCGACTTCGGCGCGCAATTTTTTCAGCGCCTCTTTCTGACGCACGCCGAAACGATGCTCCTCGTCGACGATGACAAGCCCGAGTTCCTTGAACTTGATGTCGGCCTGCAACAGCCGATGCGTGCCGATCATCACGTCGATCTGGCCGTCACGCAGCTTGACGAGCGCGGCGTCGATTTCCTTCTTCGACTTGAAACGCGAAATCACCTCGACGCGCACCGGCCAGTCGGCAAGGCGGTCGCGGAAATTCTGGTAGTGCTGTTGCGCAAGCAGCGTCGTCGGCACGAGCACGGCGATTTGCTTGCCGGCCGTCGCGGCGACGAACGCGGCGCGCAGCGCGACTTCGGTCTTGCCGAATCCGACGTCGCCGCAGACGACGCGATCCATCGCCTTGCCGGAAGCCAGATCGGCGATGACGGCTTCGATCGCCTGCAGCTGATCGGGCGTCTCCTCGAACGGAAACGCGGCGGCGAATTGTTCGTATAGGTTGCGATCGTAGACGAACGCGTGTCCCGGGCGCGCTTCGCGTTGTGCGTACAGTGCGAGCAGTTCGGCCGCCGCGTCGCGCACCTTTTGCGCGGCCTTGCGCTTGGCGCGCTCCCAGGCATCGCCGCCGAGCGCGTGCAACGGCGCCATCTCTGGCGCCGTTCCCGAATAGCGCGAGACGAGATGCAGCTGCGCGACCGGCACGTAAAGCTTGTCGCCCTTGGCATATTCGATCGACAGAAACTCGCCGCCGCCGCCGACATCGAGCTTGATCAAACCCTGATAGCGGCCGACGCCATGATCGGTGTGCACGATCGGCGCGCCGATCGAGAGCTCGGAAAGATCGCGCAGTATGGTTTCCGGATCGCGCGCAGCCGTCTTGCGCCGGCGCGTCTGCTGCGCGCGTTCACCGAACAGTTGGCGATCGGTGAGAACCGTGATGGCCGGATCAACGAGCGCAAAGCCGTCGTCGAGTGGGGCGACGGTGATAAAAAGCTCGTCATTCCAGCGCAAGCTGGAATCCAGCTCTTTCTTTCCGGCGCCAGAAGCTGGATTCCCGCTTTCGCGGGAATGACGATCAAAAGAAAGGAATTCGGGCCACGACGCCACGACTTGCGGATGCAGACTCGCTTGGGCGAGTTGCTCGATCAACGCTTCGCGTCGTCCCGCCGAATCCGCCGCAATCAATACACGACCCGCATAACCGGCGACAAAATCCTTGAGCTCCCGAGCCGGTGCTTCACCGCGACGATTGATCGGCAGCATGGGCGCCGGCTGCGTGCCGATATCGACCGCGTGTTCATTCGCACCTTTGGCGACGAGTTCCACGCGCAGGCGTTGGTTCAACTGCTCGCGCAGGCGCTCGGGCGGCAGGTAGAGTTCCGCGATCGGCAGGATCGGCCGCTCGATGTCGTGCGCGCGGCTGTCGTAGCGCTGTTGTGCCTGGCTCCAGAATGTCTCGGCTGCATCGAGCGCGTTTTCGCCGAGCACGAACAGCGAGCTCTCGCCGAGATAATCGAACAGCGTTTCGGTGTGGTCGAAAAACAGCGGCAGGTAATACTCGATGCCGGCCGGCGTCGTGCCTTCTTTCAGATCCTGGTAGATCGGGCAATGCCGCGGGTCGATCGGGAAACGTTCGCGCAACGTGTTGCGAAACGCTTTCGTCGATTCATCGGTGAGCGGAAACTCGCGCGCCGGCAGCAGATTGACTTTTTCCACTTTGTGCAGCGAGCGCTGCGTTTCCGGGTCGAACGTGCGGATCGAGTCGATCTCGCGGTCGAACAGTTCGATGCGATACGGCTCGGCGCTGCCCATCGGAAATACGTCGAGCAGTGCGCCGCGCACGGCGAAATCGCCGGGTTCCTGCACTTGCGGCACGTTGCGGTAACCCGCGGCTTGCAGACGCTGTTGTTCGCCGGCGAGATCGAGCGTCTGCCTGAGTTCGAGCACGAGGCTCGAACCGCCGATGAAGCTGCGCGGCGCGAGCCGCTGCATCAAGGTGGCGATCGGCACGACGAGCACGCCGCGGCGCGTCGCCGGCAGGCGATACAGCGCGGCGATGCGCTGCGAGACGATTTCCGGATGCGGCGGAAACAGGTCGTAGGGCAGGGTTTCCCAGTCGGGAAAATGCAGCACGTCGACGTCACTGCCGGCGAACACGCGCAAGTCGGCTTCGAGCGCATGCGCGGCGTGCGTGTCACGCGCGACCGCGACCACGATTCCCGAGTGCGCGCGCGCGCACTCGCCGAGCGCAAGCGCGAGCGAACTGCCGTGCGGCGTGTTCCAGTAACGGCGCCGCTTCGGATCGTCCGGTAGCGGCGGGTTGAGCAAGCGATTCACGATGATGGATGTCCAAATGAAAACAGCGCCGGAGACACGTGCGTGTCCAGCGCGAAGACGTCCAGTTTAATCGAAAGTCGCGCCTAGGCACCGGCATGACTTTCGACACACGCAACGATCTTGCGTGAATTCACAAGACTTTACGCCGGCGCACATGCCGTGGCGCGATAATCGGCGCAAATAAGAAGTGGTACAACGCATGACCCGATTGCTGCGCTTACTTCCATTCGTTCTGGCGCTTGACGCGTGTTCCAGTCACGCACCGCCGCCGGACGCTCCCGCGCCCGTGGAGGTTGCACGCGTCGTGCAGAAGGCCATGGCCGACCGCGTCGATGCAGTCGGCGCGGTCGAGGCGATCAATAGCGCGATGGTGAAGTCACGCGTCGACGGCCAGTTGCTCGAGAGCTTCATCAAGGATGGCGACGAAGTGCGCAAGGACCAGTTGCTGTTCAGGATCGATCCGCGTCCGGCGCAGGCAACGCTGGCACAAGTGCAAGCGGCACTGGCCAAGGATGTCGCCGCTCGCGATCTGGCGCTCGCGCAGGTCAATCGCTACGAGCCCGTCGCCCAGAAAGGCTTCATCTCCGCAGATCAGATGCAGCAATATCGCACCGCGTACAGCGCGGCAGCGGCGAGCGTAAAGGTCGACCAGGCCAATGTCGAAGCGGCGAAGCTGACGGTCGGCTTCACTGACATCTACGCGCCGTTCGCCGGCCGCGCCGGGCGCATCCTCGTGCAGCCCGGCAATCTGGTCAAGACAAACGACACCACGCTGCTGACGATCAACCAGCTCAAGCCGATCTTCGTCAACTTCGCGCTGCCGGGGCAATACGTCGAACGTGTGCGTGCGGCGCAAGCGCGTGCCCCGCTCGACGTGAGCGCACACGGAGAGTCGACGGACGTGCAAAGTGGAAAAGTGGCATTTGTGGACAACGCCGTCGATCCGGCGACGAATACCGTCAAGCTGCGCGCAAGTTTCGTCAACGACGCCGAAGCGTTGTGGCCCGGACAGTTCGTCAATGTCGCCGTGACGCTCGGCAGCGATGCGAATGCACTGGTTGTGCCGGCAAAAGCGATCAAGGACGGTCCAAATGGTGCCTATGTGTTCGTGGTCGGTGCCGACGGCCGCGCCGAGCAGCGCAACGTGACCGTGGCGCGCACGCTCGAGGGCGAATCGATGATCGCGACCGGGCTTCGCGTCGACGAAACCGTGGTCACCGACGGTCAATCGCGCCTGGTTGACGGCGCCAAGGTCAAGGTGGCGATGGCGAACGCTGCGACGCGATGACTTCAGTTTCCGAAATTTTCGTGCGCCGCCCGGTGATGACGATTCTCGTCATGATCGGCATACTCGTTTTCGGCATCGCCGGTTACCGTCTGTTGCCGGTGTCGGATTTGCCGAACGTGGATTTTCCGACGATCCAGGTCACCGCGAGCCTGCCGGGCGCCTCGCCGGAAACGATGGCCTCGGCCGTGGCGACTCCGCTGGAGAAGCAGTTTTCCTCGATTCCGGCGCTCGATTCGATGACCTCGCTCAGCGGCACGGGACAGACGCAGATCACGCTGCAGTTCACGCTCGAACGCAATATCGACGCCGCCGCGCTCGACGTGCAGTCGGCGATTTCGGCGGCGTTGAAGCAGCTGCCGCCGACGATGACGACGCCGCCGACGTTCCGCAAGAACAATCCGGCCGACGCGGCGATCTTTCTGGTCGAAGCGAGTTCGCGCACGCTGCCGCTCGCGACCGTCGACGAATATGCCGAATCGCTGCTCGCGCAGCGCCTGTCGATGATCGATGGCGTCGCGCTCGTCAATGTCTACGGCTCCGCCAAGCACGCGGTGCGCATCGACCTCGATCCCGGCGCGATGGCCGCGCGCGGACTTGGCATCGATCAGGTGCAGGCCGCGGTCGGCAACGGCAACGTCAATCTGCCGACCGGCACGTTGTACGGCAGCGATCGCACGTACAACGTGATGGTCAACGGCCAGTTCGAAGCGGCCAAATCGTTCGCCGATTTGATCGTGAGTTACCAGAACGGCGCGCCGGTGCGTTTGCGCGATATCGGCCGCATCTATGACGGCGTGCAGAACGACAAGGTGGCGGCGTGGGTCAACGGCCAGCGCGGCGTGCTGCTGGCCGTGCAGCGCCAACCCGGTGCGAACACGATCGCCGTGGTCGAGCGCGTGCGCGCGGTGTTGCCGGAATTCCGCAAGCAGCTGCCGGCCGGGCTGGACTTGAAGGTCTTCTACGATCGCACGACGAGTATCCGCGCTTCGGTCGACGAGGTGCAGTTCAGCCTGATGCTCGCGTTGTTCCTCGTCGTCATGGTGATCTTCGTCTTCTTGCGCAATCTGCCGGCGACGCTGATTCCGTCGCTCGCGCTGCCGATGTCGATCGTCGGCACGTTCGCGATCATGTATCCGTTCGGCTACAGCATCGACAATCTCTCGCTGATGGCGCTGACGTTGTGCGTCGGCTTCGTCGTCGACGATGCGATCGTCATGCTCGAGAACATCTCGCGCCACATGGAGATGGGCAAATCGGCACTGCAGGCGACGTTCGACGGCGCGCGCGAGATCGGTTTCACGATCGTGTCGATGACGCTGTCGCTGGCCGCGGTGTTCATCCCGATCCTGTTCATGGGCGGCATCGTCGGGCGTTTGCTGCACGAGTTCGCGGTGACGATCGTCAGCGCGGTGCTCGTATCGGGCTTCGTTTCGCTGTCGCTCACGCCGATGTTGTGCAGCCGCATGCTCAAGACGAACCACAGCGCCAAGCACGGCCGTTTGTACCAGTGGTTCGAACACGCTTTCGACGCGATGCAGAATTTCTACCGGCGCACGCTGCACGCGGCGCTCGAACATCAGCGCGTCGTGCTGCTCGGGTTCTTCGTCATTCTCGCCGCGACCGTCGCGCTGTTCTATTTTGCGCCAAAAGGGTTTTTGCCGAGCGACGACACCGGGCAGCTGTTCGTGTTCACCGAAGCCGATCAGGACATCGGCTTCGACGAGATGGCGCGCAAGCACAACGAGGCGGCGAAGATCATCCGCGAAGATCCGAACGTCGCGGGCGTGATGGCGTTCATGGGGGTTTCCTACAGCAGCGTCACGCTGAACCTCGGCCGCATGATCGTCGCGCTGAAGCCGCGCAGCGAACGCGGCACGCCCGAGCAGGTGATCCAGGAATTGCGGCCGAAACTCGCCGGGATTCCCGGATTCAAGGTCTATTTGCAGAATATCCCGATCATCCGCATCGGCGGCCAGCTGACCAAGACGCAATATCAGTACACGTTGCAGGATATCGACACCAAGGAACTGTTCGCCACCGTGCCCAAGCTTGTCGATGCCGTCGGCAAGCTGGACGGTTTTCAGGACGTCACGAGCGATCTGCTGATCGCCACGCCGGAGCTGGACGTCAAAATCGACCGCGACGCGGCGGCCGCGACCGGCGTCAGCGCCGCGCAGATAGAGAACGCGTTGTATACGGCGTTTGGGCCGCAGCAGGTGTCGACGATCTACACCTCGATCGATCAGTACTGGGTGCTGATGCAGGTCGATCCGAAACGGCAGAACGATCCGGCCGTGCTCGGCCAGCTCTACGTGCGTTCGAGCGGCGGACAACTCGTGCCGCTGTCGGCCGTGGCGCGCTTCGAGAAATCGGTCGGGCCGGCCACGGTCAGCCATCTCGGCCAGGTGCCGTCGGTCACGCTGTCGTTCAATCTCGCGCCCGGCGTGTCGTTGAGCCAGGCCGTGGAGCGCATCAATGGCGCGGTGGCGAAACTGAAAATGCCGGGATCGATCACGGGTTCGTTCCAGGGCGCCGCGCAGGCGTTCCAGTCGTCGCTGTCGGGCATGGGCGTGCTGCTGCTGTTTGCGATTTTCGTGATCTATCTCGTGCTCGGCATTCTGTACGAGAGTTTCATCCATCCGCTGACGATTCTTTCGGGCCTGCCGACCGCGGCGTTCGGCGCGCTATTCACGCTGATGTTGTTCCGCGTCGATCTGAATCTCTACGCCGGCGTCGGGTTGATCATGCTGATCGGCATCGTCAAGAAGAACGCGATCATGATGATCGACTTTGCCGTCGAGAAACAGCGCGCCGGCGAAACGCCGCATGAAGCCATTTTCGACGCGTGTCTCGTGCGTTTCCGTCCGATCATGATGACGAGCTTCGCCGCACTTTTCGGCACGCTGCCGATTGCGCTCGGCGTCGGTGCGGGTGCGGATGCGCGCCGGCCGCTCGGCCTGGCGGTCGTCGGCGGCCTGCTGACCTCGCAGATACTGACGCTGTATTTGACGCCGGTGATTTATCTGTATTTCGAACGATTGCAGGAGCGCCTGCGTCGCAGGCGCGCGCCGGCGCCTGCGACGGGCTGATTGCAGGTTATTTTTTCTTCGCCTTGGCGTTCGCTTTTTCTTCCTGTTCGCCGGCGAACTTCATCGCTGCACCGTATTCGCGCTTGAAGCCTTCCATGTCGATCTGGGCGCCGTTGAGGAACGTGCTCCAGTGGCGCGTAAGAGCCGACATGGCAATCGCCTCTTTGATCTCCTCATCGGTCGCACCGTCGGCCTTGGCCGATTCGGTGTGCGCATAAACGCAGTATTGGCACGGGATCTGTGCCGCAACGGCCAGGCCGATCAATTCCTTTTCCTTGCCCGATAACGCGGTCTTCGGGCTCATCTGCAACGACTTCATCTCGTTCCACGCGCCGGCGATGCTTTCTGCCGGGAATGCCTTGAGGAATGTCGGCACGCTTCCGAACGTAGCCTGGATATCGGCGTAGGTCGCCTTGGTATCCGTATTGTCGGCGGCGCCCGCAGCGGCGCAAAACATGCCGGTGATTGCAACAGCGATGATGCGTTTCATAAATCCTCCCAGATGGTTGAATCCGCACTCGGTGCGGACGGACACGTCACAGCGGCACGCGCAGCAAGCCATGCAGTTGCCGCGATGGCGAGGGAAGACGGATCGTTGCCCGCATGACGGACTCCGGGCCAGCGACACCGCTCCCCAGGCTATCCGACGCGCGAAAGCATCAAACCTTACGGCCAGTCGTAGTTGCGTTGACGTTGGGTGGATCCGGCAGCGGAGTGCGGGATCAGTTTGACGTCAGATCGAGCGTCACGCGCATGACGCCCGGCTCGTGCTCGAGCGAGCGCCGCGTGAACCCGAGTCGCTCGCACAGTGCCAGCATCGCGCCGTTGTCGAGGAAGACGTCGCCCCACAACTCCGTGGCGCCGCGTTCGCGGCAGGCATCGATCACGTTCTGCAGCAACAGCCTGCCGAATCCCTGGCCGGCATAGCGGTGCTGCACGACGACGGCGAATTCGGCGGCCAGCGTGATCGGATCGATGTAGGCCCGCGCGACGGCGTGGATTTCCGGAGCGGTCGCGGGCGGCGGATCGATCAGTACGAAGGCGACGCCGGTCGCGGGGTCGAGATCGCACAGGCGTTCGGCCAGCGGTGTCGCCAATTCGGTGAGCGGATGCAAGAAACGCATGCGTACTTCGTCGGGCGACAGTCCGCGGAAACCGCGCTGCAGCGCGGCGACATCGCTGCGATGGATGGGGCGCAGCAATAACGACGTGCCATCGCGCACGCGCAGCGGCCGGCCTTGCGCCGGGCCGGGCACGAGTGCTTGCTCGCGCGCATCGCGCGGCGGCGGGTGACGGCGTACGTGAGGAAAATTTGTTAGCAGAGACATCGACTTGCAATATGCTGCATTGCGATAGAGCAGGCAATCTAGAATAGACTGTCCAGGTTCAATTCTCCTTCATGCAGCAATGACCCAGTCCGATCTTGAAAAATTGTGCGGCGCTTGGCCCGGCGTAACCAGCGGCATCAAATGGGAGGACGACCTCGTCTTCAGCGTCGGCGGCAAGATGTTCGCGGTATTGTGTTTGCGCGGGCCGGACCGCGAGCGCATTTCGTTCAAGGTCGATCCGGAACGATTCCTCGAACTCACCGACCAGCCCGGAATCGTGCCGGCGCATTACATGGCGCGTGCGTTCTGGGTGACGATCACGGAGCCGGAACGTTTCGTGCAAACGCAGATGACGGCATTCATTCGGCATTCGTACGATCTGGTGCGCGCGAACTTGACGAAGAAAATGCAGGCCACTCTGGCCGCCGAGGAAGGCGGCGTCACGGCTGCGCCTGCGCAACCCGGCAAGCCGACAGCACGGAAGCGCGCGCATGTCCGCGAAAGCTGATTCACGCAAAACGATTTTGCTCGCGCTTGGCGCGAACTTCGCGATTTTCGCAACCAAGCTTGCTGCCGCGGTCGTCACGGGTTCCGGCTCGATGGCGGCGGAAGCTGTGCATTCATTGGCTGACTGCGGCAATCAGGGGCTGCTGCTGATCGGCATGAAGCGCGTGAAGAAGAAGGCGGACGCCCAGCACCCGCTCGGCCGCGGCATGGAAATCTATTTCTGGTCGTTCCTCGTTGCGCTGCTGCTGTTCCTCGTGGGTGGCGTCTATTCAGTGTACGAAGGCGTGCACAAGGTGCAAAACCAGGAGCCGCTGCACTGGCCATGGCTGGCGGTCGGCGTGCTCGGTTTCGGATTCATCGCCGAATCGTTCTCGATGTGGGGCTGCATGCGCGAAGTGAACAAGGCGCGTGCCCCCGGTCAAACTTTGTGGCGCTGGTTCATCGAAAGTCGACAGAGCGAATTGATCGTCGTGTTCGGCGAAGATCTGGCCGCGCTGCTCGGCCTCGCGTTTGCGCTGGCTGCCATATTGATGACGATGGCGACGGGCAATCCGTTGTTCGATGCCGCCGGCTCGATCGCGATCGGCGTTCTTCTTTGTCTGATTGCGATCTTCGTCGCGCGCAAGTGCGCGGCGCTTCTGATCGGCCAGAGCGTGGAGCCGCGCGTGCACGATGCGATCGTCGATTTCCTCAACGCGCAGCCCGAGGTCGAACGCGTGTTCAACCTGATAGCGATGCAGCTTGGGCCCGACGTGATGGTGGCGGTGAAGGCGCAGATCCGCGCCGAACGCGCGCAGGAATTGGTCGACGCGACGAATCGCGTTGAGGCGGCGATGAAGAAACAGTTTGCGGAAATCCGCTGGAGTTTTTTCGAACCCGACGTCGCCGACTGATTATTCGCTGGTCAGCCATTCGACGCGATGCTGGCCGAATCGCCCTTCCGCCAGGTGGCTGCGCAGCACCGGCAATAGTTCTTCCAGAGTGCGGTCGAATTTCCAGGGTGGATTGACGATGACGATGCCGCAGCCGTTCAGGCGCAGCGCGGAATTGTCCGGATGCAGTAACAGTTCCACGCACAGCACCTTGGGAATTCTTTTCGTTGCGAACCAGCGCTGGAATCGTGCCGTTTGTTGGCGCAACTTGATCGGATACCAGACCGCGTACATGCCGGTCGGCCAGCGCGCGAGCGCGACCGCAAGCGCGCTCTCGACAGCACGGAATTCGTCCTCCTGCGCCTCGAAGGGAGGGTCGATCAGCACGAGGCCGCGTCGCTCCTTCGGCGGCACCAGCGCGCCGAGCGCGGCGTAGCCGTCGCGCTGATGCACGCCGACGCGCGCATCGTTGGCGAACAGCGCCTTGAGACTCTGGGCTTCTTCCGCTTGCACCTCGCATAGCACAGCGCGATCCTGTTCGCGCGACAGCAGGTTGGCAATCAGCGGCGAACCTGGATAGATGGCCAAATCATGGCCGCCGGAGTTGAGAGCACGCACCAGGTTCAGATAGATGTGCAGCGGCGCCGGCAGGCGTGTGGCATGCAGAAGGCGCAAAACGCCGGCCTCGTGCTCGCGTGTCTTGCGTGCCTGCTCGCCGCGCAGGTCGTAGCGGCCGGCGCCTGCGTGCGTGTCGATGAAACAGAACGGCGTCTGCTTGGTTTTCAGCGCTTCGAGCAGGCCCACCAGGATGGCGTGCTTGAATACGTCGGCAAAATTGCCGGCATGGAATGCATGGCGATAGTTCATGTCGGATCGATGAATCCCGTCGCTTCAGCCGACTTGCACGCAAGTCATCGAAATCGAACCGATGACGGCGTCATCGAAGAATCGAATCGGTTCGTTGCCACGTCGCTGCGCCAGCACGTAGAGCAGCGGCAGGTAATGTTCCGGACCGGCGATGCCGCGCAGAACGTCCGCGCCGAGATTGGGCCAGTCTGCCAGCGCGGCGTAATTTCCGGCCTCGATCAATCCGCGCACGTGAGCGTCGGCACGCACGGCCCAGTCCAGCGGCGTCGGATCGCGGAAAGAAAACTCACGCAGATTGTGGACGATGTTGCCGCTACCGAGGATCAGCACGCCGTCGTCGCGCAGCGGGGACAATTCCTTGGCGAGCTGGTAATGGAAAGCGCCGGGCTGGCTCATATCCACGCTCAGCTGCAACGTCGGCACGTCGGCATCGGGATACATCACGCGCAGCACGCTCCACGCGCCGTGATCCAGTCCCCATTCGCCGTCTTCGTGTACTTTTGCGCTTTTTACCATTTGCGCAATCCGGCGCGCGAGCGCCGGATCGCCCGGAGCCGGGTAGCGCACGTCGAACAGCGCCTGCGGAAAGCCGCCGAAATCATGAATCGTTTGCGGCCGCGGCGCCGTAGCGACGGCGACGCCGTGCGTTGTCCAGTGTGCCGAGATGCAGAGGATTGCCTGCGGCTTGCCGATGCGCTGCGCCGCAGCCTGCCAGCCACGCGTGAACGCGTTGTCTTCCAGCGCATTCATCGGCGAACCGTGGCCGATGAAGAGAGCAGGGGTCATGTGCCGCCGAAAGGATTGCGCAGGCGTGACAGGATCGCGCCGCGGCCGGTGTCGCGTTGAGCGGCCGGCGTTGCTGCTGGTGCGCCCTCGATCTCGATGTAACCGGCAGCGTGATAGGCGTTGGTGAAGTCGATCACGTCGTTCAGAGTCGCGCCGCTTTGTTCGGCCACTTCACCGAGCGTGGCCGGCTGCTTCAGCATGACCGTGGCGATGCGGAAATGCTTCGGAAACTCGCGCTCGATCTGCGGCCATTTCGACAATTTGTAGCGGCCGTTGCCGGGCAGGCCCGGCGCCAGCTGGCCGTTGGAGCCCAGCGCGTGCGCGAGCCAGAGCAGGCGCGAATACGGCTGGCCTTTGCCGCCTGCCTGCAATTGCGCCATTTCAGCCGGATCAACTTCATGCCAGTCCTCGCGCGTCAGCACGCGTGCGCAATGCGCAGCAAGCGTGCGCACCGAACCTTCGGCGTAATACATCTTGCTGTGTGGATCGAGCACAAGATCCGGTGCCCCCGCGCTGCGCAGGCGCACGGCGGCGAGCATGGCGCCGTCGATCAGCCAATCGGCGAGGCGGCGTTCGCGAGGCGGCGGAGGAGGTGGAGGCGGTTCCGGTGCCGGAGCCGGCGGCGCTGCGGCCGGCGCGGGTCTGGCTTGCGCGCGCGCTGGCGGCGGCGCGGCGGCTTGCGGTGTCCATGCCGGACCGTCCGGCGTGATCTCGGCAGCGCGGTCGAGCACTTCGACGACTTTCACGACCGACAACGGTTTTTGCAGAACCAAGTCGTATTCGGCGGACGGCGGATGTTCGGTAAGCACCGCAACGACGCGGCCCAGGCCGTGTGCGCGCAGCCAGTCCATATGACCGTAGACGGAGTCCACGTCGACGATGAGCAACTCGGCGTCGTCGCCGCTGTGCAGCCGCCATGGAGATTTCAAAGCAGGCGCAGCCTGATCGAGCAGGTCGCGCAGCAATGCCAGATCTTGTTCCTCGACGCCTTGCGGCGCCACACGCCTCGTCATCACCTTCCCCCGAAAGATCGTCAGCGCGATCTGTGCCGCGCTCTCCGAAGACTACCGGATTGTCGCCGTTTCCGCGCTGCGGTCAAGCGTGGCGCGAGGCTCAGCGGCCAAAAGGTTTGCGCAGGCGAGCCAACAGGCCCTTCGGCGCAGGTTCACTGTGCCGTGGCGGGCGGTGTTCCATATCGATCAGCCCGAGCGCATCGTAGGCATTGATCACATCGAACACTTCGGCCATCGACGCGCCGCTGCTCGCGGCAATTTCGTTGACCTTGGCCGGCGCGGCGAGCGCGGCGATGATGCGCGCATGGCTGGGGAAATCGGCTTCGGCCTGCTGTGAACGCTTGAGCTTGTAGCGGCCGCCTGGGTCCAGATGCGAAGCAAGGCGTCCGCCGGAACCAAGCAGCGCGTCAAGCCAGATGAGGCGCGAATACGGTTGAGCGGGTTGCTCGGCGCGGATTTGCGCGAGTTCATTCGTGGTAAGGCGCCGCCAGCCCGACGCCGGCAGCTCGGTCCTGCAGTACGGCGCAAGGGCGGGCAGTTTGCCGATCGTGTGGAAACTCTGCGTTTTCGGATCCAGTGCGAGCGCAGGCGCATCGGGGAGCGTCAAAGTTGCCGGGCCGCCCAGCGGGTCGCTGCGCAAGTAATCGCGCAGCATGCTCGGTTTGGGCGGCGGCGGCGTCTGCCCGCGCTTGACCGGTGCCGAAGTATTGAGCGTGTGCGTATCTTCTCGGGAGAGCTTGCCGAAGCCGCGCACGGAATCGGCGACGCGCTGATCGCCGCGTGCCGAGATGCCCGGCGTGGCTTCGAACGTGGTTTCCTTCGCCAGTTGGCCAGGCACCGAGAACTGTGGCTTGAATGCCTGCGCATCGGGCTTGAACAGCTCCTCCAGGCCGAGTGCGGGAGTGTGCTCTCCGCGATGCACCCTCGCATTCGCGGTTCCGTCATCCTCGAGATCGAAATCCGGATTGAACGTCGCCGGATCGTAGAAATCATCGCCGTGCTGCAGCACCGGTGCGCCGGTGCCGATCGCGGTATTGCCGTTGAGCACGGCCACGAGGTTCTCCTCCTTGAGCGGCCGCGTCAGTCGCGTTTCGCCGTCGCGCAGCGCCTCGCTTTCATCGTAGATCGCGCAGCGGCGGCCGCCGCTGAACGCGCGGTTGCGCGCGATCTGCCCGGCAAGCTCGTGGGGACTGACGATAATGAGATCGGCGTTTTCTTCCGTACCCCAGCGCCAATGGTTGTCCAGATGTCCGTAAATCTTGCGCAGCAACAGGCGCAGATGCGCGGTGTCCTCGTCGCTCAAGCCGATAACGCAGAGGTATTTCTCACTAGCCACGCCGCTGACTCCAACCCCCGCAGACACCTGCCCGAGTATAGTGGAAAAACCGGTTTGGCGCTCCGCAGTGGACGCGAAAAGATCCCGGATGGATTTCGCCGCGGGACCAGGCGCAGGAGGGGACAGACGCCGGAATTATTCGATGCTATTTGCGCAACGCAGTCAGGAAAGGACCGCCTCGCCTCGGCTCTCGGCGGGCCGCGGATTTGCGCGCGATTGTTGCTGCATGGCCCATAGCGCGGCGTAGCGACCGTGTTGTGCGAGCAGGCCGGCGTGCGTGCCGCGCTCGACGATTTGGCCGTGGTCAAGCACGAGAATCTCGTCGGCATCGACGATCGTGGACAACCGATGGGCGATGATCAGCGTGGTGCGTTCGCGGGCGATTTCGGCCAGTTCCGCCTGAATGATTTTTTCGGTGCGCGTGTCCAGCGCGCTGGTCGCCTCATCGAAGACGAGGATCGCCGGATTCTTCAGCACGGTGCGCGCGATCGCGACACGCTGCTTCTCGCCACCGGACAGTTTCAACCCGCGTTCACCGACGCGCGTCTCGTAGCCGAGCGGCAGGCTGACGATGAAATCGTGGATGTGCGCCGCGCGCGCGGCAGCGATGATCTCATCGCGCGTCGCCTCGGGTTTTCCATAGGCGATGTTGTAATAGATGGTGTCGTTGAACAGCACGGTATCCTGCGGCACGATGCCTACGCTCGCGCGCAGCGAATCCTGCGTCACTGCGCGTATGTCCTGGCCATCGATCAGAATGCGCCCAGCGCTGATGTCGTAGAAACGGTAGAGCAGGCGCGACAGTGTCGACTTGCCGGCGCCGGTGGTACCGACCACGGCGACGGTCTGGCCCGGCGCGATCCTGAAGTCGACATCGTGCAGGATCTGCCGTTCCGGATCGTAGTGGAACGACACGTGCTCGAAACGCACTTCGCCGCGCGTAACGACGAGCGGCGCGGCTGCAGGGGCATCGCGAACCTCCAGCGGCTCGTCGAGCAGGCCGAACATGCGCTCGATATTGATCAGCGCCTGCTTCACCTCGCGATAGACCATGCCGAGATAATTCAGCGGAATTGCCAGCTGCAGCAAAAACGCATTGACCAGTACGAGGTCGCCGAGGGTCAGCGTGCCGGCAACCACGCCCGCCGCGGCGCGCCAGAGAAGCAACGTCAAGCCGAGCGCGACGATCCCGGCCTGGCCGATGTTGAGCACGGCGAGGGTTTTCTGGCTCTTGATCGTGGCTTCTTCATATTGGCGCAGTGCGAAATCGAAACGCGCCAATTCGTGGCGTTCGTTGTTGAAGTACTTGACGGTTTCGTAGTTGAGCAACGAATCGACCGCGCGCGCATTCGCTTCCGTGTCGGCATCGTTTTTCGCGCGGTAGTAGCGCAGTCGCCATTCGGTGACGGAGAACGTGAATGCAACGTAGCAGGCGACTGTCGCCAGCGTGATCGCGGCGAAGGTCCAGTCGAAATGCAGGATCAGGATCGTGCTGATCAGGGCGATTTCGAACAGCGTCGGCAGGATCGTGTACACCGTCCAGTCGAGCAGGTCCGCGACCGAGACCATGCCGCGCTCGACTTCGCGAGCGACCCCGCCGGTGCGG
>Ga0207657_10004105_pt1 | contig 15466 bp, 11 predicted proteins | sample KBSC33metaG_FD_184316 | JGI IMG/M metagenome (GOLD analysis project Ga0207657, IMG submission 184316) | Corn rhizosphere microbial communities from Kellogg Biological Station, Michigan, USA - KBS C3-3 metaG (SPAdes) (version 2) | ecosystem: Host-associated > Plants > Roots > Rhizosphere > Soil ... | reverse complement strand
AGGGGGTCCATTGGGCAAAGCCCTGGGCCTCGGTCTCGATCACGAGATAATCCTGGCCGTTGCGGATCGACCGGGCGAGGTCGCCGCCGAACGCGATCTCGGCGCCGGTCAGCTTGTCCTGGCTGGGATGATAGATGTCGATCCCGGCGATATCGAGGGGCTTGCCCGATTTCCAATGATCGACTTCGGGCTGGATGCCGTAGGACGTCTCACGCCAGCCCAGATCGAAATTCTGGGTGAGGAATTGGCCGGGCCTGGCGTGGGCGCGGACAAGCTTCGCCTGCCAGGCCAGGAAATCGGTGACGAGCCCGCGCTGGAATTCGGCGAAGGCGTTGGACATGCTGGCGTTGATGGAGGCGTTGGTGGAGGGGAAATCCTCCCAGCGATTGATCCGGTTGCTCCAGTAATTGAGGCCCCATGCCTGGTTCAGCGCATCCAGGCTGGGCCACTTCTGCTTCATTTGCGCGACGAAGGCAGCCTGCACGTTGGGGCCGCTGGTGCCGTAAGGCTTGGTCTCGTTATCGAGCTGGTAGCCGATGACCGCCGGGTTATCCTTCACATGATCGACCAGCGCCACGATGACGCGCTCGGCCGCCGCGCGGTAATCCGGATCGGTGATGTCCATATTCTGCCGCGGCCCATATTGCGCGCGCACGCCATCGGGATGGACGACCAGCACATTGGGATGCTCGCGGGCGAGCCAGGTCGGGATCGCGTAGGTCGGCGTGCCGACGATCACCTTGATGCCCTGCTTGTGCATCGCGGCCAGCACGTGATCGACGTGGCTGAAGTCGAACACGCCCGGCTGCGGTTCCAGCGTGCCCCAGGTGGATTCGGCGATCCGCACGACATTTATCCCGGCCGCCTTCATCATCCGGGCGTCTTCATCGACCCGGTCGACGGGCGTATATTCCTCGTAATAAGCGACGCCGTAGAGGAGGGTGTCCGGCAGCTGCGCGTGCGCCGACGCGGTGCCGATTGCGGCGCTCGCCAGCCAAAGTGCCCGCCAAAACAATCTCATAGACCCCTCCATTTTGTCGGACTTAATAATTGGTCCAGCGGGCGTGGCAAGGATGTTGCGCCGGGATTGGGATCAAGCCATTTGTCGGACAGCAGGGTGCGGACGGAGGCGATATGACGACCAGGGGTGACGTGCGTGACAGTGGCTATGGCATATCGCGGCGCGGCCTGCTGCTCGCGAGCGCCGCCGTCGCTTTCGCGGGCGGTCAGCGCGCCTCTGCGGCGGTTCGACCGAGCAAACCGGATCTTGTGGTGCGGGATGGGGATGCGACGGTGGCTGTGTTCGCGCTGAGCGACCGCGCCTTCCGGGTCCGCGTTTCCCGCAACGCCGATCCCGGATATGCGGCCAGCGAGATGCTGGAGGGCGTGCCTGCGCGTCCCCTGGTCCGCAAGACCACAGTCGCGGCGGGCGCGCGCCTGAATGTTGCGCATGCGCGGTGCGATTGGGATGCGAAAACGGGATGCCTGTCCTTCTTCGACGGCGATGGCAGGCTTCTCCTCGCCGAAGCGCCGGGAACGCGTCGCATCGAGGCGCGCGAGATCGGCGGCGAGCCGACGCAGGCGGTAAGCCAAGGGTTCGTCAGTCCGCCCGACGAACGTCTGTATGGCACCGGCTGCTTCCAGGACGGCCATCTCAACCTGCGCGGCCTGCCGCGGCGGCTGACGCAGGTTAACACGCAGATCAGCCAGCCCTTCATGCTGTCCAGCAAGGGCTATGGCCTGCTTTGGCACAATCCCGGCATGGCGGAGATCAACACGCCCGGCCAGGCGATACCGCTTATGCGTCAGGCGGTGGCCGGCACCGCGCAGACGACCGATGTCACAACGAGCACCGGCAATGCGCGCGTCCAGCGACGCGAGGCGGAATTCGCCGGGCGGTTCACCGTCACACAGGGGGGCAGCCACGCATTCCTGCTCGATCTTGGGCGGAAGATGTCGTCGCGCCATTATGTCGAAATCGATGGCACGCCGGCGACCGACCTCGCCAACCAGTGGCTGCCCCCCACGGCGAGCTTTCTGCGCGAGTTGGAGCCGGGCGAGCATGCTATTCTCGTCAGGGCGCAGCAGGAGGACCAACCGGTCTTGACCTTCGGGCCGGTCGAGGACCGCACGATTTGGTCGTCGCCCGTGTCCGAGGGAATAGATTATGTCGTCATCGCCGGGCCGGAGGCGGCCGAGGTGATGGCGGGCTATCACGCGCTGCTCGGGCCGCAGCCGATGATGCCGTTGTGGGCGCTCGGCTATATCCACTGTCGCGAACGCTTTCATTCGTCCGAGGAGATATTGGCGACCGCGCGCGAATTTCGCCGCCGCAAGCTGCCCTGCGACATGATGGTTCAGGATTGGCAATATTGGGGCAAATATGGCTGGAACGCGATGCGTTTCGACGAGGATCATTATCCTGATCCCGCCGGGCTCGTGCGCGATCTCCATGCGCTGGACATGCGCCTGATGCTTTCGGTCTGGTCGAAGGTCGGAAAGGAGACCCTGCTGGGCAAGGAGGTGGCCGCGCGCGGTTTCTACATCCCCGGCACCGAGTGGATCGACTTCTTCAATCCGGCCGCGGCACGTTTCTATGGCAAGGCCCAGAATAGCCGGCTCGCCTCACTAGGGATCGATGCCTGGTGGCAGGACGCGACCGAACCCGAGAATGACGATCTCGTCGGGCGTGCCATCTATGCCGCCCCCGGCCGCACGCAGCCGGGGGAGAAGCGCCGCAATCTCTACTCATTGCAGGTCAGCCGCGCGGTCTACGAGGCGCAGCGCGGCGCCTATCCCGACAAGCGCGTGATGATCCTCACGCGATCGGCGGCGCCCGGACAGCAGCGCTATGGGGCGGCGACTTGGTCCGGCGACATCGGCAATGATTGGGAGACGCTGCGCCGCCAGATCCCGGCCGGGCTCAACATGGCCGCGGCGGGCCAGGCATGGTGGACGGTCGACGCGGGCGGATTTTTCCGGCCGGGCAAGGGGCAATATACCGACCCGGCCTATCATGAGCGCTTCCTGCGCTGGTTCCAGTTCGCGACGTTCCTGCCGATGCTGCGGGTCCATGGCTACATGACCGACACGGAATTCTGGCGGTTTGGCGAGACGGTCGAGGGGATCGCGCGGTCCTATCTCGAACTGCGATACCGGTTATTGCCCTATACCTATGCGCTTGCGGCGGAGGCATCCTCGCGCGGCATGCCCGTCATTCGTCCGCTGACGTTCGACTTTGCCGACGATGCAGCGGCGCTGGACCAGGTTCATTCCTACATGTTCGGCCCCGCCATCCATGTGGCGCCGGTGGTCGCGCCGGATGCGCGCGAGTGGGATATCTATCTGCCGCGAACCGCCGGCGGCTGGTACGACTTCTGGACCGGTGTCCATCGCGAGGGCGGGCGCGAGCATCGGGTGCCGGCCGGCCTCGACCGGATACCGCTCCATGTCCGCGCGGGCAGCATCCTGCCGCTCGGCCCGGTCCGCCAATCGACGGTGGACCTGGCGGGCGGCGATCTCGACCTGCTGGTCTATCCCGGACGTGACGCAGCGGCCACGCTCTATGACGACGATGGAACGTCCTATCGCTACGAGACGGGAGCGGCAGCGCGCACGGCGCTTGATTGGGACGACGCGACGGGAGTGTTGACGATCGGTGCCCGCAGGGGCCGTTTTCCTGGGATGAAAGCGCAGCGGACGCTTCGTGCGCACCTCATGGCCCCGGACCGCGCAGCGCTCGACTTGGGTCGGGGGCCTGAAGCGTCCTACACGGGACGGGCGGTCAAACTCATGTTGCGGACATAAGCACGCCACCGCGCGGATTGTGTAGCGCAGTCAGTTGAAAGCCGGCCTGGCGTCGGTACGTGGGGCCGGCGGAGCGATCTGCCGCAAGACATGCCGCGTAAATGCGTCAAGCGGGCATCCCCGTTCACGATCGGGGCATCCGGCGATCGCAATCCTTTCGGTTGCGGGGGGCCGAGTGAGGGTCAGAGGGGTCAGATAGCGCATCTGGTCGAGCGATTGCGCGGCATAGAGCACGCGCACGAAAGGCCGGCCCCGCGCACCCCGGCGCCACAGTTCGAACAGGATCGCGCCGCCCGGCGCCGCCTCGCCCGCACCGTAAACGGGCAGGTGCCAGTTCAGCCCCAGCAGCCCGGCCAGCATCGTCAGCGTACCGTCATGGCCGGCGAGCACGACGATCTTTTGCCCGTCGCCGATGGGGTCGGCCAGCACCGGAACGCCGGCCCCGCGCTGCAAGGTCGCGAGCAGGCGCATTGCGAGGTAGCTGCTGGATTGGCGCCCGACCTCCGGGGTTCGGGTTCTGAGGTCGATCGCGGTTCCATGGACCGCCAGCGCCGGGCCGATCGTCCGGCTGTCCATGCCGCGCCAGCCGGGGAAGTCGAGACCGTCGGCATAGGCCATGATCAGGCTCTCGGCGAGCCCGCCCACAGCGAGCGCGGGCGAGGAGAGTTGCAGCGCGCCGTGCTCGTCCAGCCGCATGGCGATGGGCGTATCGCCGAGCCGGTGCCGGACGCGACCGCGCTCCTCCGCCGAGCACGGTGTGCGGGCGCACTGCAGCAGGAGTGCTTCGAACCGGTCGAGCTGCGGGCGTTGCCGTGCGTCCCAGGCGGCCAGATTGCCGCCGACACGGGCCGAAATGGCCGCAAGCAGGCGCGCATTGTCCGGCGGCGCGAAGGGCGTCAAAGGCGCGTCGAATAAGGGGTCGGGCTCCCGCGGAGACTGGTTGACCGCGAGTTCGCAGCCGGGCGCAAGTCCCTGCGCCAGCGCCTTCGCGGTCGCGACGGTGCGCTGCGTATGATTGGCCCAGAGATAGACCGCGCAATCGCCTGCCTCGAGAAGACCCGCCGCCTGATACCGGGCCCGATACCAGCCGCCCATCATGGTCAGGAGCGTCGCGCCGTGCGCGGTGAGAATCGCCGGTGGCGCAGAGAAGGACGGCCAGCCAAGCCGCGTATAGCCGCCGAGTTCCTCGGGCGTGGACATTGCCCCGCGCACGCCATGGCGGGTGAGGATCACCACGCGCTCGAGGCGGTCGGCGGCGGGCTGCTCCGCATAAGCTGCGCCGGCCACGAGCAGCGAGAGCAAAGCCGCCAGCGGGAATGATCGGCCCCGCCGCCATGCCGCCAGCCACCGCTTTCCCTGTCCTACGCACATCCTCATGGTTGCCGGCCTGCCATATCGCGCCGTGCTTGACGAGCGCGCATGGTTTTCGGGGATTACGGCGACATCATGCCTGTTTCAAGAGACCGGCGACCTTCACTCGTAGAGATACTTAGGCAGCCAAGCGCGCAAAGCCGGCCGTTAGACTGGGGAACTGTTGAAAGCCGCCGTCATTTCTCTTTCTCGAGAGAGGAGCGCGGCATGCCGAAATTTGTAACGATCGGATATGGCGACCAAGCGGGATATGACCAGGCCGCACCTGAGGTGCGCGACGCCGCCCATGCCAATGACGCGAAATTGAAGCGGCGCGGTGCGTTGATCGGCGTCGCGGGCTCTCCGATCCAAGTGCGAAATCCCGACGCGAAAGGCGTCGAAACAGAACCGATGCCGTTCATGTCGTCTGCGCTGCCGATTGCCGGTTTCGCAGTGATCGAAGCAACCGACCTCGCCGAAGCAATCGATCTGGTATCGGGGTCGCCTTGCGCCGTCGCCCACGGGGTCGTGGAGGTCTGGCCTCTACAAGAATTGTAAGGCGGTATCGGCTTTGCGCCCAAAGTCCGCCGTTCCGGTTCGCGACCCGTAGGAGCGCCAGGCGCAAAGCGTTCATCCCGGGCTTCCGCCTCGGCGTGCGTTGGCCCACGCAATTGCGTCGAGGCCCGCCGGGATGTGCGCTGGCGAGGATTCGTCGGTGACGGCCTGCCAGACGGCTTCGGCAACGTCGCGCGACGTGGTGACCGGGCCGGTGTCCTGCTCCCACCCCGCGAGAATCTGCTGTACCATTCCGGCATATGGCTCCGGAAAGCCACCGGTCATGCGCTGCCGGGCATTATCGCCGAAGCTCGTTTCAGGCGCTCGGCCAGGCAGCACGACACGGGTACGGATATTGAACTGTTCCAATTCGAGCGCGATGACGTCGGTGAAGGCGTTTATGGCCGCCTTGCTCGCCGTGTAGACAGACAGCAGCGGCAGCGTCTTCAGCGTCACTGTCGAGGTCACGTTGACGATCACGCCGGACTGACGTTGCCGAAATTGCGGCAGAACGGCTTGGGTCATGGCGATGGTCCCGAGGGTGTTGGTCTCGAATATATCGCGGGCATCCTCGATCGGTGTGCCTTCAACAGCATTCAGAAACCCGATGCCGGCGTTGTTCACGAGGGCGTCGATCGGCCCTGCCGCCTCGATGGCGCCAGCGATGCTCGATGCATCCGTCACATCGAGGGCGACGATCCGGATGCGATCGGACGCGGGCAACAGGTCATTGCGGGGCGACCGCATCGTGGCGACGACATCCCATCCGCGCTCGGCGAAGAGGCGGGCGGTCTCCAGACCGAAACCTGACGAGCATCCCGTGATCAATATGGTGGGCATATGGTCTCCTGTCATTGATCTGACGGAGATAGATTTTTGTCCGCGACCTTCTACAATCCAAAGTCCGCATCACGTTAGCGAGCGTCCAAATGACCGATCCTCTAGCGCAGGTGGTGAGCCTGCTGCAGCCTGACCTTTCCTATTCCAAGTTCGTCGAGGGAGCGGGGGCCTGGCGTGTGCAGCGGACCGAGCAGGGAAGGCCCTTCTTTTGCGCGATGCTACAGGGAGCGGTCCGGCTGGAGGTGCAGGGGCAAGAGCCGATCGCGGTTGAGGAAGGTGACTTCGTCCTGATTCCAGCAGCTTACGATTTTGCGTCATCCAGCATCGCTGCGGAAGCAAAGCCGAATCTTACATGCATACCGACCGAGGTCCGCCCCAACGTCTTTCGCATCGGCGATCAGGAGGCTGAGCCGGACGTTCGCATGTTGATCGGCTATTGTGCCTTCGGTTCGACCGACGCGGCGCTCCTGGTTACGCTTCTGCCGGCGCTGATCCACGTTCGCGGCGAGAGCAGGCTGACCACGCTCATCCAGTTTGCCGTCCAGGAGTTTCGCAGTGAACGGCCCGCGAGCAAGCTCGTTCTGGCGCGCCTTATGGAACTCCTCTTCATCGAGGCCCTTCGGTCCTCAGGGCCGAATTGCCCGTGCGGCGTTCTTAAAGGATTGGGCGATGATCGGATCGCGACGGCCATGCGGCGCATCCACGAAAACCCGACCGATATCTGGACAGTCGCCAGTCTTGCGAGAGCCTCCGCTATGTCGCGTTCGGCCTTCTTTGATCGCTTTCGGCAGACGGTCGGTATGTCACCGATGGAGTATCTCCTACATTGGCGAATGATACTCGCGAAGGACCTGCTGCGACTTCGCGACGGCACGATCGCGCAGATTGCCCGTCGCGTAGGATATGGCTCCGCGAGCACCTTCAGTGTGGCCTTCACGCGCCACGTCGGCGTCCCACCCAGCATCTATGCGCGCCAGCTGCAGGCAATTTGAACAGAAGATGGGGCGGCTTTGCGCCCTAATTTCGGTCGTTTGCGATGCCACGACGTGGTCCTGTAAGCTGCCATTCGTTCACTACGCATGAGGCCCCACCAGAACGACTGACTTTGGGACTTGCCAGCCATATCCAACCGTTTTCGAAAATGTCAGCCTTCGGCCGAACCGGGCGCGCCGTTGCAGGCAGAACTCATCAAACGGATAAGGATCGTCAGGATTCAGACGCGGCTAGCTCTCGACGAGGTAGTCGAGAAATACGCGGACCTTTGCCGGCGGAAGGCGGCGAGAGGGAAGATAGGCGTAGAGCGGATATAGCTCGCTCGACCATTCGGACAGAATTTGCACGAGCTCACCGCGTCGGAGCCAGGGATCGAGGCCGAGCGCAAGACTCTGGAATATGCCGTGGCCCGCAGCACAGGCCTCGATCGCGGTCGTTGGGTCGTCGGTCGTCATTCGACCGCGTACATCGACGTCGATCGCCTGACCGTCCTTTGAGAACTCCCATTCGAACGGCCGGCCGGTCTGCGGATCCCGGAACAGAAGCGCTTCGTGGTGCAGCAGATCGTGTGGGCTCTGCGGTGTGCCGTATCGATCGAGATAGGTTGGCGCTGCGCACGTAAGTACGCGCGTGTCGAGCAGCTTGCGAACGATGAGCGATCCGCCGTCGGCCGGCCCAAACCGGACGGCGACATCGACGCCAGCCATCATATCCTCGCGGTGGTTGCTGACCAGCAGGTCGATCGATACCATTGGATAGCGCGCGAGAAACGCCGGCAGCCGCGGGGCAAGCACCATCCGCGCGAACCAGGGATCGACGTTGATCCGCAATTTGCCGCTCACCGTCGCGGCAGCACCGGCAGCGTCGGTCGCAGCCTCCTCTATGGATGCCAGCAGCGGCATGATCTGGGCGTGGAACCGCCGTCCTTCGTCGGTAAGCGTAACGGCCCGCGGTGAACGATCGAAGAGTCGGATGCCGATGCGCACCTCAAGCCGCGCGATGGCGCGACTGACACCCGACGGCGTCAACCCAAGCACATTTGCGGCCCGCGCGAAATTTCCCGTTTCCGCTACCGCGGCCAGCACGCCTACTCCCGTCAATATCCGCGTATCGAAGCTCATCGGCCGTCCCTACGGTGATTCCATGTCACTGTAGAGGTGATAATTATGCGCACAGAGCATCACCCACAAAAGCCTAACATCCGCGCTGACGGAGTTCGGTGCTGTACCGGACGATATGCGAGAAAATCATCATGTACGCGATCACAGGAATCACCGGTCAGGTGGGCGGCGCGCTGGGCAGTGCGTTGCTGGAACGGGGCCTGCCCGTACGCGCCGTCGTCCGCGATGCGGGCAAGGGCGCTTTGTGGGCGGCACGGGGCTGCGATGTCGCTCTCGCGGACATGAACGACGCGGCCGCGCTTATCACGGCCTTCGCCGGGGCCGAAGCGGTGTTCATCCTGCCGCCGTCCGAATTCGATCCGGTGCCTGGCTACACCCAGGCGCGCGAGACGATCGAAGCGATCGTCGCGGCCTTGATCGCGGCCCGCCCGGAAAAGATACTCTGCCTGTCGACGATCGGCGCTGATGCCGTGCAGGACAATCTGCTGACCCAACGGACGCTGATCGAGCAGGCCCTGAGCGCTCTGCCGATACCGGTCACATTTCTACGGCCCGGCTGGTTCATCGAGAATGCGCTTTGGGATGTGGCGTCGGCACGCGACGACGGCGTCATTCACAGTTTCTTGAGGCCACTCGACAAGCCGTTTGCGATGGTCGCGACCAAGGACATCGGAGCGCTGGCAGCAACGCTCATCCAGGAGGATTGGACCGGCAACCGGGTCGTCGAACTCGAAGGCCCACGGCGCGTATCGCCCAACGATCTCGCCGCCGCTTTCGCCAAGGCGCTGGCACGACCGGTGCGGGCGGAAATCGTGCCTCGCGATACCTGGGAGACGATATTCCGCGGACAAGGTGCGACCAACCCCTATCCCCGTATCCGGATGCTCGATGGCTTCAATGAAGGCTGGATCGATTTCGCCGAGGACAGCGCGGCGCTCCGCAAGGGCAGTATCGACCCCGATACCGTCATCGCCGAATTGGTGGCGCGCCAAGGATCGGCGCGATGATCGCGCCGCTCGAAACACAGGGCATTTCGCTGCCACGGCTTGGCCTCGGGACATTCCGCATGCAGGGTGCGGCCTGCCAGGAAGCGGTCGAGAGCGCCTTGGCGCTCGGCTATCGCCATATCGATACCGCCGAGATGTACGGCAACGAGGAGGTTGTCGGCGCCGCCATCGCCGCATCGGGCATCGCACGGAGCGATCTGCACGTCACGACCAAGGTCTGGCATGACCATCTCTCGCCCGACGCCCTCGCTCGCGCGCTCGACGGAAGCCTTCAGCGTCTCGGGCTGGACCATGTCGACCTGTATCTTATCCATTGGCCCGCCAAAGACATGGACCTGCGGACGACGCTGTCCGCGCTGATTCGAACCGGGGAAGAGGGTAAGACCCGCGCGATAGGTGTTGCCAACTTTACCTTGCCGATGCTGCGTCAGGCGATTGAGGAGATTGGTGCGCCGATCGCGTGCAATCAGATCGAGTATCACGTCTTTCTCGATCAGAAGCCGATGCTCGGCTATCTGCGGTCGAAGGCGATCCCGCTGATCGCATATTGCCCACTTGCCCAAGGTCAGGTTGTGGAAAGCGACGAACTCGCGCGGATTGGTTCGAAGCATGGCGTTTCAGCAGCGCAGGTCGCACTTGCCTGGCTCTTCGAGCAAGAAGGTGTCGTTGCGATTCCCAAAGCCGGCCGGGCCGTCAGCCAGCGCGCTAACCTTGCGGCCTTCTCACTGGCTCTAGATGACGAGGACCGCGAGGTGATCGCATCCCTGCCCAAGCACAAGCGGCTGGTGAACCCGCCCTTCGCGCCCCGCTGGGATCCGCCGATCTGAATGATGCGCGCTGGGAAGACCGCTTTCGGCTAAGGCTGCTGCTGGTGACCGACCGTGATACGTCTGAACTCGGATAATTACGGTGACAGTGCACTTATCTTTGTCCGCGGGCCGGGCTTGGCGCGCTTGAGCGCGCGTCCCGTCTCGTGTTCGAGCCGATCGAGGAAGGCATCCCCGCCGATCGGCCGGCCAATCCGTTCCGCTTTTCTTAGCCGCATCAGCGCCTCCTCCTCTTCGCCGGCTGCGAGCAGCGCCCCGAGGTCGGGATAGCGGCTAAGAATCGGGGCGGTCGTGGTGATGCCGTCATCGGCGTACCCGAGTTGCGCATGTACGCTCGACCAGGGCCAATCCACCGCGCGCTCGACCAACCTTGCCCTTACCGGATTCAACGCGACATAGCGCAGTGCGGTCGCGAGATGTGCCTCGTCCATCGCCACACACCCGAACTGCCCCTGCCAGAAATGGCCGGTCCGCTGGAGCCGGGCGTGGATGTGCCCCGCATAGTAACGGTGAACCACCGCCAGCGCGCGGCGGATGCCGTCAGGATCGGACGGCGTGAGGACGAGGTGCACATGATTTGGCATGAGCACCCAGGCCCAGATCTCCACACCCGCCGCTGCACAATGCCGGCCGAGCAGATCGCGATAAAGCGCGTAGTCTTCGTCCTCAAAAAAGGTTTGCGCACGGCCATTACCGCGCTGCGTGACGTGATGCGGATGACCCGGAAAAACCGCGCGCGCCAGCCTTGCCATGACGCGCTTCTGGCACTAGCGCCGAGGTGGCTCAATTAAGTGCACTGTCACCGAAATTCCGCTGTCACCGTAATTGGCAGAGCGAGCGGGCCCAGCTTGAAACTGCCACTACATTCCGGCGGATTGGTCAAACGGCGCGAACGATGAGGGCGTTCGCGTTAACGAGCCTAGCCACGCCCGCTCAACGTCATCAGCAGAAAGCGGCGCATCTTCTCGGTCCTATCGTGGCTGGTCGGTCCCATGACGCCCCTGGCATGATCCGGCAGGTGCGAAGCCGCGTCGCTCGCATCGTCGCTGAAGACGAGATGGTCGAACCAGGCGCGCCAGGCGCGTTTCTGCTCGCTGGGAAGATCGCGAATGCTCATCAGCGCGTGCAAGAGCGCTAGGAATGGAGTCGCCGAATCGTCATATGCCCACCAATAGTTGACCAACACGTTCAGGCGATCGAACGCTCGAACATGATGCCACCAGATGGCGGGTATGTAGAGCGCGTCGCCTGGATCAAGCTCGGCGAACTGAGCATGTGCCAAAGCCTCGGCAAAACGAGGATAGCGATCTAGATCAGGCGCGTCGGGATCGACCATTGAGTTTGGCGGGCCGGCAAGGGTATTGTCGAGAGGCCCCAGATAAAGGTTCGCCACCTGCTCGGGCGGGAACAAGGTGAAGCGTCGCCGCCCCGAGACGCATACCGCAAGATTGGGTGAGGCATCAAAATGCGTGGCAACCTTGGTGGCGTTGCCGATCCACAGACGCGGCACGGCATCCGGCGGTGCCAGGTCAAGCGGGTTGGCCTCCTGCCAACCGGGTAGATGGTCGGGCGCGGCGGCGGCATTGGCGTAAATTGCATGCGGTGCCTCGGCTTGCTGCTCCGCCAGTCTGAGCAATTCGCCGATTAGATTTCCCAGCGGCACATGCTGGCGCTGGAAATTGAACCCCCGCATATCGTCGCGATAGAAGAAGCGACCGTCGATTTCCGGCGGTCCGATCAGCACTTCGAGCGGTTTTCCACCACGGAATTCCACCAGATATTCGGCGATTGCTCGGTTGCCCCGTTTCGCTTTCTCAACCGCCTGCCAATGCGCGACCTGCCCCCGTAGGAGTACCGGCGTGTCACCGCTCGCGACCTCCGCTCGGAAGGTCGCTGCATCAACTGCATCCCGCTCGACGACGCGATTGGTGATGGAGGGGGGCGGATCGAAGATCATGCGGCGATCTACACCGGGACCGGCAGGTTTTACCACTTTCTTGCCGAAAGCCGCCTGTCCGCTTGCGGCACAACACGCGCCGTTCCAAATGGAATGCGCGGTCCTCCGAGCCGTCGCTCGCTCAGCCGCCCGGCGCGGCGCAGCAGCGGGCGATGAATTGCTCGTGCGGCGGCATCAGCGACACGTTCGACGCGACGACCTTTTCGACATGGTCGATCAGTGCGTGCAGATCGGGATCCGAGACCCAATCGACAGCGGGGTGATAGGTCCGGGGATATAGTCCCTGGCCGAGCATCACCTGGACCCAGCTCGTCAGTCCGAACATTTCGGTGCCGTTGCGGAAGAACTGACCGTTGGCGATGAACAGGTCGATATATTGCTGCAGCGAGTCCGGGATGCTCATCGTCCGGACGTAGTTCCAGAAAGCCGAATCCGTCCGCTGCGTGACATGATAGTGCAGGATCAGGAAATCGCGGATCCGATCATATTCGAAATCCGTCTGCTGGTTGTAGGTATCTTGCAGCGCGACGTCGCAGTCGGCGTTCGGGAACAGGCTCATCAGACGGTTGATGCCCGCCTGCACCAGATAGATGGCGGTCGATTCCAGCGGCTCGAGGAAGCCGCCGGCGAGGCCGAGGGCGATAACGTTGCGATCCCACAGCTTGCGGCGCTTGCCGCTGGTGAAGCGGAGCGGCTTGGGATCGGCTAACGCCTTGCCGTCGAGGTTTGCCAGCAGGATCTCCGCGGCGCGTTCGTCCGTGGTGAACTGGCTACTGTAGACATGGCCGTTCCCCGTCCGATGCTGCAGCGGGATGCGCCATTGCCAGCCCGCCTCGCGCGCGGTGGAGCGGGTATAGGGCGTCGGCGGTCCGACCTTTTCGCACGGTACCGCCAGCGCACGATCGCACGGCAGCCAGCGCGTCCAGTCGTCAAATTCGACCTCCAGCGATTGGCCGATGAGCAGCGAGCGGAAGCCGGTGCAATCGAGGAACAGGTCGGCGCGGATATGCTCGCCATTCTCCAGCTGCACGCTCTCGACGAACCCCCGCTCGCCGCCGCGATGGACGGCGACCACCTTGCCCTCGACGCGCCTGGCGCCCTGCGCTTCGGCGCGCGCCCGAAGGAAGCGCGCATAGAGCGTCGCGTCGAAATGATAGGCGTAGGCAATCTCGGCGAGCGGCGAGTTGGGCGGCGCGTCGCTCGGCGCGGCCGTGAACTTGTCGAGCGGCGCCGCGACGGTGTTGAGCGAATAGCGACTGATATCCTTGGCGCGGCCCTGGGCCTTTGCCTTGAGCCAATATTGATGGAAGGGCAGCAGCCCGACGTCGCGGCCGATCGTGCCGAAACCGTGAATGTAGCTGTCGCCGATCTGGCCCCAGTCGTTGAACTGGATGCCGAGCTTGAAGCTGCCCTGCGTCTGGCGAACGAACTCGGCCTCGTCGATCTCAAGCAGGCGGTTGAAGGCGGAGAGATGCGGGACGGTCGCCTCACCGACGCCGATGATGCCGATCTCCTCGGATTCGACCAGCACGATTTCGATCTTGCGGCCGAAGACTTTGGAGATCGCGGCCGCGGCCATCCAGCCGGCCGACCCGCCGCCGATGACGGCGATCGAACGGATCGGGCGCGCGGTTTGCTGCTGCGTCATCGGACACCGGAAAAGAGGAGAGTCACGGCTCTATGCGCTCCCCGCAGGTTGAGCTCAAGCGAGCCGCTTGAGGCTTGGGGATGCGGGCCTGACACGAAAGGAAATGGCCCCGGCTCGAGCTTCGCTCGTGCCGGGGCCAGAGGCTTGGCCTGTCGTTAGAATCGCAGGCCGGCGGTCAGCCTGACGGTGCGGGGCGAACCGACAATATTGCCTTGCTTGTTGTACGTCGCCCGCAACGTGTCTCCGTTAACCGCAATATCGCCCGGGTTAAAATTGTGCCAGTTGAACACGTTAATCACGTCGACCCGGACGTACCCCGCCAGGCTGCCAACGAACGTGATATCCTTCGACAGCTGCACGTCGATATCCTTGTAGCCAAGGGTGTTATGCGGCCGGCTGGCCCCAAACCTCGTGCCGCCGCCAAAATCGTTGCAGACCTGTTGGCCAGCCGTGCAACCGAAGATCCACGCAGCCGCGCTGGGTGTCGCCAGCTCCACCCTGGTCGCGCCCGAAATGCCCCAGAACAGGTCGCGCGTGTAGGTCGCGACGATGCGATGACGGGGAACCGCGGTGGCGGTGATGTAGGGATAATTGTCCGCATAGGGCAGATCGAACAGATATTGGTTGTTGTTGATCGAGTAGGGGTTCGACCCGCCGGCGATGTTGTTCTGCCTGCCGGCCGAGAAGGTGTAGGAGAAGGTCGCGCTCCAGCCGGAGGCCTTGGTATAGGCCTTCTGCGCGCCGATGCCGATCTGCCAGAGGCGGTCCTTCGTGCCGTTATCCCAAAGGATCAGGCCGCCGACGCCGGGAACGCCCTGGCCGCCCCATTGCGACCCGTTGTGGAAATAAGCGCCGTCCGAATAACGGTTGCCCAGGCGGCCGACGATGTTGTCGAAGCTTTCGACATAGGAGGCCGAAACCTGGGTGTTCCAGTCGCCGATCTTGTTGCGCATGCCGAGGCTGAACTGATCGGAATAGGGCGTCTTGATATTGTTGTGCAGCAGATCGACCTCGTGTGAGGTCGGATCGGTTTGAAACGCCGCCAGTCCCTGGGGAGTCAAATAGGCCGGATTAAAGGCATAGCAGTGATTGGCCGGGTTGATGTCCGCCGCCGTGGCGCAGGGGCCGAACGCGTCCTGCGTCTGGGCGGACGGGAAGTAGACCTCGGGATTACCGTTGAGCGCGATTTTCGTCGTTTCCAGGGCCAGCGTCGCAAACTGGTTGCGATTGTAAGCGCGGGCATAGCCGCCGAAGAAGACGTGCTTGTTGTCGCCGCCCAGATCATAGGAGAAGCCCAGGCGCGGCGAGAAATTCTTGGGCGCCTTACGATTGTGTCCGTTGCTGATATAATCGTTGATGTT
>Ga0207657_10004102_pt1 | contig 15471 bp, 12 predicted proteins | sample KBSC33metaG_FD_184316 | JGI IMG/M metagenome (GOLD analysis project Ga0207657, IMG submission 184316) | Corn rhizosphere microbial communities from Kellogg Biological Station, Michigan, USA - KBS C3-3 metaG (SPAdes) (version 2) | ecosystem: Host-associated > Plants > Roots > Rhizosphere > Soil ... | reverse complement strand
ATCGGCAACATTGCGAGCGCGACGACGCCGGCCGGAGAGGCGTATCCGGGGTTCTACGGACCGTATGCGTCGCGGGTCAGGCGGATCGATGCGTGCTTCGGCGAGTTCGTGGCGACGTTGAAGCGGGCGGGTCTCTACGACGACAGCATCATCGTGGTCACCTCGGATCACGGCGATTCGCTGGGTGAGGGCGGACGATGGGGGCACGGGTTCTTCCTGTATCCCGAGGTCATGCGCGTCCCGCTGATCATTCATCTGCCCGCGTCGCTCAGAGGACGCGTGTCGGTCGATCCGAACGCCGTTGCGTTCTCGACGGATATCACGCCGACGCTGTACGCACTGCTCGGACACGAACCGGCCGATCTCGGACCGCTGTTCGGCCGTCCGCTGTTCGGACGGATCGATGGCGCCGCGCGTCCGGCGCGCCCCGGACCGTTTCTGCTGGCATCGAGCTATGGCGCGGTCTACGGCATTCTGCGAGACAATGGTCGACTGCTGTACACGGCCGACGCGGAGGATGCGCGCGACTTCGCGTTCGATCTCGCCGCGGACGGACCGGCGGGTGTGCAGCTCGCGCTCACGGCGGACATGACCGCGGTCAATCGGCAATTGATTCGGGAGCAGCTCTCGGCGCTCGCGGCGCTGAACCATTTCACGCCGTGACTGATCCGTCTCGGTGATTCGATGCATTTCACGCCAGGCGCGTACGTCTTTCTCGGCCTCACCGCAGTCGTCACGGCCCTCGTGTCGGTGCTCGTCTTCGCGATTCTTCGCATTGGCGCCGCCGCGCGCGACGCGAGAAAGCGGCAGAGCGGCCTCAGCTCCGAGGCGACGCTGCTGTCCGCCGCGCTGCAGGAAGCACTCGAGAAGATGCGGGCGCAGGAACGCGCGACGGCGGCGCGGGCCGAGGCGTCCGAGCGGTTGAGCGGCGAGATCATCGCGAGCCTCACGGCCGGTCTGCTGGTCGTCGATCTGAATGGCGGCGTCCGCATCCTGAATCCGGCAGGGCGGCGGATGCTGGATCTGCCCGACGAATGGACCGTCGACTCCTGCCGCCGCGCCCTCGACGAGCTCACGCTGACCGACGTCGTCGCCGAGTGTCTGAAGGCAGGTGCGCCCGTCGTGCGGCGCTCGGTGACGCTGCCCCTGTCGCGACACGGCGTCTCGCACCTCGGCGTGACCGTGTCGCCGCTGTTCGACGACCGCGCCTCGCTGCACGGCGCGATCTGCCTCTTCACCGACTTGACCGCGGTGAAGGATCTCGAGGAGCAGTTGCGGCTCAAGGACAGCCTGGCCGCTGTCGGCGAACTGACCGCCGGCATCGCGCACGAGTTCCGCAACGGCCTCGCGACGATCCACGGCTACAGCAAGCTGTTCGATCTGCAGGCGCTCCCCGAGTCGTATCGTCCATACGTCGAAGGCATCCGCTCAGAAGCCGAATCGCTCGGACAGGTGGTGACGAACTTCCTGAACTTCGCGCGTCCGGCGCAGCTGATGCTGTCGCGGATCGATCTGCGCAGCATCTGCGATCGCGCCGCCGAGGAGTTTCGCGCGGACGCGCGCGCGCTGCAGGGCGACATCGTCGTCGCCGGCGAGTTCGGCGACATCGACGGCGACGATGTGCTGCTGCGCCAGGCGTTCAGCAACCTGCTGCGAAACGCCGTCGAGGCGTGCACGGACGCGTCAGTCGCGCCCGCGATCGTCATCCAGTCGGAGATCGACCAGACACAGCGCGTGTCGCGGATCGCGGTCAACGACAGCGGCCCTGGAATTCCGCCGGCACTGCGTGAGCGCGTGTTCCGGCCCTTCTTCACGTCGAAGCGCAACGGCACCGGACTCGGCCTCGCGCTGGTGCAGAAGATCATCGTCTTTCACAATGGCCGGATCGTGGCCGCCTCGTCGCCGCAGGGCGGCGCCAGCTTGCAGATTACGCTACCCCTGCGCGGCTGACGGATCGCAGGAGCTGCGATTAGCCAAGCGGCCGCGATCGCCACACCATTCAAATCGTTGGCGAAATCACGCGCGTCCCGAACCGGCGCGCGTGGATCGGCCATTGCACATCGCCGGTCCATGCGACACGCGCGTGGATTCTCGCTGATCGAAGTGCTCGTTGCGACCGGCATTCTCACGGTCGGTGTGACCGCGCTCGCACAGCTCGTGTCGATCGCGATGCGCGTCAACGCCAGCGCGCGCGCCACGACGTCGGCGGTGCTGCTCGCGCAGGCGAAGATGGAGCAGCTGCGCGGGCTCGCGTGGGGAGTCGACGCGAGCGGCACGCCGGTGAGCGATTTCACGTCCGACATCGCGGCCGTGCCGAATACTTCGAACGGCGGAGTCGGGCTCACAGCGTCGCCGCCCGACGCTCTCTCCGCCATGATCGCCGGGTACTACGATTTCGCCGACAGCGCGGGCCAAGCTCTCAGCGGCAACGGACCGCCGCCAGCCGCGGCGCTGTACGTTCGACGATGGTCGATCGCACCGGTGGCGGCGTTTCCGGAGAGCACGCTGATTCTGGCAGTGCGCGTGACACGGGTGCGAGGCAGTATCCGCGCACCGGTCACCGCCTCGAATCAACCTGACGAAGCGCGGCTCGTCTCCATCAAGACGCGAAAGGCGCGGTGACATGCGCGTCCACGGTTTTTCGCTCGTGGAGCTGACCGTCGCGATGGGTGTGATGCTGGTCGTGATGGCCGGATTGGTCGGTGTTCTCGCGCCGGCGCAGGCGGCTGTCGTGGCGGAGCCCGAGGCGGCCGACATGCAGCAGCGCTTGCGCATGGCCGTCAATACGTTGGTGACGGACCTGATGGCGTCCGGCGCGGGACCAGACGTCGGCATCCAGCCAGGCCCGCTGCTCGCCTCGTTCGCGCCGGTGCTGCCGTTCCGCCGCAGCCGCACAGCGGGCGCCCCGTCTGATGCGTTTTCTGCCGACACCATCACCATGTTTTCGACGCCGGCACGCGCCGCGCACAGCACGCTCGCGTCGGATCTTCTGCCCGGTACGACGATGCTGCACCTGGTGCCGGAGTCTGGTTGTGCGGTGGGGCTCAGCGTCTGTCGTTTCACGCCGGGATCGACGCTGCTCGTGTACGACGGAACCGGCGGCTTCGACCTGCTTGCCGTAGCGGAGGTCGACCAAGCGTCAGGCGTGTTGCAGCTGGACTCGCGCACCGTCCCGACGGCGCTGTTCAGATCGGGATCGATGGTCGTCGACGCGCGCTCGCGCGTGTACTTCGTGAGCCACGACGCGATCGTCAACACTTCCCAGTTGATGCGCTCGGACGCCGCGGTGGGCGCGGTCGTTCCAATGATCGATCACATCGTCGGGCTGACGTTCGAGTATTACGGCGAGGCGAGGGCGCCCGCGTTGATCGAGCCGATCGCGGATCCGGCGGGTTCGTATGCCACCTACGGCCCGAAGCCGCCGCCGTTTGACACCACATGGACGGCGTACCCGCCCGGCGAGAATTGCACGTTCCAACTGGACGGCAGCGGGATGGCGCACGTTCCGCGGCTCTCGGACCTTGCGTCCGATCCCGCGTTGGTCAAGTTGACGCGCGAGCAGTTGTCCGATGGTCCCTGGTGTCCGGATGCGCTCGCCGTGAACCGTTGGGATGCCGATCTGCTGCGCGTGCGCGCGGTCGTGGTGACCGTGCGCGTCGAAGCGGCGCTCGCGGCGCTGCGCGGGCCGGCCGGGCCGTTGTTCAGCAACGGCGGCGTGTCGCGCACGTCGACGCGCTGGATGCGCGACATCGAGCGTCAGTTCATCGTCACGCCCAGAAACATGAGCGCCGCACGATGACCGTCGACGTTCGCGCCGATAACGGCGTGGCCGTGCTGGCCGCCTTGTTTGCGATGCTGCTGATGACGGCGATCGGCGCGGCACTGGTGCTCACCACATCGTCGGAGACCATCATCGCGGCGAATTTCCGGGCGTCGACCGAAGCGTTCTATGCGGCGGATGCGGCGGTCGAGCGCGCGATGGTCGAGTTGAACGGCATAGCGGATTGGAACGCGGTGCTGACGGGATCGCGCCGCTGCGTCTTCGTCGATGGTCCGCCGGGCGGCGTGCGCACAATGGCCGACGGATCGACGATCGTCCTGGCGACGATGGTCAATGAGGCGAATTGCGGACGCGCGAGCGCGTGCACTGCCGCCGAGATGGACGCGGTCACCGCCGAACGGCCGTGGGGCGTGAACAATCCGCGCTGGCAGCTGTTCGCGTACGGGCCGCTGGCTCAATCGGCGTCTTCAGAAACAACGGGCTCCGCGTGCTATGTGGTCGTGCTGGTTGCCGACGATCCGGCGGAAAATGACGGCAATCCTCTGCAGGATGGGGTCGAAACGAGCAATCCTGGATCGGGCGTCATGGCGCTCCGCGTCGAGGCGCGCGGACCTCGCGGCGCACGAAAGGCGCTCGAGGCCACCGTCGCGCGCGCAGCCGCTCCTCGGCTCCTCGCGTGGCGCGAGCTTCGCTAGGGCGATGAGAGACGTCCGCGGCGATCGCTTGACCGGGTCGGAGGGCTCACGTACGATCGTGCTCGAGCCGATAGAAGCTGCGAAAGCCATGAAGCGCCGTGTGCTTGCCCGCGTCCTGTGCCTGTCGCTGATCAGCGCGACCGCGGCTCCCTTGTACGCGCAATCGCTGGCGGATCTGTCGCGAAAGGAAGAGGAGCGGCGCAAGACGGTGAAGGAACCGTCGAAGGTTTACACCAACAAGGATCTCCCGAGCGTTCCTTCGCCGACCGAGACGTCGTCCGAGACCAGCGCTTCAGACGAGGCGAAGGACGCCGAGAAGTCTTCCGACGCCGCAAAGGACGACAAGTCCACCGACCCCAAGGCGAAAGATAAGGAGGGCGCCGACAAGACGGTTAAGGATCAGTCGTACTGGTCGGGCCGGCTCAAGGGTCTCCAGACCCAGCTCGAGCGCGACGAGGACTTTTCCGACGCGCTGCAGACGCGCATCAACTCGCTCACCGCCGACTTCGTCAACCGCGATGATCCCGCACAGCGTGCCGTGATCGGCGCGAACCGCGACAAGTCTGTCGCCGAGCTCGATCGCCTGAGGCTGGCGATCGAGAAGGACAAGCAAGCTATCGCCGACCTGCGGGAAGAAGCGCGCCGCGCGGGTGTGCCGCCCGGCTGGCTGCGTTGACGGCTCGGCCCCGGCGCTCGGTCGATCCCCCCGTTCTACTCGTCGAGGATCGCGACTCGCTTCGCGCGATGCTCCGCCTCGCGCTCGAAGGCCAGGGACATACGGTCGTCGAAGCGCGCGACCAACCGGAGGCGGCGGCAGCGCTGCTGACCACCCAGTTCGGCGTCGTGCTCACGGACCTTCGCCTCACCGTCGGCGATGGCTTCGGCGTGCTCCGCGCGGCCAAGGACGTCGATCTCGAGTTGCCGGTAATCGTCATGACCGCGTATGGCAGCATTCAGGACGCGGTCGCGGCGATGAAGGAAGGCGCGCTCGACTTTCTCGCCAAGCCGGTCGATCCCGATTATTTGCTGCTGCTGGTGGAGCGTGCGCTCGTGCAGCGGCGCCTCGCGACCGAGAACATTCTCCTCAAGGAGGAGCTCGCGCAGCGCCGCGGCGCGCCGCAGATTGTCGGCCAGGACGCCGCGCTCAAGCACGTCACGCTGCAGCTTCACCGCGCCGCCGCCACGGACATCACGGTGCTGCTGGAGGGCGAGAGCGGCACCGGCAAGGAACTCTTCGCGCGGGCGCTGCACGCGCTCAGCCCGCGTGCCGACGGTCCCTTTGTCGCGATCAACTGCGCGGCGATTCCCGAAAATCTGCTGGAGACGGAGCTCTTCGGCCACGAGAAGGGCGCGTTCACCGGCGCGACGACGCGCAAGCCGGGGAAGTTCGAGCTGGCGCATCGGGGCACGCTGTTTCTGGACGAGATCGGCGATCTCCCGCTCGGCCTGCAGGCGAAGATTCTGCGCGCGCTCGAGGAGAAACGCTTCGAGCGCGTCGGCGGCACGATGCCGCTGCAGGTGGACGTCCGGATCGTCGCGGCCACGAACCGCAATCTGAAAGCCGCGGTCGCCGCGCATCAGTATCGCGAGGATCTCTATTTCCGGTTGTCGGTGTTTCCCATCACGATTCCGCCGCTGAGAAACCGGGCCGCCGACATCCCGATGCTGGCGAAGTTCTTCATCGAGCGCTTCTGCCGCGACGTGAACAAGAAGCCGATGCTGCTCGCCCCGTCGGCCGCCGAGGAGCTGGCCGCGTATCCCTGGCCGGGCAACGTGCGCGAGCTGCAGAACTGCATCGAGCGCGCGGTGATTCTGACCGAAGGCGACACGATTCACGCGCGGCACTTGAATCTGTCGTTTCGGGAGATGGTGGCGGCGCCGGTGGCCGACGCCGACGGACACTGGAAGCACATCGATCTCTCCGGCACGCTCGCCGACGCGACGCGCCGCGCGCTGGCCGAAGTCGAGCGGCGCAAGATCGAGCAGGCGCTGCAGGAATCGGGAGGCGATCGCGGCCGCGCCGCCGAGATCCTGCAGGTCAATTACAAGATGCTGATGGGGAAGCTGAAGGATTACGGGCTCGAGTCCTGACCGCCACCATCTCCTAACGTCCGAAGCCCGCCTTCGTCAGCGCTGCCGCCAGCTCCTCCTCCGACACATCGTCGACGATGGTCGTCGCGCCGACGGCTGTCGGCAGCACGAAGTGCAGCCGGCCGGCCACGACTTTCTTGTCGTGGTGTATCGCCTCGAGAATCTGCGCGGACGAGAGGTCCGCAATCGGCGGCAGCGGCCCGAGGCTCGCGACGAGATCGGCGAGCGCCTTGCGGTCGCGCTCGGCGAGCGCCCCGCGACTGACGGCCAGCTGCGCAGCCACCAGCATGCCGTAGGCGACCGCCTCGCCGTGGCGGAACCGGCGGTACTTCGTCACCGCTTCGATCGCGTGTCCGGCCGTATGGCCGAAGTTGAGGATGCGCCGCGGTCCCGCCTCGCGCTCGTCGTCCGACACGACCTCCGACTTGATGCGGCACGATTCGCCGATCACGGCGGCCAGCGCGTCCGCGTCGCGCGCGAAGATCGCTTTGCGCTCGCGGGCGATGCGATCGAACAGCGGCGGACTCGAGGTCATCCCGTATTTGATCACCTCGTACAGGCCGGCGCGGAACTCGCGGCGGGGCAGCGTGACGAGCACCGCCGGATCGATCAGCACCGCGTGCGGCTGATAGAAAGCGCCGATCAGATTCTTGCCCTGCGGGTGGTTCACGCCCACCTTGCCGCCGATCGCCGCATCCACCTGCGCCAGCAGCGTCGTCGGCACGTGGACGAGCGCGACGCCTCGCAGGTAGGTCGCCGCGGCGAAGCCCGCCAGGTCGCTGATGACCCCGCCGCCGAACGTGATCACCGTCGAGGCGCGGTCGGCATTGGCGCGGACGAGCGCGTCGTAAACGCGCGCCACGGTCGGCAGCTGCTTGTTCCGCTCGCCGTCACCCACGAGAATCGGGTCAGTGGAACCGAGGCCGGCGAGGCGCGCACCGTGCAGCCGCCACACCAGCGGGCTCGAGACAACGAAGCGGCGCGCCGGCAGATGGAGATCGTCCAACGCGGCGCCGATGCGATCGAGGAGGCCCTCTTCGATCGTCACGGCGTATGCGCGGGATGGCGTGGTGACGTCGACGCGGAGGGAAGCCATGTACGCGAATGGTAGGATAGCATTCGCGTGGCCGAGTTCATCATCGTGGGCGGCGGGATCGCCGGACTCCGCGCGGCCGTCGGTCTGGCGGCACAGGGGCGGATCGTCGTCTTCACGAAGGCGGACGTCACCGAGAGCAACACCGGCTACGCGCAAGGCGGCATCGCGGCGGCGGTCGGCGACGATGATTCGCCGGAGCTGCACGCCGAGGACACGGTTCGCGCCGGCGACGGTCTGTGCGACGAGGCGGCGGTGCGCGTGCTGGTCGAAGAGGGGCCGCGCGGCGTGCGCGAGCTCGTGGAGTGGGGCGCCCGCTTCGATCGCGACCGCGACGGCCGCCTGGCGCTCGGCCGCGAAGCGGCCCACAGCGTGCGCCGCGTGCTTCATGCGGGTGACGCAACGGGTCGCGAGATCGGCCGCGTGCTCTGGGAGCGCGTGAGCCGCCTGCCCTCGATCGAGACCATCAGCCACGCGCGCGTCACCGATCTGCTCGTCGAAGAGGATGAGGTACGCGGTGTGCGGTACGAGGACGCCGACGGCCGCCAGCACGAGCTGCGCGCGCAGGCGACGCTGCTGGCGACGGGCGGCGCCGGTCAGGTGTTCCGCGAGACGACGAATCCCGCTGTCGCGACCGGAGACGGCGTGGCGCTCGCGTATCACGCAGGCGCGCGGGTTGCCGATCTGGAATTCGTGCAGTTTCATCCGACGGCGCTGAACGTTCCGGGTGCGCCACGGTTTCTGATCTCGGAGGCGCTGCGCGGCGAAGGCGCGCGGCTCGTCAACGCAGACGGCGAACCGTTCATGCGGCGGTTCGATCCGGCCGGTGATCTGGCGCCGCGCGACGTCGTGGCGCGGGGCATCGTGCGCGAGATGGAGCGCACCGGCGGATCCGTGTTCCTGACCTTGGCGCACCTCGATGCCGAATACGTGCGCAGCCGCTTTCCGACCATCGCGGCGATGTGTGCGTCGCTCGGGCTGGACATCGCCACCGACCGTCTCCCCGTCGGTCCGGCCGCGCATTACATGATGGGCGGCGTCGACACGGACGAATGGGCGCGGACGTCGCGGCGCGGTCTGTTCGCCGCCGGCGAGGTGGCGTGCACGGGCGTCCACGGCGCGAACCGGCTCGCGAGCAACTCGCTGCTCGAGGGGCTGGTGTTCGGCGCGCGCGCGGCAGCGGCGATGCAGGAACCGCCGCGAGCGGCGTCCCTCAAGAGCGATCGTGTCCTGGCTGATGCCTCATGGCTGATGGCCAGGGCAGATGGCGATCCTCCATCGTCATTGACCATCGGCGATCAGTCATCGGCCATGAGCGATCAGCGATTATCGGTGAATGAGATCCGCGACCTGATGTGGCAGCACGTCGGACTCTTCCGCAGCCGTGCAAATCTCGTCGCCGCGTGCGCCCGCCTCGAGGCCGCGACCCGAGCGTCGGCGGTCGATCGGCCCCTCCGCAATCTGTTGACCGTGGCGCGTCTCATCGCCCACGCCGCGCTCAGGCGTGAAGAGAGTCGTGGCGGTCACTTCCGATCCGATTTCCCGCAGCGCGACGATCGGCATTGGATGCGTCACCTGGTCGACGTTCGCGGCGCATAGTCACCACGAAAGGGCACAAAGGACGCAAAGGTGAAAGAGCACGCTAGAATTGAGAGACCGTAGCGCCGGAATGCAGCCCGATGTCAAAGAAACCCGAAAAAGAATCGTTCGTCACCGAAATCACGCCTCGCTCGCAGGATTTCTCGAAGTGGTATCTCGACGTCGTCCTCCGCGCGGAGCTGGCCGACTATTCACCTGTGAAAGGCTGCATGGTGATTCGGCCGTACGGGTATGCCATCTGGGAGCTGATTCAACAGGCGCTCGACGCCGACTTCAAGCGCACGGGCCACGTCAACGCGTACTTTCCGCTCTTCATTCCCGAGAGCTTGCTGAACAAGGAAGCGGAGCACGTCGAAGGTTTTGCGCCGCAGGTCGCGTACGTGACGCACGGCGGCGGCGAGGAGCTCGCGGAGAAGCTCGTCGTGAGGCCGACGTCTGAAGCGATCATCGGCACGATGTACGCGAACTGGGTGCACTCGTGGCGCGATCTGCCCATCCTGATCAACCAGTGGGCGAACGTCGTCCGCTGGGAAAAAGTCACGCGGCCGTTTCTGCGGACGACGGAGTTTCTGTGGCAGGAAGGACACACCGCGCACGAGACGCACGATGAGGCGGAAGCGGAAACGCTGATGATCCTCGATCTGTACGCCGCCGCATCCGAGCGTGTTCTCGCGATGCCGGTCATCAAGGGACAGAAGAGCGACAGCGAGAAGTTCGCCGGGGCGCTCCGCACGTATTCGATTGAGGCGCTGATGGGCGACGGCCGCGCGCTGCAGGCGGGCACGTCGCACAACCTGGGACAGAATTTCGCGAAGGCGTTCGACATCACGTTTCAGGCGCGCGACAAGAGCCTGCAGCACGTGTGGGGAACGTCATGGGGCGTGTCCACGCGGCTGGTCGGCGGCGTGATCATGACGCACGGCGACGACAGCGGGCTCGTGCTGCCGCCGAACGTGGCGCCGTACCAGGTGGCGATCGTGCCGATCGGCCGCGACAACTGGCGCGAGACGGTGCTGCCGCGCGCCCAGGAGATTCGGCAGACGCTGGCCGCCGCCGGCATCCGCGTCACGCTGGACGATCGCGACGAGCGTCCCGGATGGAAGTTCGCCGAGTGGGAACTGCGCGGCGTGCCGCTGCGGCTGGAGATCGGGCCCAAGGACATCGAGAAGTCCGCGGTGCTGCTGGCGCGCCGCGATACGCGCGAAAAGCTCAGCGTGCCGATGGACGGCCTGGTGGATCGCATTCGAGCGCTCCTCGGCGAGATTCAGCAGAACCTGTTCGACCGCGCCGTGGCCTTCCGCGACGAGCATACGCAAACGGTGACCACGTACGCCGAATTCCAGCAGGCGATGGAAGGGCGGCCCGGGTTCGTGATCGCGCCATGGTGCGGGTCGGCTGAATGCGAGGCGCGCATCAAGGCGGACACGCAGGCGACGATTCGCAACATGCCGATCAACGGTTCGGCGCCCGCGGGACGATGCGTCCGCTGCGACCAGGCCGCGGTCAGCACCGCGTGGTTCGCGAAGAGCTACTGACGTGCCCTTCCGGCGCGTTCCGCCGCACCTGTGCCAAGCTCCGGAAAACGCGCGGCGATTTTCCTGATCACCGCGTGGCGGCGGGTCAGGCCTTCGCGCGTCACGATCGCGCGGAAGGCATCGGCCACGTGATCGCGCCACCATGGGTCGCCGGCGCGGGCGTGCGCCGCCGCCATCGGCTCCAGACAGGTCGCATCCCCGATCGCCGCCAGCGCGGCGAGCCATTCGACCGGAAGCTGCGCATCGCCCGCCGATAGCGAGTCACGCAGATCGTAGAGAGCGATCCGACTGCCCCGACTCGCGAGCGCGAGGTGTGCCGCCGCTCGCGCGCCTGTCCAGGCCGCGCGTTTGGCGGGCGGGTCAGCTTCCTCCCGCGCCCGCACCGCTTCGATCAGGCGCAGGAGATCGGGGAGCGGCGCGGCGGCGCCGGCCGCGACCACCGCATCCCGCAGCTCGGCCGCGTCCTTCGGCAGATTGCCGCGCGCAGCCTCGGCGAGCACGGCGGCATGATCTCGATTGGTCGACGACCCGCGGGCGGGCATCGCGGCCGCTGCCGCCGCCCGGACGTCCGCGTCGCCATCGTTTTGCAGCGCCTGCAGCAATGGAGCGATCGTGGACGTGTCGAGGGCGCCGACGGCACGCAGCGCAGCGGCGCGCACCGATCCGTGCCGCGATGTGTCGAGCGCCGTCCGCGTGAGGTGATCGAGCGCCTCGGCGCCGTGCGCTCCCCGCAGATAACCGCTCGCCGCTCCTGCCGCCGCCGCCGCCACCGCGGCGTCGGCATCGGCGAGCGCCTCGAAGATGGCCGCGCGTCCGCGCGGATCGCCGATGGCTTCGAGAGCTCGCAGCGCGGCCATACGTGCCTCGGCCGGTGCGCTCGACCGCGCCACGGCCATGATTCGCTCGACGGCGCGCGTGCCAATAATGGTGAGTCGCGCCACGGCGGCCTCGCGCGTGGTCGCGCGCGCGGCGCCCAGATCGATGATGAGCGCGTCGACGCTCCTGGATGATGAGAGCTTGATGCCCACGGGAGATCCGATCCTAAGCGAAATGCGGCGCCCTAATGGTCCATTCAGTCCGGCCGATACCGATGATATCGATGTCCAGTGTGCGTGACGCGGCACCGCTTCTTGCGCCGGTGGCGGCGCTCTGTCTCTTCGCCGCCGCGCTGCCGATCGCATTGCCGGCGCCCAGGTTGGGACCCTCCAGCGAAGCCTGTCTCACTCTGGTGGACGCGCCGCCGCAGGCCGGAGCCGACGCCCTGTCGGCGCTGGAGCGCTGCAGCGCGATCGCGCCGCACGACGCCGAGCTCCTCGAGGATCTGGGGGCGGCGTACGAAGCGGCGCAGGCCCCCGCGCGAGCCGAGACGACGTATCGTCAGGCGCTCGCGCTCGATCCCGACGCCGCCGGCCTCCGCGCGCGGCTCGCCCGGCTGGCGCTCGCCCGGGGCGACCGCAAAGAAGCCCGCCGGCAAGCCGAAGCGGCCTTGCGCCTTCAGCCGAATCGCCGTGCGCTGCTCGATCTGCTCGGCGTGATCGATGCCGCCTCGGGCGCGGCGCGCCCGTGATCTTTCCCATCGTCTTCATCGTGCTGCGGCTGCTCGTCGCCGCCTTCTTTCTCCTGACGGCCGTCTACGGCGTCTTGAACTGCAGTCCGTTTGCGTTCGACATGTTCGTGCGGCCGCAGCTGTTTCCGTGGCTCGCGCAGTTCGTCGCCTGGCACCACGTCTGGTTTGTCGGCGCCTACACCGCCAGCCTCGTGACGATCGCGCCGGCACTGCGACGGCAACCGCCGACTCGCCGCGGCGTGCGAGCGTTCGCCATGGCGTACGCGCTCGTCCTCGGCGCGGCGAGCGCGTGGCTCCTGGTCCACCCGTACCTGCCCACGTTGTGGAGCGCGGGCCAGGGACTTCCTCTCGCGCTTCTATCGTTCGTGCCGATTCTGTGGCTCGCGCTCATCGATCACCTCAGCGTGCGTCCCGCATGGCTGTGGCGCGATCGAAGCGGAGAAGCAACGCCGGCGTCCAGCATCCTCGTGGCCTGCGGGCGCGCGGCCGTCTTCTTGTGGGGGATGCATCTGGCCCGCGCCGTCAACCTCGGCGAACAGGCGCGCAGTGCCGCAGCCTGGGGGCTTACCGGCGCCTGGACGTTGACGCTCACGGCGGTCACGTTCGCGGTCGTTGCGGCGATCCTCGGCGCCGTGTCGGGCGTCGCCGCTCTCTCCCGCGCGCCTCGGCGCGCCGAGTACGCGCTCGTCGTGCTGCTGGCCGCGGCAGGAATCGCCGAATTCTTCCGCCGCCTCGTGTTTCCCACGCTGTCACTTTCGCCTGCGGAGTCCGCGAGCGTGGCGGCCTTTCTCGGTGTCAGCGCTGCCGCGACCTGGTCGGCGTTCGTTTTACGACGACGCGTTCCCGCCGATCGGCAGCCGACCGCCATCGAGCTGTTTGTTTCGCCGCTCTGGAGCGGCGAGAGAACCGGCACCGCACTTGTGGCGGTGATCGCGACCGCGTTTTTCGCCCAGCACCTGATGGCGCGTCGCGACTGGGATTTCGTCGTGCAGCGGCTGATCGTGATCGTCGAATGGACCGCTGTCTTCGGAGTGATGATGGGCGCCAGCGACAGCCGCCGCGTGCGCCGGTGGGCCGGCGTACCGGGCATCGCCGCGGCATCCGCGATTGCGCTGGCCGCGCTGCTCGGTCTGCCTCGCGCGGCGATCGCGCTCGCCGCATGGACTCGCGATCCCGCGCTCGAGCCCTCCATCTCGCTCGGACGATACGCGACGATGGAGAGCGCGTTCCGTCTCGTCGGCGACACTCTCGTCGCGCGCCGCGGATTCGATGACGGATACGACCGCTATTTACAGCGCGCGGCAGATTACTCCGGCCCGGTGTCGATCACGATTCCGAGCGTGCAGTACGCAGCGTCGCCAGCGCCGCCGGACGCCCAGCGGCCCGACGTGTTCGTCTTCGTCGTCGACAGCCTGCGGCGCGACTACCTGTCGACGTTCAACCCCGCCGTCACATTCACGCCGAACTTCGATCGATTCGCGGCCGACGGGTTTGCGTTCCGCAACGCGTTCACGCGGCACGGCGGCACCGAGCTGGCGATGCCGTCCATCTGGGCCGGTGCGGCTGTCGTGCGGAAGGTGGTCGCGCCGGATTTCACGCACATGAACGCGCTGGAGCAGCTCGTGAACGCGGATCGGTATCGCATGGCGATCAACGAGCACACGGCGGCTGATTTTCTGGACCCGGCGACGCGGGTGACGGCGATTGACGCGGCGGTGCCGAACGTCGACACCGATTTGTGTCACAACCTGACCAGCCTCGAAGGCTATCTGGACGCCTCGACCGCCGATCCCGCCCCTGTGTTCGGCCTGTTCAGGCCGATGAACATTCACATCCTCAACACGATGCGCGGCGGTCAGCGATCGCTCGACGGCGACTACCCGGGATTCTTCGCGCCGTACGCGTCGCGCGTGCGCCGACTCGACGGATGCTTCGGCGGATTCATCTCATACCTGAAGCAGCGCGGACGCTACGATCGCAGCATCATCATCGTCACCGCGGATCACGGCGACTCGCTGGGAGAGGACGGCAATTGGGGCCACGCGGTGTGGCTGTTTCCCGAGATCGTGAGAGTGCCGCTGCTCGTGCACCTTCCGTCCGTGTTGAAAGCGGCCGTGACCACCGATGTGGGGCGGCTCGCGTTCACCACCGATATCGCGCCGACGCTCTACGCGCTGCTCGGACACACGGTCCGCGATCTCGGCCCGATGTTCGGCGCGCCGCTCTTCGTTCCGTCGAATGCGCCGCTGGTCGATCGCCGGCGCGAATCGTTTCTGCTCACATCGAGCTATGGCGCGACGTTCGGTCTGCTGCGGCACAACGGCCGGCTGCTGTACGTGTCCGATCTCACCGAGTGGCGCGAGTACGCCTACGATTTGTCCGACGAGCTCGCGGCGGCGCCGCTGGTTGTGGACGATGATTTGCGCCGGGTGAGTCAGCGTCTGATTCGTGAGAAGGTGGCGGAGGCGGAGCGCTTCTACCGGGTGAGCCGCTGATGATCCGCGGCCGATAGACCACGGCGGCGCTCGGCTGAAGCCTTCGAGCTACATCGAGCGCACAAAAAAAGGCCGGGCACCCGAAGGCGCCCGGCCACTCAATTTACATCGAGAACGACGAATTAAGAATTCCTGGACGAATCCGAATTCCTAATTCCTAATTGTAAATTTCTTCACTGCACCTTCACGACGAGCGCCGCGCGCCGATTCAGGCGGCGCGTTTCTTCGCGCGAGTTGTCGTATTTCGGCTGCTCCTCGCCGTAGCTGCGCGTCTCGAGACGGCTCGACGGCACACCGCGCGACATCAAGTACTCACGGACGCTGGCCGCGCGCCGTTCGCCGAGCGCGAGGTTGTATTCCGCCGTGCCGATGCTGCACGTGTGGCCTTCGATGATGATGTTCTTGTCCGGATTCGCCTGCAGCTTCGTCACCGCATCGTCGAGCAGGCGAAGCGCCTCGGGACGCAGCGTCGAGCGATCGAAGTCGAAGTAGACGTCCTCGAAGTTCAGTTGGACGACCGGCGGCCGCGTCACCTGGATGTTGACGGTATCGGACGCGGTCTTGTTGTCGCTCGGGCAGGTGACCGTCACCGTGACCGGCACGCTGCCCTCCTGC
>Ga0207657_10004101_pt1 | contig 15472 bp, 15 predicted proteins | sample KBSC33metaG_FD_184316 | JGI IMG/M metagenome (GOLD analysis project Ga0207657, IMG submission 184316) | Corn rhizosphere microbial communities from Kellogg Biological Station, Michigan, USA - KBS C3-3 metaG (SPAdes) (version 2) | ecosystem: Host-associated > Plants > Roots > Rhizosphere > Soil ... | reverse complement strand
AGGTCGAACAGCGCGAGCAGCTCGCGCGCGCGATGTTCCACCTCCGGGCCTTCCTGGTCATAGAGGCCCGCGACGAAACGCAGGAACTCGGCGCCCGTCAGCTTCTCATAGATGAATGGCCGGTCGGGAATGAAGCCGAGCTTCATCTTGGCGCCAACGGGATCCCTGGCCAGGTCGACACCGGCAATCGTGATGCGACCGCTCGTCGGACGGAGGATGCCGGCGATCATGCGCAGCGTCGTCGTCTTTCCGGCGCCGTTCGGACCGAGGAAGCCAAACAGCTCGCCGCGAGGCACCTCGAGCGCGATCCCGTCGACGGCCGTGAAGCTTCCGTAGCGCTTGGTGAGCTGGTGAAGGCTGATCATGTATTGAGGGCGCGGACGCTAGTGAGCGGAGAGCACATCGATGTGCAGCGCACCCATGAGGCGCAGCAGTTCGGCCTGCCGGCCCAACCCACCGACGGTGAAGCGCAGGTGCGAGGCGTCAGCGGGGAACTGCCCGAACGTCGGATCCACCGCGACCCATCTCTCAAGCCAGACTTCCGGCCACGCGTGGTAGTAAAACTTTCCGTCCAGCCAGGTGAGTCCAGCCGCGACGCGCGCCGGAATGCCCGCTGCGCGCGCCAGCGCCACGTACAGCTGCGTGTGCTCGTTGCAGTCTCCCTCACGCGCATGCAGCGTGGCGAGCGCGCTCGGCACGCCCACCGTGATCTCCTTCTTCAGCGAGTCGTGCACCCAGTCGTTGATGCGCTCGGCGACCACCCTCGGGTCGGTCTCCGTGCCGCGCAGCCGACGCGCAAGCGACTGGATTTCCGTGTTCTGGACCTCCAGCAGCGGCTCGGCGTCAAGAAACAACGCCATCATGCCGGCGCGTGCTCCACGAGGCAGCCGATAGTCGGCTCGCATGGCGGCGGTATCCTCGCGGGTGACCGTGAGCGTGTCGCCTCGAAGCCGCTGGCGGTAGCCCTTCACGTCGAAGTCGCGCAGGTCCACACCGCCGAGCACGACCCGGAGCTCACGCAGGTCGGAGCGCAGGGGCTTCCGCGAACTGATCGCCGTCGTCTCGTAGATGTCCCGATCGGCGCTGACGACCTCGCCTCGCGTCGCATCGTCGGCCTTCCAGTTCTGGAATGCCACCTCGTGGGGCCGCGCCTCGAGGGTGAGTCCGAGCAGCTGCGATACGCGCACCACCCGTCCCTGTGCGTCCACCCAACCCTCGAAGCCCGACTTTCCGCCATTCGCTGTCGACGAGATACGCCATGCCCGCACGGTGTCAGGCAGTGCGCCCTCCCATCGCTTCGTCACCGGATTCATCACGCTGGTGTCGTGCACGACGAACATGCTCTCCGCCGCCACCGAGATCTTCATGTCCCGCGGCGCCATCGACACGGGGTCGAAGACGGGGAGGATGAAGCTGTCACCAACCTTCGGTCGCTCGCCCAGTGCCACGGCCAGGGGCACCAGCGTGGGAAGCAGCACGGGACCGGTGAGCGGGATGCGCTGCGTATCCACCGGTACGCCGTGCACGCCGCCGACGACCAGCACCATCGTGTCGCCCGTGACGCGTCCCGATACCCGGATCGGCGCAAGATCGGCGTCCACGTCGAGGGTGAAGCTGTTGACGCGCAGCGCGCGCGAGAGCATCGCGGTCGAGCGGGCGCTGGCACGATGCACCTTGCCGGCGATCGGAAGGTCCGCGACGAGATAGTCCACCACCGTGATGCCACCATCGGTGGTGTCGACGGTGGATGACGCGAAGCCGATCTGCTTGCTGCCCTGCAATACGGCGTAGTATTGCGCGCCCGGCGTCACGCGCATCCCCGCTTCGGCGAGGCGCTCGATCGGCGGACGAAACAGCTCCCGGCGCACGAGCAGGCCAAGACCGGCGACCCAGAGCACGAGCACACCCAGCGCGAGCGCCAGGCGGCGACGCGACTTCGTCATGACGTGAGCGCCGGTGCGAGCACCAGCCGCAGTGCGTCCGCCTCGTCGTCGTTCTCGGCCACGACCGTCAGGTGCGTCGGGAATTCCGCGCGCCTCCGCAGCAGTTCCTCCACCATCAGTGTCGCGCTTTCCTCGAGCCCGAGGTTGCCGGCGCCGAGTCCCAACGGAGGAACGGCGACCCGCGCGAGCTGCCACTCCTGCACGCGTTCGAGCGCGCTGCGAAATGCACGGCGCACACCCTCCCGGGTCACACGCTCGGTAGGGCTGCTCACCACCGCGTGCACCAGCAGCTCCACCGGAAGGTCGCCGGCGCCGGTCACGACGGCTGCGCCGACGGGAAGCGGCTCGGCGACGCGCAGCTGAGCGCGCAGTGAGGCACCCCCCGCCAGCTCGAGTCGGCGGAGCAGAGGAGTGGTGGCGTCGAGGTTTGCGTTGGAAGGACGAATGATGGCGTTTCCTTCGAAGAACGCGAGGTCCTCGACGCGCACCTCGATCATCGGCGTTGCGCCTCGCGGGCTCGCTGGTAAGCGGCGGCCGCCTCGTCCGGGCGGCCCATCCTGTCGAGGACGATTCCGATCGCCTTCAGGGCACGCTGATGCGACGGCTCCAGCGCTGCCGCCGACCGGTAGGCGCCCAGCGCGTTCGGGAGGTCGTCGATGCTGTTGTAAGCCTCGCCGAGGTAATAGTGTGCGGCGACGCGCCCCGGATCGCTCGCCACCGCCGCGCGCAGCGGCTCGATGGCCTCACGCCACCGCGCGCGCTTGCAGAACAGCACGCCGAGCTGAAGCTGGATATCGGCCTCACGCTGTCCGCTCCGTGCGGCGCGGCGGAGATCGGCCTCGGCGAGATCGTACTTGCCGCGCTGCATGTACACCGCGGCACGCGCCGACAGCACACTTGCGTCGTCCGGTTCGGCTTCCACGGCGCGACTCAGCTCGGCCAGCGCGCCTTCGAGGTCACCGCGCTTCTCCAGCAGCTCGGCGAGGGCGACTCGTGCCTGCGCGTTATCCGGTTCGCGAGCGATCAGCGCGCGGATTGTGGTTGAAGCGGCCGACGTCTCGCCCGCGGCGAGCAGCTCGCGGGCCTGTTCCAGGGCGTCCGGTGGCCTGGTCGCGGGCTCCGCCGCGCGCTCATCGACCGCCTCGAGCGGCAACTGCTGGTCGGGCGCGCCGGCATCGGCGGTGGTCGGGGTGCGCGGTGCGCCTTCGGCGTGGCCGGGCTGGGGGTGCAGCATGCTACGTCTCCTGCGGTCTGCGTCTGTGCGACGGTGCGTCGGTACGATCTACGTCAGGCGAGCGCGAGCGTGGTCTCGCCGTTGATCCACTCCAGGTACTTCGCATTCCCCGCCGTCACCGGCAGTGCGAGCAGCTCGGGCACCTTGTACGGGTGCAGCTCCTCGAACGCCAGCTTCAGCGTCTCCAACCGTGCCGAACGGGTCTTCAGCAGCACGATCACCTCCTGCTCGTCGGCGACCTTCCCCTGCCAGCGGTAGAGTGACCGCACGCCTGGCATTACCGAGCCGCAAGCCACCAATCGCCGCTCGAGCAGGGATTGCACGAGCTTCACCGCGTCGTCGGTGTTGGCGAGCGTGGTCATCACGACGATGGCGTCGGTGTGAGGCATGCAGGACGAGACGAGGTGAGCGGGAGGACGAAGGAAACGTCGTGGCGCGGGCGGAGTAATCTAACGACGGCAGTGCGCGACTTGTCTCCCCCCGGTCCGGAAGCGAGCTTTCCCTGGTTATGGCAGAAGACGCACTGATCGTCCGCGGAGCCCGTGAACACAATCTCCGGAACGTGGACGTCGCCATCCCGCGCGACCGCCTGACGGTCATCACGGGACTCTCCGGATCCGGCAAGTCCTCGCTCGCCTTCGACACCATCTATGCCGAAGGTCAGCGCCGCTACGTCGAGTCGCTGAGCGCGTATGCACGCCAGTTCCTCGGCTTGATGGAGAAGCCTGACGTCGATTCCATCGAGGGGCTGTCTCCCGCGATCTCCATCGAGCAGAAGACCGCCGGGCACAACCCGCGTTCCACCGTGGGAACGGTGACGGAGATCTACGACTACCTCCGCCTCCTCTACGCGCGGGCCGGCACCCCGCATTGCCCGAACTGCGGTCGCCCGGTACAGCGGCAGAGCCCGGCGCAGATTGCCGAAACGGTGCTCGGCTGGCGCGAGGGAACGAAGATCGAGGTGCGCGCGCCGCTCGTGCAGGGGCGCAAGGGCGAGTTCCGCGACCTGTTCGAATCGGTCCGCAAGCAGGGGTTCATTCGCGCGTACGTGGACGGCGCACTCATCGAGGTCGCCGATCCGCCGAAGCTCAACCGCCGTCAGAACCACACGATCTCTGTCGTCGTGGACCGACTCGTCGTGCGGCCGGAAGATCGTGCGCGCCTCACCGACTCCATCGAGACGGCGCTCAAGCTCGCCGAGGGTGTGGCCGAGGTGTTCAACGCCGACACGAACACCACGGAAAACTTCTCCGAGAAGTACGGCTGTCCGGCGTGTGGCATCTCGATGCCCGAGCTGGAGCCGCGACAGTTCTCGTTCAACTCGCCATTCGGCGCCTGTCCCACCTGCGGCGGGCTTGGCACGCGACGCCGCGTGAGCGAAGAGCTGATCCTCGGCGATGCGCGCATCTCGATCCTCGAGGGCGTCGTGCTGCCGTGGGGTGAGCCTTCCGGCTACCTGCGCAAGGTCGTCCTTCCGACGCTCGCACGGCAGTATCGCTTCGACCTCAACGCCCCGTGGGGCGAGCTCCCCCAGTCGGTACGCGACTGCCTGTTGCACGGTGACGCCGGCAATGGCAGGAAGAAGAAGGGCGAGGGGACCTGGGAGGGAATCATCGCGAACGTGGAGCGGCGCTACGACGAGACCGACTCCGACATGGTACGGATGGAGCTCGAGGCGTACATGCTCGCGGTGCCATGCCCCGAGTGCAACGGCCAGCGCCTCAAGCCCGAGTCCCTCGCCGTCACGATCGACGGGGTGAACATCGGCGCCGTGACCGCGATGCCCATCACCGAAGCGCTCGCCTTCTTCGAGCGCATTCCGGTGCGAGGCGAGGGCCGCGTGAACGGCCTCGACGCCGAGATCGCCGGCCCGATCCTCAAGGAAGTGCGCGAGCGCCTGCGCTTTCTCGTCGACGTCGGCCTCGATTACCTGACGCTCGGCCGGTCCGCGGAATCGCTCTCCGGCGGTGAGGCGCAGCGGATCCGGCTCGCGACGCAGATCGGCTCTCGACTCGTCGGCGTCCTCTACATCCTCGACGAACCGTCCATTGGCCTGCACCAGCGCGACAACTCGCGCCTGCTCGCCACCCTCGAGCAGCTGCGCGATCTCGGCAACACGGTCATCGTCGTCGAGCACGACGAGGAGACGATGCGCGCCGCCGATTGGGTGATCGACATGGGGCCCGGTGCGGGCAAGCACGGTGGCGAGGTGATCGCCGAAGGCACCGTGGACGAGATCATCCGCAACCCGCGCTCCATCACGGGTCGGTTCCTCAGTGGTGAAAGCGAAGTCACCGTTCCCGCCGAGCGCCGACCGCGCGATCCCAAGCGCGCAATCCGCATCGTCAACGCGCGCGAGCACAATCTCCGTCATCTCGACGTGGAGATTCCGCTCGGCCTGTTCGTCGCCATCACCGGCGTGTCCGGTTCAGGGAAGTCCACGCTGATCGAGGACATCCTGCATCGCACGCTGGCACGGCATTTCTACCGCGCGCGCGTGATTCCCGGCGCGCACGATCGCATCACCGGCCTCGAGCACATCGACAAGGTGATCGACATCGACCAGAGCCCGATCGGGCGTACGCCGCGCTCCAATCCGGCGACGTACACGGGGCTGTTCACGCCGATTCGCGAGCTCTTCGCCGAGCTCCCCGAGGCGAAGATCCGCGGCTACGGGCCGGGTCGGTTCTCGTTCAACGTGAAGGGCGGTCGCTGCGAGGCCTGTCAGGGCGACGGCCTCGTGAAGATCGAGATGCACTTCCTCCCCGACGTCTACGTGCCGTGCGAGGTGTGCAAGGGCAAGCGCTACAACCGCGAGACACTGGAAGTTCGCTTCCGTGGCCAGAGCATCGCCGACGTGCTCGACATGACGGTGGAGGACGCGCTCGCCTTCTTCGAGAACCAGCCGCGCGTGCGCCAGAAGCTGGAGACGCTGAACGACGTCGGACTCGGCTACATCCACCTTGGCCAGAGTGCCACCACGCTCTCCGGCGGCGAGGCGCAGCGCATCAAGCTCGCCACCGAATTGTCCAAGCGTGACACCGGCCGCACCTTCTACATCCTCGACGAGCCGACCACCGGCCTGCACTTCGAGGACGTGCGAGTCCTGCTTCACGTGCTGCATCGACTCGTCGATCGCGGCAACACCGTGCTCGTGATCGAGCACAACCTGGACGTCATCAAGACGGCGGACTGGATCATCGACCTCGGACCCGAAGGGGGCACCCGGGGCGGCACCATCGTCGCCGAGGGAACACCGGAACAGATCGCGCAGGCGGAAGCAAGCCACACCGGGCAATACCTGAAGCCGATGTTGCAGAAACCGACGCCGCAGCGAAAGGCGGGCTAACGACTACCGGACGCGAGTATGCAAGGATGCAGGGAGTCGACATTCACGCATCCTTGCCTCCCTGCTTCCCTGCTTCCCTGCATCCCATCTCCCATGGTCTCTCTCCTCGACATCATCGGCCCGGTCATGGTCGGGCCGTCCTCGTCCCACACGGCGGGTGCGTGCCGGCTCGGACTTCTGGCGCGCTGCCTCGTTGGTGGCACGCCGGAGCGTGCGCGCGCCGAGCTGCACGGCTCCTTTGCTCGCACCGGCGAGGGTCACGGCACCGACAAGGCGATCGTCGGCGGCCTGATGGGCTTTCGTCCGGATGACGAGCGGTTGCGTGACGCGCTCGGCATCGCCGAGCGTGAGGGGCTGGACTACACCTTCGAGAAGACCACCATCGCCGACGACGCGCACCCGAACACCGTGCGTCTCACTCTCGAGCGTGGCGATCGGCGCGCCGTGATGACCGGCTCGTCACTCGGCGCCGGCCGCGTGCTGGTGACGGAGATCGACGGCTATCCCGTCGAGGTCACCGGGAATTACCACACGATCGTCCTCGTCGCAGAGGACGTGAAGGGCTCCGTGGCGCGTATCGCCGCCCTTCTCGCCGAGCACGATCTCAACATCGCCACCCTCCGCCTTTCACGGAAGGAACGTGGCGGCGACGCGTTCATGGTCATCGAGATCGATGATTCGCCGGGCGAGGAAGTACGCGACCAGATCCGCGCACTCCCCTGGGTGCGCTGGGCCTTCCGTCTCGACAAGGTCAGCGCCTAGCGCTCCGACTCACGACCCGGGCAGCACGGTCAGCGTCGCAGTGTTGGGCGGTAGCGTGACCTGCAGCACCTGGCCGGGTGTGAGCACGAGGGGACCCGTGTGCGGTGCGTAGTTCCGCGCGAGCAGGCGCGCGGCGATCGTCACCGTCGCCCCCCGCGAGACGATGTCATACGGCACGCTCAGCGTGTCGGTCCTTCCGGCGAACACCGTTCCCAGGCGAACCGACTGGCCAGCGTCCAGCACGGCAAAGACGTCCGCCTGATCGAGCGATTGATTGACGAAGATCACCTGCGTCGTCGGCAGGTCTTCTCCGCGATGCATCAGCCGACCGCACGACGCAGCGGTGACGAGGCCCGCCGAGGCGAGCGCGAGCGAGACGTGGCGCGAGAACGACATGGTGCCGGTCCTTGACGTGACACCCGACCATGGGGCAGATGTGATGCCACGTCGCGCGGCGATGCGGTGCCGTCCGGTGGTCGAACCGATATCTTGCAGCATGTACAAGTCGCTCGCCGACGCCATTCGCGACGCGGAGGAGAAGCGGATCTCCCTCTCCCAGCTCGCGCTCGAGACCGAGAGTCGTGATCAGGGACGCCCCGTTGCCGAGATCCGCGCTGCGCTCCAGCGCGCGCTCGAGGTGATGCGCGGCGCCGTCGCCCAGGGAATGACGGGCGACATGTATTCCGCGTCCGGCCTCGTCGGTGGCGACGCGGCCAAGCTGCGCACGGGTCCCGCCGGGCCGCTGGCCGGAACGCCCTTCCGTGACATCCTCGCGCGCGCACTGGCCGTGCAGGAGGTGAACGCAGCGATGGGTGTCATCGTCGCCGCGCCCACCGCGGGCGGCGCGGGTGTCTTGCCGGCCGTGCTCACCGGTCTCGCTTCCGCGCGCAACATCCCTGACGCCAGGGTGGTCGATGCGCTGGCGGTGGCGGGGCTCATCGGCGCGGTGATCGCCGAGCGCGCATCGCTGTCCGGTGCCGAAGGCGGTTGCCAGGCCGAGACGGGCTCCGCCGCGGCGATGGCTGCCGGCGCCGCCGTGGAGATGCTTGGCGGCACACCCACCCAGTCGGGTCACGCCGCCGCGCTGGCCATGCAGGGCACGCTCGGCCTTGTGTGCGATCCGTTGGGTGGCTTCGTCGAGCTGCCGTGCGTCTTCCGCAACGCCACCGGGTCCGCCATCGCGCTCACCGGTATCGAGCTCGCGATCGCCGGCGTCGAGTTCCGCATCCCCGTCGACGAAGTGATCGACGTCATGGGACAGATCGGCAAGGAAATGGATGTCCGCTACCGCGAGACGGCCGGCGGCGGGCTGGCCGCAACCCCGACCGGGCGCCGTCTGGCCAAGGAAAAGCTGATTCAGATCAAGCGCGCATAGCCGTGAAAGTCCTTTCCCCGCGCTCCGTACACCCGTAGCTTGCGGCCATGCGCCACGCGGCTGAAACGGGCTGAGCGTGGAATCCGTAGGTAGGGCAACCCGCTCGCCAGGTATGCCGATGCTCACGAAAGAAGACATCGAGAGCTTTCTCGTCCGACTCGCCGCTACCGGTGCCTCCTATTCCGAGGTCGAGCCCGGATTCTGGATCGTGCGACCCAGCCCGGACAGCGATCTCTCCGTCGCCGTGAACTACTCCCCGCCCGTGCTGCTCCTGCGCGTGGACGTCATGTCACTGCCGAACGACGGCGCGCGTACCGCCGAGCTCACGCGGCGGCTGCTCGAGCTCAACGCGTCCGATCTCCTGCACGGCTCGTACGGCATCCAGAACCAGCAGATCGTTCTCACCGAGGCGCTCGAGCTCTCCGCCCTCGACTATGAAGAATTTCTCGCGAGCTACGAGAGCATGACGCTCGCGCTCGCGTCGCACCTGCGCGAGCTCGGCTCGTACCGCGAGGCACGCTGATTCCCATGGGCATCTTCGACCGCTTCTCCACGCTGTTCAAGTCCAACATCAACGATCTCATCTCGCGGGCCGAAGACCCCGAGAAGATGTTGACGCAGATTCTCGCCGACATGCGCGGCCAGCTCGTCAAGGCCAAGCAGCAGGTGGCGTCCGCCATCGCCGACGAGAAGCGCCTCCGCGACCAGACCGACGCCGAGTACAAGCAGGCGCAGGACTGGGAGCGCCGCGCCATGCTCGCCGTCCAGGAAGGACGCGACGACATGGCCAAGCAGGCACTCGTCCGGCAGGGCGAGCACATGGCGCACGGCCAGCAGCTCGAGCAGACCTGGGAACAGCATCGGCTCGAGACCGAGAAGCTCAAGAATTCGCTGCGCGACCTCAATGACAAGATCGAGGAAGCGAAGCGCAAGAAGAACCTCCTCATCGCTCGGCAGCGCCGCGCGCAGGCACAGCAGCGCATCGCCGAGACGATGTCGTCGCTGTCCGAGAAGAGTGCATTCGAGGCGTTCGCCCGCATGGAAGAGCGCATCGAGACCAACGAGCGGCAGATTCGCGCTCACGCCGAGATCGAGGAGGAGTTCACCGGCGACACGCTGCAGCGCGACTTCAAGCAGCTCGAGAAGGGTGCCGCTACCGCGTCGGTGGACAGCCAGCTTCTCGCGCTCAAGCAGAAGATGGGAATGCTGCCGGCGGGCAGCTCGCCGCAGAACAAGGCACTGAACTCGGGCCAGCGGAACGACGAGACGGTCCACGCCGAAATCGAGCATCCCGGCGACGAGGACAAGCGGTGAACGGTCAGGCAGCCCGGGGCTTCCGCTTTGCCCCGATCCTGACTGCCACCGTCTTTACCGTACTGCTTCTCTGGCTCGCCGGCCGTGTTGCGGAGGTCTTCCTCCTCCTCTTCCTCGGCATTCTCCTTTCGCTCGTGCTCGGCAGTCTCGCCGGCGGCCTGCATCGCCGCGCGCACGTGCCCGAGCGCCTGGCATTCGTCGTCGCCATCCTCGTCCTGTTCGGGGGGGTGGCGCTGGTGCTGTGGATCCTCGTTCCGCCCCTGCTCGCGCAGACCCAGGAGCTGGTCAAGGTCCTACCCGATTACATCAGTGGCTGGGAAGGGGCCATCGATCGCCTGGCCGAGCGCGTTCCGGCGCTGCGGTCGGTCTATCCGCCCGGGCAGCACAAGCTGCTGTTCGCCGTCTACAATCAGGTGGCGGACCAGTTCGGCAACCTGGTTCCGAAGGTGCTCGGGATCGTCGAGGTGCTCGTCAGCATCTTCTCGGTGCTCGTGATGGGGATCTATCTCGCGCTCCATCCGGCGCTGTACCGCGAGTGGCTGATCGCCCTCTTTCCGCCCATTCACCGCGACCTCGTCCGGGACGTGCTGGGCGACTGCGCCGACTCGCTGCGCGCCTACATCGTGGGGCTGCTCCTCACGATGACCTTCCTCGGCACTCTGACGGCGATCGGGCTCTACGTGCTCGGTGTGCCGTACTACGTGACCTTCGGCGTCTTCACCGGGCTCGCCACCATCGTTCCATTCTTCGGAACGCTGCTCGCCACCACCCTGCCCGCGCTGTTCGTGCTCACCGGGCCCGGTGGTGGTACCCGCGCACTGTGGGTGATCGCCCTCGGCATCTTCGTCCACCTGGTGGAGGGGAATTTCGTCTCCCCCTACATCATGTCGAAGCAGGTGGACCTGCCGCCGGTGCTCACGATCGTGTTCGTGCTCATCATCGGCAAGCTGCTCGGTCCCCTCGGCCTGCTCGTCGCCGTGCCCGGCCTCGCCGTGATCATGGTGATCGTGCGCCGGATCCTGCTGTCGCGCATCTACGAAGGGCGTGGCTTCCGCCGCACGGCGCGCGAACGTCCCCTTCGCCTGCGGCTGCCCGCGTCGGAGGGCGGCGTGATCGTGCCCCGCAGCTATGTGGACGTCGTGTCCGTGCTGGAACGTCGCGTCATCGCGGCGCCGGTTTAGATTTCGCGCGTCCGCGCCGCTTTCTCCTCCTCGCCCGCTCCCCGCACATCGCATGTCGCGCTCGCCGCGCTATCTCATCCTGGCCGATGGCCTGTTCGGCCCCGAGACCTCGAAGACCGCCAACGCGTGCATCCGCTACACTCCCGAGCACGTCGTTGGCGTGATCGATTCCCGTCATGCCGGCAAGACCTCCCAGCAGATCCTCGGCTTCGGCGGAAACATCCCTGTCGTTGCCACGCTCGATGACGGACTGGCACTTGCACCCAACGCGCTGTTGATCGGCATCGCGCCGCCCGGCGGCCAGATTCCCCCGGAGTGGGTGCAGCTCGTTCGCCGCGCGATCGAGAACAAGCTCGAGGTCTGGAGTGGCCTTCACAGCTTCCTCGGTGACATCCCCGAGCTGGCAGAGGCCTCTCGCAAGCACGGCGTGCAGATCCACGACCTGCGACGTCCACCGGCGAAGATCACGGTGGCCAACGGTCGCGTGCGCGAAGTCGACGCGACGGTGGTGCTCACCGTCGGCACGGACTGCAACATCGGCAAGATGACGACGCAGCTTCAGCTCCTCGGGGCGCTGCGCGCGAAGGGCATCCGCACCAGCTTCGCCGCCACGGGTCAGACGGGCATCCTCATCGAAGGCCGCGGCATCAGCGTGGACGCCGTCGTCGCCGATTTCATCTCCGGCGCGGCGGAGAAGCTGGTACTGGACTGCGCCGCTGATTCCGATCTCGTGCTCGTCGAGGGGCAGGGCTCCATCATCCATCCGAGCTACTCGGGGGTGACGTACGGGCTGATTCATGGTTCGCTTCCCCACGCGCAGGTGATGTGCGCGCAACCGTCACGAAAGGCGATCAATCGCTGCGAGTGGGTGAAGATCCCGCCGCTGCCGGATTTCATCCGGCTCAGCGAGACCGTCGCGGCACCGCTGCGGCGGGCGCCGGTGATCGCGGTGGCGCTCAACACCTACGATCTCGACGACGACACGGCGCGACGCACCATCGAGCAGGTACAGCGCGAGACGGGGCTGCCCACCACCGACGTCGTGCGCTACGATCCCGCGCCCGTGGCCGACGCAATCGCGAAGTTCCACCAGGAACGCCCGCGCTGACGCGCACTTTCCATCCGTCAGGCAGCGGGATGATGACGTGAACGCGGGGTGGCATCGCCAGGTTGGCGCATGCCCCCCGCGCTTCGCGTCGAATCGCTCTGGAAGTGCTACGCCGCCGGCGTGCGGGGCTGCTCGGCGCGCGCATGGGTGCTGCGCGGGCTCTCGCTCACCGTCCAGCCGGGCGAGCGCGTCGCCATCGTCGGGGGCGCCGGTTCGGGAAAGACCACGCTCGCCGAGTGCATTCGTGGATTGCGTGTTCCGACCGCCGGCCGCATCCAGATCTCCGGCCGTCTGGAGATAGTCGAGCTGCAGCATGTCGGAACGTCAGATGGTCGGAGAGTGAGAAGTTCAGAAAGTCTGGACCTGGCCTCCCTTCCTTCCGATCTCCTGACCTGCGTCGTGCTCGCGCGGCGGCCTGACGCTCTCGTCGCCTGGGCTGACCGCGTGCTGCTCCTTCGCGATGGCCGGCTGCACCACATGCTCCATCAGCCAGTGCGCCGAGTTGCCGAGCGAGGCACGGCCGCGCTCCGTTGACCGCTGCGCGCTCGGGCGCCTAGCTTGCCCGCGATGTCACAGGACCTGATCCCCCAGGTGCGAATCCCGCGCCCCGCCGAAGTCGCTCGACCGCACACGCTGGCCGAGTGGCGGCGCGATGGTCTGGACTACGCGGTGGACAAGGGAATCGACATTGCCGGCGTGGTGGTGTCGCTCTTCGCCGCGTGGCTGTTCATCCGCTTCGTCTCGCGCCGCATCGAGCACTGGGGCGACGACGCGATGCCCGGCATGCGAACCGCGCGCGAGCAGCGCGCGCGCACTGCCGCCAAGCTGGTGCGAAACGCCGGACGCGCCGTGCTCATGGTCGTCGGCGTGCTGATGGTGCTGAACCAGCTCGACTTCAACATCTCGCCGCTGCTGGCCTCGGCGGGAGTGGTGGGTCTCGCGATCTCCTTCGGCTCCCAGAGTCTGGTGCGCGACTACGTCACCGGCTTCTTCCTCCAGCTCGAGCATCAGTTCGCGCTTGGCGACGTGGTGCGGATCGGGACGGCGGAAGGGACGGTGGAGAACATCACCCTTCGGTTGGTCTACGTGCGGGACGGTACCGGCGCCCTGCACATCATTCCCAACGGGCAGATCAACCAGGTCGTGAACCTCACCCGCTCGTGGGGAAGGGTGGTGCAGGACGTGGACGTCGCATGGCGCGACAGCGACAGGGCGACCGAGGCGCTGCGGCGCGCCGCCAGCTCCCTCGCCGTAGACAAGGCGTTCACCGACGCGCTGCTCGACCCGCCGCGCGTCGCGGGAATCGAGAAGCTCTCCGGCGCCTCGGTCACCCTGCGCACGACGGCGCGCGTCGATCCGTACCGCCGGGACGACGTCGCCCGCGAGCTGCGCCGCCGCATCAAGGAGGAGCTCGATCGCGCCGGCATAGTCACCGTCGCCTGACCATCGCGCTCGCATCCGTTGCTAGCTTTCCGGGACGGTGTCGCCTCACGCCTGTCCACGTCCAGCGTCCGCTCCATGCCAGAATTCCGCCTGTACAACACGCTCACGCGCCAGGTCGAGCCGTTCACCCCCGCCGATGGGCGCACGGTGCGCATGTACACCTGCGGGCCCACCGTCTACAACCCGGCGCACCTCGGCAACTTCCGCACGTTCCTGTTCGAGGATCTCATGCGGCGCGTCCTCGCGCTGCGAGGGTGGCAGGTGCAGCAGGTGATGAACCTGACGGACGTGGACGACAAGATCATCCGTCGCGCCTTCGAGCAGGGTAAGACGATCACCGAGGTCACCGAGCCCGTGATCGAGATCTTTCATCGCGATCGCGAGTACCTGCGCATCCAGCGCGCGGAGATGTATCCGCGGGCAACGGAATTCATCCCGCAGATGATCGCCCTCGTGCAGCGCCTCGTGGATCGCGGCGTCGCGTATCAGGCGGAAGACGGCTCGGTCTACTTCGCGATCGCGAAGTTTCCCGGCTACGGCAAGCTGTCACGCCTCGACACGCGCGAGGTGAAGAGCGGCGCGCGGGTGCTGCAGGACGACTACAGCAAGGAGAACGCGCAGGACTTCGCGCTGTGGAAGGCGGCGAAGCCTGAAGACGACGCCACTGGCGCCGCCTGGGACTCGCCGTGGGGACGCGGCCGGCCCGGCTGGCACCTCGAGTGCTCGGCGATGGCGATGGACCTGCTCGGCGAGACGCTCGACCTGCACTGCGGTGGCATCGACCTCATCTTTCCGCACCACGAGGATGAGATCGCGCAGAGCGAGGCGGCGACGGGGCGCACGTTCTCCCGCGTCTGGTGCCACGGTGCGTTTCTCCTCACTGAAGGCGCGAAGATGGCGAAGCGGGTGGGGAACGTGAGCACGGTGCAGGGTCTCCGGGAGGCGGGGGTATCGGCGGCGGCGCTGCGCCACTTCGTCTTCAACACGCACTACCGGAAGGAGCTCAACCTGTCGGAGGAGGCGCTGCTCGCCTCCACGGAGGCGGTGAAGCGGGTGGGTGCGTTCGCGGACCGCCTGCGCGATCCCGCCACCCTGGTGCTGGGCGGCACGCCCGAGCTGGCCCAGGCGGCGGACGAAGCCGTGGCGGCGGCGGAATCAGCGTTGTTCGACGACCTGAACGGTCCCGAAGCGCTCGCTGCCCTGTTCGACTTCATCCGGACGGGGAACGCCGAGCTGGACCGGAGGGGCGGTGACCGGGCAGCGGTGCAGCGGGCGCGTCAGGCCTTCGACCGCCTGGACGGCGTGCTGGACATCGTCCCGGCGCGGGCGGAGGCGGATGCCGAGCTGGTGCAATGGATCGAGGAGCGCATAGCGGCGCGGCGCGAGGCGCGAATCCGTCGCGATTTTGCCGAGTCGGACAGAATCCGCGACGAGCTGAAGGGGCGCGGAGTCGTGCTGGAGGATTCGGCGGGGGAAACGCGCTGGAAGCTCTCGTTCACCGGCACGTAAGTGCCGCCCTCCAAGCGCCTTGACCTTCCCTCACGAGTCAACTATCCTACGAGTCTCGCGCAAATAAGGGCCGTCGGCTGACGTAGCTCAACTGGCAGAGCACCTGATTTGTAATCAGGCGGTTGCGAGTTCGATTCTCGCCGTCAGCTCTTGCTGTGCGGGAAACAGGGGTGGGGTACCCAAGCGGCCAACGGGATCAGACTGTAAATCTGACGGCGCAAGCCTTCGAAGGTTCGAATCCTTCCCCCACCATG
>Ga0207657_10004098_pt1 | contig 15473 bp, 16 predicted proteins | sample KBSC33metaG_FD_184316 | JGI IMG/M metagenome (GOLD analysis project Ga0207657, IMG submission 184316) | Corn rhizosphere microbial communities from Kellogg Biological Station, Michigan, USA - KBS C3-3 metaG (SPAdes) (version 2) | ecosystem: Host-associated > Plants > Roots > Rhizosphere > Soil ... | reverse complement strand
CGGCTGCTGGGAGCGAAAGTTGTCGGCGTCGCCAACGGCAGCCAGACGCTCAAGGACGCCATCAGTGAAGCCATGCGGGACTGGGTCACGAACGTCCACGACACGTATTACCTGCTGGGTTCCGCGCTGGGTCCGCATCCCTATCCGTTGATGGTCCGCGATTTTCACCGGGTGATTGGCATCGAAGCGCGCGCCCAGATTCTGGAGTGCGAAGGCCGCCTGCCGGATGCGGCTTACGCGTGCGTCGGAGGAGGCAGCAATGCTATCGGCCTGTTCCACGCCTTCATCGGCGATGAGAGCGTCAAACTGATCGGCGTCGAAGCGGGCGGGCGAAGTGCGCAGCTCGGCCAGCATGCAGCGCGTTTTTCGGGCGGCTCTCCCGGCGTCCTGCACGGTACGCTCAGCTATTTGCTGCAGGACGACGACGGGCAGGTAGCGCTCACGCATTCGGTTTCCGCGGGCCTGGATTACCCGACCGTGGGTCCTGAGCATGCCTGGCTGCATGACCGTCACCGCGCCGAATACACTTCGGTCAGCGATCCGGAAGCGCTTGCGGCGGCACTGCAACTGGCGCGCACGGAGGGCATCATCCCGGCGCTCGAATCCGCCCATGCCATCGCTGAAGTGGTCAAACGCGCTCCAGCGGCCACGGGACAGATTTTCATCGTCAACCTCTCCGGGCGTGGCGACAAAGACACCGACATCTACCGCGAAAATCTTCCCGAACTTGATGACAAGCTGGCCGAACTCGATGCCGACACGAATTGAGCCTCTGTTCGCCGCGCTTAAATCCCAGCACCGCGCGGCCTTGATCGCCTACATCACTGCTGGCGATCCCACGCCCGAGCGCACGCCGCAGATCGTCGCTGCACTGGAGCGCGGCGGTGTGGATCTTATCGAGTTGGGTGTTCCTTTTTCCGATCCCATCGCCGATGGCCCGGTGATCCAGGCTGGCGCCGAGCGCGCCCTCAAAGCGGGCACCACGCTGCGCAAGGTTCTAGAAATCGCGCGGACCATCCGCCAAACCTCGCAGATTCCGCTGCTGCTTTTCACATATCTGAATCCCGCTATGCGCTACGGATTTGAGAAACTGGGCCGCGATGCCAAAGCCGCCGGGGTCGACGGCTGCCTGCTCACCGATCTGAGCGTCGAAGAAGCCGAGCCATATGTGAATTCCATGCGCGAGGCGGGGCTCGATACGGTTTTTCTGGCCGCGCCCACCAGCACGGCAGAGCGGCTGCTTCTCGTGGCACAATATTCCACGGGCTTCGTGTATCTCGTTTCTCGCACCGGCGTCACCGGAGAACGGACGGATTTATCGGCTTCGCTTGGCCCGCTGGTGGAAGCCATGCGCGAGGCCACGTCTCTACCGCTGGCGGTCGGCTTCGGCATCTCGACTCCTGAGCAGGCCGGCGCGGTGGCGAAGATGGCGGATGGCGTCGTGGTGGGCAGCGCCTTTGTGCGACTGCTTGAAAACCACGCGAGCGATGCGGAAATCGAAGCCTTCGCCCGCTCGCTGCGAAAGGGCATGGATCACGATCGATGACCCAGGCCGAAGCACAAGCGCTCCTCGCCGATTGCCGGCGCAAGATCGATGCGATCGACGTTGAGCTGCGCGATCTGCTGAACCGGCGCGCGGGGATCGTCGATGACGTGGTGCGCGCCAAGGAAGCTCTCGCGATGCCGGTTTACGAAGCCGCGCGCGAAGAAGAAGTGGTGCGCAAAGCTACCACCGGCAACCCGGGACCGCTGGGCGACCATGCTTTCCGGCATATCTTTGAAACCATCATGCAAGAGATGCGCATGATTCAGCAGGTGTATCTCGACCGTCAGCAAGGTAAGCAGTAGTGAACCGGGAATGGAAAGTCGTTACGGTCGCCGGCGTGGGCTTGATCGGCGGATCGTTCGCTCTGGCGCTCCGGCAAGCCGGATTTCAGGGCAAGATCATCGGGGTCAGTTCACCGGCAACCATTCACGCCGCGCTCGATCGCGGGGCCATCGATGAGGCGCTGCCCTTAGACGAAGCGGCTGCCCAATCCGACATCATCTATCTGGCGCAGCCCATCGAAAGAATTCTCGGAACACTGAGCGTAATCGACGAGGCGGTGCGCCCAGGCACTCTGATCACCGACGCCGGCAGCACCAAACAAGCCATCGTCGAGCGGGCTGGGCAGACGATCCGACGCGGCCGCTTCGTAGGCGGTCATCCCATGGCGGGCAAAGAGGCCCGCGGCGTTCAGGCTGCCGACGCCAGTTTGTTTCAGTCGCGCCCTTACGTTCTCACCGGCTCCGATGGCACTCTGGAACATTGGATTAAAAAGATCGGCGCACGCCTCGTGAGACTCGACGCAGCAGAGCATGATCGCCTGGTCGCGCTGGTTTCGCATTTGCCGCAAGTGCTGTCGACGGCCCTCGCGTCATTGATTGCGGACTCGCCCGAGGCTGCGCGCGTCGCCGGACCCGCGGCAGCGGACCTGACGCGGTTGGCTCTCAGCCCTTACGATATCTGGCGTGATATCTTTGCGACCAATACCGGTGAAATCGAGCGCGTGATCGGCGATGCCATCGCGCGGCTGCAGACGTTGCGCGAAAACCTGCTTTCGGAATCCGATATGCAAGCTGCGTTTGCCCGGGCCGCTCAGGCGGCATCGCGTCTCCGGGAAATATAAACGCGGGGGCAGTCCTGATATGCTGGGAGTGCAAAGGAGAGACAAAAATGGACGACGATAGCAAGATGTCTTTTTTCTTTTTAGGATTGGGGATAGGGGCGGCTATGGGTGTCCTGTTTGCTCCTAAGTCTGGCTCCGAGACTCGCGACTTCCTCATGTCGAAGGCGAATGAAGGAACGGAACTTGCGAAGCGCCGGGCTCAGGAGTTGAAGGACCAGGCCGCAGTGACCATCGAGCGTGGGAAATCGACGGTGCAGCGCCAAAAGGAAAGTCTCTCGGCAGCAGTGGATGCCGGACGGCAGGCCTACCGCGAAACTGTGAATCAGCCGCTTCCGGAATAGTTCGCTCAGGCTGCCGGGAGCCTGCGGGATTACCCGGGCCAAGGAGACGCAAAAGCCTGCATTCGGGCGCGCTAAAACCACTATGGACCAACAAACTCTGCTCACCGTGATGACGGCGTTTGTGATCATCGCGGCAGTGGCTCTGATTATCCAGGCTGCCATGCTGGCGGGCATCTATAAAACTTCGCGGGGATTGCAGGAGAACGTCCAGCGTCTCATGCCCAAAATCGAGAGCGTGCTCGAGACTTCGCGCCAGACCATCGACGACAGCCGCAAGCAAATTGCCGACATCACTTCCAAAACCAGCGAAATTCTGGAAACCACTCGCCAGCAAGTGCACCGGATCGACGAATTCCTGAACGACGCGGCTTCGCGCGCTCGCGTGCAAATGGACCGGGCCGAGATGGTGCTCGACGACGCCATGGTCCGCACCCAGCGCACGGTGGCGGTAGTGGAAGGCGGAATCCTCAAGCCGATCGTGCAGATTCAGGGCGTCGCGGCAGGGATTAAGACCGCGCTCACGTTTTTGCTGCGCGGCCGCCCCAATCCGGAAGACGCGCACTCCGACGAAGAGATGTTCATCTAGGTCGGTACGCCTGTGGAGGGCACGCAGTTTGCTGGAATCTTTAAACCACTGGCAGGAAGCCTGGAACGACCTGCAGCACATCGGGTTGGCGTATGTGTTGACTGCTCTGATTGGTTGGGACCGCGAAAAAGAAGCGCATAGCGCGGGGCTTCGCACATTCCCCATCGTCGGTATGGCGAGTTGCGGTTATTTGATGGTTCTGGGAAATCAGCCCGACGTCGCTGCTCAGTCACGGGTGCTGCAAGGCTTGATCACGGGCATCGGCTTCGTGGGCGGCGGCGCGATTTTAAAAGAAGGCGCGACGGTAAAGGGCACAGCCACCGCCGCTAGCATCTGGAATGCCGGCGTGATTGGAGCCGCCGTGGCTATTGGACGCTTCGAGATTGCGATTATTCTCTCCTTGCTAAATCTGCTCACGCTACGCGCCTTGCTCCCCCTCAAGCAACGCCTCGACAAAAAGAACAGCACCGAAAGTGACTGAAACTGGTTTAGAGCGGCGCCTGGGAGTGGCGCGTGCTTCGGCGATCACGCGTGGTATCTCGTCCCGCGTTTACTTTCCGGGGCTGAAATGACGGAAACTGGAAGCCGGGTTCCGTTACCCGTAGCCAGGATTACGATTAAGGCAACCAGATAGAGTCCGCCGCCGAATAAGAGCGTTGCCCGCAGGCCGGTGTAAATGGCGAGGACGATGGCTGCGCCCGAGCCCAGCACACTGGCTGCGGCGTTCAGAGACCATGCCCAACGCACCGATGGCGAGTGGCGTTCTTCCAGACGCCGGAGACCGCTGGGGAACGGCATGCCCATCAGAAACGCGGCCGGCGCAATAGCCAGCGAAGTGATCAGCATTTTTGCCGGCAAGGGCCAGGATACTGCGCCTGCGGTTATCGTTGGAGCCGCGAACGCCAGCAGCGCGACCAGCATTGCCACCCCCGCCAGCACTTGCATCAATCTCGCATCGCTGTCGCCGATCACGCTTCGGCTCCAGAAACTTCCCGCGCCGCTTGCCACTAGCATTGAGAAGACGATCACAGTGAGCGCATAGGTTGGATGTCCCAATAGCAGCACGAATTTTTGAATCAGCGCTACTTGGATAAGGATGTAGCCGGCGCCCAAGCACAGGAAGTACATCAAGAACACGAAGACACCTTTTTGTTTTGGCAATCGCGTTCCCAATACCAGCCGCGGCAGAAACAAAATGAGCAGTGTGGCCCCAATGCTCACCGCGACCAGGGCAAACAGCAGCGGAATCGCGCGATTGACTTTATAATCCGCGCTTTCCGTGTTCGCGGTCATCACGAAGTTCCATAGGTCGCGGGCCTGCACGGTGTAGAAGAAGAATGGGCGGTCATCGCTCACGGGAGACACATCGTAACGATAATCGTGCCAGAACGCCGGTGGATCGGGACTATTGAGCAATTCTCCGAAGGGATTGCCGGCGCCCATCGCCGGGGCACCGTTTGTGCCGGGCAGATACACCGCCTCCATCTTGGTTTCAGAGAGCAGTTGCTTCGCGCGCGCGACGTCGCTGTCGGTGAATGGCTTGCGCGAAATCAAAACAGTATCTTGCGCACCCCAGCCATAGAGCTTAGAGGTGTCATCCCGGACCACCATCACATGCCTCGCGGGATCGGTTTCGCCGATACGCGCCAGCGCATTCATCGCCAGCGTGATCAGCCGCAGCGACTCTCGCGGAGGATCGAACCCCCAGCGCGTGAATGTCATTACGCCGTCATCGGTCAGGTGGGTGAGGTAATCGTAAAAGGCGTCGGTGGTGTAAAGATTGTTTTCCGACAACGCGAATGCGCCGGCCGCAGTGGACGCCCAGGTGTCGACCAGCGTGGCTTGCAGCACCTGATACTTCTCGCGGCTGCGCCTTACGAAGGAGCGCCCATCCTCGATCGCCAGGTGCACCTCGGGGCGGAAATACAGGTAATGGCTCTCGGCAGCGAAACTCCCGCGCATGATCTTATTGGCGATGATGGGGTTGATCTCTACCGCCGTGATGTCACGGCTGCCGGATGCCAGCGCCCGCGCGACATCGTAGCCGCCGCCCGCGCCAATGACCAGTGTTTTGGCGCCCGGGCGGAGATAATAAGGAAACCCGGGGCCGCCGTGCGAGAGGTCGCGCCGCTCGCTCTCGGTGAGGTGGTCCCAATCCTTGCCGGCCAGCGCGGTGGCGGCGTCGCCGTCGATCACGATGCTGGTGTAGCCGCGATCGGTTGTAACGCCCACGCGCGAGAAGCTGTTCCAGGCCACGAACTTTTCGGGGGGCAGTCTCTCCCCTTTCGAGACCCGCACATCCAGCAAGTGGGTGCGGCCGTTCACCACCATTAGAACTACTAGCAGCAACGCCACCAGCACCGCCGCCGCGCGCCGCCGGAAATTCCCCGCTTGATGAAACCAGATGGCCGCTGCGATGCCGTAAAACACGCCGGCGGAAATCACCGTGTTCGGACCGCCAAAAGTGTTCAGGAACGGAATCAGTACCAGGCATCCGGCGGCTGCCCCGGCCAAGTCGAAAAAGTACGCGCGGTCCACGCGCTCGATCGCTTCGGATACGGCGATCGAAACCACGGTCCCGGCGAGAAAGAAAGGCAGTGCGCTGGCGACATAAACTGCTGCGAGAGTCCCATAGCCCAGCTCAGTCGGACGCGAAAGTATGAACCACAGCGTCCCCACCACGCACAAGGCGTCGGCCAGCCCCAGCACGCCGAGCTTGGTATAGAGGCGGCCAGGACGCGCCATCACCACATACGAAAACACGCCGCCCGCGCCCAGTCCGAAGAGCGCGATGGAAATCGCCAGAAAGGCAAAGTGGTAATAAAACACCACCGAAAAAATGCGGGTGAGCGACAGCTCCAGTATCAGCGTGGCCAGGGTGGTGATCGCCAGGCCGAGATACAACTGGTTCCAGCGGACGGGGTCGGTGATGCTGGTTGCGGCGGAACTAATACGGGACAATCCTCTACTTTAGCAATCTGGACTACGCTAGAACTATGAAGTGGCCCGCGATTGTCTTCATTTTTCTTTTGACGAGCTTCGCGAGCGGGCAGGAACCTCTCAGTCCGCCAGCGAGGACTAGCGTCACGGTCAATGGCAAAAAGTTAATCATCGCCTACTCTTCGCCGTTTATCCGTGGACGGAAAATCATGGGCGGCCTGGTGCCCTATGGGCGCTGGTGGCGCACTGGCGCGGACAATGCGACCACGTTCCAAACGGATGCGGATCTCGATCTCGGCGGATTGAGAGTCCCTAAAGGTACCTATACGATCTACACCCTGCCGGGCGCAACCGAGTGGCAACTCATCATTAACAAACAGACCGGCCAGTGGGGCACCGAGTATAATCAACGGCAGGATTTGGGGCGCGTGAAAATGAATCTGACTCAGACCCCGGCGCTGGTTGACAGTTTCAAGATCGAGCTCTTATCCACCGGCGGGAATAAGGGTCTGCTCAAGATGACCTGGGAGCGGACCGAAGTCTCGGTTCCGTTTACCGTGCAGTGATGACAACACCTTCTTCAAAGAGGTTCGCTATGCAACGACGTAAGTTTCTGTTCTCCGGACTGGCCGCGACAGCGGCCGCCACAGTCAGCAGCGTCCCCGCTTATGCGCAGGCGAGCCCGCCGAAGGTCGCCAACGGCATTGTCGGCGGCAGAGGCATCACCATCAATTACTATTCGCCCTCGATGCGCGGCCGCAAGATTTTTGGCGCACTGGTGCCGTATGGCCGGGTGTGGTGTCCGGGCGCCAACTGGGCTACCAGCATTACGTCGCTCGATGCCGGGCTTGAGATAGGCACAATGAAGCTGCAGTGGGGAAGCTACTCGATTTGGGTTCTCCCGAATGAAGATGAGTGGCAGGCCATCATCAACAGCGACGCCAAGGCGTTTCATCTGAATCATGAGCCCGACAACGATATTGGCCGCATCAAGATGAACCTGAAGACTCTGGACCAGCCAGTGGAGTCGTTGACTTTTGAAGTCCGCAGCGACGGCGGCAACAACGGGACGGTGGCGCTGCTCTGGGAGAAGACCGAAGCGTCGTTCCCGTTTACCGTGGTGCCGTAAAGCGCCCAGCTTACGGGACGATTACCGCTGACCCGTCAACAGACTCGCTCTTGATGGCTGCAAGTGCTTCATTCGCGCGTTCCAGCGAAAAAATCGTGGCCTGCGGCCGGATGCCGATCTCTGCCGCAATTCGCAGGAAATCATGGGCGTCGACGCGCGTCATGTTGGCCACGCTGCGGATTTGCCGCTCGCCCCACAGCAAGCGATCGTAATCGAATTGTGGCATGCGATCGAGGTGGATTGCGTTAATCGCGACAATCCCGCCCTTGCGAAGACTGGAAAGCGCTGCGATCACCACGTCTCCACTGGGCGCAAAAGTAACGGCCCGGTCCAATTCGACGGGCGGGCGGTCGTTTTCCGTTCCTACCCACTTTGCGCCCAGCTTGTACGCTAATTGCCGATGGCTCTCGCCTCGCGTCGATACATACACTTCGCATTTCCAGGCGTGCAGCACAGCGATGGTCAGGTGCGCCGAGGCGCCGAAGCCGAACAATCCCACACGCTCGCCGGGCGCCACGCCCGCCACGCGCAGGCTGCGAAATCCAATGATTCCGGCACAAAGGAGCGGCGCGGCGTGCACGTCATCCAGGCTCTCGGGAAGAGGAAAAACGAAATCGTTACGTGCGAGGGCATAGTCGGCGTAGCCACCATCTACGCTGTAGCCAGTGAAAGTGGGTAAATCGCAAAGATTTTCCTGACCGTTCCGGCAATAGCGGCATGTTCCGTCAGTGCCGCCGATCCAGGAGACGCCCACCCGAGTGCCGAGCCGCAAGTCTGCCGTCGCGCCATCCACCACATCGCCCACAATCTGGTGACCGGGGATCACGTTGGATTTCATCGCCGGCAATTCGCCTTCGACGATGTGCAGGTCGGTTCGGCACACCCCGCAGGCCCGAACTTTCAACAGAACGTGACCAGGCTGGACACGCGGCGTGGCGATCGATCCAATCTCCAGGGGCTGCTCGCCTACGGGCCGGGCACGGGTGAGAACGGCGGCTCGCATCTGGGTTGGAATGGCGGCCATAGAGCGCTTTCTACCAGTCTGTCGGTTTGTAATCCTTTAGGAACTGCCCCCACACATGGTCGCCGGTATTGACGCCATGGATGATGGGATCGAGAATGCGCGCCGCACCATCAACGATATCGAGAGGCGGATGAAAGTTCTGTTCCACGGTCTTCCGTGCGGCGATTTCCACGGGATCTTCATCAGTTACCCATCCGGTATCGACACTGTTCATGTGGATGCCGTCGCCGTAATAGTCCGTCGCCGAGGTACGCGTCATCATGTTGAGCGCGGCCTTGGCCATGTTGGTATGCGGATGGCGGGTGGTCTTCCAATTTCTATAGAACTGGCCTTCCACCGCAGATACATTGACGATGTGTTTGTCGCGCTCCTGCGTGCGCAGCATCAGCGGCTTCAGTTGCGCGTTAATGATGAAGGGTGCGATGGCATTGATTAAGTGGACCTCCAGTAACTCCACCGGCGAGACCTCCGCCATCAGCAGCCGCCAGGAGTTTCGTGTGCGCAAGTCGACTTGCTGCAGATCCTGATCCAGACGTTCTTCGGGGAACAGATGCTTTGGCGCCAGAAGATCTTCGGGAAGCAGTGGAAGCTGGGACAGTTCAGCGGGCCGCGCCAGGCCGGTGCGCGACAATCCTTCCTGAAGCCCCAACGGCAAACTAGAAGCAGGGGGCGCGTCGCTGCTCAATTCGTCATAGGCGCCAAGAAGTTTGCGCACGCCTTCCGGCATGCTGTCGAACGCCGCTCTCTCGCTCTCCATCATGTGAGTGTAGAAGCCCGGCGGACGCCGCACGGTTTGACACGCGTTGTTGACGATGAAATCCAGCCGGGGAAGAGTATCCAGCAAATGCCGGCAGAAGGCTTCGACGCTGGGCGTGTGGCGCATGTCCAGCCCGAAGATTTCGAGACGATGACCCCACTCGCCGAAATCCGCTTCCCGCGCATAACGCTGCGCAGAATCGCGCGGGAAACGCGTGGTCACAATGAGTCGCGCTCCCGAGCGCAGCAGTTTAAGGCCGGCCTGATAGCCGATCTTGACGCGTCCGCCGGTCAGGAGCGCTACGCGGCCGCTCAAGTCCGCCAATTCAGTTCGCTTGCTGAAGTTAAACTCGGCGCACGATGGGCACAACTGGTCGTAGAAATGATGGATCACGGAATAGTGCTGCTTGCAGACATAGCAGTGCGGCGCGTCGCACGATTCGGGGTCGATGTCCGGCAGGGGACGCGATCCATTTTGTTGGCCGGGTTCCACGGGCGGAAAGACGTTCGGGGTAGTGAAAATGGGCTTGCGCCGCATGGTCCGAATCCCGGTTTCCTCGAGTACAGCGCCGACGCGCCCGGAACGGATGGCCATCCGTTCACGCTCGGCTTCCTTAATCTTTCGCCGCCGGGCGATGGGATCAGGATTGTAGAAATCGGCCACCGCCCGGTGCAGCCGTTCGCGATCGTGGGCCGGGAGTTCGTCGAGACATTCCCGATCGGACGCGATCCATTCCAGCAACTCAGTGGCAGCGCGCAGGCGCTCCGCGAGAGTGGGATGGGAAATAGTCACGGGCGGGTTTCGCATCGGCAGCCGCGCTTTAATGGCCGCTGGAATCCCCTCGGCGGCTGGCTTCGAACAGGAACCAGGTGCGCCGCTCGGTCTCGTCAATCCACACTTCAATCAAGCTGGCGGTGGCGATGTCGTTGTGTTCCTCGCAAACGTTGTGAGCTTCGCGCAGCCGCGCCGCTAGCGTCTTGCTGTCTTCTCGGAGTTCGGCCAGCATGTCTTCCGGTTCAACATAGTCGGCATCGTTATCGCTGATGCGCTGCAGACGGGCAATGTGGCCGATGGACTTGATCGTTTCGCCACCCACTTTGCGGATGCGCTCCGCGATCGGGTCCGTCATGGCGAAAATCTGGTCGGCCTGTTCGTCCAGCAGTAAATGATAGTCGCGGAAATGCGGGCCACTCAAATGCCAGTGGAAGTTCTTGGTCTTGATGTATAGCGCGAATACATCCGCCAGAATGCCGTTCATTGCTCCGGAGATATCTTTGGTCGCTCCGGCTTTCAGGTCAGTGGGCGTGATCAGCGGCGAGTTCTGCTTCCGTTTGAGCTTCTCGATTTTCTTGGCGTCAAGTTTCTTCATAAATACCCCTCTTATTGTAGATGAAGCCATGCTAGAGCGGCCGCATCGCCACTAGCCCACAACTCACAGCCGAATGTGTTCCGGGCGAACGCCAATGCCAATCAGGCGCGCGAGGAGGTGCTGTATTCCAGGCACGTGAGTAATTAGTTTGAGTTGCCAGGGCGCCCTGATCGCTCCTGGATGCCGAAATATGTAGTCGAAGCCCTTGTGCGCCGCCACCTGCATTCGTTGTGTGACGCGAGTGGGAAATTCTCGTCTGCGTTGCACGCGCGCCAAGAGGTCTTCTGTAACCAGCCCCTGCCGGAGCGGGTCGGTTAATAAGTTGGCCGCCGCGACTGCATCCTGGATCGCCAGGTTGATTCCAACACCTCCCGCCGGAGACATCGCATGGGCAGCGTCGCCGATACATAGCAGGCCGGGCCGATGCCATTGCCGCAAGCGATTGATCTGCACCGACAACAACTTGATTTGCTCCCAATCCTGCAATTTCTCCACGCGATCGCCGAGAAAAGGGGCGATCTGGAGAATGCTTTTTCGAAATCCCTCAAGCCCACACTTCTTGATTTCTTCAAAGGAGTTCTTCTGGATGATGAGTCCGCCCTGAAAATATTCGCCGCGGTTGATCAGGATCAGCGCCTTGCCGTAATTGATCGTGCCCAGGAGTTGCTCGGGGTCGGCAGTCCTTCGGCTCAGCCGAAACCAGAGAACATCGATCGGAACCCCGAATTCGATCACCTCAAGACCGGCCGCCTGGCGCGTCGTTGCGTGTCGTCCGTCACAGCCTATCACCAGGTCCGCACGAATTTGCATCTTTCCCGCCGGCGTGTTGACTTCCACGCCCCTGATTTGTCCGTTCTGGATGATCAGGCCGACTACTTCATACCGCATTCGAAGATCGAAGGTCGGAAAAGCCTTGGCGCGTTCCGCGAGGAAGTTCAAAAAATCCCACTGCGGCATCAGCGCGACGAATTTGCAGCGACCGGGCACATGACTAAAATTTGCCGTCTGAAAACTGAAATCTCCGAATTTTCCTCCCGCTGAGGTCAATTCCTGGTGCGGCAGCTTGAGTAAGTCGTCAAGAAGCCCAAGTTCGTACATCAATTCAAGGGTCGAAGGATGCACGGTATCGCCGCGAAAATCGCGGAAGAAGTCAGCGTGCTTCTCGAGAATGATGGCCGCGACACCGGCGCGCGCCAATAAGTATCCCAGCATCATCCCCGCCGGGCCGCCGCCGACGATGCAACACGTCGTTACCAGTGTTTCGGTTCCCACCAACTACATTTTCACTTGCGCTGGCGCGATTGTGGACCACGGGAAACCCCGCTTCGGGTGCGCCTCGCTCCTGCGCGATAATTTCAAGAGGAGTCCGAATGCGACTTTGAAGTTCTTGCCTCGACAAAATAGATGCCTAAACTTCTCGCCGCACTACTATTCGCCGCTGTTCTTCGCGCCCAGGCTCCCGCTCCGGAAGTAAAGGACCCGCTGGGCCGAAGCACACCCCAACAATCGATCTTCAATTTTTTGGAAGCCTGCCACGCACGCGACTATTCGAAGGCGACTTACTATCTCGATTTGAGCCGCATGTCTACGGCAGACCGGGCAAAAGCCGGGCCCGAGCTGGCGATGCAACTTGAAGACCTCTTGGACGATACGACGTTTGATATCGTGACGCTCAGCCGTGATCCGGAAGGAGACCTCTCCGACCTCTCTCCGAACATCGACAAGCTAGCTTCGTTCGAAGTCAACGGGCAGATGATCGTTCTGCAACTGGAGCGGCTGGAGCCGCGGCCCGGGAACCATATTTGGGTGGTTTCAGCTCCTAGCGTTGCGCTCATCCCCACGGCCCACCAGGCTGTGGCGGAGACACCCTTTGAGAAGAAATTGCCGCAGGTGCTGGTGACTTTTGAAATCCTGGATACGCCTGTATGGCGCTGGATTGCGCTGGTGTTAGCGGCGGTGGCCCTCTGGTTCATCGGTGGTTTTCTAGCGGTGGCACTCGCCAGGCTGCTTAAGCCAATGGTCGGTGGAGTCAGCTTTGGCGGTCCTCTGCGAATCGCTCTGCTGGCGGTCGGGTTAAGAATAGCGATGGAATTCGCGTCGCCCGCCACGCTATCGCGGACATTCATCGAACGGGGGTTAGGGCTGATCATTGCTTTAGCTGCCGCGTGGGCAGGTGCGATCGCCATTGATCTGATTACGGAACGCTGGCGCTCGCGCCTCGACCCTCGCATGCAGGCGGTCAGCTATTCGGTGTTACCTCTGGGCCGGCAGATACTGAAGCTGACAATTTTTTTGATGGCAATTCTGGCCGTGTTGAACGCCTGGGGCTACAACACGACTGCCATTCTGGCGGGCGTTGGGGTTGGAGGCATCGCCGTGGCGCTCGCCGCGCAGAAGACCATCGAAGACTTGTTCGGTGGTGTCTCCGTGATCAGCGATCGTCCGGTTCTAGTCGGCGATGTGTGCCGCTTCGGTGACCGCACCGGCACGGTGATGCACATCGGGTTGCGTTCTACGCGAATTCGCACTCCGGATCGCACCGTTGTCAGTATCCCGAATGCCCAGTTCGCGACCATGACACTCGAAAATATTTCCGGGCGCGACAAAATCTGGTTCCACCCCACGCTCAATCTTCGCCGCGACACGACGTCAGAACAATTGTTGCGGGTTCTGGCCTCGCTGCGCGAAATTTTGACGAGCCATCCCAAGGTCGAAACCGGACCCATACCGGTGCGCTTCATCGGGGTGGGAGCTTATTCACTGGATATCGAGACCAACGCCTACGTGAAGACCGCTGACTATGACGAATTTCTCGGCATTCAGCAAGAGCTGCTGCTCCGGATATTGCAAGCGGTGGAGCAGGCGGGCACACGGCTGGCCGTCCCGCTGCAGGAGAGCTTCGAGTCCGGCGGCGCGCCGCGGACTTAGCAGATGACCGAGCGTGGTCACCTGACCACCTGTCGTCGATCGCCTGATCCGCAGTGATGGTGCAAAGCTCTTCCCTTCAGCGCGCACCACTGGCTGGCGACTTGCCACCTTTCTTCCAGGAGAGCAACCGCATGAAACATTTTTTGATTCTCGCTGGGATGTGTGTGGCCGCGTCCCTGATCGCACCAGTCGTCGTGAGCGCAGACGAACATCACCGTGGGGAAAAGCGCTATTACGATCGGGGCGGCCACGATTATCATTATTGGAACGGTGACGAAGATCGTCAATATCGAGCGTATGTTGTCGAACAGCACCGGCAGTATGTTCCGTTTGTGCGCGTGAGACCTCGCGAACGGCAGGAATACTTCAGATACCGCCATGAACACGGCTTCAAGGTTGAGGTCCGCTAGTTTCTGGGCGAACGCATCGTGCCGCTTTCACGAGGTCGTCCGAGGCGGATGGCTCACTCTCCGCTTGGCTAGAATATTCGCATGCCGCAACCAGATCTTTCCGCGCTGTGGGACGAACACACCAGGCATGAGTTCGCTACCCGCGATACTGAAGCCACGCTCGCGACTATGGTGGAAGACGCCTATGTCAATCATGTGCCAGTGATGACCGGCGGGACCGGTAAGGCCGCATTGCGCGAATTTTATTCGCGGGATTTCATCCCATGCATGCCGCCGGATACGGCTCTTACGCCCATTTCACGAACCGTCGGTGAAAACCAGCTAGTGGATGAGATGATCTTCTCGTTTACGCATTCGCAGGAGATGCCGTGGATGCTGCCGGGCGTGGCGCCCACTCACGCTCGCGTAGAGGTGGCGCTGGTGGTGATCGTGCGCTTCCGCGACGGGAAGCTCGCGCACGAACATATCTACTGGGACCAGGCTTCCGTGCTCAAGCAAATTGGCCTGCTCACCGATCCGGCGCTGCCGGTTTGCGGAGTTGAAGCGGCGCGCAAGATTGCCGACGATCAATCCTGAACCTGGCATAATCGGCTTGTGCCGTTTGTGCTTGCCGCAGCCCATCTGGGTGACGACGAGTTCCTGGAGTTCCACTCCTGCCGCCTGCCGCTAGCATTTGGTATCGTACCTGGAGTGATCCAGGAGGTTACTTTGAAACGTTATTCCCTAATGGCGCTAGCTTGTCTAAGTGCCGCGGCGCTTGTGCCGGCGTGGGCCGCCGATGTGCCCGAGATTCCGTTCGACTCGGTCCCGAATTTCCTGAAGCTGCCCACCGATATGTACCTGGGCGAGGTATCGGGAGTGGCGGTGAACTCGAAGAAGCACATCTTCATTTTCAATCGCGGCAACACTACCGGGCCGGCTTACAGCGCTACGGCGGCGCAATTGTTGGAGTTCGGGCCGGACGGCAAGTTTATCCGTGAGATCGGAAAGAATCTGTATGCCTGGTCTTTCGCTCACGATGTCCGAGTGGATAAAGACGATAACATCTGGGCGATCGATAAAGGGACGGACATGATCATTCGCTTTAATCCGGAGGGGCGGGTGACCATGGTGTTCGGTCGCAAGAAAGAAGCTTCCGACGAAGGTTCCGAGCCGTGGAAGCATCCAAATCCGCCACTGCCTGCGATTGACGGTCAGTTCCGCCAGCCGACCGACGTGGCTTGGGACACGCAGGGCGATATCTTCATCAGCGATGGCTACATCAATTCGCGAGTTGCCAAGTATGACAAGAACGGTGACTGGGTGAAGTCCTTCGGCACA
>Ga0207657_10004097_pt1 | contig 15475 bp, 11 predicted proteins | sample KBSC33metaG_FD_184316 | JGI IMG/M metagenome (GOLD analysis project Ga0207657, IMG submission 184316) | Corn rhizosphere microbial communities from Kellogg Biological Station, Michigan, USA - KBS C3-3 metaG (SPAdes) (version 2) | ecosystem: Host-associated > Plants > Roots > Rhizosphere > Soil ... | reverse complement strand
CACGTCCGATGCCAAGGTCGACTCGTCCGGGATAGAGCGCATGCAAGGTACGAAAGACCTCAGCTACCTTGAAGGCAGAGTAATGCGGCAGCATGATCCCGCCAGAACCGATGCGGATTCGGCGGGTCTCCGCGCCCATGCGCGCCAGCAGGACCTCAGGCGCAGTGCACGCAAGCGTTTCCATGGCGTGGTGCTCAGACATCCAGTAGCGGGCATAGCCGAGGCGGTCCGCGAGCCGGGCAAGCTCAATCGAATTCTGCAGCGCCTGGGCAGGCGTGCTGCCGGCGGGCACCGGAGCCTGGTCCAAAATAGCAAGCTTCAGCCGGGCATGGTTGCGTGTTGTCATCACCTGTATTGGATGTCTGGATGGAGTAGTGGACGCAAGCTGCCCTGCTACCATTAAAAGCTGACCGACTCATGAACAATCCACCCCTCTCCGCTGCTCCAATCCGCGTCCGCGTTGCCCCTTCGCCAACCGGCGATCCGCATGTGGGTACAGCCTACATGGGCCTGCTCAATTACATCTATGCGCGTCAGCGTGGTGGAAAGTTCATCCTGCGCATTGAAGACACTGACCAAACCCGGTTCGTCGCCACCTCCGAGCAGATGATCTTCGACGCCCTGCGTTGGCTGGGCATCACTTGGGATGAAGGTCCGGATGTTGGCGGCCCATTTGGACCTTACCGCCAGTCGGAGCGCACCCCGATCTACCGTGAGTACGTGCAGAAGCTGCTCGACAACGGTCACGCGTACCGCAGCTTTGAAACTGCTGAAGAGCTGGAAGCGATGCGTAAGGCCCAGCTCGCAGCCAAGCTGCCGCCTCGTTACAACGGTGCGCATCGCGAACTGCCTCAGCCGCAGATCGACGGTTACCTCGCCGAGGGGCGTCCCTATGTCATCCGGCTCAAGGTGCCGGCTGAAGGCGAGACCAGTTTTCGCGACGAACTTCGCGGCGCAGTAAAGTTTTCACACAACAACGTCGACGACCAGGTGCTGCTCAAGTCGGACGGCTTTCCGACCTATCATCTCGCCAATGTGGTGGACGATCATCTGATGGAGATTTCGGACGTGATCCGGGCGGAAGAGTGGATATCCTCCACGCCCAAGCACGTGCTGCTCTACCAAGCTTTCGGGTGGGAGCTGCCTCGCTTCTGGCACATGCCGCTGCTTCGCAACATCGATAAGAGCAAAATCTCGAAGCGCAAGAATCCGGTTTCGCTGGTCTATTACAGGGAAAGCGGCTATCTGCCGCAGGCCATGCTGAACTTCCTCGGGTTGATGGGAGGAGGCATGCCGGCGAGTGGCAGCCCTGAGGGGGGCGAGGGACGTGCCAAGAACCTTGAGACGGAAATTTTCTCGCTGGATCAGATGGTGGAGAAGTTCGTCTTCGAGAAGATCTCGCTCGGCGGCCCGGTGTTCGACCTTACCAAGCTGAAATGGCTCAATGGCGAGTACTTGCGAGCTCTTTCCCCGGAAGAATTCTTCGATGCCCTCCGGCAGGTCGTCTTCTCCGACGAGCATTTGAAGCGCATCGTTCCGTTGGTGCAAACGCGAATAGAGACGCTGGCACAGTTCGGGGACATGGCCGATTTCTTATTCAAGGATGAGGTGCTGCCTGCGACCGAAGTGTTTCTACCTAAGAAGCGCACCATAGAGGAAGCCATTGCCTTTGCTTCCGAGCAGCTTGCGGTTCTTGAAGCGACTGCGTTCACGGTGGAAGATCTGGAGACCGCGCTCAAAAAGCTGGGCACGGACAAGGAGTGGTCCGTCAAAGAGAACTTCATGCTGCTTCGTGCGGTTGTCACCGGGAAGACGGCGAGCCCGCCCCTACTGGAGTCGATGATTGTCTTCGGCAAAGCCCGAACTCTTGATCGGGTCCGGCGCTTCGTAGACGCGCAGAAGAAGCTGTCCGCCGTCCAGAGAAAGTGACCCGCTCTGGCGGCCTTCCCTTATGCTGGTCTTATGAGGTGCTCCTGGGCTGTTCGCTGCGTGTGTCTGGTGTTGTGTGTCCTCTTGGTTGATGGTTCACTTGCTAATGCGCTCGAGCTAAAAATCTCGGCGGCAGCTCTTGAGCGTACGCTGAAGGCACAACTTTTCAGCGGTCCCGACGGCAAATACTACCTCCGCGGCAATGCGGGTTCGGCCTGTTACGTGTATGCGGAGTCGCCGCATGTCTCCTTCAAAGACAATCGTGTAGTGGTGCATGTTCACACCCAATCCAAGCTTGGGACGGGGTTACGCAGCACTTGCATCGGCCTTGGGCTTACCCGGGATGCCGATGTGTCGTTAGTCCCGGACGCCGAGGGCGAATCCATCGGCTTCCGCGATGCCCGCATCGACCACCTGAGCGAGTCCAGAGAACTCAACTTCCTGCTTGTGCCCTTTTTGAGCCGCAAGCTCCCTGCGCAGATGAAGGTCAATGCTGCGGAGATTCTTGCGAAGCTTCTTAGCCAGTCAATGACAACGACGGGCTACTCGCTCTCACTCACTGCTCTAAAGCTGCATTCCATGGTTGTGGATCGCGACGAACTGGTGGTCGATGTTGACGCCGATGTGAACGTGCGCTGAGTTCAGCACACGGGATCCCAAGCAGGCGTCCGACAGTGCATCACCGAGTCCCTTAAGCAAAAGAGCCGCCCGCAGGCGGCCCGTCGGTTGGTCCGTCTGTTCTGCTACCGATACTGCCACTGCCGCACAGGTCCCACGTCAACATGCACGAATTGAGACACTGGATAAAAACCTACTCCGCCGGCATGGAGAGCGAGTGCAGCGTTGCGCAGTGTGGTTGTCTTTACCCCAGGAACCCGAATGTCGATTGCCTTTGCGAGCATGTGCTGGCTGTGCTCGGCCACTCCGGTGCTCGCGGCGCGAGTGCGGAGGAAGCGATTGCTCCAGGGCGTACGGTAGCCACAGACAATGTCGATCACGCCGTTCGGGTGGCCCAGCGAAGTCATCAGCTCGTGGAGCACGTCGAACTCGCGGGGATCGTAGTTGCGCACATCCTGCGTGCGATGGTCGCGAAGGAAGTGATTGAGTTGCTCAAGCGCATCGGGCAAGTAGGTGTTGCCGATCCTGTACACGATGTTGATGTCCTCACCCGTATGCAGGTGGTGCAGGTGAAGGCGGTACTCGGCGGGGGCGGTGGGCAGGTCGGCAGGCTTCGATTCCGTCGTTCGAAGGCTCGAAGAGTTGGTGGCGTGCAGACCGGAGGCTATAGAGTTGGGGCCCACGCCTATCGAAACGGCGGTGATCGCGACTAGCGCCGCGACGCTGGTTTTTAATTGCATTCGCTGTTCTAGCTCCCAGGGTTCTGAATGCGTGAATCCGCATAAGCGAATGAGATCTGCGTTCCTCGATTCACATATTTAGTTTAACCCAGGCAACCCAGGCGGGAAGTGCCCGCATTGTCATCTTTCTGTCGCATGCTAAGTGCCTGATTAGTTGTATGGACGCCCTGCCGATATGGCACTCTAAGCCTATGACTCTCGATCAGATCCAGGTTCGTGTCCTCGGCACATTGATAGAAAAGGAGATCGTCACCCCAGAGAACTATCCCATGTCTCTGAATGCTTTGATAGCGGGCTGCAGCCAGCGTTCCAGCCGTGATCCGGTTATGGAGCTGCGAGAAGATGATGTTCGACAAGCGCTGCATGCGCTCGAGGAGCAGGGACTGGTAGCGGCAGTTCGTGATGCTCGCGTGCCCAAATTCGAGCACCGCGCACGGACTGTGCTGAACCTGCGTCGCGATGAGACCGCGGTCCTCTGCTTGCTCCTGTTGCGCGGACCACAGACCGCCGGAGAGTTGCGAGGACGAGCAGACCGCATGTACTCGTTTGACGACATCGCAGCCGTTGAAAGTACGCTCAATCGCCTGATGAGTCCTGTTGCGGATGAGCAAACAGCGAAAAGCGTTCGTCCGCTGGTCGCAGCAGCACCCCGTCAGCCGGGTTCGCGCGAGATTCGCTATCTACATCTCCTGAACGGACCCGTGGGCGAAGTCACGCGAACTCTGGAGCTTGAGGGATCCAGAGGTGCTCAGAATCCCCCAGGTGAACTAGCGAATCGTATCGCAGAGTTGGAGCAGCAGATGGAAGCTCTTCAATCGATCATGAGGCGCCTTGAAGAACGTCTTCAGAAGCAGCCGGGAGAGCCGAACCACTCCAGCAACGGTACATAGGGGATTCTTGCTCGGAGAGCGCATCCTACAGAGAGGTGCCTGAGTAAGCTAGCTCTTGGGCAGGCGCTGATTCGGGCCCTATGACGGACGCTCTCCAACACGCAGCGCACTCGGGCGATCCAGTCCAGCCAGGATATTCAGAGGTGCCGGATCAGCTTCGTGATCCTCCAAACCACCCGGATCTTCGGGAGTTGGTCGAGCGGGTTCCCCACGCGGTCCTATTTCTTGACCGCGATTGGCGGCTTGTCTATGCCAACGCGGAAGCGCGCAGAATAAGCCGAATCCCACCGTCAGCCATCGGCGCAAAGACCCACTGGGAGCTCTACCCCGAAACCGTAGGTACAGAGCTGGAGCAGCGATACCGCGCGGCGATGGAGTCAGGCAACTCCGATCGTGTGGAGTACTACTACGGCCGCTTCGACGTCTGGGTGCAAGTTGGTTTGTACCCGAGCCGAGAAGGCCTCACTCTCTACTATCGCGACGTGACTGCCGAGAAACGCACGGCGGAGTCCCGGGATCAGCTGGACGAACGTCTGGCACACATTCTCGATGTCACCTCGGACGCCATCGCGGGTCTGGACCGCGAGTGGAACATCCGCTATCTCAACCGGCGTGCCAGCCAACTTCTGGGATCTAGCGAAGACCTGGCAGGGAAAAACTTATGGCGCGAGCTGTTCCCGCAGGGAGCGGGAGATCTGGAGGCCAAGCTCCGGCAGACGATGGATGAGGGAATCCCGGCGGACCTGGACGACTCTTACTCAGGTTCGCTTGGCCGATGGCTGTCGATTCAAGCGAGGCGAGCGGATGACGGCGTTGTCGTCTTTTTCCGGGATATCACGGAGCGCAGGCGGCGCGAGCAGGCGCTTCTGGATCAGCAGGAGCTGCTGTCGGTTATCCAGCAGACGGCGTTGGCTGCGACCTGGGATGTGGATTTGAAAACCCGGCGGATCACGTACGGCCCAGGGTCCTACCCGTTGCTGGGCGGCCCGTGCGAGGAATTCTCGACGCCTGAAGCGCTGGAGCGCCTGATCGTTCCATCGGACCTGAAGCGGGTGCACCGCGCCGTGCGGGACGCGCTGGCCAGTCCGACAATGGTGGTCCTTGAATTTCAGATCGAAACGAGTGACGGTCGCTGCCGATGGCTCGAGTGCCGCGGGCGCTCTATTCACCAGGACGGCGTCGCGACCCATCTACGAGGGCTCGTACTCGATGTAACAGAGCGGAAGAACAGCGAGGAGAAGCTGGTTGAGAGCGAGGCCCGGTATCGCGCGCTCATTGATCTGAATCCGCAGGCAATCTGGATGGGCTCTGCCGATGGAGAGATTACGTATGCGAACCAGCGGCTGCTCGACTACATCGGCCAGACGCTGGAGACGATGGGAGCGTTGGGCTGGCTGAATGCGCTGGCGGAGGAGGACAATGAGCGTGTCCGGCAGGCGTGGGCACGCTCCATCGAGACTGGCGTTGATTTCGACGTCGAGGCGCGGATGATACGCGGCCGCGACGACGCTGCACGATGGTGGAAGATCCGCGCGCTGCCCGTTCGCGACGAGGCGGGGAACATTCTGCACTGGCTCGGTGTCGGAATGGATATCCACGATGCGCGTACCGCGGCCGAAGCGCTGCATGAGAAGCAGCGCGAGACGGAGCGGCAACACGCCGAGCTCGAGGCGGTCTATCAGACGGCGCCGGTAGGGCTGGCGCAATACGATCCCGTGGAGTTCAGGTGCCTGCGACTGAACGAGCGGCAGGCCGAGATCTTCGGGCTGCCGTCAGAACAGGTAATCGGGCACAAGTTCGACGAAATCGCGCCGATCACCGGCGTGCTGGAGATGCTGCAGGTCGCCGCCCAGGGCGAGGCGGTCAAGAATCAGACCGTGGAAGGCGTACTGCCGACGCGGCCGGACGAGCACCGCGTCTGGGACGTGAGCTACGCGCCGGTGTTCGCTGACGATGGCACCGTTCAGGCGATCACGGCGGCCTGGCTTGAGATCACGCACCTGAAGAAGGCAGAAGCGGCGCTGGTGCAGAGCGAGAAGTTGGCGGCGGTGGGGCGGCTGGCGAGCTCAATTTCGCACGAGATCAACAATCCGCTGGAGGCGGTCACGAACCTGTTGTACCTAATCTCCGAGAGCGATCATTTGGCGGAGGATCTGCGGCTCTACGTTCACATGGCGCAGAGTGAGCTCTCACGCGTCTCGCAGATTGCGACGCAGACGCTGCGGTTCCATCGCCAGGCTGCCAAGCCGACCTGGGTCTCGCCGGCCGAGCTACTGGATGCGGTGCTGAACCTGTATCACGGCCGGCTGACGAACTCGGGGATCCGTGTGCAGGCCAGCTACGCAACCGACAAGAAGGTGCTTTGCTTCGAGAACGACATCCGGCAGGTGCTAAACAACCTGATCGCCAACGCAATCGACGCCATGCGGCAGGGCGGCCGTCTGGTGGTGCGGGCGCACGAGGCGAGTCAGCCGTCGACCGGGAGGCCAGGTGTGCGGATGACGGTCGCCGACACTGGGCACGGAATGCCGGAGGCGGTGCGCCGGCGGCTGTTCCAGCCGTTCTACACGACCAAAGGGCTGAACGGCACGGGGCTCGGCCTCTGGATCTCGGAGGGTATTGTGAAGCGGCACGGGGGCCGAATGGAGGTTCGGAGCTCGCAGGATGCGGTGCATCATGGGACCGTCTTCACGCTTTTCCTGCCGTTCGAGCAGAACGTCGGCGACGAGAAGGCAGCCTAGGCCCCCCGGGGTGTCTCTACCGGTTTCGCTGCAGCTAAAGGGACTTAGCTGAGGGGAGTCACTACTTCGATAACAGCGATTGCTTCGCGAAGCCATGCTTCCGGGTGTTGCGCTCGGTTGAGAAAGATCGGGGTGGTGGGACGTGTGTCCGTCTGGAGTTGGAGGTCCTGCATGGTGCGCACGACGACTCTTTGCTCCTTCTTTCATTATATCGGGGCTGTCAAGGGCCGATCTTTCTCGTTTCAAGGTGGTCAGCATCTCGCTACGAGACCCATGCGGCGATTGGGCCGGAGAATTTTACGTTTTCATTGGAATCCCAGTTCAGGGCGATGCCACTGAATGCGGCACCCGGCATGGAGGGTCAAATTAGCCGCGCGCCCTTTTGAATGTTGTGTTTCATACAGAGCAGTTGAATGTTCTCAACTGATTCGGACGTTCCGCCTTTCGAATAGGGAAGGATGTGATCGAAGTGTAGATTTCTTGTAGTTCCGCAGCGTACACAGGCTCCCTTGTCCCGTTTCCAAACGGCCAGTTTCACCCAGGTCGGAATGACGCGCAAATGCCCATCGTCCGAGATCGTTCTGGCTCCGTCCTGAGGAACGACAGCTTGGATATCATCTATGGCTCTTAGCTTGAACTTGAACACGCGTCGGTCGTGCACAGTCTCAGTCCAGCTATCTTCCAGTGAAAACAAACCGTTGTACGACCAAATACCGTTCTTGATTTTTTCGTAAACGCGAACTCTAGCTGCCGGGGCAGTCCCTTTCGAATACGCTTGAGCTGCTTCGTGAAAGCGACCATTCTGAGTGAGTCGACCTGATCTCGTTGCGAGAGGTTGGTCAGCCAGCTTTGGGTTCGGACAGGCCGCCGATCTTGGTTCATCGTGCCCTTCATAGATCAGCACAGTCCCGTCTTCCTCGAGCCTGTCCTCATACGGTGCACCAGGTCGATGTGAAGAAAGTACGATCGAAATTGAGGGAGGCTGGTTGAAGTTCATCCCGCGCTGGAGAGACAAGCCTTCTCGTCCGCACATCTCGTGATGAGAAATGATTTCGTTCTGGTTCATAAGGTTGTTGCAGGCCATTATGCCAAGAAAAGGCCGCCCGAGTGTGGGCGGCCTTCGGTTTGTTTGATCGCGCTTGAGCGGAGGCACTGAAGCTTCTGAAGTGCGGGATTAGTCGCCGGCTACTAGGTCCTTGTCTTCGACTTTGGAGGCGGGGGCGGCTGCGGGCTTGATCTCGCCGAGGGAGATGAATCCTGCGGGAGCATCGGGCTCCTTGAGGATCTCCTTGCGGTAGAGCTTGGCCATGCGGGCGTTCTCGGCGTCGTCTTTCAGCTTGGCGTCGCGGGCGCGGATCTTCTCCTCGCGGGCGTTCTTGGCGATGCCGGACTTCTCGAACGTGTCGTTTGCCGCTGCGTTGACGTGCTCGTCGTTGAGGACCAGGTCGTACTTCTCCTGACGCTCCAGGCCGACCTTCTTGCCGCCGGCGAAGATCTCATGACGGCCATGCTCCTCGTACCACTTGGTGAGAGTCGCGGTCATGTGCATCTTCTCGATGATGTTGCGCCAGCCCACGCCGGTGTTGTACGCGCAGAAGGAGATCTCGCCTTCCTGCGTGGCGTAAGGAATGATGCACTGCTCGGTGCGGCGGAAGTCGTAGTTGAAGAGATCCTGGAACCACATGCCAGCGATGAAGAGGAAGTTCCAGCGGTCCTTGCGGCGCTTCTCGATGTCAGCCATGGTGCGGTCGCCGGTCACCTTGCCGTAGTCGCGGCCGGTGGCGCCGAAGCACTTGTCGAACTTCTGCAGCAGGTCAAGTATCTTGAAGTGAGTCGGAGCCTCGCTGGGCTTGTAGTTGCGCAGCAGGGCGAGCGACACGCCGAGGATGGAGGAGAACTTACCGCGGGACGCATCGTTGATCTTGGCGACGTCCTTGGCGAGCCGGTCGGCGTTGAGGAACGCGGTGACCGGAACGGCTTCCTTGGTCTCCTTATCGATCATGAGCGCCATACCGATGCCGCAGTTCGGGTGGCATCCGCAGGAGAGCTGGCCCCAGTCATGCTCCGGCCCGTGGACCAGATCGGCCCAATCCGAGAAGGTGGACATGAAGGAGATGGGGAACCAATCGCGGGTGGGCTCGCCCAGGCCGGTCTGGTTCTTGATGTCGTGCGCCATGTGCGACAGGGTGTAGCGCTGTGCTGCACGCCGCTCCTCGGAGACGGCCTCGTCTCGGCCGGTGAAGGAGACGGGCTGGAAGGAGAGGAAGTTGATCTTCTTCGGATTGTCGAGAGCGAACTGAATGATGCGTCCGACCTGCTCGTTATTGATGCCGTTGACGATAGTCGTGACGGGAACGATGTCCACGCCGGCCTCATGCAGGTTGTGGATGGCCTGGAGCTTTACGTCGAACGCATTGCCGACCTTGCGGTGCGAGTTGGCGGCGTTGCCGATGCCGTCGAACTGCAGATAGGCGTAGCGGAGACCGGCTTCAGCTGCGGCCTTGGCGAACTCCTTCGACTTGGCGAACTCGATGCCATTCGTCGCAGCCTGGACCGAGTTGTAACCGACCTTGCGGGAGTAGGCGACGGCGTCAAGGAAGTAGGGCGAAAGCGTGGGCTCACCACCGGAGAACTGGACCGACATCTGACGACGCGGCTTGATGGTGATGGCGTTGTCCAGCATGGTCTTGATCTCGTCCCACGTGAGCTCATGGACGAAGCCGACCTGGTTGGCGTCCATGAAGCATGGATCGCACATCATGTTGCAGCGGTTGGTGAGGTCGATGGTGAGGACCGAACCGCGGCCGTGCGTGACGGTGGACGTACCGTGGTTGTGGAGCTTGGAGTCGTTGTGGGCGCGGATGTCGCGGCCGGGGAAGACCTCTTCCAGGTGCTTGAACATGGGCGGGTCGATCGACATCACGTCCTCAAAGTGGCCGTGGATGGGACAATCCTTGACCATGAGGATCTTGCCGTCGCGCTCGATGATCTGCGCCTTGATTTCGCCGACCTTCTCGTTGAGAAGAATCTCGTGCGGCAGCTTGCCGTCGACGATCTGTTGGCGGATCTCCGGGATGCACTTGGGGCAGAGGGAGTCTGTGGTGCGAGGCCAGCCCAAGGGCGGCTTCTCCTTCTGATAGGACTTCAACAGCGGCTTGTCGCTCCACCGGGGAGTGAAGCTGGGGTTATCGCCGAGCATAGAGTTGAGCTTGCTGTAGACGACCCATCCGCCCTTCGCTGCCTGCACGAGGGCGTTTTCAAAAATCTTTGCACGCTTTGCCATTGAAGATGTCTCTCCTGAAGAAGTTGGTCGAGATGGCCGGGCTCTCTAGTCCTGGGCCTTAAGTAAAGTCGCTCGAGAGAGCGAATCGACTCCTAGTGTAACGATCTGAGCCGGTTCAAAAAGGGCAACTGCGTTGCCGAACAAGATGCTCTCCACGTTTAACCCTATGCAGAGGCCATGGTGCGGGGAAGCCGGATGAAGCGAACGGCAACATGTTGCATTGAACGGGGAATGCGGGAGTTGAGTGGGAGAGAAGGCTGGCCGTAAGTGCGGCGTTATCAATGAGGCACCTGTTTCGAAGAAGTATGCCCGGCGGGGCATTGACGGTGTGATTTGCGGGTTTGGATACTGGAGCGAGGAGGCGCGTGGGGAATATGGGTGATCAGGAGCGTTCGCGGTGGGAGCAGCAGTTGCGCGATGCGGCGCGGCACGTGGAAGAAGATGTCCGGCGCGTGGTGAACTACATCAACGATGAGGTGGTTCCGGATGTGCGGCAGAACGGCTCCGAAGCGCTGCGGTTTGCGGCTCGCGAGCTGGATAAGCTGGCACAGAAGATGGATGACCGGAGAGCCGCTGCGCCCGGAACTCCTCCGCCGAGCCGGGAGAAATAGTGAGAGTCAACCGGGCCTTTGAGCTTCGAAGACTGCTGCTACCGGTTGCGATGGCCGGAGTGATGGCGCTTGCCGGTTGTCACCACAAGCAGCGGATGGTGTATCAGCCGCCTCCGCCGCCACAGCAGCCGGATGCGGAGCGGCCGGCGAGACCGGCGCGTCCGGGCACGGCGAGTAACGCTCCGGTGGTGAGGCCGCCGATTGTTGGTGAGCAGCCGGAGACGCATGGACGCCCGGTTTCGAGCGAGTTGGGGATCGCAAGCTGGTATGGTCCGCCGTATCACAATCGGCAGGCGGCGGACGGGAGCATCTACGACCAGAATGCGATGACTGCGGCGCACCGCACGCTGCCGATGGGATCGGTGGTGCGAGTGACGAACCTGAACAACGGCGAGTCAGTGGTGGTGAAGATTACGGATCGTGGGCCGTTTGTCGATGGCAGAATCATCGATCTGTCGCTCGCGGCAGCGAAGTCGATTGATGTGTACCGGCCGGGGATTGCGAAGGTGCGGGTGGAGGCTTTTGCGCCGCCTGAGGGCTCAGATCCCGCAGGCAGATGGTGCGTGCAGATTGGAGCGTTCCTGGATCCAGCGGACGCAGTGCAGTTGAAGAACGATCTGCTGCGGCGATTTGCGACGGCAAAGGTGATTGAGTTTGCCGGGCCGACCGGACACTGGGTGCGAATCAATCCAAAGGACGGCGACCGCGCTACTGCGGACCGGATTGCGGACAGCATTCATATTCCGGACCCGAATGCGCAGCCTTATCTGGTGCGGCTGAACTAGGCTGCGCTTAGTTTGCGGGCGCGGGAGCCGCGGACGGTGGCGGCGGGTAGTAGGGGAGCTTCTGCTGCTCGACGGTGGCGCGCTTAACGCCGATATCGTCGAAGAGAAGGCTGGGGGCGACGATGGTCTGCGGGATGGTGCCGAGCGAGTTGTTGATGTAGTAGTCATCCCCGGCAGCGACAATGTCGGCGCGCAGGCTGCGGTGGTCGAGCTCGTCAAAGACAGCGCCGCGGACGAGCTGGCGGGTGCCGTCGGGATGTACGAGGTAGAGGACCCGGGGGGCGAGCTCGCCACCAAGGGTTTCGACCTCGTAGACGTCGCGACCCTGGTCACGTGCCATGGAAAGCAGCCGCGCGTGGATGGCATCGCCGCTGAGCGGCGCTTTGGACTGGAAGAGTACGACGGCGGACTCGGAGCGGGGTGCCTGGCCGACGGCGGCGCGACCGTGGCCGTTGGACTCGGGAAAATCGCGGATCGGAGTGCGGCCGATTAAGTAATTCTCGAGCTTGCCCGCAACGACGACGGGAACGGATTGGGCGGGCACCCCTTCGTCGTCGAAGTCGTAGGCGCCGATGAGTTGCTGGCCGGCGAAGCTCTTCTCAAGCGGATTGTCGATGACGCTGAAGAACTCTGGCAATACGCGGGCGTGGAAGCTGGAGGTGTACTGGCCGGTGGTGCGCGCAGTGGTTCCCATCTCGGGACGGCTGGCTTCCACGTTCGAGACGAAGAGGCGGCTGAAGAGGTCGGAGGCGGCGTCGCCGGAGAAGAGGACAGGGCCGTGATAGTCCTCGGCGGAGACGACGGGAGCGGTGCGCAGGGCTTCGATACTCTTCAGGTCGTCGACGACGCGCTTGCGGAAGGCAGGCCAGGATTCGAGCGCCGCAGAGGTTCTGGCCGTGCTGCCATTTCCGCGAGAGATTCCCATGCCATCGGGGGCCTGGCCGCCGACGTCGATGTTGGAGGCGTAGGCGGTATAGCCGTTGCGGAGGGCGGTGCCCTCAGTGTTGACGAGGTAACGATTGACGGCAATGCCGCGGACGTTCGCAGAGGAGTACTGCACGTCGGAGGCGAAGCTGCGGACCTCGGGGTCGGTGGCGTAGAGGCCGCTGGCCTCGATCACGCGGTGACGCCAGTCGCTGGTGTCGAGGTCAAGTGAGACGAGCGGACCGATGTGGGTGACGGGCTTGGCGCGGGCGAAGTCGTCCTGCGTCTGCTCGGCCTGGAAGCGCTGGAGGGCCGCCTGCTTGGCGGTATAGGCGCGGAGAGCATTCTTGTAGGCGTCGTCGGTTGCGATCCAGAGAGCGTAACGGATGGCCTGCGAGTTGTTATCGGTGGATGCGAGCGATGCGGTGCCGTCGCCGCGAGTGCCGGAGGAGTCGTGCTGATAGTCGCCGATGCGAACGGTGACACGGACGACGCGCTGGTGGTTGGATTGCTCCCGCACGAGCGCGCCGAAGTTGGCCAGCGCCTCATAAGTGGACATGTCATCGAGGCGGTACTCGATGAAGTATGGCTTGAGCATCCCGGGCAGCAGCAGCTGGGCCTGCTCGCGGGCGAGCTCTTCGTGCATGGCGGTGAGCACGGGGTCAGAGGCCGAGTCCTGCTGGGTAGCGGCGTGTGCGGCAAGGGGTCCCGAAACAAAAGCAAGGGCAACGGGTCCCGAAACAGAAGCAAGAACGAGGAGCTTGGCGAGAGAGGCGCGGACGCTGAGCACGGCTATTTCGCTCCTTTGCCGGAATCGGGCGGAGGCGGGGGAAGGATGGGCGGACGGGCGTTGCCCTGGCGCTGGCGCTGAGTTTCAATCTGGCTGACGAGCATGGCGGGTGCCACGGCGCTGACGGCGACCGATCCGGACTCCGCTCCGCATACGCCGTTGAAGATGTCCTGCTTGTCACCCGTGGCGAGAATGCTGTTCAAGGCCGCTTGCGGTGTGCCGACGATATTGACTCCGCGGACGAGCTCGTCCGGCCGGCCGTCGACATAGACGCGGTACACCACCAGCGGAATGACCTGGAAGGCCTGCGGCGAGTTGCGCGTGGTGAGCGCGAATCCGGAGGAGATGTCCTCAAAGTACAGGCCATAGGGCTTGTTCTGCCGCTTCGCTTCCGCTATGAGCATGGCGCGGAGCTCCGACTCCGGCACGGCTTTGGAGGAGGTGACAATGAGATTGCCCTGGCGACCTGTGGGCATGTGCCCTACTTCGGCGCGACCATGACCGTTGCTTTGCTGCACGCTGGCGACCGGCAGGCGCGACATGAGAAAGGTCTGGAGGACGCCGTTTTTGATGAGGTCCACGCGGCGGGCGGGCTCGCCTTCGTCGTCGAACTCAAAGTGGCCGCTAAGGGCGTGCCCATTGAGACTCGCGAGTGTCGGGTCATCGGCGACGCTCAGGAAGGTGGGCAGAATCTGTTTGCCGAGGAGCTTGGTAAAGGTCTGCCCTTCTTCATCGCCTCGCTGGCGCTGCCCCTCCAGGCGATGACCCAGAACCTCATGGAAGAACACCGCTGAGGCGCGGCCGCTCAGGATGGCGGGGCCATTGAAGGGCTGCGTTACTGGCGCCTCACGCAGCGCCTCAAGGCTTTTGCCCATGGCGTTGGTTTTCTCGGCCAGTACTTTCTGATCGGGGAGGTGAGCGGGTGAATCCGCTTCAAAGGTTTCGGCGCGAACCAGGTCCATGCCATCGGCTGCGCGGGAGTGGGCCATGATGACCAGTCGGGCGACATGTCCGGGTGTGGCAGTGCGGCTACCCTCGGAGGAAACGAAGTAGTCGGTTTCGTCGGTGACCTGGAACTGCACCATGTCGCCGAATACATCGGGATATTGGCTGAAGATGTGGGAGAGCTCCCGAACGCGCTGCTCCCATGGGGTGCGGTCGATGTTGAGCGACGGACCGGCGAGAAGCTTTGAGGTCTGCGGCTGTTCACTTGAAAAGTCGGCCGAGGTGTCTTCCTCTTTTGCGCGGACCTGCTGCTCAGTCTTTACCTTCAGGTATCCGTCGAGAGCGCGCGCATAGCCACGGTTGGTGGCGTACCAGAGCGATCGGCTGATTGCGGTGGAATCGTCAGTGAGCGGCAGCGGCATGCTGGTGAGCGCGCTGGTGCGATGGTCGCCGTGGGTATTGTCCTGTGCCGGACTGCCGAGGCGGACCTGGATATCGACGTTGCGAATATGAGACTGGACGGAGTTGACGACCGCGCCGTACTGCGCGGAGACCGTGGCAGCGATGGCATCCGAGACGGCATAGCTGAGAAAGTAGGGCTTCGGCTCCTTGTCGTCTCCCTTGCCAAGCGAGGACATTGCCCGCTTGAGCTCGGTATCGAGTGCTCCTACGAGAGCCGCTGGAGCCGCCGAGGAGTGCGGGCTTGCGCTCGAAGCAGCCGGTTCGGCGGCGGCAATTACGGTATGAGGACGCGCGCTGAGCAGCGCAAGCAGTGCGGCCGCAAATGCGGCGCCGGCAACACGGAGAGGTGTTGCGCAGTGAGTGCGTGGGATGCGGTGAGCCATCTTGGTGGGGTATCCCTGCGATGAAGTGCTCTTGAAGTGTACTGGAGGGTTGGACGTTTCGTGCCGCTGTTTTGCTGCAGGTAATAGGATGGGGCAAACGGAAGAGGTATGGATGCGACTAGCCGGTGTGATCGTGGTGACCGCAGCGTTGGCCGCTGGAGTCCTTCTGACGCAGGCCCGAATATCGCGTCCGACGGCGGCGACGCGAAGCGCTGAGCAGACGGCGTTACATGGTTCAGCGGCCTATACGTTGCCGCCCTCCAAGCTGGAGCGCGCTATGTCGCTGGGCACTTCGCGACGAAACCTGGCGGTGGCCGGCGAACTGATGTTTCCGGTGGAACTTCTGCTGGTACTGGTAACCGGCTGGGCGGGTA
>Ga0207657_10004093_pt1 | contig 15482 bp, 16 predicted proteins | sample KBSC33metaG_FD_184316 | JGI IMG/M metagenome (GOLD analysis project Ga0207657, IMG submission 184316) | Corn rhizosphere microbial communities from Kellogg Biological Station, Michigan, USA - KBS C3-3 metaG (SPAdes) (version 2) | ecosystem: Host-associated > Plants > Roots > Rhizosphere > Soil ... | reverse complement strand
CGGCGGGTGGAAGTCGAGGATAGCGTCCCGCTCATGAGGAGGGGCAGCGTGCGCTTGACTGTGAGCCTGGCGTTGATCGGCGTGTTTGGCACGGCAGCCGCTGCGCCGCCGCCGATCGGCAAGCCCCGTCCGGCACCGCCCGGCCCGTCGGTTATGGCGCCGCTGCCGCCCGCGGTGATCGACAACAAGCTGCAGATCGGCGGGGACGATCTCAAGGCCCGCAAGGTCGAGACCCGGATGACCGTCGAGGTCCGAGTCAATGGCCGCGGTCCCTATCATTTCGTGGTCGATAGCGGCGCCGATACTTCCGCAGTCGGACTACGCGTTGCCCGCGACCTCGAGCTTCCGCTCGGCACGCCGGTCCTGCTCAACGCCATCACCGACCGCAACCTCGTCGACCGGGTCAAGGTGGCGTCGCTGACGCTGGGCCCGAGCACCATCAGCAATCTCGAGCTGCCGGCGCTGAGCGAGAGCAACCTCGGCGGCGACGGGATGATCGGGATCGACGCACTGGTCCGCCAGCGGCTGCTGCTCGACTTCGAGCAAAGGGTCATCAAGGTCGAGGACGCCGCCAAGCCGCCGCCCCGCTATCCCGACGAAATCGTGATTACCGCCAAGCGTCAGCGCGGCCAGCTTATCCTGACCGAGGTCAGGGCCGGCGGGGTGACGCTGAACGCAATCATCGACACCGGCTCGGAGATTTCGATCGGCAACCTCGCTTTGCGCGACAGGCTGCTCAAGTCGGGGCGCAATCAGAAGGTGTGGACGGTCGCGGCCACCGGCGTGACCGGCAAGACCATAGACTTGCAACTGGGGACAATCCGGGAGCTGAAATTGGGATCGGTGACGCTCGGCAATGTCCCCTTGGCGTTTGCCGACGTGCCGCCGTTCACCGTCTTCGGTGTCAACGATCAGCCGGCGCTCCTGCTGGGCACCGATCTGCTTGAGACGTTTCGTCGGGTTTCGCTCGATTTCCATGCCCGCAAGGTGCGCTTCCAGCTTCGCCGTTGCGGCTCGGAAGCGGTGGCCATCAGCACCTCCCCCACTTCGGCCATCAGCCGCCTGTCATCCACCGGCGATCGCGCCGTCTGCGGCTGAGGCCGGCCGTTGTGCAGCATTAACAAAGGTTGAGCCGAGATGAATCGGGGGTTCAGCGGGGCAACATCCGGCGGGGCGTACCCGTTCGTGTGTCAGTGAATGCAAGGAGACATGACATGACACGCACCTTGATGCTCGGCGCCGCAACCGTCGCTGCCACGCTCGTCGCCGCCGCGCCGGCCGATGCCCAGCGCTGGAACAATCAGCGATGGAATGTTTGGCGAACGATTGCCTTCGAGCAGGTCAATGGCCGCGATACCGATTCGATCCGCGTCCCAGGCACCGCGCGCTATCGGCAGATGCGAGTCTGCGTATTCGGCGGGCCGATCCAGATGCGCGACGTCGACGTCCGCTTCCGCAACGGCGGCCAACAGGACATCGGCACCCGGCAGCTGATGCGGGCCGGCACCTGCACCCGGAACCTCGACCTGCGTGGCGCTCGTCGCGATGTCAGCGAGATCCGGCTGAAGTATCAGCCGCTAGCCCGCGGTTGGGTACGGCCGACGATCCGCGTCCAGGTTCGCTAATCACGGGATCTTGACTGCAGGTGGGGCGGGTCTTGGGCCCGCCCCGCAATACGATTTGTTCACCATTGGACGGGCAAAATGGAGCCGAGGGGTATTAATCCATGGCTCAAGCACCGAAAAACCAGCCCGAGCGCCGTAGCGCCGACCGGCTGGCTCTCCGTTTGAATGCGACGATGCGCGACGGCACCAAGAGTCGTGTCCGTGCGCGAGTGATCGACATGTCGATCAAGGGTTGCCGCGTCGAATGCACGTCGAACGTCGAGAACGATAGCTGGGTTTGGCTGAATATTGCCGGTCTCGAGACGCAGTTCTGCCGAGTCGCCTGGCATTGTCAGGAGTTTATCGGGCTGGAGTTCGAACGCGCCCTATCGCAGGCGGTGTTCGATCGATTGCTGGCCGATCAGCAGCGGCTGCCCGATACCGCCATCGCCGAGCTGCGCAGCATCGCCACTCGCGCCAACCGACTGGCGCGCGCTGCCGACGATACGCAGATCGCCATTCTGGCCGATTTATCCCGCAAGTGCGCGGTGGACGCAGTCGTCGAAGGCCTCCGCCTCGGCGAAGATTCCAAGGCCGCCTGACTTAATCTTTCAAAGTTGCGTGGTTGAAGGCGGCGCTCAGGCCGCCTTCGATTCCCCACCGAGGATCTGACCGATGCCGCCCGCCGAGTCGAGGCGGTCGGCGAGGGTACCACGGGGCAATTCCTCATCGAACGCCCAGGCCAGCACGGCCTCGAGCTGCTTGATGGTCATGTCGTCGCACATGCCTTCGAACGCCAGCTTGACGACCGGCTTCATCGGCGAGCGGAGCTGGATTTTCAGTCCCTGCGCTTCGACGAGCTTCAGATATTCCTCCGGAGTCTCTTCGGCATCGAGCGCGAAATCATAGGCGGCGCTGAGCCCCTCGTAGAGTGCGGTGTTGGCGCGGATTTTGGCCATCCGGGCCTCGTCGGCCTTGGTGCGCACGTCGGCTAGCTTGTTCTTCAATGATCCCTCCGATGCTCTGGTCGGTTGTGCGGAAACCTTCGCGGCCGGCTCCGGCTCGACGACAGGCGTCGGCTCCGGCGCGGCCACCTCATCCACGACGGGCTCGTCCTCGACCGGATCTTCGGCCACCGGCTCTTGCGCGACAGCCTCTTCCTCGACGGATTCTTCGACAACTGCCTCGCTCGGCACGAACGACTCTTCTTCCGCTTCACTCGGCTCGATGACGGGCTCAACCTTGACTGGCTGGCTGCCGTAAAAGCCGGTGAGCCCGGCGATGCTGTCGAGCAGCTTCGAAAATCCCGGGGCGGCCTTGGCGACTGCCGGGACCGCCGGTTCTTGTTCGTCATATTCGTCGAACGCTTCGGTCGGCGCCTCGTCGACCACCGGCGCGTCGACTCCGTCAATGACAGTGTCGGGCCCTGCCTCGGCGACTTCTGGCTCCTGCGCTTCCTCCAGGGATTCCTCGACCGGCTCTTCGAACGCGACGGTCTCTTCTTCGACTTCGTCGACGATCTCGGGCTCGGGCTCCGGCTCGGGCGCTTTTTTGGATTTGGCGGGCTTGGCGGCCGGCTTGGCCGCGGGACCATCGAGACTGACGAGTCCATAAACGTAATCGACCCAGGCTCCGCCCGCGCTTAGCGGCAGCAGCGTTACCCAACAGCGCGTCGGCCCGTCGCCGGCGTCGAATTCGTCTTCGAACGCCAGGAAATCGCGGGAGATCGCAACGATCGGCAGCTTCTTGGCAATGCAGGACAGAACGGAAGGATTGTCCGCGTCCATGATCCGCTCGGGCCAATCCTCGCCGCGCAGGGCCTCGCCCATATGGCGAATCTCGGCATCGTGACCGCCGCTGATCAACTCCATCAGGATCGATTGTGGGCCCGCGTCCGAAAGCTCGAGCGGATCCAGGTCGTGGAGCGGCGGGAATTCCTTGTCGCCGCGAATCGACAGCCAGTAGTTCAACACGCTCGCGTGGCGGCGCCGTTCGGTCGCATCGATCTTCTTGAACGCGGTCAGCAGCGCTTCTGCCGACGGCTGATCAGCCGCTTTCGTGCCTGAACTCGGCGCTCCCATGGACAATGCCCCTCGCGAATGGCGTGTTTGCAGCCCGCTTCATGCGCCGATGGTGCTGAGAAAAGGTTAAGATCGCGGTGGCCAAATGCGAAGCCGCCGCCCGGTTTCCCAAGCGGCGGCCTTACCCATTCGATTTGATGGATTGGTTAAGCGAGCTCACGTTCGCGTTCGTCGACCATGGCCTCGGGCAGCCCGGCATCCATGTCGACCGGATCCGCGGTACCCGCCGCGACCTCGCGCTCGCGCTTGTCGAAGAAAGCCGCGCGCTTGAGGCGGTTGCGTAGCGACGCCGACGGGTTGTTAGGGGTCGGACCTCGATAAGCGCGATCAACCCAGCTTTCGCCCGGCATGCGGTCATCGTCCGGCGCCGCGTCACCGTTTGCAGTTGCTTCCTGCGCCACTGGCGCAATCCTGTGCGTGTTGCCCCAGGTGAAGGCCGAGGTCGCGGGCGCCACGATCTTGGCCTGTTCATCGTGCACAGGCTCTGCGCTGGGCTCAAGCGCAAGTGGGGCTACAGTTTCGACCTGATCGTCTGACATGCGCTCCTCGTCGATCCACACGTCGTCATCGTCCTCGCGGCGGCGACGGGCAATCGCAAACGCACCGCCGCCGAGAGCCAGCAAAGCCAATGCACCGCCGGCGAGCACCGGCACGTCACTATTGTTTCGCTGGGCAGGAGCGGCCTGGGCTGTAGCCGTAGCCGCGGGAGGTGTTGGAGCCGTCGTGTCGACGACCGGAGTGACCGCCGATTCCGATGCGGGCGCTGGCGAGGCGATCGCGGCAGGCGCGGTCGGCGCCAGCCGAGCAGGGGTCTGGGCGCTTGCCGTGCGAACGGGCGCGGGCCTGGCGGCCGACTTGGCGGTAGTGGAACGGGTGGTGCGTTTCACCGACTTGCTGGTCGTTGCCGTTGCCGGCTCGTCGGGCGTGGCCGCAGTGTCGACGGTCGGCGCCGTTTCCGGAGCCGGAACGGCGTCCATCGTCGGCGGCGGTGGCGTTACCTGCGGGATCGGCTCGGTGACTGGCTGTGCTTCCTGAGCGAGCAGCGGGGTTGAAGAAAGCGCCAGGGCCGCGGCAATCGCGGGGAGGGCGCTGGACCGTGCGTAATGGGTAGTTTTCCTCATGATCGAGAATAACCAGCGGATGGTGTCACAGTGCCGGGGGTATCGCCGGAGCGAAGCTTTTCGGGGCCAAAACGAAAACACAGTAAAGCTCTGAATCTATATGGATAATAGGTTACTGCGGAACTTTCGTTCCGTATTTCAATCTGTTGGTTAGTGCTCGAAACCTCCGTTGGTCGAGAGAGATGTCGACTCCTCGCATGGAACGGCGCAAAATCATCTTGGAGGAGATATGACCCATTTATCCGTTTTCGCCGGCGCCCTCCTGATGCTATCCGGAGGTCCCGGCTTGTCGGCAACAGGCGTCGCGGCACCGGCTTCCTCCGCATCGGCCGCGCAAGATCAGGATATCGTGGTCGAAGGCACGCGCCAGAGCGACAAGCAAATTCGCGATTACGTCTCGGCGCTCACCGCCGCTCCAGCCTTCGGGCAGATTGGGCGTTTCTATGATGCCGTCTGCCCCGTCGCGATCGGCTTGCCGACCGCTCAGAGAACCGCGATCGTCGAACGGATGCGATTGGTCTCGGCGGCCGCCAATATTCGTGTGGCGCCGACGGGTTGCACGCCGAATGTCTTTGTCATCGTGGCGCCGGATCGGCAGGCAGCCATTCGCTTCCTCGCCCAGCATTATCTGGCCTACTTTTCAGGAATGTCCGCCAGGCAGATCGCACGTCTCGCGGCGACGCCAAGCTCGGCAAGTGCCTGGCAGATTTCGACGCGGCTAAGCGCGGACGGCCAAATCCTGAAAAAGGGCGGCGGAACGGGTTTTTATATTTTGGAGAATTCGAACGCCCCGTCGCGCGTCAAAGCCGCAACGATTCCCGCGTTCGTCGCGTCCGTCGTCGTAATCGATCTTCAAGCGGCGGCCGGCCTGACGGTGACCCAGCTTGCCGATTATGCGACGATGCGCACGCTTGCGGACACGATGCCGTCACGAGCCGCTGGAGTGGCGGCACCGAGCATTTTGACGATACTCGACAAGGCGCCCGACCAGTTGGTCCCGCTCACATTGTCTCACTGGGACCTCGCTTACCTAAAGGCCTTATATGATACCTCGAACGCTTATTACGCAGCGTACCAGCGTGGCGACATCGAGCAGGTCGTTGGCAAGGAACTCAGGCGGCCAGCCCCTCGCGAGAGGCGCTGACGCTATCTACTTGAGCGCCTGAACCGCGGCCAGCGTCTGGGCGACATGCTTGCTGAAGTCGAGATCGTCGTGAACCATCACGATTTTGCCATTGCGGTCGATGACGTACGAGGTGCGGGTGGTGATGCCCGGATGCGCCGCCCAAGCGACGTCGTAGGACTTCTGAATGGCGGGAGACGCGCTCGCGACTGGGAAGGCGCTGCGACACTCCTTGACCGAAAAATCCTTGAGCGTCGCGATATTGTCGGCCGACATCCCGATTACCTGCGCGCCGGCTTTCTTGAAGTCGCCAATGGCTTCGCTGAACGCATGAGCCTCGGCGGTGCAGCCCGAGGTGAAGGCCTTGGGAAAGAAATAGAGGACGACCGGCCCCTTGCGCAGCTGCTCCGCGAGGTTGAGCTTGAACTCCTTGCCCCCAACCGCGCCTACCGTGGCGATGTTGGGCGCCTGGGTGCCGACCTTCAATGCGGCGAAGGCGGGCGTCGACACCAGAATAGAAACGGCGAGAGCGGTGAGAAGCTTGCGCATGGCGATCTCCGGAGTCGGCTGAGTTCAGCGACGCTTAGCGCTGGCCTGCCAACAATGCGAGCACTGCCTGCTGAGAGGTAAGAGAGCGGCTCGCGCTATTGGCGTGGCGCGAGCAGCCCCGTCAGGACATAGAAGAAAATCATCACCGGACCGGTCATCAGCGTCAGAGCGACGAGGCCGAGCCGAATGATCGTGGGATCGATGCCGGAATAGTCGGCGATCCCGGCGGCGACGCCCATCACCTTGGCGTCGCCGCGGTTGATCAGGAAACGTCCATTCATTGCGCTACCCTTTTGTCGTGGATTCAGGCGATCGGCAGCGAGGTCGCGGCCGAGACGAGCAGCAGCGCCGAGAGGAAGGCACCGGCGAAAACGGTGGCGGTCTCACGAGCGGTAATCAGCGAAGCAAACATTGGTATTCCCCTTATCGTATCAGGGCCCGACCATCGGGCCCATGCCGGATACAATGCACGGGGCGTGCCAATTCGAAATTGCCATTATTTATCAGTGCGCGATGATTGCTAGCAAACCGCCTGATGGCAATCATTCACCAAAAGTTGGGAGATATTGCGAATGCTCTAGCTGGAAGTGGTGTTTCCGCCGTCGGGATGCAGCACCTGGCCGGTCATGTAGCTGGAATCCTCGCAGGCGAGGAACAGGAAACAGGGCGCGACTTCGTTGGGCTGGCCCGGACGCTTCATCGGTGTCGATTTGCCGAACTCCGGAATTTTCTCGGGAGGCTGGCCGCCCGACGGGTTGAGCGGAGTCCAGATCGGACCCGGCGCGACGCCGTTCACGCGAATGCCTTTGTCGACGAGGTTCAGCGCCAGCGAGCGGGTGAAGCCCAGAATGGCGCCCTTGGTCGAGCTGTAATCGAGCAAGCCGGGCGATCCCTTGTAAGTCGTTTCCGACGTGCAGTTGATAATGGCCGATCCTGCGCCGAGGTGATCCATCGCCGCCTGCGTCAGGAAGAACATGCCGAAGATGTTGGTCTGGAACGTCCGCTTGAGCTGATCTTCGGTGATGTTCCGGATGTCCTCGTCATAATGCTGCTCACCCGCATTGTTGACGAGGATGTCGAGACGCCCGAGTTCCTTCACCGTGCGCTCGACAATCTGCTTGCAGACTTGCTTGTCGCCGAGGTCGCCAGGCAGCGTGATCGCGCGGCTTCCTTCCTGTTCGACGATGGCCCGCGTCCTGGCCGCGTCGTCATGCTCGCAGAGGTAGGAGATGGCGATGTCGGCGCCTTCGCGAGCAAACAAAGCGGCGACCGCGCGGCCGATCCCGCTGTCCGCGCCGGTAATCAGCGCAACTTTGCCCTTTAGCCTATCGGATCCCGCGTAACGTGGCTCCCAGTCCGGCTTGGGCTCGAGCTTGCTCTCGTGGCCCGGCAACCGGTCCTCATCAATCATCGGCTCGGCAAGGTCCGACATGATTCGCCTCCTTGGGTCAGCCGCGGCGAACCGGGCCTTGGCTCTGGCGATCGCGCTGGGCCTCGAGGGCACCGCCGGTTCCGGTCTGGCAACGCGCCAACAGCGTGGGGAAATCGAACTGTGTGTTGGCCTCCAGCGCGGAGACCGTGGCGGCATTGCACTGCGCCGCGCTCTCATAGCGAGTCTGCAGCGTCGCAACCGGCGTGCAAGCACTGCCGCCGTCGGCGCAGCCCAGGATGGCAATGACGAAGTAAGCCGGTCCCATTGGAAGTTCCCCGATAAGTTGCTGATTCAACCGCCGATTTCGCGATCGGTTCCGCACAGGCCGCCATCGCCGATTGCCGCTCGCCCCCGTCGTTCCTACGTTGCCGGCAATGGCCGCAGACGAAACTCAACCAACGAGCCCCAACCGCGGGTTCGCGTCCCTGTGGCGATTCCTCCCGATGCTGTGGCCGCGTGGCGAAACCGAGCTCAAGGCGCGCGTCATCTTCGCGGTGCTGCTGGTGCTCGCGGGCAAGGCGGTGACGCTGGCGGGCCCTTATGCGCTCAAGCTCGCGGTCGACCGGATGAGCGCGGATGCGGCGTTTGCCGTGGTGGCCGGACTGGTGGCCGCATACACGCTCGCGCGCTTCGGCGGCGTGCTGTCGGACAATCTGCGCAACGCGATCTTCGAGAAGGTCGGACAGGATGCGGCGCGGCGGCTCTCGGCGCGCGTGTTCCGCCACGTCCACGATTTGTCGCTGCGCTTCCACCTCGAGCGGCGCACCGGCTCGCTGACCAAGGTCGTCGAGCGCGGGACCAAGAGCATCGACATGATGCTCTATTTCCTGCTGTTTAACATCGGCCCGACTTTGATCGAGCTGACCGCCATCTGCGTCATCTTCTTCGTCAAGTTCGGCATTGGGCTGGTCGCGGCGACGCTGGCGATCGTGGCGATCTACATCGCCTTCACGCGCAAGGTCAGCGACTGGCGGACCCACATCCAGCGCCAGATGAACGATGTCGACAACAAGGCCATCGGCCGCGCGGTCGATTCCCTGTTGAACTATGAGACGGTCAAATATTTCGGTGCCGAGGGGCGAGAATCCGCGCGCTACGAACAGGCGGTGGGCGCCTACACCCGCGCGGCGGTTCGCAACGAGGTCAGCCTCGCCTGGCTGAACATCGGCCAGGCCTTCATCACCAACGTGATGATGGCCGGGGCGATGATCTTCACCGTCTGGGGCTGGAGCCAGGGACGCTTTTCGCCAGGCGACGTGGTGTGGATCAATGGGTTGCTATTGCAGCTTTTCCGCCCGCTCGACGCACTCGGCTGGGTGTATCGCTCGATCCGCCAGGGGCTGATCGACATGGAAGCGATGTGGGACCTGCTCGATACGCCGGCCGAGATCCTGGACGCTCCTGGTGCGCCTGCCCTGCATGTCACGCGGGGCGCGGTCCGGTTCGACGACGTGCACTTCGGCTACGAGCCCGATCGCGAGATTCTGAAAGGCCTGTCGCTCGACATTCCCGCGGGCACCAGCTGCGCCATCGTCGGCCCGTCGGGAGCAGGCAAATCGACGATCGCCCGACTGCTTTACCGGTTCTACGATCCGCAAGCGGGGCGCATCCTGATCGACGGTCAGGACATTGCCGCCGTCCAGCAGAAGAGTCTGCGCGCCGCGATCGGCATCGTTCCGCAGGATACGGTGCTGTTCAACGACACGATCGGCTACAACATCGGCTACGGCCGCGGCGATGCGAGCCAGGATGAGATCGAGCAGGCGGCTAAAGGCGCCTCGATCGACGGCTTCATCGCCATCCTGCCCGACAAATATGAATCGATGGTCGGCGAGCGCGGACTGAAACTGTCCGGCGGCGAGAAGCAGCGGGTCGCGATTGCCCGCACCCTGCTTAAAAATCCGCCCATCCTGGTCCTCGATGAAGCGACCAGCGCGCTGGACAGCCGCACTGAACAGGCGATCCAGGACACGCTGGACCGCGTCGCGGAAAGCCGGACGACGATCATGATTGCGCACCGGCTGTCGACCATCGTCAACGCCGACCAGATCGTCGTCCTCGACGAGGGCCGCGCGGTCGAGCGCGGCACGCACGATGAACTGCTCGATCAGGACGGGCTCTACGCCGAACTGTGGCAGCGGCAGGCGGAAGCGCAGCTCGCCGAGGAAATCGCGCAGGCGGCGGAATAATCGGCATTGCGAGCCTGAGTGAAGTAATCAGGCACCCGACGTGGATTGCTTCGCCGCCTCGCTCCTCGCAATGACAGGGAGTGACCTCCACCCACGACATCCTCAAAAGCGTCTTCGGCTTCGACCATTTCCGCGGCGTGCAGGAAAGTGTCGTCGATCGCGTCATGCACAGGCAGCACACGCTTGCGGTCATGCCGACCGGCGCCGGGAAATCGCTCTGCTATCAGCTTCCGGCGGTGGCGCGTGAAGGCACCGCGCTGGTCGTATCCCCGCTGATCGCGCTGATGCACGACCAGATCCGCAGCGCGAATGCGATCGGGCTGAAGGCAGCATCGCTGACGTCGGCCGACGGGGATCGCGAGCGAACCGTGGAGCGGTTCAAGGCCGGCGAGCTCGACCTGCTTTATGTCGCGCCCGAGCGCGCAACGGGCGACGCTTTTCGCCGGTTGCTGTCGAGGGCTAGCCTATCGCTGATCGCCATCGACGAAGCGCATTGCGTAAGTGAATGGGGCCACGATTTCCGGCCCGATTATCGCGCGCTGAGGCCGCTGCTCGACGAATATTCGAACGTGCCGCGATTGGCGCTCACCGCGACTGCCGACAAACGTACTCGCGCCGACATTCTGGCACAGCTCGGCATTCCGGATGAGGGGCTGATCATCGCCGGCTTCGACCGGCCCAATATTCGTTACAACATTATCCCGCGCGATGGGTTGTCCGGCCAGCTCAAGTCGCTGCTCGCGCAGCAGCCCGGTTCGGGGATCGTCTATGCGCCAAGCCGCGACAAGGCCGAGCGGATTGCCGAACAGATTGCGGCAACGGGCCGGCCCGCGCTTCCCTATCACGCCGGGCTGGAGCCGCAGATCCGCGCGCGCAACCAGGCGGCGTTCGTCGAATCCGAAGCAATGGTCATCGCCGCGACGGTCGCGTTCGGCATGGGCATCGACAAGCCAGATGTCCGTTTCGTGGCGCACGCCGGCATCCCCAAGTCGATAGAGGCCTATTATCAGGAAACCGGTCGCGCCGGCCGCGACGGCGATCCCGCCGAAGCCTGGCTGTTCTGGGGAGCGGAAGATTTCGCGCGCGCGCGGCAGCGCATCGAGAGTGAAGTCGAGACCGACCGGCGAGCGGGCGAACGCGAGCGTCTCAACGCGCTCGCGGGGCTTGTCGAAGCACCAACGTGCCGCCGCGCCATTCTATTGCGGCATTTCGGCGAGGATCCACCCGAACGCTGCGGCAATTGCGACAATTGCCTCGATCCGCCGGCGACGATCGATGTGACCGAGATCGCGCGCAAATTGCTATCGGCGGCTTTCCGGACCGAGATGCGCTTTGGCGTGGGACACCTCGCCGATGTGCTGGCTGGCAAGGACAATGAAAAGGTACGGAGTTTCGGTCACGACCGGCTGTCGGTGTTCGGGATTGCGAATGCCGAGGAACTGACGCTGATCCGGCCGGTCGCGCGGGCCCTGATCGCTCGCGATGCCCTGCGGGCGGATGCCTATGGCGGCCTGAGCTTCGGTCCCGGCGCGAAGCCGGTGCTGAAAGGCGAGCAGCAACTGACCATCGCCGTGCCGCCGGTACGGCGCCGGACTTCGCGCAATCGCTACCAGGGGCCGCCCGACCCGCTGTTCGATCGGCTGCGTGAGACGCGCCGCAGGCTCGCGTCGGAATCGGGGGTACCGCCATATGTCATTTTCCACGATTCCACGTTGCGCGAGATTGCCGCGCGCAAACCGCGCGACCTGCGTGAGCTGAGCGAGGTTCAGGGTGTCGGTGCCGCCAAGCTCGAACGCTACGGCACCGCGATGCTGGAAGCCCTCGCGCGCGCCGATTGACGTTCAGGCTTGCGTAACGCCCCGGACAGTTCAAAGGCGAAAACGCTGATCGAACGAGTGTCCAGAGGAACCCGATGAACCGTATCCTGCTATTAGCGACCGCCGCCCTTGCCGTTGTTTCCACCGCTCCGCTTGCCGCAGCACCGAAGCCGACGAGCGCGCCAACTACCCTGTCTGCATCGAATCCGTTTTATCAGCCGAGCACACTTCCGCTCCAGACGCCCGACTTCTCCAGGATCAAGGACACGGATTATCTGCCGGCGATCCTCGCTGGCATGGCCGAGCAGAAGCGCGAAGTGACCGCGATTGCCAATCAGCGCTCGGCCCCGACGTTCGAGAACACCGTCGTCGCGATGGAAAATACGGGACTGCTGCTGGAACGTGCCAACCTCGCGTTCAGCGCGGTGAACGGCGCGAACACCAACGACACCCTGCAGGCCACCGATACCAAGACCTCGCCACTGTTCGCTGCGCACAACGACTTCATTTACCTCAATCGGCCGCTGTTCCAGCGTTTCAAGACGCTGCACGACAACCAGGCGAGCCTCAATCTCAACACCGAGCAGGCCAAGCTGCTCGATGTTTATTACAACCAGTTCGTGCACGCCGGGGCGGAGCTTTCTCCGGCCAAGCAAACGCAGCTTAAGGCGTATAACCAGCGCCTGAGCACACTGCAGACCGCGTTCGGGCAGAAGCTACTCGCCGCCGCTAAGGCGAGCGCGTTGCACGTTGCCGATCCAGCCGCGCTGGCGGGACTTTCGCCTGCGCAGCTCGCCGCGGCACAGGAAGCCGCCAAAGGTCGGAAGCTGACCGGCTACGTCCTGCCGATGCAGAACACGACGCAGCAACCGGCGCTGGAATCGCTGACCAGCCACGACACGCGCCAGAAGCTGCTCGATGCCAGCCTCAATCGCGCCGAGCATGGCGATGCCAACGACACGCGTGCGACGATCAGCGAGATCGCACAGCTGCGCGCGAAGAAGGCGGCCCTGTTCGGTAACACGAATTTCGCCGACTACACCCTGTACGACCAGATGGCGAAGAACCGGGCGACAGCGATCGGCTTCCTCGATCGCCTGGCGCCGGCGGTATCGGCCAAGCAGCGGCAGGAATGGTCGGACATTGTTGCGCTCGCTAAGTCGCAAGGTGCGAAGTTCGAGCCGACGGCGGCCGACTGGAACTTCTACGCCGAACAGATCCGCAAGCAGCGCTATGCGCTGAACAACGACGATCTGAAGCCCTATTTCGAGTTCAACAAAGTGCTGACCGACGGCGTCTTCTATGCCGCGAACCAGCTCTACGGGCTGACCTTCACCGAGCGGAAGGATATCCCAACCTGGAACGCCGACATGCGCGTGTTCCAGGTCAATGACGCCAACGGCCAGCAGCTGGCGATCTTCATGATCGACCCGTGGAAGCGCGACAACAAGAATGGCGGCGCGTGGATGTCGAACCTGGTCAACCAGTCGACGCTGCGCCGCACCAAGCCGGTCATCTTCAACGTCGAGAACTTTTCCAAGCCGGCCCCGGGCCAGCCCGCGCTGATCAGCTGGGACGACGTGACGACCATGTTCCACGAGTTCGGCCACGCGCTTCACGGCATGTTCGCCGCGCAAACCTATCCGACGCTGTCGGGGACGAACGTGGCGCGCGACTTCGTCGAGTTCCCGTCGCAGTTCAACGAGAATTGGGCGCTCGATCCCAAGATCCTGCCGCACTACGCCGTCCACTATCAGACCGGGCAGACGATCCCGGCCGACCTTGTTCAAAAGATCATGAAGGCCCGCACGTTCAACCAGGGCTATGAGGTTGGCGAAGCGCTGGAAGCAGCGCGGCTCGACCTCGACTGGCACTCGCTGTCGGCGAGCGCGCCGCGGCAGGATGTCGACAAGTTCGAGGCGCAGGCGCTGGCCAGCGGCGGGTTCGATACCAAAGACGTGCCGCCGCGTTATCGGTCGAGCTACTTCCTACACATCTGGGCCAACGGCTATTCGGCGGCCTATTACGCCTACGCCTGGACGCGGATGCTCGGCCAGGACGCCTTCGCGACCTTCGAGAACAATGGCGGCCTGACGCGGGCCAACGGCCAGCGCTTCCGCGACATGGTGCTATCGCGCGGCAACACGCAGGACCTCGCCGCAATGTACCGCGGCTGGGCCGGCCACGATCCGCAGATTCAGCCCTATCTTGACTATTACGGACTGGACTCGCGACTGGCTCCGGCGCCCGGCGCAACCATTCCGCCGCCGCCACCCGCCACGGCGAACAAGTCCGAGCGCGGTCAGTGATCCGGCTGGACCAGCAAGCGTCCGTTTGCGGTCAGGTCTTGCCACGGGAAGTGGCGGGCCTGGCTGCGCAGGGCGTCACGGTGCTGGTCAACAACCGGCCCGACGGCGAAGAGCCCGACCAGCCGCAAGCGCATGAGATCGAAGCAGCCGCCGAAGCGGCCGGCATCGCCTACCACCACGTTCCGATCATGCGCGGCATCGGCCCCGCGGAAGTCGCGACGATGCGCGAAGCGCTGGAAGAAGCGGAAGGCGGACAGTTGCTCGCTTTCTGCCGGTCGGGCACGCGATCGGCGCTGGCGTTGGCGCTAGCGAAGCGCGAGCGGGGCGAGGCGCCGGAAGACATCCACCGCTGTCTGGCGGAGGCCGGGTTCGACTCCGGCCCGATCGCGCACCTGCTCTAGATCACCAGGGGACGACGTCGCCGGCGGCCAGCTCGGCCGGGCGTGGTGTTCGTCCTAACATCTTGTTTCGATGGGGAAATCTACCGAAACGCGCGATGACGTCATGATGCTTTTGGGCGTAGTTGAGCTGATCGGTGTCGCCGAGCGCGGTGAACAGCAATAGCGACCGGTTCTGGTCGGCCAGATCCTCGCTGTGCTGGAACGGCATGTAGAGGAAGCCGCGCTCTCGCGGCTCGAGTTGATCGTCGAAGCCTCTATCGATCGCGGCGCGTGCAATCGCCAGTGCGAGATGGTCGGTCGAGAACTGGTCGGCGTGATCGCGGAACATGTTGCGCGGAAACTGGTCGAACAGGATGACGGCCGCGAGCGCGGTCAGCGGATCGTCGAGAAACGCCTCCGCGGGGAGCTGACGCTTGTCCTCCCACAGCTTGAGGAAGGTCTCGCGAATGCGATGATCAAGGTCGGCGCCGCCGCGCCACCATTGCTCGGGATCGAGCCCGAACCAGAAGCGCAGGACGTCGGCCCGCCAGTCGCTGTTCAAGTCGCGGTGCCGCCGACCGTCAGGCCATCGATCAGCAGCGTCGGCTGGCCAACGCCGGCCGGAACGCTCTGCCCACCCTTGCCGCAGACGCCGATGCCTTCGTCGAGCTCGAGGTCGTGGCCGATGCCCTTGACGCGGGTCAGCACGGTCGGCCCGTCGCCGATCACGGTGGCGCCCTTGACCGGCTCGGCAATTTTGCCGCCGCGGATGCGATAGGCCTCCGTGCAGCCGAACACGAACTTGCCGCTGGTGATGTCGACCTGTCCGCCGCCGAAGCTCTTGGCGTAGATGCCGTCCTTCACGCGGCCGATCAGT
>Ga0207657_10004092_pt1 | contig 15482 bp, 12 predicted proteins | sample KBSC33metaG_FD_184316 | JGI IMG/M metagenome (GOLD analysis project Ga0207657, IMG submission 184316) | Corn rhizosphere microbial communities from Kellogg Biological Station, Michigan, USA - KBS C3-3 metaG (SPAdes) (version 2) | ecosystem: Host-associated > Plants > Roots > Rhizosphere > Soil ... | reverse complement strand
TAAATGAAGGGAAACAAATTTTACCCGCTACCCATTTTATGATTAACGGAGATTCACTCGACAATAAAAAGGATTTTTTTCCTTTTATTTTTAGTAGTGACGGCATCGTGAAAGCTGAAGCTTCACCTGCATTTCAGGAAAAAGGCATGCCTTGGTTTTTGGATATTAATGACAATTTGAAAGACAATAAAAATAATCCGCATTATGACCTGGAACAAGCGATCATAAAAAAGGCTATGGAATTTGAAAAGAAAGGCGCTTCCGCGTGCATTGTGTACAATTCCGGTACAATCGGGGATGAACTAACGTTTGATGGTAAATCAAAAATGAACCGCATAAAAATACCCGTTGTTTATCTCGCCAAAAATATTTCTGACAAATTTTTGAAAGATAAATCTGCTAACCTCAATTTGGAATTGCAGGTGGCAATAGGAGATAAAAAAAGAACCGGTCACAATGTGATTGGGTATATTGATAACGGTGCTGCATACACGATAGTTATAGGAGCACATTATGATCATCTGGGCTATGGAGAAGATCATAATTCTTTGTGGACGGGCAAACCGGAAATTCACAATGGCGCTGATGATAATGCAAGCGGAACTGCCGCTGCGCTTGAATTAGCCAAAATGCTCAAAACATCAAAACTAAAAAGTAACAATTATCTTTTTATTTGTTTCTCCGGTGAAGAATTGGGTTTATACGGTTCAAAATATTTTACCGAAAATCCTGCGATACCGCTGTCTTCAATTAATTACATGATCAATTTTGATATGGTTGGAAGGTTAAATACTACCACCAATGCTATTGCAATCGGAGGCTATGGAACCTCGCCGGAGTGGGGGAAAATATTACCTGAAAAAACGAAATCGCTTAACGTAAAATTTGATTCAAGTGGCATTGGCCCAAGCGATCACACCTCATTTTACCTGAAAAATATTCCCGTATTATTTTTCTTCACAGGTACAAACGAAGACTATCATAAACCTACCGATGATGCAGATAAAATAAATTTTGAAGGTGAATTTCGGGTACTTCAATATGTAGAAGATGTTCTCAAAAAAACCAATAACAATAATAAGCTGGCGTTCTCAAAAACAAGAGAACCCCAAATGGACAACACTCATTTTACGGTAACCCTGGGATTTATGCCCGATTATACTTTTTCGGGCACCGGCGTAAGGGCAGATGGAATTATTGATGGGAAAATAGCGCAAAAAATCGGGATGTTACCAGGGGATATAATTGTTCAGTTAGGCGATTATAAAGTGACGGACATCAATAATTATATGACTGCTTTGAGTAAATTCAAAAAAGGCGATGCTACCAAACTTACGATTCAGCGTGGAAAAGAGCAAAAGATATTCGATGTTGTTTTCTAAAAAATCAAAAAATGAAATTACGTATTGACAATGAAGCTATGCTCGTTGACTTTTTCGAAAATACCCGGTTGCTGGGTATCGTAGCATCATTGGAACAATACCGTCTTTGCTGGCATCTTAATCAAATTTTTAATTTTGATTTCAGGATTAATAATAATCTTGAAATACAACTTAATAAAAAAACAAGAAGCTATTTTTTCCCGATATATCAATATGGCGAACTTTCGGGAACCATAAAACATTACATTTATAACAATGAAGATGATGGAGAATATCTTCTTCCAGAATTCAAGCACATCAATTTTTTATGGCTGATGAAAGAAGATGTAATGAAAGATGAAGAGGTAGCTGTTTTTATAAAATCAATCAAAACAATACCTTCAGTACAGTTAGTAGTAGAACTGACGAATGAAAAAATAAAAAATAAACAACATTTAGTTTTTTAAACAGTCTGACGGTCTCTGTCTGACTGTTTAAAAGTAAGTCAGACCGGGACGGTCAGACTTATTAATAACCTTAAAAATCAATATTATGTGGGAAGAAAAAAACAACAAGCTTCATAAAAGTTTTGAGTTTAAAGATTTCTCAGAAGCTTTTGCCTTTATGACACGGGTAGCTTTAGCAGCAGAAAAAATGGATCATCATCCCAGGTGGACAAACGAATACAACAAAGTAGAGATGTGGCTCTCAACACACGACGCGGGAGATGTAGTTACAGAGAAGGATAATAAACTGGCAAAAATTATTGATAAGCTGTAAGAATGCTTTCTTTTTGAAGCGTGATCGAATGAAAGGACAGGTAAATAGAAATTCTATTTATTGGTTCATTTACTGCATTAATGCGTCACCATCTTCAGGCCAATGATAGAACCTATCAAGGTGGAGATAAAAAGCAATCTCCAGAAACTTGTCGGTTCCTTAAAAATTAGTATGCCCATAATAACAGTTCCAACGGCGCCTATGCCCGTCCATACTGCATAAGCGGTTCCGATAGGCAGCGTTTGGGTAGCGCGATACAATAAATACATACTTATTGATAAACAAATAAAAAAACCTGCTATCCATAAAACAGAGGTGTTTCCTGATGTTTCTTTTGCTTTTCCAAGGCAGGTAGCGAAACCTGTTTCGAAAAGTCCTGCGATAATTAATAATATCCAATTCATTGAAATTCTTTTTTTGAAAAATTAATTGAGATCGTAAAAAGTCGGGGACAAAAATACCGACAGTTATTTTGAAATCTCGAAACCAATTTTATCCCGTGTAGTTCAGTTCGATTTTGGCGCAATACTCATTTTTTGAATCCATACTTTCTTTTTATGAAAAGCACGTTTTCATAAACATATTTCAATTAGTTATCCGGCATAATTTTGTTTTACATTTGCTTATTTTATCCACCTTATTATAACATTATTCACAAGGCTGAGAAATTATAAAAGAAATTTTTTGTTGTCATTTTTTAACTGGTTCTAAAAACACAATGCAAATACCTCCCGGAAAAAAAATATACTTTATTTCAGACTCTCATTTTGGTGCGCCTGACTATGCATCCAGCCTTGAGCGTGAAAAATTATTAGTCAGATTTCTGGATGAAATAAAAAATGATGCTGCGGTTATATTTATGCTCGGAGATTTATTTGATTTCTGGTATGAATATAAAAAAGTAGTGCCAAAAGGTTTTGTAAGGATTTTGGGGAAACTTGCCGAACTAACAGATAATGGTATTGTCATTCATTTTTTTGTTGGCAATCATGATATGTGGATGAATGGCTATTTTGAAAAAGAATTGAATATTGATGTTTTTCATGATGTCCGCGAGTTTGAATTTAATGGAAAACAGTTTTTAATTGGTCATGGAGATGGATTAGGCCCCGGAGATCATCGTTATAAATTTTTAAAAAAGATTTTCAGAAATAAAATATCGCAATTCCTCTTTGGAGTATTGCACCCTTACACAGGCATAGGCCTGGCGGATTATTTTAGCAGGAAAAGCAGGGCTGCCACCGGAAAAGAGGATGAAAAATTTCTCGGCGAAGATAAAGAATGGCTTATCGCGTATTGCTATGAAATGCTAAAGAAAAAGCATTTTGATTTTTTTATTTTTGGCCACCGGCATTTACCTATCCAATATCAATTGAAAGAAGGAAGTGAATATATTAATCTTGGAGATTGGATAAAATATTTTAGTTATGCGGTTTTTGAAAACGATAAAATCATACTAAAATATTATCAGAAATGAAAAGTAAGAAAAAGCATTTTTTATTGTTTTACTGTTTAATCTTTTTATTTACATCCGGAATTAAAGCCCAGGATGATTCTCTTTTTAAGCTTATAAAAAAAATTAATTTCCCGGTTTATTCATTTAGCGTAGATAATATCGGCGGGCTGTATGTTATTACTTCTGATAACCAATTGAAAAAATACGACGACAAAGGGGATTCTGTAGGTGTTTTTAACCAGGTTACCCAATATGGAAAATTAGCTTATGTAGATGCGGAAAATCCATGGAAAACGATTTTATACTATAGGGACTTTTCCACCATTGTGCTGCTTGATAAGTACCTGAACGTAATTACAGCCATCAACCTGCGCAAATTAAATATTTTCAGAGTTCAGGCGGTTACTACTTCTTATGATAATAATATCTGGCTGTTTGATGAGCAGGATAATACGCTAAAAAAAATAGATGACAACGGCAATGTTCTTTCGCAGACTGTTGACTTCAGGCTGCTGTTTGACCCGGCGCCAGATCCTGAAAAGATTATTGATCGTGATGGATTTGTTTATTTGTATGATCCTCAAAAAGGTATTTATATATTCGATTATTACGGGAGCTTTAAATCCAAATTAACTTTTCTGCATTGGACAGATATTGAAGTGATTGGAAAATCAATCTATGGGTTTGATGAAAAAAACCTTTATAAATATACACCTCCGACACCCGATTTTACAACCTACGCATTGCCTCCCGAACTGGAGAACAACAGCTCCATACAAATCAGTAATCGTAAAATATATGTTCTTAAAAATAATCAGCTCTCAGTTTATAACCTGCCTTAAAGTGTTGAAATCTGCTGATGAGATTTTGTGCCGCCGATTTCTATGACAAAAACAATTTAGCCTGACAAGAGAAAAGAGGCTATTTAGACAAAATTTTATTGATATCCACTTTAGAAAAATCTCTGATGGCTTCAGCAATGTGTCCGGCATCAATGCCCGCTTCATCCTGTTGCTGTTTTTGAGAGGCATGTTCAATAACCATATCAGGAATTCCCAATATTTTTACATCTGCTTTATAATGATGCGCATTCATAAATTCCAAAATAGCGGAGCCAAAACCACCCGTAACAGTCCCATCTTCAACAGTAATTATTTTAGAAAACTTACTAAAAACTTCGTGGAGCAATTCTTCATCAAGAGGTTTTACAAAACGAATATCATAATGCGCCGGATTTAAACCTTCCGCCTTTACATTCCTGATTGCTTCTGCGGCAAAATTTCCCGGATGGCCAAAAGATAAAATGGCTATTTCTTCCCCGTCTTTTATTTTTCTGCCGGTACCAATTTTAATTTCCTTCATCTCAGTTTTCCATTCAGCTTTTACTGCCTGGCCGCGCGGATAGCGGATTACAAAAGGACTTTTAGTAGTTTCCAATTGGGCTGTGTACATCAGATTCCTCAATTCACTTTCATTCATCGGTGCGCTCACTATCATATTTGGAATGCAACGCATGTAAGCTATGTCGTATGCGCCCTGGTGGGTTGATCCATCTTCGCCAACAAGCCCAGCCCGGTCCAAACAAAAGACAACCGGCAAATTTTGCAAAGCGACATCATGTATCACCTGGTCATAAGCGCGTTGCATAAATGAAGAATAAATATTACAATAAACCCGCATCCCCTGTGTAGCAAGCCCGGCGCTTAGTGTGACAGAATGTTGTTCGCAAATACCAACATCAAAAGCGCGATTGGGCATTTTTTCCATCATATATTTTAAGGAACATCCGCTTGGCATTGCCGGAGTAACACCCATTATTTTATCATTCTTTTCTGCTAGTTCGATAATCGTATATCCAAAAACGTCCTGGTATTTCGGAGGCTGCGGGAGATCAAACTTTTTCTTATAAATTTCACCGGTTATCTTATCAAATAAACCCGGTGCATGCCATTTTGTTTGATCCTTTTCAGCTAATTCATATCCTTTTCCTTTCACTGTTTTTATGTGCAACAATTTTGGTCCGGGAATTTCTTTCATGTCTTTCAATGTATCCACAAGCTTTGTAATATTATGACCGTCAATCGGGCCAAAATAGCGAATATTCAAAGATTCAAAAAGATTACTGCTCCGGCTTACCATTCCTTTTAAAGAAGTTTCAATTTTTGAAACCATTTTTCTTGAAAATGTTTTTCCGGGAAGTTTCCCTAATGCTTTCCAAAAATCATCACGCAGCTTATTATAAGTTTGTGAAGTAGTAATATCGGTCAGGTATTCTTTGAGCGCCCCGACGTTGGGATCAATGCTCATGCAATTATCATTAAGAATGATCAGTAGATTGCTTTTTTCAATACCGGCATGGTTCATCGCTTCAAAGGCTTCACCTGCGGTCATAGCGCCATCGCCAATAATCGCAATATGCTGACGGTCATTTTCTCCTTTATAATGGGAAGCCATCGCCATTCCCAAAGCCGCCGAAATCGAAGTGGAAGAATGCCCCACTCCGAAAGTGTCATATTCACTTTCTAATCTTTTTGGAAAACCGCTCAAGCCGCCTTTTTTTCGGATGGTATCAAAATTATCCCTGCGGCCTGTAAGTATTTTATGCCCGTAAGCCTGGTGCCCTACATCCCAAACCAATTGATCGTAAGGGGTATTAAAAACATAATGGAGCGCTACGGTAAGTTCCACTACGCCAAGACTTGCCGCAAAATGGCCTCCATGTACACTCACTACATCCACAATATATTGGCGTAATTCGTCAGATAACTGGTGTAACTGAGTACGACTAAGTTTTTTTAAATCAGATGGGGAATTAATTGTTTTTAATAACGGCCCGGGTGAAATCTCCATTCGGTAAAAATTAATAGGTAAAAATACAATTTTTTGGGAAATATGGTTTTAAAGAATAATTCGGAAAAATAAAGACATCGGATTACCAGCCATAATAGCTTGCATTTTCCGAAAATTATTATAGTGAATTTTTACCGGGCTGGTTCGATGGAGCTACCAATTGTACCATCCGGGATCAGATTCATATAGCCTTACAAAAATCTTTACCTTTGCTACCTTTTATTTTATCATGAAGGGTTATAATTAATGAATCAGAAATATCGCGAATACAAACAGTTGGATCTTGCCCAAATTGCGGATGAAATTCTGGCATCGTGGAACCAGGAAAGCACGTTTCAAAAAAGTATCTCAAACAGGGAAGGAAAAACTCCTTTTGTTTTTTATGAAGGGCCGCCAAGCGCCAATGGCATGCCCGGTATTCATCATGTAATTTCAAGAACTTTAAAAGATTTGGTTTGCCGTTATAAAACCATGCAGGGTTTCCAGGTAAATCGTAAGGGCGGCTGGGATACTCATGGATTGCCCGTTGAATTGGGTGTTGAAAAATTATTGGGCATTACTAAAGAAGATATTGGTAAATCAATTTCCGTAGAAGAATACAATGCCACATGCCGCCGGGAAGTATTAAAATTTAAAGATAAGTGGGATGAAGTAACCCAGAAAATGGGCTATTGGGTGGACTTGGAACATCCCTATATCACTTTTGAAAATAATTATATTGAAACACTTTGGTGGTGCCTGAAAGAATTATACAAAAAAGGATATTTGTATGAAAGCGTCAGCATCCAGCCTTATTCACCCGCTGCCGGAACCGGTTTAAGTTCGCACGAACTGAACCAGCCGGGGACATATAAAGATGTGAAGGACACGAGCGCTACAGTAATGTTTAAAGCAGTGAAAAATGATAAAAGCAAATTCCTGTTTAAAACTTCGTTTGCTGATGAAATATTTTTTCTCGCATGGACAACCACTCCATGGACATTGCCTTCTAATCTCGGATTAACTGTTGGGGCTAATATAGAATATTCGTTGATTAAGACTTTTAATCCATATACGCATTTGCCGATTTCCGTTATTCTTGCTACTGTTCTAATTCCAAATTATTTTAAATCAGAAGCTGAAAATATTTCCTTTGATGACTATAAAGAAGGGGATAAACTGATTTCCTGGCAAAAAATAGCAACCTTTAAAGGAAGCGCGTTAGAAGGTATTTCTTATGAGCAATTGATGCCTTTTGAAGCAAATTCTTTAGAAAAAATTCAGGAAATCACACCTGGCGCTCAGCCTTTTAGAATCGTAACCGGGGATTTTGTAACTACTGAAGACGGAACCGGAATCGTACATACCGCACCCGCATTTGGCGCGGATGACTTCAAGGTAGGACAGAAAAATAATCTTGGTATTTTAACCCTCGTTGACCGCGAAGGAAAATTTGTACAAGGCGTTGGAGAGTTTAGCGGAAGATATGTAAAAGATTACAAAGATGATCCGCATTACGTGGATGTAAACGTGGACATTGCCGTTAAGTTAAAAAAAGAAAACCGGGCTTTTAAAGTAGAAAAGTTTGAGCATAACTATCCTCATTGCTGGCGTACCGATAAACCCGTTATTTATTATCCGCTGGATGCGTGGTTTATAAAAACTACTGCCGTAAAAGACAGGATGATTGAATTGAACAATACCATCAATTGGAAACCAGCTTCTACTGGCACAGGAAGATTTGGTAACTGGCTGGAAAATATGGTAGATTGGAACCTGAGTCGCAGTCGTTTTTGGGGAACACCTTTGCCAATTTGGCGTACAGAAGATGGGGAAGAAGAAAAATGTATAGGTTCAATAGATGAATTAAAATCAGAAATCAAAAAATCATTTGATGCGGGAATTTTAATTGCTGATAAAAAAACCGATTTGAAATCGAAAATTGACGAAATGGTTGCGGATTTGCACAAACCTTTTGTTGATAATATTACGCTGGCTTCTTCCGAAGGAAAACCTATGAAGCGGGTTCCAGATTTAGTAGATGTTTGGTTCGACAGCGGCGCGATGCCCTACGCACAATGGCATTTTCCGTTTGAAAATAAAGAACAATTTGAGAAAAACTTTCCTGCTGATTTTATTTGTGAAGGAGTAGATCAGACCCGGGGATGGTTTTATACGCTTCATTCCCTTGCTGTTTTGCTGTTTGATAGTGTGGCGTATAAAAATGTGGTAAGCAATGGCCTCGTCCTTGATAAGAATGGAAATAAAATGAGCAAGCGCGTCGGAAATGTGGTGGATCCTTTTGAAACGCTTGAGATTTTCGGACCGGATGCAACACGTTGGTATTTAATCACAAACGCTTCTCCCTGGGACAGTTTAAAATTTGACACTGAGGGAATTAAGGAAGTACAGCGTAAATTTTTCGGAACGCTTTATAATACCTACCAGTTTTTTGCCCTTTATGCCAATGTGGACGGTTTTGATTTTGAAGAAAAACTGATTCCCGTAAATGAACGGCCCGAAATGGATCAATGGATTATCTCGGTTTTAAATTCCCTGATAAAAGAAGTTACAAAAAGCCTTGATGATTATGAGCCTACACAAGCGGGAAGAGCTATCGAATATTTTTTAAATGAGCAATTAAGTAATTGGTATGTAAGGCTTTGTCGCAGGAGATTTTGGAAGCCAATTGATAAAACCAATCCTTCAGGCGAAAAAGATAAAATTTCAGCTTATCAAACTTTGTATGAATGCCTCCAGGCAATTAGTGGATTAATTGCGCCAATTGCTCCGTTTTTTGCCGATTGGTTATTCAAAAACTTAAACACAGTAACCGAACAAATAAGCGCAAATTCTATTCATCTGACCGATTTCCCAAAAACAAATAATACTTTGATAAATGCGGATCTTGAGGGAAGGATGAAATTGGCCCAGGATATTTCGTCGCTTATTTTATCGCTGCGCAAGAAGGTGAATATCAAAGTACGCCAGCCTCTTCAGAAAGTAATCATTCCGGCTATAGATGCTGATTTTGAGAGTAAAATCCGGCAGGTAGAAAGCATTATAAAATCTGAAACAAATATCAAAGAAGTCGAAATATTGCCCGCAGATAATGATTTCATTAAAAAGAAAGCCAAAGCTAACTTTAAAACACTTGGGAAAAAATTAGGGTCTAAAATGAAATGGGTGGCGGAAAAAATTGTGAATTTGAACGATGTGGAAATCAATAAAATACTGGAAAATGATTATATATTGAATCCGAATACTGAAGAGGAACCAATTGTCATATCGTCAGAGGATATTGAAGTTTCTACTAATGAAATACCCGGTTTTGAGGTTGCGGTAAAAGGCAATTTGACAGTAGCCCTGGATCTCATTATTTCCAACCAGCTAAAAAAGGAAGGATTTGCCCGGGAATTCATAAATAGGATTCAAAATGTCAGAAAAGAAAGGAACTTTGAATTAACTGATAAAATCCTGCTAAATATAGAAGAAAAAGGCGTCATAAAAGATATAGTTACAGAATTTAATGAGTATATTCGCGCCGAAATTTTGGCGTCAAAAATTGAATTTTCGTCAAAAATTGTAGATGGCACTACAATTGATGTCAATAATGACACTTTCGCAGTAAATATTATTAAAAAAAGTATTTAAAATGTATGGCGACAAAGACTAAAAAAGCAACTAAAGTTGCTGCTAAATCAAAAGTAAGCAAACCCGCGACCAAAAAGGCAGGCCCCGCTAAAAAAGCAGCTCAGCCCAAAAAAATCGTTGTGAAAAAAACTGCTTCAAAAAAGCCTGCGAATAGTAACCCGAAAAAAACTGACAAAAAGGTTGTTTCGGCAAAAAAGGTTGCTCCTAAAGTTATTAAAAAACCAACTCCGGCGAAAAAAGCTGCTAAGGCCGGTTTGAAAAAAGCAGTCCCTAAAAAGTTGACTAATTCTAAAAAAATAGCAAGTTCAAAACCGGCGGTTTCTACAAAGAAAATTGTAGAAAAGAAACAAAAAAATGTCGTGAAAAAAGACGTTTTATCAAAAAAGATTAAAGTTGAAAAGCCTTTAAAAGAAAAGCCCGTTAAAGTGATAGCGAAAGATAGTGATAAAGAAACCTTGGCTCACAAAAATGAATTGAAAAAAGCGCTGGCAAAGCATAAAATAAAGGAAAAAGAAGAGCCTAAGAAAATTCCAAAACCTTTCATAATACCTAAGACCCACACGGAAAAGGCTCGTAAATACGAACCTGAGTTTACTAAATCAGTCCTCGATCAATCACCATCTGAGGATAATGGGCCCAGCATGCGTTATAGCGACAATGAACTCGTTGAATTCAGGGAATTAATTACAAGAAAATTAGAGACCGCAAAAAAAGAATTGGGGTACTTGCAAGGCCTTATTACCCGGAAAGACCAAATGGGCGGCGATGAAAGTGATAACCGTTACATGACAATGGAAGATGGCAGCCTGAGCATGGAAAGAGAACAATTAAGCCAAATGGCCAGTCGCCAAATTACTTTTATCGATCATCTCGAAAAAGCGATGATGCGCATAGAAAATAAAACTTATGGGATTTGTCGCGTAACCGGGAAATTAATTGACAAAGCCAGGTTAAGAGCGGTGCCACACGCTACTCTTTCAATTGAAGCTAAAATGGGAATAGCAAAATAACCAGAAATTTATTTTATTTGTAAAAAAGAGAATTGCAAACGCAGTTCTCTTTTTTACTTTTGCCAGGTTTTTAATTGGTTGCCATTGCCAAAGTGGCAATACTTAATGTGGCGCCGGCTATTTTTAAAATTTCAGAACCGCACGCTTCAAGAGTAGCGCCGGTAGTAACCACATCATCTACCAACAGAATATGTTTTCCTTCTAAAGATTTTGGGTCATTTATGTAAAAAATCCCTTCGACGTTTTTCCATCTTTCAATCCTGTGTTTTTTTGTTTGCGATTCGGTAAAAATTTTCCTCGTCACGTTCTTTTCAATTACAGGTTTACGTAAGATCTCAGCAATTCCGTGACAGAGAATTTCGGCCTGGTTAAACCCTCTCATTTTTTCTTTACGTATAAACAGAGGAAGAGGAACAATCGCGTCAATATTAAAGCGGTTACTATTGAGTAAACTTCTCCCTATTAAATTTCCAAAATAATGGCCGGCCTTTTTATTTCCACGGTATTTAAATTCGTGAATCATATTCTGAACGATAGAATTTTTAGAAAAATAAAGCTCGCTCATTGCCGAAGTTAATGACAGGCGTCCCCAGAATTTTTTCTCTAATGGATTGTTGGCATGCATCGCAAAATTAGTTAACGGCAAATCGTGGATGCATCTCAGGCAAAGAAAATTTTCATTTTCAATCACGTCACTGCCGCATCCTATGCAATTGTGTGGATAGAATAAATGGAAGAAAGCAGATGAGGTAAAAAATGATTTTTTCAATTGTTGAATTAACGATTTTTTTTATAATGCGAAGCTGAATAAATTTCAAATTAGGCAATTATAATAAACAAATCAACTAACAGCAGTAAACAAATAAAAAATCTAAATTTTTAATTTATAAATGCAAATTTAAAACCACGAAGCAGTTAATAACCGAATGGCGTCGAAAAAAATTATTTTGAATCTTTAGCCTCTTTTGCGTTTTCTTCTCCCAGGTTTTTTTCGGGTCTCATCTGCGGGAAGAATAAGACATCCTGGATTGAAGGCTGGCCGGTAAGAAGCATTACTAACCTGTCTATTCCAAAACCAATCCCGCTGGTAGGCGGCATTCCATATTCGAGCGCGCGCAAAAAATCATAATCTATAAACATGGCTTCGTCATCACCTCGTTCCATCAGTTTCACCTGTTCTTCAAAACGTTCTCTTTGTTCCAGCGGATCATTTAGTTCGCTATAGGCATTAGCAATTTCTTTCCCATTAATGATTAATTCAAAACGCTCTACCAGCCCAGGCTTGCTGCGATGCTTTTTGGTAAGCGGGCTCATTTCTACAGGATAATCTATAATAAAAGTGGGTTGTATAAAATGATCTTCACATTTTTCTGAAAAAATTTCATCAATGAGTTTTCCTTTTCCCATTGTTTTATCTGCGTGTATGCCTAACTGTTGGCATACTTCTCTCAATCCATCTTCATCTTTATCGCTAATATCAATTCCTGTAAATTCTTTAATGGCATCATACATGGTTATTCTTTTGTACGGCGCTTTGAAATCAATTTCCTTTTCTCCTGATACAACTTTTGTAATTCCATTCACCGCTAAAGCTGCATGTTCCAGTAATTGTTCTGTGGTTTCCATCATCCACAAATAATCTTTGTACGCCACATAAAATTCCAATACCGTAAATTCAGGATTGTGTGTACGGTCCATTCCTTCATTTCTGAAATTGCGGCTGAATTCGTACACCCATTCAAACCCGCCAACAATCAATCTTTTTAAATACAATTCATTGGCGATACGCAAATAAAAAGGAACATCAAGTGCATTATGATGCGTTTTGAAAGGCCTTGCTGCCGCGCCTCCCGGAATATTTTGTAAAACTGGTGTATCCACTTCAAGCGCTCCCTGCTCATTCAAAAATTGACGAATGGCATTCACCATTTTTGTGCGTTTAATAAAAACTTCTTTTACATGCGGGTTTACAATAAGGTCGGCGTAGCGCTGGCGATATCTGAATTCAGCGTCGGTAACTTCATCAAAAGTTTCACCGTCTTTTTCTTTTACAATTGGTAATGGGCGTAAAGATTTTGACAATATTTTCAGATCCGAAACATGAACGGAGGTCTCGCCTGTTTTTGTTGTAAATACGAATCCTTTTACGCCAATGATGTCGCCAATATCTAATAATTTTTTCCAAACTATATTGTAATATGATTTGTCTTCACCGGGCGCTATATCATCCCTGCGAACGTACAACTGAATCTTCCCACTGCCGTCCTGTATTACAGCGAAAGATGCTTTGCCCATATCGCGGATGCTAAGAATCCTTCCGGCGATACATACGTCCGCAAAATCAGCACTATTTTCTTCTCCTTTATAATTCTCTTTTATAAATTTTGCAGAAGTATTTACCGGGAACAATTCTGCAGGATACGCATCAATACCGAGTTTGGTAAGTTCTTTTAATTTATCCCTGCGGATAATTTCCTGTTCTGAGAGATGTTGAATATTCATATAGATCAATAATATTTTGCAGTTTTACTCCGACAAAAAAATAAATTTTTGCAAAGGTAACCTATTGAAATGGAGATAACAGCGGAGTGTCTCTTAATTCTTTGAAGTGAAATTATCGAAAAAACCGCTGGCGGCTTCTTTGCCATTATCGTAAAGAATTTTTCTTTCTTTTTCAGAAATGGTTCTCGGTTTTCCGGAAATATCGCCATAGCTAATGTAAATAGTTCGTCCTTTTTCATTAGAAAGATCCTGTGACTTGCGATTGATACTTTCCATCATCAGGTTCATTACAGCAGATGAATATTGTTTCATGTTTTTTATTTTATAAGGAGCAATGGCAGTCTTGCCGCTTTCAAATTCTTTAATTTGATCGCCCCGCTCGAGTTTGAGGCCAAGTGTGTGTTGATTGTAGATCACATTTTGGCAGATTAAGGGATCGTTTCCGTTGATACAGGAATCGAACATATTGATTGGGTAATTACAAAGCATACCTCCATCTACATAGAGATTATAGTTCAGCAAACTATCGTATGTATTTATTTCATTGCCGGCGCTGTCTATAGCTACAGGAATAAAATAAAATGGAATACAGCTACTGATACGTACGGCTGTACTTAATTTCATATCGGGCCGGGTTTTCCATGAAAAGACTTCAAGCCGTTGTTCTGTTATATTAGTTCCGGTGCAATAAAAATCTTTAAAACTTGAATCTTTTAAATGCAATTCATGAAGGTCATTAAAAGTGAGGTTGGCATTGCCGGTTTTTTGCTCAATCAGATGTGTGAGCCATTCTTCAATTGCATTGCCTTTATACATCCCATACTCTCTTTTTATCCGTCTTATTCTTCCAAAAAAAAACTTACCATCGTTGAATTCTCCGATCTGAAGGCTTTGCAGAACAGAATCAATTTGAGCGCTGTTATATCCTAAAGAAACTACCAGCCCGGCGATAGCGCCAACTGAAGAGCCTGCAACATTTTCAATATTTTGAAGAATTCCTTTTTGTTCCAATACGTTCAAAGCTCCCGGATACGCCAGCCCGCGGACGCCGCCTCCCTCCATCACTAAATTTTTATAAGAATAATTATTTTGAGAAAAAGCAAATACAGGAAAAAGAAGAAAAAGTAAAAAAGTGTATTTCATCTGGTGAAATTACCAATTGTTTGCAGGGTTTAAAAGGGGTGAAAGTTTGGAAAAAGTTAAAACTTATTCCCAGATATTTTTAAGTACAACATCAATTTTACAATCATCAGAAAGCGAAAAAGTAAATGGGTTTTCCGGAGAAAAATCCTGAAGCAGGTACTTTGAATTTTCAAGACAATAAATTTCGACTGTCTCTTTTTCAGGATCAATAATCAGATAATATTTTATCCCGAAATTTTCATAGATAGAAAATTTAGAAATTCTGTCTTTTAATGCTGTAGCCTGTGATAATATTTCTACAACTAAAGCAGGAGGAAAGTCGAGAAATTTTTTATGAATTGGCTTGCAAACGATGGAGCAATCTGGTTTTACAAGAATATCTTCCTTAATTTTTGTATCAAGAAAGCTATATACTTTACACTGTTTAAGTTTTAATTTTTTTATTTCAGATAAAAATTCGGAGCTAATATTTGCTACTACCCATTGATGATTGGGCGCAGAATGAACTTCAAAAGGAATTCCATCAATTAATTCCCACCTTCCTTCCCAGGAGGAATAATCTTCGTAAGTATAGTGTGGAAGAATTCTTGCTCTGCTCATTAAATAAAGTTATTCTTTTTACGCTAATGCCAACAGCACCTGCCAGGCTTCTGAAATTTTTCCTTTATCAAGCAATTCGGCTGCATACAAATGCAATTCCTTTTCCATTTCAACAGGATCTATTGAAAAATACTGAAAAATATTTTT